>Ga0182012_10001812_pt1 | contig 23357 bp, 20 predicted proteins | sample 612S2SmetaG_FD_120486 | JGI IMG/M metagenome (GOLD analysis project Ga0182012, IMG submission 120486) | Permafrost microbial communities from Stordalen Mire, Sweden - 612S2S metaG | ecosystem: Environmental > Terrestrial > Soil > Wetlands > Permafrost | place: Sweden: Stordalen | collected... | reverse complement strand
GGAACAGAGTACGTATCTGCATACGGATTTCTGGTTTTCGCCACCCACTCGCTTCTGACAAAGCTCAGAAACCGCCGGCCGGGATACCGGTCTGCACCGGACCGCTTGCCTGAAAAACATTAAGGAATCGTGAAGGATGGCGGTGATGCAGGTGCGGCCCGACGAAACGCTGGCCGCCCGGCGTGATCATGCGGTAAAGCGCCATCATGCTTCGTACCCTGTATGGCCGCGTGATGACGCTGGCCGCTTCTCCGCATGCGTCCTGGTGGCTGGCGTTGATCGCATTTGCCGAGGCAAGCTTTTTCCCGATTCCGCCGGACGTCATGCTGGTGCCGATGGCGCTGGCTCGGCCCCGTTCGGCGTGGCGGTTCGCGCTGATTTGCACGCTGGCGAGCGTGGCGGGCGGAGCGCTGGGGTATCTGATCGGGTATGCGGTGTTCGACCAACTCGCGCAGCCGATCCTGCGGCTGTATGGGTATGGCGCGGCCTATGCGGCGTTCCAGGCGAAGTTCCAGGAATACGGGCTGTGGATCATCCTGATCAAAGGGCTGACGCCGATCCCATATAAGATCGTCACAATCGCGGCCGGGGCGGCGCGGTTCGATTTCGCGCTGTTCATGCTGGCGAGCGTGATCACCCGCGGCGCCCGGTTCTTCCTGGCGGCCACGCTGCTGCATTACTACGGCGACGCGGTGCGGGTGTTCATCGAGCGGCGGCTGACACTGGTGACGAGCGCGTTCGCGGTGGCGCTGGTGGGCGGGTTCCTGGCGCTGAAGTTTTTGTAGGGTCACCCAATCTGACCGCCGCCGCATGGCTTTGCCAAATTGCGTTGTGAGGCGAATAACCTTTTGTTAACTGTTGACGATTTATTGTCGGGCGGATGAAACAGGGACCCGACCACGGCAGGTGCGGCGATTGGGTGCCGACCGGGAGCGCTTGCAGACTGACCGGAAACAGTTGGCCCGCTGTTTCGCTTTGTTTGAGCGAGCAACTTTATCACCCCGACTGTTCCAGTCGGCATGATGTTGCTTTAGCCACCTGACAGCAGGTTCACGGCACTGGACATATCTTTCATGCAGCAGCCTTCTTTGCCTTGGCAGGCGTTTCAGACCATCTACCGCGAGCAGCGATGGGGCCACGGGTCGGGCCCGGGATCGAGTCCGGCCAACACCATCGAATATCGAGCGTTTATCGAGCGATTCATCACGGCGAACCGGATCCGCACAGTGACGGATTTCGGCTGCGGTGACTGGCAATTCTCATATCTGATAGACTGGTCGCAGGTGGATTATACTGGGATTGATATTGTCCCTGAAATTATTGAATGCAATCGCAACCGTTTCACGGCGCCCAATATTCGCTTCCAGGTGTTGAATGCGATCGACGAATTACCGGGCGGTGATCTGCTGTTGTCGAAAGAGGTATTGCAGCATCTGCCGAACCACGCGGTGATCGATTACCTGCCGGTGATTCGAAAGAAATACCGGTTCGCGCTGCTGACCAACGCGATAGAACCGACCGCTGCCAATATCGATGTCGCGGCTGGCGGGTGGCGGCCGGTGCGCTTGCAGGATGCTCCCTTCAACACGGCTGGAGCGGTGATTTTCACTTACTTTCCGCAGGCGGGCAACGTCACTTTCAAAAATGCCACATTCCTGATGCTTGGCGATGCATGACCACGAATAGGACCGACCGCTTGAGAACCGGCCCGGAACGAAAACGGTCACGCTGACTGGGTTTCCGCGTGGCGTTGCAGCAGGGCGGCAAGTTGTTCGGCCCGTTTGACCGGATGGACGCGCAGGGTGGCGGTGCGGCCGCGCAGGGCGGCGTCCTCCCACGGCAACGCGTCCGGGGGCAGCCCGGCGATGCGCCATACGTCGTGGGAAATCACCGCCTCGCAACTGAAGCGTTTGCACAGCCCCTCGAGCCGTGCGGCGACGTTGGCGGCATCGCCGATGGTGGTGAAGGTGCGCATGGCGCCGGAGCCGATTTCGCCGACCACCACCTGGCCGCCATGGATGCCGACGCCGAAGCGCACCACATCGCCGGTTTCGGTGAGCAGGACGCGGTTCAGCGCCTCGACCTGGCGGGTGAATGCGACCAGGGCGTGCAGTGATTGCCGGCAGGCCTGTCCCGGGCCGCAGGTGAGGCCGAATGCCGCCATCAGGCCGTCGCCGAGGAAATGGCTGATGCGGCCGCCGTTGGCCTCGACGGCCGAACTCGCCGCGCTGACAAAGCGGTCGACGATGAAAACGGCGTCGAACGGCAGGCGGGTTTCGGCGAGGCGGGTGGAATCGCGCATATCGACGGTGAGGACGACAACGAAGCGTTCCTCGCCGGGCATCGGCCATTCGCGGCGGCGCAGGGCCTCGATCGGCCAGTTGGCGGGCAGCAACGGGGCGACGCTGACATCGCCGGCCGGGCGGGACTGGCAGGCCAACCGGACGCCGGGTTCGGCAGTGACCCGGCGCAGCACGCTCTGCTCGCTGGAAGAGGGTGCGGGGATCAGCTCGGCGCCGGCGATGACGCGGATACGGCAGGTGGAGCAGCGGCCGCGGCCGCCGCAGATGCTGGCATGCGGGACGCGGGCGCTGCGGCTGGCCTCCAGCACGGTAAAGCCCAGCGGCACGCGCACGGTGCGGCCGTCAGGGTAGGTGACACGGATGGCGGTGCCGTGGCGTTCGCGCCAGGCGCGGACCAGTCGGGCGAGCAGCACCAGCACGATCAGGACCAGGGCGCCGAGCAGGCTCCAGTTCCGCCACAGCCACAGTTGGTGGTTGATCGGGGGTGTGCCGACCTGCCAGGGGTTGAGGTTGGCGGCGCGCCAGGCCGGATCTTGCGCCAGGGACAGCATGGTGCGGCCGCCCTGGTAGAAGCCCAGCAGTGCCAGCAGCGGCAGCAGGACCGCGCTGCAGAACAGGTACGGCATCCAGGCGCCGAAGCCCGGTTTGATCCGCAGCCACTGATACAGGCCGATGCAGCCGTGGATCCAGGCGACGATCAGCACGCTGACCTGAAGCACGCCGAGTATCGGCGCGGCGACCCAGAACGAATAAAGCTCCTGGGCGTAGCCTTTCTCAGTGCCGTAGACGGCGAGCGAGATGCGGGTGACGAACAGGTGGTTCATCAGCAGGAGCGGAATGCTCAGGCCGAGAATGAGCTGGACGATTTCGGTCACGGTCCAGCCGAAATGGCGGCGTTCGTACAACGCCCAGAGGCCGAGACTGTAGTGGGTGGTCAGGGCGAGGTAGAGGGCGGCTGTGCCGATGATACCTTGCCAGATCCATTTCTGCACCGTCATGCCCGCTTCCATCGCCGGGATGGAGATGTTGCCGAACGAATGGTTGAGCAGATGGGTGGAGACGTAGAAGAACAGCGTCAGCCCGGTGGTCAGCCGCAGGTGGCGCACCCACTGGCTGTTCTTTGCCGCTTCAGCCATGACGTCAATGCAACGATGGCAAGGCCCGCGCGTCGGCGATCACCATGCGGCCGCTGTCGCGGGCGAGGACCCCTTCCTCCTCCCACTGGCGGATCTGGCGGTTGACCTTCTCGCGGGAGGCGCCGACCAGAGTGCTGAGGTCTTTCTGCGACAGCTTCACCTCGATTCGGGTGCCGGCGCGGACCGGCACGCCGTAATCGGCGGCGAGGCGGGCCAGCAGGCGGCCGAGGCGGGTGGGTAGGTCGAGCAGGGCCATGTCCTCGAGCGCCGAGTTGGTCTGGCGCAGGCGTTTGCAGAGCATCGCCATGAGGTGCAGGCAGAGGCCGCTGCTGGCCCGCAGCAAGGCGAGGAACTGGCCGCGCTCGATCACCAGCAGGGTGCAGTCTTCCTGGGCGGTGACGTCGGCGCTGCACGGTTCTCCGTCGAGCAGGGACATTTCGCCGAGGACCTCGTTCGCCCCCAGAACGTTCAGCGTGGCCTCCTTGCCGTCTTCGGAAACGACGCTGATGCGGACGCGGCCCGATACGATGACGACCATGCCGCTGTTGGCATCGCCGCGACGCATGATGACATCGTTGCGGGCGACGTGACGCACGATCGTGCGGTTGAGCACGGCGTCGAGATCTTCCGCCGGCAGCGACTGGAAAAGTTGCGTGCGCGCCAGGACCGCTCGGCGCGCGTTGGTGTCGAAGGTTTTCAACGAGCTTTCCCCTCAAGGAATCTTATTGGCCGTGTTAATGGGTCAGATGACCCGCGGGTGGAAGAGTTCGCAACGGCAACTATCAAGAATTTGTTGGCAATGTCACGTTGTTCGGGTTGGGTTGCGCTGCTGGGCGATGGAGACCGGTTGCGGGTTCAAACGAAACTGAGAGGTCATTGATGGTGGCGGGTGGTTCGCTGGTCAAGACTGCGGGATACCGGTGATCACCGTTATGGCAACGATCACCGGCAGGCCGAAGCCCGTCGGCGTCACTGTCAGGTGCGTCAGGGTTTGCCAGCCAAATTCGGCAGGCAGGATGAACTGATGCTCGTCGATCCGGTAATCCGTGATGTATCCGGTGCGAACATCGCGGGAGCCGCACGAGCCGCGGACGCGGCGGATGATGAAAGCATTGCGGGTCGCTTCGCCATCGATCGTGTTGGCATAAATATTCTGGCAGAAGTCGCGGATATCTCGCCCGGCTACCAGCGGCACGCTGATGTGCGCGCCTTCGCTGCCGAAGAAATCGACCATTGCGATCGTTGCGCCTGGCGGCGGAGCGTAGGCATCCAGCAGCATATAGACTTCTCTGACCCCGGCGACGTCGGCCTCAACGTCGAGCGGTAGTCCCAGTGGGGCATCCCAGAAATTATGCTGCGGCGGCGTGGCGAGCGGCAACGCCGGCTTGATGACGAACGAAGCGGGAAAGCCGTTCGGCGGGATGAACCGGCCGGTCGGGAATTCGGCGATAAGATCAGTCTGGATGTCGTTGGTTGTGGCAAAATCGAGTGCGACTTCTTCAGCGCACGCCCTCACGCCTGCTGTTACGACGAGTGCGGCGCACAGCGTGGCGAAGGTCCGCGACAGCGTGCCGCCGCGTTTTCGGATGTCGAGCATGCACCTATCCCGCTGTGACATGATGTGTCGAGAAAGCCCGGGCCGGACTGAAGCGCGCATTCAGTCGATGCTTTCGGTATTACGACAATGTCGCATATTCAGAGTGATATTGCAACAAGTTCTCTGGCCGGGCCGCCGGGCTAAGGTCAGGCGGCGCGGCGGGCGGGTCTGGTTTTGCGGCGTGCCAGATATTCCTCGAAGCCTTGGATGACGACGAAAAAGCACGGCACGAAAACCACGGCGAGGCAGGTCGAGGCGAGCATGCCGGTGGAGACCGAGATGCCGATCGATTTGCGCGCATTGGCCCCGGCCCCGGTTGCCAGCACCAGCGGCAGCACGCCCAGGATGAAGGCGAACGAGGTCATCAGGATCGGGCGCAGGCGGGCCCTCGCGGCGCCGACGGCGGCATCCAGGATCGGCGCGCCGTGCAGGATGCGCTGCTCGCGGGCGACCTCGACGATCAGGATGGCGTTTTTGGCGCCCAGCGCGATCAGCAGCATCAGGCCGATTTGGGTATAGAGGTTGTTGTCCACGCCGAGTGACGTCAGCGCGATGACCGGTCCGAGCAATGCGAGCGGCACGGCGAGGATGACGGAAATGGGGGCCAGCCAGCTCTCGTACTGGCCGGCGAGCACCAGGTAGACGAGCAGGATGGCCAGGACGAAGACCAGGTACATCTGGTTGCCGACGGCTTTTTCCTGATACGACATGGCGGTCCATTCGGTTCCGGCGCCGGGCGGCAGGGCGTTGGCGGCGATCTCGTCCATCAGGCCGAGCGCCTCGCCGGAACTGAAGCCGGGCGCGGGCGAGCCGATGATGGTGGCCGACGGATACAGGTTATAAAGCTGCACCACGGCGGGGCCGGTGTCAGGGGTGATGCTGACCACCGTGCCAAGCGGAACCATGGTGCCGTTGCCGGCTTTGACGGGCAGGTTCTCGATGTCGGCCGGGGTCAGCCGCGCGGTAGAGTCGGCCTGGGCGTAGACCTGAAAGGTCAGGCCGAACTTGTTGATCTGGCCGACGAAGCTGGAACCGACATAGGTGGACAGCGTCTGGAACACCTGGCCGATGGAGATGTTCAGCGCCTCGGCCTTGGTGCGGTTCACCGCCACCGACATCTGCGGCACCGCTGCCCGGATCGTCGTGTTCAGGCGGGCCAGGCCGGTCTGGCTGCGCGCGTCGGCGACAATGGTGCGGGTCAGCGACTGCAGCTTGGAGAAATCGCCGCTGCCGTCGCGCAGTTCCACCTGCATCGAAAAGCCGCCCGAGTTCCCGATGCCCTGGATCGCCGGCGGCGGCACCACAAGGATGCTGGCGTCCTCGACCGGGGCGACGGCGGCGCTGAGCGCCTGGTACATGCCGGCGAAGCCCTGCGCGGCGGAGGTCCGCTGGCTCCAGTCCTTCAGCACGACATAGGCGACGCCGGCGTTGGACAGCGAGGCGCTGTTGTCGAGCACCGAGATGCCGGAGATACAGACGACGTCCTGCACGCCGGGGACGGCACTGACCGCCTGCTGGATCTTCGCCATCACCGCCCGGGTGCGGTCGAGCGAGGCGCTGTCGGGGAGTTGGACGGAGACCAGGAAGTAACCTTGGTCCTCCAGCGGCAGGAAGCCGGTGGGCAGGCGGCCGAGGCCGAAGATGCCGCCGCCCATCAGCAGCAAAGCAAGCACGACCATGATGCCGGCGCGGCGGGTCATGCCGCCGACGAGGCGGACATACCAGCGCTCGACGCCGCCGTAGCCTCGGTTGAAGCCCCGGTAGAACCAGTTGCGCTGGTCCATCGGCACGGTCGGGCGGAGCCAGAGCGCGCACTGGGTGGGCTTGAGGGTGGCGGCGTTGATCGCGCTGATCAGGGCGGTTGCGGCGATCACCAGGGCGAACTGGGCATACAGGCGTCCGGTCAGGCCGGGCAGGAAGGCGGCGGGGATGAACACCGACATCAGCACCAGGGTGATGCCGATGATCGGGCCGAACAGGTCGCGCATGGCGTTGATCGCGGCGTCGTGGCCGGATTGGCCGCGTTCGATGTAGGCGGCGGCGCCCTCGACCACGACGATAGCGTCGTCCACCACGATGCCGATCGCCAGGACGATGGCGAACAGCGTTGAGAGATTGATGGTGAAGCCGAGCGCGGCCATGGCGGCGAAGGCGCCGATGATCGTCACCGGGACGGTGGTGGCAGGGACCAGCGTGGCGCGCACATCCTGGAGGAAGATCAGGATCACGATCAGGACCAGCACGCCGGCCTCGAGCAGCGTCTTGTAAACTTCGTCCACCGAGGCGGAGACGAATTTGGTGGTGTCGAACGGAATGTCGTGGCGGACGCCCTGCGGGAAGGCGCGCGACAGTTGCGCCATCTTGCTGCGGACTTCGTTCATCACGGTCAGGGCGTTGGCGCCGGGCGACTGGAAAATGGCCATGCCGGCGGCCGGCTTGCCGTTGGCGCTGAAGGCCTGGCCGTAGGTTTGCGCGCCGAGCTCGACACGGCCGATGTCGCGGATGCGGGTGACGGCGCCGTCTGCCCCGGTTTTGACAATGATGTTTTCGAACTCGGCGGGGGAGTTGAGGCGGCCGGCGACATTGAGCGTATATTGAAAATCCTGGCCGGCGGCGGGCGGGGCGCCGATCTGGCCGGCGGTGACCTGGGCGCTTTGCTGCTGCAGGGCCGAGGTGACGTCGCTGACGGTAAGGCTGCGCGACTGCATCAGGCCGGGATCGAGCCAGATCCGCATGGCGTACTGGCCGGCGCCGAACACGGTGACGGTGCCGACTCCGGGCAGCCTCGCCAAGTCCTGCTGGAGATTGATGGCGGCGTAATTGCTCAGATAAAGGCCGTCGTACGCCGGATTGTCGGCAGTCAGGGTGACGATGCCGAGGATGGCGGTGGAGCGCTGCTGGACGTTCACGCCCTGCGCCTGGACCGATTGCGGCAGGGAGGCCATGGCGCTGGCGACGCGGTTCTGCACCAGCACCTGGGCGAAATTCAGGTCTGTGTCGATGGCGAAGGTGACGATGAGGGAGTACGTGCCGTCGGACGCGCTGTTGGACTGCATATACAGCATGCCCTGGACGCCGTTGACCTGCTGCTCGATCGGCAGGGCGACTGTGTTCATGACGTCGGTGGCGCTGGCGCCGGGGTAGCGGGTGGTGACCTGGACGGTGGGCGGCACGACGTCGGGAAGCTGGGCGATCGGCAAGGTGAACAGCGACACGCCGCCGATCAGCACGAACAGAATCGCCAGGACGTTGGCGAGGACCGGGCGCTCGATGAAGAATTTGGCGATCATGGGGCGGCGGCCGTGGCGGTCACGGTGGCGGGTTCGACGGTCTGGCCGGGGACGGCGCGCTGCAACCCGTCAACCACCACAAGGTCGTCTGGCGTCAGGCCGCTGTCGATCACCCGCAGGCGGCCCTCGACCGGGCCGATGGTGACGCGTTTCTGGGCCACGACGTGATCGGGACCGACGACCAGCACATAGCGGCCGCCCTGGTCGGCGCCGAGCGCGGCGTCGGGAATCAGGAGGGCGGGCACGCCGGTTCCCAGGGGAACGCGGACGCGGGCGAAGTAGCCGGGCAGCAACACGCCGTCTTCGTTGTCGAGAATGCCGCGCGCGAGCAGCGTCCCGGTTCCGGCATCGACGGTCGGCGCGACGTAGTCCATGTGGCCGCGGTGCGGGTAGCCGGTTTCACCCTGCAGGGCGATCTCGACCGGGATCTTCTGGATCTCGGCACCGCGCCGTCCGGTATTGGTGGCGTCGCCGCGGATGCGGATGACCTCCTGCTCACTGACATTGAAGGTGACATACATCGGGTTCATCTGGACGATGGTGGCGAGTTTCGTCGGCTGGGTGCCGACGAGTTCGCCGACCGAGACCAGATGCGCCGAGACCCGGCCGTCAAAGGGCGCGAGCACGCGGGTGTAGCTGTAGTTGATGGCCGCGATCTGGGTGTTGGCCTGGGCCTGGACGACGTTGGCCTGTGCGGTATCGCGCTGAGCCCGGGCGTCATCGAGATTCTGCACCGAGGCGACCGAATTGCGCTGCAGCGCCTGATTGCGGTCGAAATTCGCCTGCGCGTTGACCAGGGTGGCCTGCGACCCGGCCTCGGCGGCCTGGGCCTGCTGCAGCTTGGCCTGATACGGCAGCGGTTCGATGGTGAACAGGATAGCACCGGTCTTCACCTGGGCGCCGTCGCTATAGCTAATGCCTTGCAGGAAGCCCTCGACCCGGGCGACCAGGTCGACCGAGGCGACCGGGGCGGTGTTGCCGGTGGCTTCAAGATAGCGGGTGATTGTTTCGGCGACTGGTTTGGCGACCGAGACCTTGGCCGGCGGCGGCGGAGCGTACTGGTTGGCTTTCTTACATCCGCTGAGCAGCAATGCGACGCCGAGGACGGCGGCGGGTCCCACCGAATTGCCCAAACGCCGCATGTTGTCGCTGCCTCACGTTTTCGTTGATTGGGGTGAGGTTAGCTTGTGTCACTGTGATCCGGCCAGAGTGTTTCTGTCCGGGGAGGGCGTGTTTCTGTCCGGGGCGGGGTGGTTTGGTGGCGAAAACATATTGTGCAGTGCGAAAAGACGTGTACACTATCGTTGACACTTGTCTTGGCTGGTCCTTTCGGGTGTGCCACAACCGGAGGGATGGCTAACCGGCGATTGTTCCCGCGCCAGACCGGCGCTTTTACCGGGAGAAAAGCATGTCTGACTCGACGGGCAACAAAGATACGATCGCTGCGAAGGACCCGAAGCTGGTTCCCCCCCATGACGACGAGCCGATGGAAGACGAGGAAAAGATCCTCGAGGGCCGTCCGGACGTGAACTATCCGGCACTGCTGACCAAGGACGTACCGGGCGGTTAGGCGACTTTCAGCCGCGGTTCGCCGGCGCGGTACCAGGTGGTGCCGCCGATCGCGAGTTCGAGGATGATGGCGCCGTCGAGGCCGGCGAAGGTTTCCGGCGGCAGGATGGCATCTCCGGTGGTCCAGCGGAGGCCATTACCGGCTTCAAATGCATGGAATCCGTCGGTCAGGCCAGCATGATCGGCGGCGACAATCTGGATATCGTCGCCCTGGCGCAGCGTGATCCGGCGCAGTGCGACGCCGAGGTGGCGGGGATCGCGGCTGGTGCCAAGTTCCTGCGGGGCGGCGGCGCGCGAGACGATGCGCAGGGTCTGCGGCGGCCTGGCCAGGCAAAACACCGCCGCTTCGGCACTCCGTGCAACCGGATCGAGGCGGCGCCCGTCGGCCAGCAGGTGCAGATCGGGGTCGCCGGTAAGGGACAGCCTGATGCTCGGCTCAGCCCGTTCAAGCAGGCGCTGCCAGACCGCATCGACCACCGGGCCATCGGTGAGGACCGGCGCGCAGGCGGGTTTCGGTGGGAGCTGCCAGCCGCTGTTGGCATTCTGGAACAGCCAGCGATTGCCGTCGTCGCGGTAGCTCTCGGACGGTGCACCGTTGGCGACCAGCACGGCGTGGGTTTCGAGTTCGATGTGATAGATCGCGACTTCGCGGGCGCGGTCGTCCCAGACGATGGAGCGGTGGTTGACCAGGAATTCCACCGGGATCAGCACGCCGTCGATAAAGAGCGCATGCGCCTTGGTGAGGCAGAGGTCGCGGTTGGGTATGTTAGGCGCGAGGGCGTGCTGACGCACGATGACCGGGGTGGCGGCGGTGCGGCGGCCCCTGGGGACAAGCACCCGCCCCTGCCCGATCCAGACGATCGGCACGACGCTGCCGTCGAACAGCCTGACGCGGTCGCCGATGTGCAGGGTTTCGATCGGCGCCTCCCGGTCTTCGAGTTCGATGCGGGTGCCTTCGCAGAAACAAATCACCGGGATGACGTCGGTGCCGGTACCGGCAGCGTCGGGGACGGCCTCGAACAGCAGGCCGCTGTAGTCCTCGGCGGGGTCAAGCTGGAGGATGGTGGAGCCGCTGTCGCCGGTGACCGTCAGTTGGTCGTTGCCAGTATTGCGGATGGCGGTGGCGTCGTGGCCGGTGTCGCTGATGTATTTGAGGTCGATGACGTTTGCCGGGGCGGTGAAGCCGGTGATGGTGCCGGGCCGGTCGGCCGCGGTGGCGAGTGCGAGAGTGCCGGCGTTGCTGATGCCGGGATAGAAACCGACGGTGCCGAAGCCCTGGAACGAATTCGGGTTGAAGTTGACGGTGACCGGGGCACCGGTGTTGCTCATCAGTTCGAGCGTGTGCGGGTAGGTGCCCCCGACGATAACGGGGCCGTTCAGGACGTAGCCGGATTGCAGCACCAGCACCTCGTTGCTGCCGTCCATGGCGATGGCGATGCCGGCGCTGTTGGGGCCGCCGCTGATCGTTCCGGAATCGAAGATCGTGCCGGTGCCGATGTAATCCACCACCACCTGGCCCGTCACGACATTGTAATGGAAATTCGAGTTCACCACGACGCCGTCAGTGATCGTTCCGGCGTTGATCAGGGTGGCGTTGGCGGCGGTGCCGTCGTTGTTGACATTGAGCAGGACACCGAAATTGACGAAGCCGGATTTGTCGTTGGTGAAGGTGCCGCCGCCCGGCATGATCAGGCCGCCGCCGCCCGACAGCGGGCTTTCATAGCGGGCGACGATGCTGCCTGAATTCGTCACGGAGCCGGGGCCGGCCATTTCCAGACCATCGAAGTAGCCCTGGATCAGGCCGTTGTTGATGACGGTGCCGGCGCCGGTGATGTCGACGCCGGCCACGGCGAAGGCGGCGCCGACGATCGAGCCGTCGTTGACGAGGCTGCTGGCGCCGGTGCCGAGCACGGCCGCGCTGCCGTTACGGTCGAAGTCGATAAACCCCGTATTGGTGATCGTTAACGGCGCAGTATAATAATATGCCCTGGTTCCGTAGTTTGCGCCGATACCATAATGGACCGCTGACGTTATGGTTTTGGAAATCGTGGTCATGCGGACTCTGCTTCCTTTGCCCCAATGGTTCGACAGGCCGCGCCAGTGCGGGGCAGCAACAGGTGCTGTTCCGCCATCGATGTCGCGGCGCCCCGGGCGGACGCAGCAGCCACCGTTAGCGGATCGTCGATATGGACCGAACTATACAATCAGCGGGCGGCGCCGCAGCCAATCAAATTTCTGGGAACGTGTATCAAAATTTTTCCATGTCCGGTTCGCAATGTGGGCATTTCGCGGGAAATCAGCAAAATTGACGAAAGGCGGAAACGAACCGTAGAATAATATAGATCGAAGCGAGAGGCTGAATCGGATGAGCAGCACCATTGCGGCGTTCAGGGCCGTTCCGCTGGGGGCCGGTCGCACGTTCGGCGCCACAGTCTCCGGGGTGGATCTGCGCGCGATCACGGATGCCGATTTCGCAGCGATCCATCGGGCGTGGATCGCGCACCAGGTGTTGGTGTTCCCTGGCCAGGCGCTGTCGGATGCGGACCTGATTGCGTTCTCCCGCCGGTTCGGCGACCTCGATGAGGCGCCGGTGCAGGAGAACGGGCAGCGCTTCGTGCCGGGCCTGCCGGAGATCTATGTCGTTTCGAACGTGATTGAAAATGGCGTGGCGATCGGCAGCCTCGGCGCCGGCGAGGCGGTCTGGCACACCGACATGTCGTATCTGGCAGCGCCGCCGAAGGCGAGCATGCTGTTTGCGCTGGAGATACCACCGAGCGGCGGCGATACGTCATTTTGTGATATGTATGCGGCATTCGAGACGTTGCCGGAGGCGCTGCGGGAAAGGGTGGCGGGGCTGCTGGTGAAGCATGACGGCACGTATAACAGCGGCGGCTATGTGCGGCAGGGCGTGGCGCCGACGGACGATCCGCGGCAGGCGCCGGGGACGCTGCACCCGCTGGTCTGCACGCATCCAGAGAGCGGGCGGCGGATGCTGTATCTGGGGCGGCGGCGGATGGCCTGGATCGAGGGGATGGGGCTGGCGGACTCCGATTTATTGCTGGATGCGATCTGGGATTATGCGACGCGGCCGGAGATCAGCTTCACGCATCGCTGGCGGGTCGGTGACCTGGTGCTGTGGGACAACCGCTGCACCATGCACCGGCGCGACCCGTTCCATGCTGCGTCGCGACGGATCATGCACCGCACCCAGATCAAGGGTGTGGCGCCGCCCGCCGGTTAGATTTCCTTCAGATCCTCCAGCCGCACCGGGCCGGTCTGGCTGGTGAACGCCAGACTCTGGCGGCCGCTTTGCTGCTGGGAGAAGCCGCCGAGGCGGTGCTCGCCGGTGTCGTAGATGTGCACGCGGCCGTCGCGCATCACCGCCAGACGGCGCGTGTCGGGAAAGCAGGCATAGCGCATGTCGTTCTGCCCGCCGGTGGCCGAGGCGGCGCCGAGACCTTCCGGCCACCACGTGCCGGGCTGGTCCTCGGCCGCGGCGGGCACCGGGCCGGGGACCGCCGCGAGGTCGCTGCACAGCGCGGCCACCCGATCTTTCAGGCCATTGTTGAACATGTCGCCGATCATGATCATGCCGCCCGCAGCCCACTGGCCGGTGCCGCCGAGTTCGGGGTGGCTGAACTGCGCCATGCCGCCGCCGCCGCGGCGCAGCGCCTCGGCAACGGCGCGGGCGGCTTCAGGGCTGAAGCCATGACGCTTGGCGATCGCGGCGATGGTGTCCGGCATGTTCGTCTCCTTCAAACTGGTGGTGAGCCGTAACGCCGGAGGCGGGGCGTGGTGACACCGTTCCGGATCAATAATGGAACTGCCCGCCGAGGGCCTGGCTGAGCCGCACCGGGGCGGGCGATCGGCTGCGAAATGTGCAGACTCGCGCGGTTGTGACCCCAACCGCGACAATCCCGCCACGTTTCATCACTCCTTCTTCGGAGAGTTTAATTCGTGAAAATCCGCGCCGGTTATGACATCACCTATGAGTGTCCGCAGCCAACGCCGATGCTGCTGGCGTTGAGCGTCCATCCGTCCCGCATGCCGGACGTGATCGGTCCGCACCCGATTTCGTTCGATCCGCCGATCGGTGCCAGCGAATACCGGGACGGGTTCGGTAATATCTGCCACCGCATCGTTGCCCCGGCCGGTCGGCTGCGGATTTCGACGCAGTTTCTGGTCAGCGATCCCGGCACGCGGGATGCGGTCGTTCCGAATGCGCGGCAACATGCGATCCAGGACCTGCCGGAGGATACGCTGGTGTATCTGCTGGGCAGCCGATACTGCGAGACCGACCGGCTGAGCGCCCTGGCGTGGTCGCTGTTTGGCCATACCTGGGAAGGGTGGCCGCGGGTGCAGGCGATCTGCGATTATGTGCATAACCGGATCGAGTTCGGCTATCAGCATGCCGATCCGACACGGACCGCATTTGCCGGCCATGCAGAGGGGCGCGGGGTGTGCCGCGATTTCGCGCATCTGGCGATCACCCTGTGCCGCTGCATGAACATTCCGGCCCGGTATTGTACCGGCTATCTGGGCGATATCGGCATTCCACCGGTGGATTTCCCGATGGATTTCAGCGCGTGGTTCGAGGCGTATCTGGGCGGGCACTGGCACACCTTCGATGCGCGCCACAACACCCCGCGCATCGGCCGCATCCTGATGGCTCGGGGGCGGGATGCGACAGACGTGGCGCTGTCGACGATTTTTGGGCCAAGCGCGCTGGTGGGGTTCAACGTGGTGACGGACGAGGTGCTGTAGCGACGTTCGTAAAACCGGGCCGGCGGCAGAACGGATTCTGTCGCCGGACGGCTCACTTGGCTACGTGCCACGCTAACATGACGGTATCAAAACAAATCGGCGCCGGCTGACCCGGCGCAGGCCGAGCAGGCCTAGTCCTAACAGGGTTATGGACGCAGGTTCGGGAACGGTTGTCTGCGGGGTTGCGACGAAGCCGACAACGGTGTCGTCGGCGGTGGTGTAGAAACCGACGATCTGGCCGAGGTCGTTGACACCGTTGATCGTCGTGCTGGCCGACCCGGCTGGGTCGAAGGTCGTGATTGTGCCATTGATGTCGACGTAGCCGTGCTGGATATTCGCGCCATCAACGTAAAAGCCGACAACCTCCCCATCCGAGGCGATGCCGAGTGCCTGGGTGAAGGTCGACCCATAGGGATCGACTGTGCCGATGGTGCCACCGATATCCTCGAAGCCAATACTTGTGGTGGTCGACGGCTGAAAGAAGCCGACGATTTCGCCCGTGTTGTTCACGCCGGTTGCCTGGCTGTTGACGTTCACCGGCAGCAGATGGTTCACGTCGGTGAACGTATGGTTCTGAATGGATCCGACATAGGCCTTCTGCAGCACCTGTCCCATCGGGTCAATTGATGAATAGCCGGCAAACTGGCTGCCATTGGCGCTGACCCCGAGTAACTGGTTGAAGGCGGTTCCGGGTTGATTATAGGGCGATGTCTGGGTCCCGGTGGTCGTCACGGTTTGTGCGAAGCCCTGCGTGGTGCCATTTTGGTCCACGAAGATGCCGACGGTTGTGTTGTTGCCGGCAATGCCGGTCACTTGCGTTTGCTGGGCGCCGCCGACGTTGTCGGGGGTGAACTTGCCGTTCGGCGACAGCGTGAACCCCTGGTTCGCGACGGCATTATCGGTGCCGACAACGGCGCCGGCGTCGTTGATGCCGAACACCTCGGTGAAGCCGTTGCCGTCCGGATCGACAATGTTCTGGACTGTATCGACAGGCGCCGCGGCAGCGGTCCCGGTCATCAACAGAAAAATAGCGGCGGAACGTTTGGTTAGGCGAGCCATGTTTGCCTCCTGCGGCAGGTTGCTGATGTCTCGACGTTGCCGCTTCGTGATGGCTGACACTGTCACCAAGGTCACAAACCGGCTGATTTGCGCGCGGGCTGGCCGGGGGCCACGGCCATTCGTGAAGGGTCGACGAAGGCCTCGGGAAAAGTGCGGCTTTTCGTCGCTCGGTTTGGCGTGACGGCGTCCCGCTATGGGACCGCCGTGCAATCCTGGCCGAGGCGGTGGTTTTTTTCGTGGTTGCATCGAACTGACGGAAGGGTGCGCACGAGGCGGCTTGCCGACCGATCCGGCTGCGTCCATGAACGGCCGATGTTACCGGATCCGAAGATCGGCTTTTGATCATGCGCACGCCACCGAGTCCCGCGGCGTCGGACCGCGCGCCGGCCTGGCAGGTGCATGGTTCAGAGCGGGGCGCCGTGCTGGTGGTTACCGGCAACTGGATCGCGCAATCCGGCCGCGTTCCGGTGTTTCCCGCGGATGGGCTGGCATCGGTGCCGGCGCGAAACACTCTTGGATTCGATTCGGCTGATCTGGGGCGATGGGACAGCGGGCTGATCGCGTTTCTCTGGGATGCCGAACGGGCGGCGGTGGCGGCCGGGCTGAAGGTGGATACGACCGCGCTGCCCGGTTCGGCGCGCAAACTGCTTGGCCTGCTGCCGGACCGGGTGGCGGAGCCGAAACCTGCCGCGCGCCGGCGGTTCCGGCCGTTGGCTTGGGTTGGCGGCGGCACGATCGATCTGCTGAACGAGATCGGTGCGCTGTCCACGCTGCTGGCAATGACGGCGGCGGGCGGGGCGTTGGCGCTGACCGGGCGGGCGCGGATGCGGGCGGTCGATCTGCTGGGCAATCTGCGCGATGCCGGCCCGTCGGCGCTGGCGATCGTCAGCACGGTGAATTTCCTGATCGGCGCGATCCTGGCGTTTGTCGGCGCCGTGCAGTTGCGGAAATTCGCCGCCGATATCTACGTGGCGGACCTGGTCGGGCTGGCGCTGGTGCGTGAAATGGCAGCTGTAATGACGGCAATCATCATGGCGGGCCGCACCGGCGGCGCCTATGCGGCCAGAATTGCCACGATGCAGGGCAATGAGGAGATCGATGCGCTGCAAGTGATCGGCATTCCGGTATCCGACTACCTCGTGCTGCCGTCGATCCTGGCGCTGGTGTTCACCATGCCGTTTCTCTACCTGTACGGCTGCCTGGTCGGGATGCTGGGCGGGTTCGTGGTCTCCTTCGCGATGCTGAACATCACCGGTCCGGGCTACCTGAACGAGACGCTGAAGGCGGTGCCGCTGGATCAGTTCGCGTTCGGCTTCGTCAAGAGCATCGCCTTCGCCATTCTGATCGGGGTGACCAGTTGCCAGATCGGGCTGAAGGCCGGGCGCAGCGCGGCGGATGTGGGGCTGGCGGCGACCCGCGCAGTGGTGACCGGGATTGTCGGCGTGATCGCGCTGGATGCGATCTTCGCGGTTCTGGCAGACGCGGCGGGCCTGTGAGCGACGCCCCTGCCCTGCTGTCGGTACGGGGTGTGACCCTGGCGTTCGGGCCGAAGGTTATCCAGCACGATCTGTCGTTCACGGTGCGGCGCGGCAGCATCTTCGCGGTGATGGGCGGCAGCGGCTGCGGCAAGAGCACGGTGCTGAAATCGATGATCGGGCTGCTGCGGCCGGCGGCAGGCAGCATCCTGGTGGACGCCGAGGATTACTGGGCGGCGACCGAGGTTCGCCGTACCGAGATTGGGCGGCGGTTCGGCGTGCTGTTCCAGAGCGGCGCGCTGTGGAGTGCCATGAGTGTGGGCGAGAACGTGGCGCTGCCGCTGCGAATGTTCACCAAACTGAACGAGGCGGCGATCCAGCGGCTGGTGCGCCTGAAACTGGGCCTGGTGGGGATGGAAAACGCGATTGACCAGTTGCCCTCGGAACTCAGCGGCGGGATGCGCAAGCGGGCCGGCCTGGCTCGGGCGCTGGCGCTGGATCCGGATGTGCTGTTCTTCGACGAGCCGTCGGCAGGGCTGGACCCGATCACTTCCAGCCGGCTGGATGACCTGATTCTGCAACTGCGCGACGGGCTGGGGGCGACCATCGTCATCGTCAGCCACGAACTGCCCAGCCTGTTCGCGATTGCCGATGACGGGGTGTTCCTGGATGCGGGGACGAAAACGGCGATCGCCCATGGTTCGCCGGCCTGGTTGCGTGATAACTGTCCGGACCCACAGGTGGAGGCGTTCATGCGGCGGGAACGCCTCGTAGAGAAGGCAGGATGAAGGGTGCCGCGCGTCAGGCCGTGGTTGGCGCCTTCGTGCTGGGCGGGCTGGCACTGGGGCTCGCGGCGATCGTGCTGTTCGGCAAATTCAATTTCTTCCACCCAAGTGTGCGGGCAGCGATCGTGTTCCAGGATTCGATCGCCGGGCTGTCGGTGGGTGCTCCGGTGACGTTCCGCGGCGTACGGGTGGGTGCGGTGGAGAGCATCGCAATCGAGTTCGACCCGAAGACCTATGTCGCGTTCATTCCGGTCACGGTGGCTCTGGAACCCGGGCGGGCGCTGGTGGTGCCAGTGGGAGATGGCGACACCGTCGATCTGGCGGACCTGATCCAGCGCGGGCTGCGGGCGGAGCTGAATGTGCAGAGCTTCGTGACCGGGCAGTCGGAGATCGACCTGGATTTCGATCCGGGATCACCGGCGACGCTGCATCCCGAAGCGACGCATCTGCCGGAGATTCCGACGCGCCAGTCCACATTGCAGAAGGCGACGGAACAGCTCAGTCAGTTGCCGCTGCGCGAACTGGCGGACAACTCGACAGCAACGCTGAAAAGCCTGCGGGCGCTGGTGGAAAAGCTGGACCAGGAGCTGCCGCCGCTGATCGACAGCCTGAAGGCGACCTCGGACCGGTCCGAACAGACGGTGGTGACGGCGGAGCAGGCGATCAAGGCGTTGCAGGACCGGCTGGACACCACGCTCGCCGCGATCGGCGCGGTGGCAGCGACCGGCAACCGGCAACTGGATCAGCGCGGGGCGGAGTTGCACACGCTGCTGGCGACGTCGAACCAGACGGTGCTGCAGGTGCGCGATCTGCTCGGCAATCTGCAGGCCCTGACGTCGGAGCGAGGGCAGACGCGGGCGAATATCGAATCGACGTTGCGCGATCTGGCCGCGGCGGCGGCCTCGCTGCGGGGATTTGCCTCCGATTTGGAGCATGATCCGCAACTGCTGCTGACCGGGCGGCGGCCATGAGGGGCTGGGTTGTGGCCTGGGTGTTGCTGCTGGCATCGTGCGCGGCGCCGCCGTTGGCGTTGTACACGCTGGGGACGCCGCCGGACACGGCCGGGACGGTGCCGCTGGGGGCGCATCCGGTGGTGATCGATGTCGCTCGTGTGGCACTGCCGGATGCGCTGGACACCCAGGAGATCATGGTGCGCGACGGCAGCACGCTGCGGCGGAGTTCGCTGGGGCGCTGGGCGAGCCGGCTGTCGCTGGGGATCACCGACCGGCTGACCCAGCGGCTGGCGGAGCGGCGGCCGGATGTGCTGGTGACGGACCGGCCGCTGGCGGAAACACCGACGTTGCGGGTGTTGGTCAACATCGGCCGGCTGGATGTGAGCGTTGCGGGCGTGGCAACGCTGGATGCGGACTGGCTGGTGGTGCCGCGGGATCCGAAGGCGCCGGCGCGGCGGAATCGCGGGCATTTCAGCGCAACGGGGCCGGTGGCGACGGATCAGGACGTGGTGCGGCTGATGGGGATGGTGCTGGATCAACTGGCGGCGGCGATCGATGTGCCGGGGTGAGGGCATGCCTCGCCGGGCAGATTCCGGACGGCCAGTTAGCGCTTTGTTAACCATGCCGGATTAGCCTCCTCAACCGGACCGCCCGCACGCGGTTTGACCTGTGGCGAGGAATTATCGAGATGAGTGGCACGGATGTATTGCCGGAAAGCCTCGTGGCGTCCGGCCTGTTCGAGTGGCTGGAACACGCGACCCCTGCCGAACTGGATGCGCTGACGTTTGGCATCGTCCGGATGGCACTGGACGGCACAGTGGAACAGTACAACGCGGCCGAGGGGGTCCTGTCCGGACTTACCCCGGCGCGGGTGATCGGGCGGAAATTCTTCACCGAAGTGGCGCCCTGCACCAACAATTTCATGGTCGCCCACCGCTTCGAGACCGAACCGGAGTTGGACGACGTGATCGACTACGTGTTCACCTTCCGGCTGGCACCGTTGAAGGTGCATCTGCGCCTGTTGAAACGCCCTGGCTGCCCGCGGATGTATCTGGTCGTGCAGCGCCGCGACTGAACCGGTGCAAGTGCCGGAGAGTCATCGCGATAGCGCCGGCGCCTATGAGACGCTGGTTGAATTCCTTTATCTGACGCCGGTCGGTATCATCAAATTCCGGCCGTGCGGCACGATCGAGATGGCCAACCCGGCGGCGGTTCGGCTGCTGCTGCCGATCGCACCTGATGCGGACATGGCGAACCTGTTTTGCCTGCTGGCGCCGCTGCTGCCCGATCTGCGCGCCCGCGTCGAGGCTTTCGAGGCTGCCACCGGTTCGATCTGCGAGCAGATGCAGTTGCCGGTTCCGGCCTCGGGCCAGGTGCTGACGCTGAGCGTCAACAAGATCGACGCCGATACGCTGATGGCAGTCATCCAGGACATTACCTGCGCGATCGAGCAGGAGGCGCGCATCCGCGACGATCAGGAACGCTTTCGGGCGATTTTTGAAAACGTCCGCGATTACGCGATCTACACGGTGGGCCTGGACGGGCGGGTGGACACGTGGAACCGATCCTTGAGCCGTATCGGCGGCTGGGAGGCGACCGACGTCATCGGCCAGCCGATCAGCCGCTTTCTTCCGCTGGACACGGCCGATCAGGCGGCGGCGTTGCTCGAACGGGCGCGGCAGTGCGGCACGGCCGAGTTCGAAGGCTGGCGGGTGCGCAAGGACGGCAGCCGGTTCTGGGGCAACACGGTCGCCGCCACGCTGCTGGACCGGCGGGAAAAACCGAGTGGCTTCGTGCTGGTGACCCGCGACCTGACGGAGCGCAAGCAGATCGAAGACCGGCTGCTGGCGCTGACGATCACTGACCCGCTGACCGGCGCGTTCAACCGGCGGGCGGGCGAGGCCAGGCTGGCGGAGGCGTTCCGGGCGTGGCGGCGCAGCGGCGATCCGTTCTGCGTGCTGATGATCGACTGCGACCACTTCAAAGCGGTCAACGACACCTGGGGGCATGACGGCGGCGACGAGGTGCTGATCGCACTGGTGCGCATCTGCCGCGAACGGCTGCGAGACCGGGATGCGACGTTCCGCTGGGGCGGCGAGGAATTCATGGTGCTGCTCGCGGATCCCTCGACCGAGAATGCCGTCGCGGTGGCGGAGCGGCTGCGATCGGGTCTGGCCGCGGCGGAAATCTTCTACGACGGGCAGGTGATCCGGATCACCGTCAGCATCGGCGTGACCCGGGTACACGAATTGGACGCCGATACCGCCGGCGTCATCCGCCGAGCGGACCGGGCACTGTATGACGCCAAGGAAGCCGGACGGAACCGGGTCACGGCGACCTGACCGAAGCCTGGATCAGCGCCGCAGGATGGTCGATCCGGCGAATCTGGCCGCGTCGCCAAGCTGCTCCTCGATGCGAATAAGCTGGTTGTATTTCGCCAGCCGGTCGCTGCGGGCCAGGCTGCCGGTCTTGATCTGGCCGCCATTGGTGGCGACAACGAGGTCGGCGATGGTCGAATCCTCGGTCTCGCCGGAGCGGTGGCTCATCACCGTGGTCCAGCCGGCACGCTGAGCGATTTCGACCGTTTCCAGCGTTTCCGACAGGGTACCGATCTGGTTGACCTTGATCAGGATGGAGTTCGCCGATCCCTCGGCGATGCCGCGGCGCAGACGCTCCGGATTGGTAACGAAAATGTCGTCGCCGACCAACTGAAGCTTGTTGCCCAGCGTCTCGGTCAGCAACTTCCAGGTCTCCCAGTCGTCTTCGGCGCAGCCATCCTCGATCGAGATGATCGGATAGCGGGAAACCAGATCGGCATAATAGCGGACCATACTCTCCCCATCGAGCACCTTGCCCTCACCCTCCAGATGGTATTTGCCGTCCTTGAAGAATTCCGACGAAGCCGGATCGAGCGCGAAGAAGATGTCCTCGCCGGGCCGGTAGCCGGCCTTTTCGACCGCCCTGGTGATGAAGGTCAGCGCCTCGTCGGCGGATTTCAGGTTCGGCGCGAAGCCGCCCTCATCGCCGACATTGGTGTTGTGGCCGGCGTCGTGCAGGCCCTTTTTCAGCGCCTGCAGCACCTCGGAGCCCATGCGGACGGCGTCGGCCAGCGTCGGCGCGCCGACCGGCATGATCATGAATTCCTGGATGTCGATCGGGTTGTCTGCGTGCTTGCCGCCGTTGAGGATGTTCATCATCGGCACCGGCAGGGTGCGGGCGTAGGCGCCGCCGACATAGCGGTACAGCGGCTGGCCCTGATCGGATGCGGCGGCCTTGGCCACCGCCAGCGAAACGCCAAGGATTGCGTTGGCGCCGAGGCGGCCCTTGTTCGGGGTGCCGTCGAGATCGATCATGACGTTGTCGATAATGACCTGTTCGGTCGCCTCGATGCCGCTGAGCGCTTCGAGGATCTCGCCCTCGACGTTGGCCACCGCGGTCAGCACGCCCTTGCCGCCGTAACGGGATTTGTCGCCGTCGCGCAGTTCCACCGCCTCATGCGCGCCGGTGGAGGCGCCGGACGGCACGGCGGCGCGTCCCATGGCGCCGGAATCGAGGACGACATCGACCTCGATCGTCGGGTTGCCGCGGCTGTCGAGGATTTCGCGGGCGGTGATGTCGGCGATCGCGGCCATGCTGGTGTCTCCCGGACTTCGAAACTGGGCGGGTGCGTATCATCTCGGGGCCGCTGTTGCCAGCCCGCCCTCCGGCCCGGGGATCGGGCGCCCAGCGTGGCCGGGTTTCACCTTCATTTGAGAGCCATCCGGTCATGCGCTTCCCCACCTGCGCATGCAGAGCGAAGGAGGGCGGCATGCGATCGACGATGGTGGGCCTGGCCGCGACGATACTGGCGAGCGTGGCGGTGCCGGCGGCGGCGTTGGCGCAGCTCCAGACCTATTACCACGCCGGGGTGTGGGACGCCTTCAGCGGGCGTAACGACAAGGGTGGCGCAGTCTGCGGCATCGGCAACACCGATCCGTCGGATAACCGGCGGTTAGCGATCCGCTTCGACATCGGCGGGACGGACACGCAGTTTTCCGTGAGCAAGCCCGGCTGGGCGATCCCGGACAAAACAAGGATCACGGTGGTGATGCAGGTCGGGCTCAATCCACCCTGGACCGAGCAGGGGACCGGGCATGGAACGGCGATCGACTGGTCGATGAACGGGCAGGCAGTGCCGGCGTTCTATCAGCAGTTCCGCGGCGCGTCGTCGATGACGCTGACCTTTCCGGACGGCAACGAGCCACCGTGGACGGAATCGCTGGCCGGGTCGTCGGCGATCACCGACACGCTGGACCGATGTGTGCGCGACCTGACGCGCCAGGGGCAGGCGGCGGGCGCTGCGCCTCCGGCGAACGCCGCGCCCGTACCGACGCAGCCGTTCGCCCCAGCAAGCCCGGCGGCGCCGGACAACACCGCCGGGCCGCCG
>Ga0182012_10001811_pt1 | contig 23367 bp, 20 predicted proteins | sample 612S2SmetaG_FD_120486 | JGI IMG/M metagenome (GOLD analysis project Ga0182012, IMG submission 120486) | Permafrost microbial communities from Stordalen Mire, Sweden - 612S2S metaG | ecosystem: Environmental > Terrestrial > Soil > Wetlands > Permafrost | place: Sweden: Stordalen | collected... | reverse complement strand
CTGTTTTCAAAAGCCACCAGGTACCTTAAAAAAGACATTACTATAGAACTCCAACAAAACAAGGGCCCAGCAGAAACACCCCCCCAGGGGCCCTCTCACCTTCAACCGCACTACTGATTGTGCGGAGAGCCGAACTTGTATACGATCCCCACCGACCCCGAAAACTCATTCTGCCAGGAAAGCCCGTAATGAGTCGGCTGCCAGTCCGGAACGAACCGAACCGAGAAGCGCGGCAGAATGTTGTAGTCGATCGACGGACCAAAGCCCATTCCAAACGCCAGCTTGTCGTTGTCAATGCCCTTCGGACACGCGCAATTCACTCCGCCTTCGCCCACGCGCTCTGCAGAAAAAGATACCGGGCCCGATGCTCATCCGGTCCCGCCGCCGAGTTCACATCCAAATGCATCAGCTGCCATCCATTTCCCTGGTTGTACTGCGGCCACTCCGGCACATTGGCCCCATTAGGGTTCCCGCTGCGCGCAAAGTTAGTCCAGTAAGTCTCAACCAGGTCGCTCAGCTTCTGATCCTCCGGCTGCCATACGGCGTCGGTCCGCGAATTCAGGGTTCCAAACACATACTCGATCTCGTCCGAATGAAAAGCCCCCGAACCCGCCGGATGATACTTATCCGCCGGAGAAGGCCGCTCGAAGTGATAACGATAGACCGCCGCGCCGCCGGTCGCAGCCTGCGCCTCCAGCCACTCCCACGTCGAGAAAGCAATGAAGCTGTCTCCCGCGAAATCGATTGCCGACCGCACCGCCTCTGCATCCGTCGCCGCCGGATAGACCTGCAAAAACTCCGCCGACCGCGCCCCGAAGCTCTTCTCCGCCGTCCGCTCAAAGCTCGCCACCGTCGGCGGCTGCGGATAATTCACCGCCAGCGCGCTCGGCTCGTCGCGATTCCATCCCGCCATTAAGGGAACGTGCGCCTGCTTGCCCTCCTTGTAAATCTGCTCCACGCTCTCCGGCAAAAAGTATCCGTCCACGTCAGGCCCGATATGCCCACTCCCCGGACCCGTCTGCGTCGCCATCTTCCGCATCAGATCGTCCGCGCTCATCGCCCGCAATGCCGCCAAATCCGACGTCCCAAATGCCGACAACGCATATGCCGGATCGCTCGTCAGTCTCTCCGCCAGTGGCGCGAAAGACAGTCCATGACTGTAGAAAGCCGCGCCGCTCTCTCCGATCGCATGCGCAAACAACCCCTGCGCCAGCGGCGAAGCCATCTGCGCGCTCACCGAAAACGATCCCGCGGATTCGCCAAACAGCGTCACGTTCTCCGCATCGCCCCCAAATGCTCCAATGTTCCGCCGCACCCAGGCAAGCGCGGCTGTCTGGTCCATCAGCCCATAATTGCCGGCCGCATGTTGCGCCGACTCAGCCGCCAATCCGGGGTGCACAAAGAACCCAAACAGCCCCAGCCGGTAATTCATCGAAACAACAATCACGCCTTTGTGCGCCAGGTGCTCCCCATCCTGTCGCGGCTCCGACGTCGCTCCGGCCACAAAACCGCCGCCATAAATCCACACCATTACGGGCAGCTTCGTGTGCTTGTCCACTGCCGGCGCCCAAACATTCAGCGTCAGGCAATCCTCGCTCGCCCCGGGATCGCGAAAATGCATATCGTGAAAAATGTCCGGCTGCATGCATCGCGAACCGAAGCTCGTAGTCTCCCGCATACCCTTCCACTTCTCCGCCGGTTGCGGAACCTTCCAGCGCAACTGCCCAACCGGTGGCGCCGCGTATGGCACTCCCAGGAAAGTGCGAACCTGTCCGTCATCGCTTCTCTTGCCGTGAATTTTGCCTTTCTCCGTCTTGATCGTCAGATCATCGGCAGCTCTTGCCGAGACGGCGATCGCCACGCAAGCACACATAACAACCCAAACAAATTTTTCTCGAGTCCGCATCTCCAACCCTCCATCGTTCCGGCAAATCGCATTCGCAAGACTCACCAAAATATCAGAGTGAGAGTTCCCCGCGCTCCGCCGCCAGCATGTTCGCGACAGTTTCGCGCCGCCGGATCAGCCGCGCCCGCCGCCCCTCAACCAGCACCTCCGCCGCACGCGGCCTCGAATTGTAATTCGACGCGAGCGACATTCCGTAAGCCCCAGCATCGAGAATCGCCAACAGATCGCCGGGCTCCACTCGCGCCAGCTTGCGATCCCTCGCAAAAAAATCGCCCGTCTCGCATACCGGACCCACCACATCCGCCACCATCCTCCGCGAACCCTGGCCTCGCGATCCCCGGTTCTGCGTCACAGCAACGATCTCGTGATGCGCCTGATAAAGCGCCGGCCGAATCAAGTCGTTCATCGCCGCATCCACAACTACGAACGTCTTCCTGCCGTTCTTTTTCACATAAAGCACCCGCGCCACCAGCGCCCCCGCCTGCGCCACAAGAAACCGCCCCGGCTCCAGCAGCAGCGTAAGCCCACCCACGGATTCAGCAACCGGAATCAGCGCTTCCGCATACAGGCGCACTTTCTCCTCGGCATCGAACGGGCGATCGGCGTGATACTCAATGCCGAGCCCTCCACCCGCGTCCATATAGCGGATCGCGTGACCATCCTTTCGGAGTTCCCTGATCAGTTTCGCCACCCGTTTCGCCGCCGCCTCGAACGGCTCCGCGCTCCGAATCTGTGACCCTATATGAACGCTGACTCCACTCGCCTCCAGATACTTCCCAGCTTTCCGGTAAACCTCGCGCGCCCTCCGAATATCGATCCCGAACTTGTGCTCACGCATTCCCGTCGATATATAGGGATGCGTCTCCGCAAAGACATCCGGGTTCACCCGCAGAGCAATCCGCGCCCGTTTGCGCAGCTTCGCAGCTCGTTCAGTAAGCAGCTCCAGCTCGCCTTCGCTCTCCACATTGAAAAGCAGGATTCCCGCCTGCAGCGCCAGGTCCATCTCCGGTGCTGTCTTGCCAATCCCGGAGAACACGACCCTCTCTGCAGCGTTGGGATCGACGGCCAGCACCCGCTCCAGCTCGCCCCCCGAAACCACATCGAATCCCGCGCCCCGCTTCGCCAGCAACTGAAGAATCGCCAGGTTCGAGTTGGCTTTTACGGCATAACAAACCAGATGCGGCACACTGCTGAACGCTGTCTGAAACAACCTCAGCCGCTCGGTAATATGGTCGGCCGAATAAACATACAGGGGAGTGCCAAACCGGCGCGCCAACTGCTCCAGGCTTACCCCATCGCAGCGCAGCGATGTTTCCTCATCGGGATAGACAAATGGGCGGCTCGAGATCGAAGAACCTCAACACAAGGATGTCCATGCGATTATCCGGCATTATCGGTCTTCCCGCACCCCGCGAGGCGCAGAGCCAAATATCTCGAACGCAATTCGCAGGCGCGCTCGTCCACAATTTTTCACGCCTCGGCAATCATTCGCAACCGTCACGGATGAGCATCCAGCTCAAAACTGAGCATTGCGTCGCCCGTAACCGCCGTGACCAGCAGCCGCGAAGCCAGCCCGTCGGGAGACAAGGGCGTCAGCGTCACCGAGCCGTCGATCCCCGACGTCGCCTGCACCATTTGCTGCCCAAGCACCTGTGCAGCGGCGCATCCTCCCTGCGCCGGGCACGGCTCCGTCCAACCATAAAGCGTCTCGGCAAACAGAACCGTGGCTCCGGCCAGCGGATTCCCGAACGCATCCGTCACTTGCAGCACCACGGGCGCGAATCCCTGACTCAGGGAAACGTACTGCACGGTCCCGTTCCACGGAGCCAGCGCGGCGTCCTCCGGATGCACCGGCGTCACGGTAAAACTCGCGCAGTGTGTCGTTCCGGTAAGGCACGCGCTCACCGAAGAGCTGACGCTCGCACGGAACGGTCCCGTCGCAATCTGATTCGAAACCATTCCATTTGCGTCGCTGACGTTTTGCCCGACCGCGACACTCAACCCTGGCCCCGCACTCCAGCTAACGGTCTGCCCTGGCGCCGCAATCCCCGATGGATTCACCACCATCCCCTGCACCGGCCACTCCACTGTGGCGCCGAGAACCACGTAGAGATTCGGCGTCAGAGCAACGAGAGAAGGTGGAGCAGTCCCGGTGAATTCGGCAATCACGCTGCTCCCGCTGGTGAGAGAAGCCGTAATCTGCGCCAGCGCCGTCGAATTGGCAATAACACTAAGGCTCGCCGTTCCGTCGCCACCCGTGAGCACGCTGCACAAACTCTGCCCGCAACCGAGCCCTGCCGTTCCCTCCGTCACAGCAAACGTCACCGTCACGCCAGCGGCAGGAGTCTGGGTGGTGACGTTCATCGCGCGAACAGCAAAAATCTCGGGCACTCCAAGCCCAATGGAGCCCATCGGCGCAGTCACCAAAGCAATCGCATCGTTGGCTTCAGCATCGTAGCTCGCGATAATCTGCGCCACTCCCAGCGTCTGGGTGTCCAGCAGTTGCACAATCGCGCTGCCCGTATCCCCACCAGACGCCGGAGCCACGGCGACGATCACATTCGGGGTCACACTCGTCACCTGCGCCGCAACACCGTTCACTGAAACCCCAACCGAAGGACTGAACCCCATCCCCCGAATCACAATTTGCCCACCGGCAACCGGCAGCCGCGCAGGAGTGACGCTGTCCGCGTACAAAATCCGACCGCGATACGCATAGTCAGGCCGTCCATCACCGCGCAGATCGGGCAATCCAATGCGAACCTCGCTATCCGCCACCGTCAACACCGGCAGTGTCGTCAGACCCGGCAGGTTGCCGTTAAAAGGCTGAACCGTCTCCGTCACCGGCAAGACACCGACCGCCTCTGTCCCATTCCAGGCGCCAATAACAACCTCTGCCTTGCTTTCCGTAGCCGCGCCATTCTCATCGAGCGCCTGCGCCTCAACCGTAAACTCGCTCCCCGCGCGTGCCCAAAACTGAAACCACCCCGAGTGCCCAAATCCGGTAATCCGCCCTGTCCACTTGCCCGTGCCAGGTACATTTGCCGGCGAACTCTCGGTCCCGTCCGCTCCGCTTTGCTCCTCGTCCGCCGCGTCCTCGATCACTACTGTCTGCGTAACCGCCGACCCAGCGCTCAGAATTCCAATCGCAATCGTCGGCATCGTTCCCGAGGGCGTTACCTGCCCTGTTTTGTAAGGCCCCACCGACAACGCCCCGGTATACAGCGGGTTGACCGCTTCAAAACTCAGCTGATACTGCGCGCTTGTGGCCCCCGGAGGCAGAGGAACTCCGGTCAGATCGAAAAATCCCTCGAGCGATGCATCGTCGCTGCCGAACCGGTTCAGCGGATTCCCGTCCTCATCGGTCGTCCCCGTGACCGGATTGCCCACATTGCCTGCAAAGAACACCCCGCTTACAGCAGTCGCCGTATACCGTACATCGGGCACGCCGTTCACCAGCGGCCGTAGCACCACGTTGACTCCCTGCATCCCCTGTCCGCGCCCAAATGTAACCGTCCCCCGCACAGAAATCGTCTCTGCGGCCGTCAACGTCTTCCCGGAAAACCCTCCAATGTTCGCAGCCGTCACCGGATACAGCCGATTGAGGGCAGCCACGTCATCGGTCCGCAGTTGCGTTGGATTGGGCATGCAAGCCCCGCCGCCGCCGTTGCACAACCGCTCCAGCGGATGCATCACCGGCCAACCCAACAACCCATCCGTCGTGATCTGGCCGCCCACAAACATCTCCTCGTTCGTCTGCGACCAGTCCAGCCCCAAAACCCTCCCGAACCCCCGAATCAGTTGATACTGCAGATTCGCAATCTGCTCCGCATCCGTCGCGCACAACCCGTTTACCAGCATCAGCGCGTGCGCAATGTTCCCCGTCACCGCAAAATTGTCGACTGTCACTATCACGCCGTTGTTCTGGCAAGCCAGCGCTGAGCTCGCTCCCGCGCCATAGATGGCGTCGATGACCGAGCCGTCTTCGTCGTAAACGACCGCCACCGGCGTGCCCGTCGCCGCCGGTTCAATATCCGCCGGCTCCGTCACGCCGTTCGCCCCGGCAATCACATTGGTCCCGTTCACATCCTCCGCCAGGCTTCCGCCCCACGTGATCGACACCGCCGCCGCACTCACGCCACTCCACGCCGCCGCAGCCGTCGCCACCATCGCGTTCGCCTGCGCCTGGCTGACCTCCGCGCTCAGATCCCCCAGGTCCGTGTAATACGTCACCTGCCCGCCGTTCCAGACGACCGCCTGGCCCTCTACCGAAGCATTAAAGTAGCTCGACCCGGCAACCCAGCGCGGCCCCCCGGCGTGCGCCGCCTCAACCCCAAACATCAGCATCAACGCCAGAAAAACCAGTAAGCCCGAAACCCTGACCGCCCATCCAGGTGAGTCAGCCCATCCACCCGATCCGCGCATCGCGGGGCCTCCGGATGCGCCCGCCAACAACCTCGCGGCCGCAGCCAGACACATTACGCCACACCCCGCATCCACCCCGCGCAAGAATCGAACCGCCGCTTCGCCGCATCATCTCAGTTCGGGACATCGCGCCCACCCCTCCCAATTCGGGCCGCGGGCCCAATTCCCCCTGACGCCCGCCGTTCCAGGCAGACCGGCCCGCCGCAGGTACAATTTGAAAGTTCACCCAAAATGGCAGAGAACATACGCGATACAGTCATCCTCGGCTCCGGCTGCGCCGGGCTCACAGCTGCGATCTACAGCGCCCGAGCCAATCTCAAACCGCTCGTCCTCGAGGGCCACGAGCCTGGCGGCCAGCTTTCCATCACCACTCTCGTCGAAAATTTTCCCGGCTGGCCCGAAGGCATCCAGGGCCCCGAGCTCATCGAGAACATGCGCAAGCAGGCGTCCCGCTTCGGCGCGGATTTCCGCCTCGGCCACCTCGCCACCGCCGACCTCACGAAGCACCCCTTCGCCCTCAACCTCGGCAACGAAACCATCCACACGCGCACCCTCATCATCGCCAGCGGCGCCTCCGCGCGCTGGCTCGGCCTGCCCTCCGAGCAGGCCCTCATCGGCCACGGCGTCAGCTCCTGCGCCACCTGCGACGGCTTCTTCTTCTCCGGCCGCGAAATCGCAGTAGTCGGCGGTGGCGATTCAGCCATGGAAGAAGCTCTCTTCCTCACCCGCTTCGCCGCCAAAGTCACCCTCATCCATCGCCGCGAGCATTTCCGCGCCTCCCGCATCATGCTCGACCGCGCCATCGCCCACCCCAAAATCGCATTCATGACCAACACCGTCATCCAGGAGGTTCTCGGCGTCGAATCGAAAGAGGTCACCGGCGTCCGTGTCCTCGACACCACCACGGGCATGGAGTCCGTCCTCAACATCAGCGGCCTCTTCCTCGGCATCGGCCACATCCCCAACGCTGCTATTTTCGCCGGCCAGCTCGACCTCGATGAGGACGGCTATATCAAAACCCATAACAACATCTTCACCCGCATCGCCGGCGTCTTCGCCTGCGGCGACGTGCAGGACCGCCGCTACCGTCAGGCCATAACCGCTGCGGGAACCGGCTGCATGGCTGCCCTCGAAGCAGAAAAGTATCTCGAAGAACACGGCCGCTGAACCGCACCTCACCGCCGTGCGCAAGTCCACCGCGCCCAAAGATGAGTTTGTTCAGCTCAGACCTGTCGTAACTTTTTCTCAATCACCAGGTCCAACTATTCCTATCGGTATAACAAACGAGCCATCGCCTCCTCGCCTCCCACCCTGCCGTAATTCCCCCGCTGTGCCATTGCCTCCGCCTCCGGTGGGATTTCCAATCAGGCATGAGGTCGACCGGCATCATAGAGTAAGAGCTTCGGCGACACCACCAGGGTCTTCAGCGAGAGGCGGCCAAAGCGTCTTTCGAGTGGATCTACCCTTCGAGAGTTCCGCTCAAGACCTCATCGAGCAGCATATTCGCTGCCTGTGGCCGACCCGGAGCCACAGCAGTCATACGTTCTATTTCTTATTCGACTATCGGCGAGTTAAATACTGCAGGCGGCATCAACCAGTAGTTCTGTCGCATTCGGTAGTCCCGGATTCCGGTGTGTCTTCGATCGATATGCCATCAACGAGCAAACATTTGTAAACAGAGACGATTATTCGTCGCTGCGCTGGCGGGGGTCGCTGCAGGGAGGTTCACGCTCCGAAGAATTCACGGTCGCCGAAAGCGCAAGGATGCAGTTCACTTACCTGCAGAGGCAGGACGAACTAGGGTTATCGTTGACCTTGAACGGCATCGGCATCGCCGTTTTGGGACCTGCTCCGCCAAAGTCACCTCGTCCTGAATTATGCCGCCGCTTTCTTCGCTGCCTTCTTCTGCTTTGCCCACCGCGCGCGCTGCGCAGCCGCAATCCTTGCCCGACCCTCGGCGCTCATCGTGTGCCGCCGCTTCTTCTTTGTCCCTCGCCCCGCTCCGGAACCGTTTCCCGTGCCTGCCAGCAGTTCCCGCGCCTGCCGGAGCCGTTGTAATTCCTCATCTATGCTGACGATCATTGCACTTGTTTCCATTCTGTTTTCTCCTTTGCTGATTTTAGCTGACGGATACGCGAGAAAGTATCTTCGCGTTGATGCTGCTGATCTCACCTTCTACTGCCACGATCATACTATCGAGCGCGGCAATCTCACCCGGCAAAGCGCCTTGCCTGATGCATTGCAACTCCTGCAGACGTTCTGATGCGGCCGCCAGTCTCTTGCCCAGCTCTTCCGGTGACTCATGCGCAGTTGACAAGGGATCCTCCGTCACCTGTTCCTCATTCTACCGTCTCTAAGTCCTGGGCCGTCGACGGGTAAGCCAACAGGTAAACATCCGGCCAGGATATTGCCGGCTTCGATAAGGCTCCGGGAACCACCGTGAGCCCGGCGGCGTCTGAGGAACTAAGGAGCAACACAAATGTCCATGATCCCCGCCAAGCCAGGATGCCTGAACTCCGAACCCAATGTTACGCCCTTGATCGACGTATTGCTCGTCCTTCTGATCATCTTCATGGTAATTGTTCCCGTCACTCCCCACGGCCTCGAAGCAATCCTTCCTCAACCACTAAAGACCGGCCAGCCTGCGCCGTCGCCGGCAATCGTTGTACAAATCCTCGCCACCTCCGCCGGTCCCATCTATAAAATCAACGGCCAGAAAGCAGCAGGAAAGCCCCAGCTGTCCTCAGATTTAGATCGGATTTACTCCTCGCGCGCCGAAAAGGTCCTCTTTGTCAGGGGTGACCCAACTCTCAACTTCCAGTCCGTCGCCGATGTAATCGATATGGGCGCCGCCCTCGGTATCGCCCACATCGGCATTCTCACCCCAAAGCTCGAGGCAACTGAATAAGCAACAGCCATTGTCAATCTCCCTTTCCATTACGAACGTTTCGGGGCGCGAGTTTGAATTGTGCCGCTAATCACCTCGATAAAATATCGGGCCTAGTCTCTGGATCCTCCTACTACCACAAACAAAGAGGGTCCGCCCCCCCCAAGTCCCCCACTTCACGGCGTCAACCTCGCGGAGCGCCACAAGTGCATGCTCTGGTTTCGCACCCAAAGAGGCACAATGAACACAGTGCGCGTGTCCATCGGAGAAAACCAGATAATGAAACTTGCATTTCTTCTGTTCTGCATCGCGTTGCCCGCAATCTGCCAAACCAACAGCGGCGAACTGCGGCTAATCGTGACAGATTCGATAGGTCGCCCGGTTGAGGCCGAGATCCAGCTCGTCAGCGAGGCCAATCAATATAAGGCCGAACTCGAAACCAATCGCGAAGGGCAGTTCACGATACAGAGCCTGCCCTTCGGTATCTACCGGCTCGAAATTGCGAAGCCGGGCTTCGCCTCTTTTTCCGGAAACCTCATCATCCGATCCGCTATTCCCGTTCGCCAAACCGTGCAGTTGAATCTCCCTATCGTTAATCAGAGCGTCACCGTCACGGCCGCAAACACGTTGATCGATCCCGACCAGCCAGGATCGGTCACACAGATCGGGACGCCGTTCATTCAAACCCGGCTCAGTTCGATTCCCGGCCGTTCGCTGCAGGATCTCGTCAACTCACAACCGGGCTGGCTCTATGAAGGCAACGCGGTCCTGCATCCGCGCGGCTCGGAATATCAGACGCAGTTCGTCATCGACGGCATTCCGCTCACCGACAATCGTTCACCCAGCTTCGGCCCGGAAATCGAAGCCGACGACGTGCAGTCGATGAGCATTTACACCGCCGGCTTTCCCGCCGAATACGGCCACAAAATGGGAGGCGTGGTCGAAGTTAATACTCTCCGCAATTTCGATCCAGGATTGCACGGCGACTTTGTCTTCTCCGGCGGAAGCTTTGCAACCGCCGCAGGATTCAGCAAAGCGCAATACTCATGGGACAGAAATACTCTGGGGGCCAGCGCCAGCGGCAGCATGACCAACCACTATCTGAATCCGGTCGTTATCCAGAACTACTCGAACACCGGTACACTCGGCGATTTTGCCGGGCAGTATGAACGTGATTTCACGCTGAACGACCGACTCACGCTGAGCGTTCGCCATGAACTGTCGCGCTACGATCTGCCGAACGAGCAGGTACAACAGTCAGCCGGACAGCGCCAGACCGCCGACGATCTTGAAACGATGGGAATCGCCTCGTACGAGCACACCTTCTCGTCGCAAACGCTGGCCGATCTGCGGGGAATGGTTCGCGACGATGCGAACGACTTCAGCTCTAACCCGCAATCGACACCGATCGAAGTCTTCCAGCACAACGAATTCAGAGAGGGTTATTTCAAGGGTACGATAACTGCTGCGCGCGGCCGCAACGAGTGGAAGCTTGGCGCTGAATCGGACAACACATTTCTGCATGAAGACTTCCGCTATAACATAACCGATCCAACCCAGTTCGATGCGCACACTCCGCCGGCATTCGCATTTTCGGGTCGGCGGCCGGACCTCGAACAATCGGCATTTGCGGAGGACCTGATCCGTCTGGGTAACTGGACGGTCGATGCCGGTCTTCGCTGGGATCACTATCAGCTTCTGCTGAATCGTCAGGCGGCCGGGCCGCGCTTCTCGATCTCCCGCTATTTCCCCTCGGCAGATTTGGTGCTGCACTTCTCTTATGACCGGGTGTTTCAAACGCCGTCGTTCGAGAATATTTTGCTGTCGCGTTCGACGCAGGTTGAATCTCTGGATCCTGAGGTGTTTGTGCGCCTTCCGGTTCAGCCTTCGGACGGAGATTACTACGAAGGCGGACTTACAAAGTCATTAGTGGGAAAAGTGAAGATCGATGCTAACTACTTTCGAAGGTTTGAGCATAACTATTCCGACGACGATCAGATTGATAACACAACTGTCAGCTTTCCTGTCGCTTTTCGGAAGGCGATTATCTATGGCGCCGAGTGCAAGGCTGAAGTTCCCGACTGGTATCGCTTTTCCGGGTTTGTGAGCTACTCGTGGGAGGTTGGGAATGCCTGGAATCCGGTAACCGGCGGACTGTTTCTGGGCGATAACGCGACCCGGGCCGAGCAACAGCTGACCGGACATTTTCCAGATTCGCAGGATCAGCGTAATACGGTGCGCGGGCGGGTGCGGTATCAGGTTGAGCCGCGGTTTTGGGTTGCGGGAGGATTGCAACATGACTCGGGGCTTCCGTTCGAGTTCGATGGCGATCCTGCGACAGTCCTGGCTGAGTATGGACCGGCGGTGCTTGGTCGGATCAATTTTGAGCGTGGGCGGATCGACCCGACTTTCCAGGCGAATGCTTCGGCGGGGGTGGATGTTTATAAGAAGGAGCAGCTAAAGATCCAGTTGCAGGCGGACGGGCAGAACCTGACAAATGTTCTGGATGTGATCGATTTTGGCGGGTTGTTTTCCGGAAACGCGATCGGGCCTTCGCGGAGTTTTATGCTGCGGCTGTCGGCGAATTTCTGAAAATTTGCGGACGCCATGGGGGTGGGTGTGCGGGGTGGTGATTGATTCGATAGAGGTTGGAAGAGGAGTAACGCCGGTACCCTCTGGCAGGGTCTTGGTACCGGGGCAGATGGCTCACGAACTCGAGGGAGTCATTCACACTTTTGATTGACTCATGGACACTTGCGATGGGGATCTGGGGGATATTACATCGGACTAGGCGATTAGTCCGATGATATCTCCGTAATTGCCGGGACCGAATACTTCTGGCTTACAGTGGATGGGGGCTGGCGGTTCACCGTTCAAGACGGAGCTAATGGCCGAGGGCAAGAGGAGAGGAGAACCCCGCGCTGGACGGGGCTCCCCCTGGGGCCAGCCGCGAACCGTTCGATACGCACTGGGCGCAAGCGAAACGCGGGCGTACAGAGAATAGCGTGCAGACGGAGTATGCCGTCGCGGCCAAGACATGCCATTGCGGAAACGATGGTAACTGTGGCGGCGGGCGGGATGGCGGACGATCTTCGCGAGGAGAACGTGAGGCTTAATCGTGATCCCGCGTTGCTTCGTGGCGCCAGCACCTGATGCGTGGGGGGAATTCCATAGTCGAAGGCCGGTTCTTAGCCTATGTCTTCGTTCCACCCTTCAAGGTACTTCTTGACCTCGGCCATGAATTTGCCTGCGTCGGCGCCGTCGATGATGCGGTGGTCAAAGCCGAGCGTCAGGTGCAGGAAGTGGCGGATGGCAATGGAATCGGTTCCGTCCTCGCTGGTCACCACGGCTGGCTCTTTGAGCAGGCCGCCGACGCCGAGGATCGCGCTTTCCGGCTGATTGATGATCGGCATTCCGAACTGCTCGCCGAAGATGCCTGGGTTGGTGATGGTGAAAGTGCCGGAACCGACTTCGTCGGGCTTCAGCTTCTTGCCGCGCGCGCGTTCCGCGAGGTCCGCGATGGCGCGAGCGATGCCGAGGAAGTTTTTCTCCTCGGCTTCCTTGATCACCGGCACGATCAGTCCCCATTCGAGCGCCACTGCGATGCCGATGTTGATGTGCGGGTGGTAGCGGATGGCCTCGCCCTCCATCGATGCATTAACGATGGGCATCTTGCGCAGCGTGGCAATGACGGCGCGCGTGATGAACGGCATATAGGTGAGCTTGACGCCGTTGCGCTGCTCGTATTTGTTCTTCTCTTTCTCGCGCAGCTTGACGATGCGTGTGAAGTCAATTTTGAAGACGGTATGGACGTGGGGGCTTGTGCGCTTCGATTCCGTCATGCGCTGCGCGATGATGGAGCGCATGCGCGTCAGGGGCACCAGCTCGCCTGGAATGGGAGCTGCCGCCGACGCAGCGGGCCTGGACACTGGCGGAGCGGCGGGTTTGGACGCCGCTGCGGCCGCGGCAGGAACAGGCTGGGCGGACGGACCCTTCTCGACGTGCGCGAGAATATCTTCCTTCGTGACGCGGCCTCCCGCGCCAGTGCCTGGGACTGTGCTGAGGTTTACATTGTTCTCGCGCGCAATCTTACGCACCAGCGGCGATGAGCGCACATGCTCGGCTTCCGTCGCGGCAGCGGAATCGGGCCCGGAGACGCTGGCTGTCGAAGCTTGCTCTTTCGGTGTGACAACCACGGAAGCGGAAGACGTCGGAGTCGCCGTTTCGCCGGAACCGCCAATTATGGCAACAACCGCGTTGATCTGCGCTGTCTGCCCAGCGGGAATCTTAATCTCGGTGAGGATGCCCTGGGCGGGCGAGGGAATCTCGGCATCGACCTTGTCGGTCGAGATTTCAAACAGCGGCTCATCGCGCTGGACCGTGTCGCCGACCTGCTTCAGCCATTTGGTGATGGTGCCTTCAAAGATGGACTCGCCCATCTGCGGCATGATGACGTCCTGGCGTGGGCCGGGAACAGCGGCCTTGGCTTCGGCTGGCGGCTTTTCCTCTTTTGCTGGCCCGCCGGAAGCTTTGCTGCCATCGGCCTGAGGCGTTTCGGCCTTCGGCGGTGGCGATTGCGGCGGAGGCGCGCTGGGTGCTGCCGCCGTCCCATCGCCGATCACGCCAACCACGGCGTTCACCTGCACCGTTGAACCCTCGCCCACGCGAATCTCGGTCAGCACGCCAGCTGCGGGTGATGGAATCTCGGCGTCCACCTTGTCGGTAGAGATTTCAAAGAGGGGCTCATCGCGCTGCACGGTATCGCCTGGCTTTTTCAGCCATTTCGTGATGGTGCCCTCGAAAATCGACTCGCCCATCTGGGGCATCAGTACGTCGGTTGGCATGGATAGTTTTCTCCGCTACAGATGGGTCATAGGCTATGCTGATCGTTTGAAAATCCGCGAAGCTCTCGCAAAGTCCGATTATAAATCCGCTTGCGCGGCGGCAACCTTTTCTGCTGGCGCAGGTTCCGGAAGCAAATCCGTCAGTGACTCGAGCCACAGCACCTGTGACCTGAAGACGTGCCCCAACTGGCGCGCTGCAGAATTCTGCACCGCGTCCATACCCGGCGGCGGTTCTGCCTCGCGCTCAAGGCTTGTCACCTCCCGATCGGCGATGCCGCAGGGCACGATCAGATCAAAGTCGCGAAGGTCGGGGCTCACATTCAGCGCGAAGCCATGCGATGTAATGCCGCGAGCAATGTGAACGCCGATGGCGGCAATTTTCTTTTCGCCAATTTTCGTTTCCTGGCTGGAACCGCCGGCCAGCGTCCAAACCCCGGTGCGCCCGGCGACCCGTGAAGTCTGCACGCCAAAGTCGCCGCAGGTGCGGATCAACGCCTCTTCCATCAGCCGCACGAACTCTACCGCTCCCAGCCTGGGAGTGAAACTGCGGAGATCGAAGATTGGATAGCCGACCAGCTGACCCGGCCCGTGATAGGTGACGTCTCCGCCGCGATTGATCTCGTGAATCTCGACTCCGCGATAAGCAAGGAATTCGTCGCTGGCAAGAATGTTCGCGCGGCTGGCGTTCCGGCCCAGCGTCAGTACCGGCGGATGTTCCAGCAGGACGAGGGTGTTGCCAATGCGGCCTTCGTGCCGGGCTTCTGCGAGTTGGCGCTGCAGGTCGAGACCTTCGCTATAACCAACGCGGCCGAGATGGAGCAGGTTGAGGATCATTTTCAAAGCAGGTTGCGAAACTGTTCTACGGTTAGTCCAGCATCGCGGACAATACCGAACATCTGAAGGCATTTATGGGATTGTGACAATTACCACCCCGCAAACCAGCCCCATGGGGTGCACGACCCACTCCTCAAATCCTGGGGTGCGCAACCCGCAACTGCCCCGCAAACAGTTCCTCAACCTCCGCCATGCCTGCGCCGCTCTTCGCCGACACCTCAAGAATCCGCATCCCCGGCCGAACCATGTGAATGTTCCGCCGCGCGGCCTCCCGATCGAACTCCGCCGCAGCCGCCATGTCGATCTTCGTGATCAGCGCCACATCGGAAGTATTAAAGATGGTCGGATACTTCAACGGCTTATCCTCTCCCTCCGTCGCCGAAAGCAGCACCACCCGCATCTGCTCTCCAAGGTCATAACTCGACGGACAAACCAAATTACCTACGTTCTCGATAAACAAAAAGGCCAGATCCTCCAGCTTCCACCCCTCCAGAGCCGCCGCGATCATCTTCGCATCCAGATGGCAAATCGTTCCGGTCGTGATCTGCCGAACCTGCCGGCACGCCCGCCCCAGCCGCGCCGCATCGTTGTCCGTCGCCAGGTCCCCCACCAAAGCCGCGATGCGGTGCCGCTCTCCCAGCCGGGCCATCAGCTTTTCAAGAAACGTCGTCTTTCCCGATCCAGGACTCGAAACAAAGCTGATCACGCAAACGCCGGCCCGCTGAAAACGCTCGCGCAGCTCCCGCGCCAGCACATCGTTTTCCTTCAGGATGCGAGCGCGCACTTCCACCAGGCGCGGCTGCGTTGTCATTAGGCAATCTCCAGTGAGGTAAGCTCCAGCTCCCTCCCGGAAAGAATATCCTGCTCCGGCGTAATGCACCGCGGGCAAAAAATCGCCTGTATCTCCGGCGAATGTGTCATCCCACACTCCGGGCAACGCACCAGCAAGGGAACCCGCTCAATCTCCAGCTGTGCACGCGCTGCCTTCGTGCCTTCCCGGGCAATCTCCCACGCGAAGCTCAGCGCGTCGCAATCGACGCCCGACAAAATCCCCACTTTCACCTGCACGGCAAGCACGGCGGAGCCATCATGCCACCCCGCTTCTTCCTCGATCTGCTCCAGCATGCTGAGTGCAATCGAAAGCTCGTGCATGCTCCTAGTGTAGTGCGTCACTCATCGAAGCGTGCGCCGAGCCTGAATGCGCCATGCTCCGCCGGAGACTACGAAGGCGAACGAGCCCTTTTCCGGTTCGAGCCTGCGGATTCCCCCGCCGGGCCGGAGTGTTCTGTCGTTTACGGTAGTCACCTGGAACCCTTTCGGGATTACCAGTGTTGCCGTCACGCCGGTGGGAATTCTCACGTTCATGCGCAGGTCATCTCCGTTGAGACGCCACGAACTGGTGATCTCCCCCAATCGCGAACGGTAGCTTGCCGTAACAGTTCTCATATTTCCCACAACAGACGGATTGATTCTGATTCGCTCATCCGCTGCGCGGGTTAGGTCGAAATCGATGCCAGCCAGACCTCGATAGAACCACTCCTCCGCATGCCCCAACATAAAGTGATTTTGCGAGGAATCCGGATTCGCATCCCACGCCTCAGTCAGAGTGGTTGCCCCGTGAGTAAGCTGGTAGCCATAACTCGGAGCATCGGTACGCGATAGCATGTCGTAGAGGACGTCCGCTCGATTCCCCTCTGTGAGCGCCTGAACTACATAGTGGAATCCGATATCCCCCGCGGTCACGTGGTTACCCCGCTTCCGTATGTCCCGAACGAGGTTTGCAAGGACTCCATCCCGATGTTGTTCGGGCACAAGGCCAACAACCAGGGGCATTGCATTTGCCGACTGGCTGCCGGAATCATATACCTCGGTTTCCGGATGAAAGAAGCGAGCGTTGAAGGTGTCTTTAACCTGGCTCGCCTCTTCCGTATACTGTTCGGCGTCCGCGGCACGACCGAGGAGGACCGCGATACGCTCTATTGTGGTCAGATCCTGATAGTAGATTGCAGTAGCAGTGAGGCCTTTTGAGGTCAGCTGCGATTCCCCCGGCGGCCGCGGCCCAATGTCGTACCAATCGCCCAGCCCATACTCGAGCAGACCATTGCCTGAACGGGTTTTGAGATATGCCGCGTAGCGCCGCATCGCTGCGTAGTGATCGCGGAGCACTGCCGTTTGGCCGTAGAACTGATATGCCTTCCATGGACTAAGGATGACCGCCGATCCCCACTCCGGGGAATCGCGGAATCCGCCAGCAAATACCGTGAACTCCGGTGCAATATCCGGCACCAACCCGTCTGATTGCTGCGCGTCCTGCATGTCGTCCGCTACCTTCGCGTAGAGCGACTCAAGATCGTAGTTATACATGAGCGATGAAGCGGCGAGATGAGTCTGCTCGAGCCACCCAAGCTTCTCGCGGTGGGGGCAGTCCGTCAAAACGCTCATCATATTGCTCAACATCGCCCGGTCGATCAATCTGTGAATCCGGTTGAGTAACTCGTCGGAAGACGAGAAATGTCCGTCGACCTGCACCGCGTCGTGCAGAAAGAACCCGGCCAGCTTGTTCACGACCACCGGCCGCGGACCTGATGTTTCCACCTGCACGTAACGGAAGCCATAGTAACTGAACGCTGGATGCCACCTCTCCGATGGGCCACCCTTCAATACATACGTAAATGAGTTCCTGGAGTCTGGAAATGCATAGGCGCTCCGCTGAGTAACGAACCCGTCGGAGTCAAGCAGCTCGCCCGCAATCAGCGTGACGGACGCACCCCTCTTACCTGTAACTTCGATTTCAGGCCAGCCCGCAAAGTTTTCTCCGAGGTCATAGACGGCTGTGCCAGGCCGCGGATGGGTAACCCTTACCGGTTCGTACCGGTCAAACGGGCGAATCGCAGGAATCTTTTCCGAAACGAGTTTCCCGGCCGGCCCTTGCTCGACCGTGACTCGGGCCCAGTACTTATCGTCGAACCCGGGCTGGTCCCAGCCAGGCCGTTCAAGCCGCGCGTCGTAGTCTTCGCCCCCATAAGTGGAATCGAAAGTGATCGGGCCGGGAGCGGTCTTCCAGCTGCCATCGCTGGGAAGGATCATCGTCTTGCCGTTGGCTAACTCCACATCAAGCTGGGAAATCAGCTCGATAGTCTCGGCAGATCCGCTGAACTTCGTGTAGCGTCCTTTGGTCTCTGTGACGTTGTACATTCCATTGCCGAGCATCACTCCGATGGCATTCTGCCCTTGCCTGATGAACTGCGTGACATCGTAGGTGTTGTAGAAAACCCGTTTTCGATAATCGCTCCACGCCGGATTCAGCACAGTCTCGGTGACATTGCGCCCATTGATATGGACCTCGTATTGCCCTAGTCCTGAGATACGCAGCGTGGCGCGCTGCAATGGCTCGGCAAGGGTGAACTCACGCCGGAATATGGGCAGGGGTCCTGCGTTGGCCTTGACCTGAACTGGCCGCGCCGTCCCCCTCGCCTGAGGGGAAGCGGCAATCCAACGAGCTGCCCACGCTGCGCGATCTTCCGGCTGTGCGGCGCGAAGACGGGTCGGGTGTTGGGCAACGACCACGCTCGTGCAAAGATCCAACGCGATCAGGAACCCTGCGCATCGGCTTCGGGTTTTCATCCGGAACCGCGAAGGCGCTGCGGAAAGCGAAGGCATGAACGTGAGAGAAATTCCTGCTGAACTGAGGTCTTTGTCCCTTGTCATTTGCCGCTCATTTGGAGTACGTTACCGGTAACGCCTGATTGTATCCCGAAGAGAGGTGACGTCATGGTAAATCCAACTGCCGTAGCCCACGATGGTCTGACCATTGAAGACGACTGGAGCGGCTTCGTTGCCGGCCGTTATCGCGAAGGTAAGTCCCAGGCTGAGTTTCGCAACTACGACGCTGCCGTCGTCCCGACAGTTGCGCAGTTTTACAAAACCAATCACGAGCTGCAGACGCTCGACTTCGTGCTCGAGAAGGAGAAGGAGTACCTCGCGCTGAAAAAGGGCAAGATGAGCATATGGGAGGCTGCCGAGTTCCTGAATACTCTGGTCGACGACAGCGATCCGGATACCGATCTGACGCAAATTGAGCACCTGCTCCAGACTTCCGAGGCGATTCGCAAAGACGGGCACCCGCGCTGGATGGTGCTAACAGGGTTCATCCATGACCTGGGCAAGGTTCTGTGCCTTTATGGCGAGCCGCAGTGGGCGGTGGTTGGTGACACTTTTCCGGTGGGCTGCGCCTACTCCGATAAGGTCGTTTTCCCGGAGTACTTCGCCTCGAACCCCGATTTCAATGTTGCCCGGTATCAGACAAAACATGGAATCTACGAGCCTAACTGCGGGCTCAGTAATGTGCACATGTCCTGGGGACACGATACCTATATCGGTCATGTGGTCAGAGACTACCTGCCCGAACCCGCTCTATACATGCTCCGCTATCATTCCTTTTACTCCTGGCATCAGCAGGGGGCGTATCAGTGTTTGACCTCAGAACACGATCGAGAGATGCTGTCCTGGGTTAAGCTCTTCAACCCTTATGACCTTTATTCCAAAGGTGCAGCCAAGCCGAGTGTGAAGGATCTGAAGCCTTACTACGATGATCTCATCGCCGAGTTCTTCCCGAACAAACTTGATTGGTAGAACCATCCTGCAGCCAGAGATCCGTAAAAGAGGCGAGAGGGCGTAAATTCGCGTCCGCCGAAAAACCGGCGTACCAGGCGAAAACAAAAGCCCCGGCCAAAGCGGGGGCTTCCGATACCATCATTTTCGAAATCAGGCCTGCAAGTGCTCCGCTTCCTCCTCGTCGAGCCCGTGACGGCGCAGCAGCGTCGGCAGGTTCTGCGAGAACGCCGACCGCGGCATCACGATGTCGCAGCCCGCTTCGACAGCTTTCGCCTTCAGGTCTCCCTGCAGGTGCGAGAGGAACCCGATCACCGAAGTTCCGCGCTTCAGCTTCGACTTGATCTTCGGGATCAGCGTCATCGGCTTCGCCGCGGCGTTGTTCAGGTCAAAGACAATCAGCGACGGCCGCTCCTCCTCCGGCCCCTCAATGATTTTCGCCAGGGTCTCCGGATCGTTTTTCACAAACGCGACTTTGATGCCGAGCTTGCGCGCCGTCTCGTTGATCTTCGCGAAAAAGAAAAGATCCTCGATGAACAGGTAAATGCGTGTTGGCGCATCTTCCCGCACCGGCGGTGGAGGCGCCTCCCACGGCGCCGCATTCTCAATGTAATGGCCGTTGCCGTTAACGTTGCCGTTCCGAAACTCGATGGTGGACGGCGGAGAGTCGGCGACATTGCCGTTGACGGCTCGGTAGCTGTGGTCCATTGGACCCACAAACACGCGCTCGCGCCGCTGCTTGTTGCGGCGTCGTCCGCCCCCTCCGCCCTGCTGCTGGCCATTCCCGTTGTTTTTGAAGAAGCGGTTCTGGCTGGAGGCCTGGGGTTGTGGTTTGGGCTTCGACTTCTGCGCCTGTGGTTGCTGGTTCTGGGGTTGGCTCTGGCCGTTGGCCTGCGCCCCGCCCTTGTTCCGCTTGCGGCGGCGACGGCGGCGATGGCCGCCAGCTCCCTGGTTTTGCCCCTGATTGGCTGCCTGCGCCTGAGCCGGGACCGAATTTTCCCCCGGCATCTGCGGCTGGTTCTGCTCTGTTGTCATGCCTGCACTTCCTGGACTGTGTTCCTGATTCCCGCGCCGCTTCAATTTCACTCGCGAGAATTCTGATCCCCGCGAGACGTGCAGCACGGAACCCGACTCGGAGTCAGGAACTGTGGAAATTCTTTAATTCCGGCTTGATACCTGTGGCTGCCAATCCAACGGATTTTGCCGGAAAGTTAATATTGCGGCCCGACACATCTCGTCCCGGTTCCTGCGCCTCTGCTATTCCCGCTCCGCCATCTGAGGAATGAAACGAGGGAACCTGGCTGACTGCCGCGCCGATCAACGGAACGTACTGGAGCTGCCGACTGATTCTGATTCAACCTTCGCAACCGGGTTGTCTTCCTCTGACGGCGTAAGCGACGGCGAAGAAAAAATCCCGGGGGTGATTCCTGACTCTCGAGAATCGCGGCGAGCCTCGCAAAAACCGGCGTGGCATTCAGCCGCTCGATAGGCAAACCTAATAGTACTCCTCAAGGCTCACCTTGACAAGCGATCAGATGCGGCCTGCCGGAGTGGCGATGCCAGATGATTACTGTGGTCGCCGCCTTCCAGTTCTGAATCGGCCAAGGCGCGCTCCAGAAGCAGAAAAGCCACCCATTCGGGTGGCTTTTCCGGTGACAGGCAGTCACTGGCCTCCCTGAAGCACCCTATCGAGATTCCAGAATCTCAGATCGGGACTTTTGTATTCCGGCCGGGGCAAGTCTCGAAGGATATGCTCTCTTCGACCGGAATCTGTATTTCGCACCAGCCCTCTTCCGGGGCTTAATGCGTCGCTGGCGTCCTGCCATAGTGCATTTTGTCTGCCGTTTATGACTGCGATTGGAATCAATCGCTTACCTAAAGTGGACCGGGTGAATCCCTTCAGATTCCCGTAGACCGGTAGCCCCCGGGTCCGGAAATCCATAACGCCGCCGTGCGACTACTTCGGTTTACCTTTGGCATTTTGGGCAATAATGCGTACTTCGTCCGGCGAGCACAATCCGCCGGATCGGCGTCCCGCACATCAGGCACGGCTCCCCCTTCCGGCCATAAACCCGGTGCTGAATCTGAAAAAAACCACGCACTCCATCCGCATCCACATAATCCGAGACCGACGATCCCCCTGCCCGTATAGCCGATTTGAGGACCGTCCGCAGCGCGTCCCGCAACCTATCCAGCCGATCCCGTGAAAGCCGCGCAGCCACCCTCGTCGGCCGGATTCCCGCCTTAAACAGGCTCTCGTCCGCGTAGATGTTCCCCACCCCATGCAGTAGCGACTGATTCAGAAGTGCGGCTTTGATCGACAGCCTTCGCCCCCGGAAGAGCGCCGCAAAATCCGCTGCCGAAATAGCCAGCGGCTCGCTCCCAGGCCCTGCAAAGACACCTTCTTCCGCAGATCGCAAAGCCAGCCGTCCAAAGCGCCGCGCATCCACAAACCGGAGTTCGCGCCCCGAGGCCAACTTCAGAACCGCATGCGTGTGGGGCGGGAGCGGAACCTCTGCAGCCGAGATCAGCAGTCGTCCAGTCATCCCCAGGTGAACAATCCACTGCGCCCGAACTGCGGGTTCCGATCTCTCACGCTTGCCCTTCCCGGAACCAGATTTCCCTGCACCGGTTGACCTTGCGCGTTTCGTCAGATCGACAACAATATGTTTTCCCACCCGATACACGCGGCCAATGCGCATCTCCGCCAACCCAGTCGCCATTTCGGCAGGTGGCGTCTTGAACGGCTCCTTATACCCGCTGAACCGCACAGAAACGATGCTGTCACCCCGAACACGCCGGTCGACCCCGTTCGCAATGGTTTCCACTTCAGGCAGCTCTGGCATGAACTCCTCGGCGAACGTCTCCGCCTCCGGTTCAGTGTAACGGCCTGAATGAGGCCAGTACCACAAACTCCTGCCCAACAATCGGCAATCGCCTATTGATCTTTGTCTCCAAAAGGACTATCAGTGAGACTCCCCCTAAAAACCAGTAAAAGGAGATCTCTACATGGGACATGGGATTATTGCCTGGGTCATCATCGGGTTGCTCGCCGGCTGGCTCACCGGCAAAATTATGAAAGGCTCCGGCTTCGGCTTCCTGATGGATATGGTCGTCGGCCTCATCGGCGCGCTCATCGGAGGCTTCATCTCCAGCCACCTCGGTTTCGGTGGAATCGGTGAGCACGGCCTCATCATCAGCATCGTCATTGCCGTCATCGGCGCCGTCCTCCTCACCTGGGTGGTCCGCCTGGTCACCGGCAGTCGCAGTGCAAACCTCTGACGGCGGAGTAAGCCATCGCAGTTACCAGCCCTGATTAAGCCGGACCGTGCAGGCCCATTCGCCCGCTGAACCTGCGCGCTCCGGCGAGTTTTCGCCTCTTTCGGCCTGTGCGCCGGAAGAGGGTTATGGGGTGCGGAGCGCAAGCCGTTTTTGCTGCCGGGACCGGATCACGGATGCCTACATGGATACCGTGCTCGGTGAGTTCCCTGGGCCCGTGGGGGTGCGTGAGCGGGGTGGTGATTGATTCGAAAGAGGTTGGTTGGGGAGGTACGGTGGTACCCTCTGGCAGGGTATTGATAGCGGGGCAGATGGCTCACGAGCTCGAGTGAGTCATTCACACTTGTGATTGACTCATTGGCACTTGCGACGGGGCTTCCTGATTGAGAGTAAGTCAGATGCGTGGCGCGTGCGAATGAGTCATTGGGAAGTGTCAGGGCACAGAGCAGGGAGCTCAGGGCACAGCTCGGGTTGCGCGGGAAGGTAGGTCGCTGCGCACCAGGGGTTTCTGGCCGGACAGGGCTGGTTTTCGCGGCATAAGCCTCGTGTGCCAAAACCTGGTGTGACATGGCTTCCCACCT
>Ga0182012_10001810_pt1 | contig 23368 bp, 22 predicted proteins | sample 612S2SmetaG_FD_120486 | JGI IMG/M metagenome (GOLD analysis project Ga0182012, IMG submission 120486) | Permafrost microbial communities from Stordalen Mire, Sweden - 612S2S metaG | ecosystem: Environmental > Terrestrial > Soil > Wetlands > Permafrost | place: Sweden: Stordalen | collected... | reverse complement strand
CGGCCGGCAATGTGTCGAAGCGGTTCTCCGGCGCCGGGTTTCCTTTCGCCCGGTTCGGCGGCGCCTGCCCGCGCTGGGTGGTGCACACCGCCTTCGCCCAGCCCGGCGCCGTTCAGGTCCAGGTCGCGGAGCTGCCGGACGGCGCCGCCTTCCTGTGTTTCGCACGAACCGTGACACGGCCGGCCTCGCGCTGGGGCGATCCGCCGCCGGTGCACGTGGTGGCGATGGGCTGCGCGCTGGCGCATGCCTCCGATGTCGTCTACGGCGACGCTTTGGATCTGGAGCACGCAAAGATCCCGATCGGCCTGTCCTGCCGGCTGTGCGACCGTCCGGATTGTCGCAGCCGCGCGTTTCCTCCGCTGGAGCACCGGCTGGCGCTTGACCCCAACTCGACTGGGGTGAGCCCCTACCGGTTCGAACGGTGATCGGGATGCTGTCCTTGGCCGGCGGTCACTGTTTGGCCAGAGGCAGCACACCGAGGCAGGCCCGGATGCCCTGCTCGCGGGCGCTGAGCAGGCGCCGTCCACCGCTTGCGGCAGTGGCGGAAGACGCTACCGGACCGGCCGTCCGGCAAGGGCAGCCGCGCGTGCGCGGGCGGTCCGAGGGCTAATCCGCCCGCTCCAGTTGGCCGCGGATTTCGCCGGAGGGGTGCGCGGCGGTGTGGACGTTGGCGTACCACTTGCCAGCCTCAAGGTCCGCCGCCTGGGCCTCGGTGAGCTGGGCCGAGCCCTTGATCGGGCTTGTGGGGTGGTCGCCCAGCTTCACCACGATCCCGGCATTGACGCCCGCTGCCGCCGGGCCGTGGAAATGCGCCATCGTCGCCGGGCCGGTCAGTCCCTGGAACGTGACGGTGTAGACAAGCTGCCGCGTGGCGGTGTCCAGCGTGGCGACCGCCTGGCCGGTGCCTTTGCTGTCGTTCGGCGGCACCTCGGCGGCGGCGTTCAGCCTGGCCTGGTACGTCACCTGCTCCGCAGCGGCCGACGCGGTCAGACCGGTGGAGAAAAGGCCGCCGGCCAGCAAAAAGGCGGACAGCGTCGCGCCGGTCAAACAGGTCCGAAACATAGTGTTATCCTCTCTGCTGCCGTTCATTCGGTCCGATGGTGGAACCTACCGCTGTTTCCGGCGTCCGCGGATCAACAAACGCCGTCTCGCCGGCTTGTGAGCCAGACGACCGAACAGCGTCAGGCGTCCCGGACCGCCTGCACCGGCAAGCCGCGGCCCCGCGGGGCTTGAACCATCCGCCCAGCGCCCGACACCAAGGGCTTGACCCGCCGCGGCGGCTTGAGCATTTTCCGCGCCTTCCGGAGAACATGCCATGGCCAAGACCAACACGGTTCAGATCAAACTCATCTCCACCGCGGACACGGGCTACTTTTACGTGACCAAGAAGAACGCGCGCGCCCAGACGGGCAAGCTCGAACTGAAGAAGTACGACCCCGTGGTGCGGAAGCACGTTCCCTTCAAGGAAGCCAAGATCAAGTAGAGCCGGCGTCCTGCGGCAGGACGCAAGCCACTTCGACGCGGTTGCGGCCGGCCCGTTTGGCCTCATAGAGCGCCTGGTCGGCGGCATGCAGCAGCGACTCCGGCGAGTGCGGCCGTCCGCCGCTGCAGGCGATCCCGATGCTCGCGGTCAGTCGAATGTGCGTGCCGGGAACGATCTCGAACTGGATCGCCTCGACCGCCGCGCGTACCCGCTCGCCGGCGGCGGCTGCGGTGTCGGTCCGGATGCCCGGCATCATGGCCAGGAACTCCTCGCCGCCATAGCGGGCCAGCGTATCGAACACCCGGATGCTGCTATGCAGCGTCTCGGCGATGGCCCGCAACGCCCGGTCGCCGGCAGCATGACCCCACGCGTCGTTTACCAGCTTGAAATGGTCGACGTCGATCATCAGCACGGCGAGTTCAGGCGCCTCCTTGACCGCCAGCAGGCCGCGCAGGTGCCGCATCAGGTAGCGCTGGTTGTACAGCCCGGTCAGCGGGTCGGTCAGCGCCAGGTCCAGCGCGATGCCGATGTCGGCGCGAAGCTGGTCCTGGTAGAACTTGCGGCGGATCTGGTTGCGGGCGCGGGCGCGCAATTCGTGCTTGTCCACCGGCAGCAGCAGCCAGTCGTTCGCGCCAAGGTCGAAGCCGCGCAGGATGCGGTGGCGCTGTTCCGGCGCGGCGATCAGCACCATCGGGATCTCGTGCGTCGCGTCGGCAGCGCGCAGCCGGGAGGCGAGGTGCAGTGCGTCCTCTCCGGCCAGCGACAGGCTGAGCACGATCAGGTCGAACGGGATGGCGCTGGTCAGCGCCAGCGCCTCGGCCTCGGTTCGGGCGCGGCTGGGCAGGATACCTTCACCTGCGAGCGCGTCCTGAACGGTCTGCGCACCGATGTCCCAGTCGTCCACCACCAGGGCCCGGGCACCGGACACCGAGGGAACGATGACGCGATCAGCGGCGATACCGAGCGCGCGGGCGGTGTCGCCGCGGGCGTGCCATTCGTCGAGCAGGCGCTTCAGCCGAACCAGACTCTTCACCCGTGCCATCAGCGTGTCGTACTCGACCGGCTTGGTCAGGAAGTCGTCGGCGCCGGCTTCCAGTCCTCGCAGCCGCTCGCTCGCGTCGCCCAGCGCGGTGACCATGACCACCGGGATATGCCGTGTCGCCGGGTCCTCCTTCAGCAGACGGCAGCACTCGAACCCGTCCATGCCCGGCATCATGATGTCGAGCAGGATCAGGTCCGGCTGCCAATCCTTGGCGGCAATCAGCGCTTCGAAGCCGCTGCGTGCACTGGCGACCTGATAATACTCGGCCGACAGCTTCGCCTCCAGCAGGCGGGTGTTGGCCGGCACGTCATCGACGATCAGGATGCGAGCGGTCATCGGAAACGGCGGACTTTCCCTTGTAGCCGGCGGCAGACTGCCGTGGCGCCAGTCTACATCACCGCTTCGGGGCGGCGAAGGGCAGCCAAAGGAGGCTTCCGGTCCGCCAGGGTTTCCTGTAGGGGTCGCTTTCTTGTGTTCTTCCAAAATGAAGTTACAAATCAATGACAAGGCTTCTGACCTCAACATCCGGCACCGCCGCGCTCGCCAACGGCGCCGATGATCGTTTGATCTCCAATCCCGGCATGTTCTTTCGCCGGTGGCTCGCCAACCCGCTGCAGATGGGTTCCATCGTCCCGTCCTCGCCGGCATTGTGCCGCCGGATCGTCCAGCAGACCCGCCGCTCGGCCGATGAGGCGGTGCTGGAGCTGGGTGCCGGCACAGGGGTGGTGTCGCGCGCGCTGCTCGCCGCCGGCCTGCCGCCCGAACGGCTGATCGTGATGGAGATCGTGCCCGACATGGCCCGGCATCTGCGCGAGGTCCTGCCCGGCGTGGAGGTGCTGGAAGGCGACGCGCGAGAGCTTCCCACGCTGCTGGCGCAGCACTGGCATGGGCGAATCGGCTCGGTCATCTGCGGCATTCCGCTGGTGCTGCTGCCGGTTGCTGAGCAGCGGCGGTTCATCGACGCGATCGACGCTGTGGCGCCCGGCAAGGGGTTCCTGCACTATTCGTACTGTGTCACCTCGCCGCTGCCCTACCGTAAGCACGAGCTTGCTGCGAAGCGCGAGGCATGGACCCCGCTAAATTTCCCGCCCGCTTCGGTCTGGCGCTACACGCCGACCCCCCGCTAGCCGCCGCCCGCCAGGGAGCGAGCCGGGCCGCTACCTGGCGCTCGTTGCTTCGGTCTGGCTCGCTGCCTGGATCAGCAGCAGGGCTTTCATCCGGTCGCCGCTTCGCAGCGCCTGCAGCGCCTCGCCGATTTGCGCCACGGCCGGATTGGGGCTTGGCGAGCGGGTCTGGAACAGTGGGACTGACCGGTCGAGCAACCGTGTTTGTGCCATCTCCAGCGCTTGTTGAGCTTCCCCGTCCCGTCCAGCCACCAATGCCGACTCGGCTGCGCGCAAGAAATCCTGCGCCGATGCGTTCTCGCCAACCGGCGGCGCGGGCAGGTTCGGCGCCGGTGAGCCGGTTGCGGGCAGATCGGCTGTCGGCCAAGTGGCCGCGGACAATCCGGGCCAAGTGGCCGTGGACAATCCGGGTGGGGGCGCCTCAGGGCGCGCGGTGTCCAGAGCCTGCGCCAGCGCGATCAGGGGCAGCACGGTAACAAACAGGGCGAACAGGGCGGGGTGGCGCATCGGGCGCACGGCTCCTCGTCTTTCGCGCCTTTGGCGCCTGGGCAATCGGAGATTCATCGCCAGCGGCGGTGGAACCATAGCCATTGCTCAGGATGTTCGCGGATCCAGCCCTCGACGATCGAAGTGATCGCCTGCATCGCCGCCGGCACGTCGATTTCGCCGTCGCCGTCGCGCGGCAGGTTGAGCGGACCCACCCCATCGACGCGAAAGCGGTGGTCCGGCAGGCGAATGACGCGCACCCCGATCACCGGGCAGTCGAACCGCTTGGCCAGCCGGGCGATGGTCGGGTTGGCCTTGCAGCGCCGGCCGAAGAAGGTCACGTCCACCCCGCGGGAGAAATGCTGGTCCACCAACATCCCCAGGTGCTCGCCGGCCTGCAGCGCCGCCGCCATTTCCAGCGCGGCCTCCGCCCGGCTGCGGATCAGCCTTCCCATCAGAGGCGCGCGAATCCGGCTGATCTCCGCTGCCACGGACGGGTTGTTCGGCATCCGGTAGACCACGGCCGACGCCATGCCATGCTGCGCGGCGGCCAGCGCCGGCAGCTCCCAGTTGGCCAGGTGCGCAGCGAAGCACAGCGCCGGCTTGCCGTCGTCGCGCAAGGCCGCGAACAGCGGGACGCTGTCGGTCACGATGCGGCCGGTGTTGGGATGGTCGGGATCGAAGTCCCAGATCTTGTCGAGGGTCGGGTATTCCCCGACCACCCGGCCGAGATTCTCCCACGCGCCGCGCAGGGTGGCGGCGATCCATGCATCGTCCTGGTCGGGGAAGGCAGCGCGGAGCTGACGCTCGCCGATGCGGTGGACGGGCAACAGGGGGCCTAGCCGCCGGACCATGGCGCCACACAGGTCGGAGGCGCGCTCCGGATTGGTGTGGCGCAGGCCGGCGAGGAGGCTTGCGGCCATCCGGCCGACCGGGCGGTCGATCCAGTCCGGTATACGGCGTTTCATAGCAGGCCAGGGGCTCTGCCCCTGGACCCCGCTGGGGCCTGAGGCCCCAGACCCCCATCCCTTAAACGGATGGGTTCTAAGGGGCGTCGCCCCTTAGCGGGGTTTGGGGCAGAGCCCCAACCTTTTGTCACAGCGTCAGCACCAACTTGCCAAACACGTCGCGCCGTTCCAGCCGCTCCAAACCCTCCCGCAGGTCGGTCAGCGGGTACACGGTATCGATCACCGGCCGCACGCCGGAAGCGATGCGGGCCAGTGCCCGGGCCAGCCCGGACAGCGGCGCACCGAACGAGCCGATGATGCGATATTGCTGCTGAAACAATTGCATAAGGTTCAGACTTCCGGTCGGACCGGAGGTCGCGCCGCAGGTCACCAGGCGCCCGCCGCGGCGGAGCGACAGCAGCGAGCCGGCCCAGGTCTCGGCGCCGACATGCTCGAACACCACGTCCACACCTTTCTTGGCGGTGAGCTTGCGCACCACCCCCTCGAACCGCTCCTCGCGGTAGTTGATGACGTGGTCGGCGCCGAGCGCGCGCGCCTTCTCGGCCTTGGCCTCGCTGCCCACCGTGGTGATCACGGAGCAGCCGAGCGCCTTGGCGACCCGGATCGCGATCGTGCCGATGCCGGAGCCGCCGGCCTGCACCAGGATCGTTTCCCCCGGTTCCAGCCGGGCGTTGTCGAACAGCATGTGCTCGACGGTGGCGTAGGCGACGCCAACGCAGGCCGCGTCTTGCATGTCCACGCCGTCGGGGATTTTCACCATCAGCCGCGCGGGATGGTTGATCAGCTCCTGCGCGAACCCGTCCACGTGGAAGCCACGAATGCCGCTGACGTTCTCGCACAGATTGTCGCGCCCGGCGCGGCAGGGGCGGCAGGCGCCGCAGGTCAGCGCGGAGAACGGCACGATGCGGTCGCCGGGGGCTAACCCGGTGACGTTGTCTCCGACTGCGACGATCTCGCACGCTGCTTCGGCGCCGACGGTCAGCGGCAGGTTGCGCTTGGCGAAGGCCATGCCGCGGAAGCCCCAGACGTCGATATGGTTCAGCCCCACCGCGCGGACCCGTAGCTGCACCTCGCCCGGGCCGGGCGGAGGGGGAGTGTCCCGCTCGATCAGGGCGACCTCGCGGTCGGCGAGCAGTTGCAGCGCGCGCATCGTCGGCATGGAAGGGGGGTCCGAGGTTATGGGGGCGTCACGAGAAGCGGTCCGGCCGCCTTGTGGGGCGGGCGGTCGAGGCGCGGACGGCGGCGCTGGGAGGCGACTGGCGGGAACGGCTCCGGTTCATTCGCTGACCGCTTTAGTGGGGCGCGGCGGTCTCGACAATAGCTCTGGGCGGGGGCTGGTGGGGCGGGGCGGGCGCGTGCCAGTGGGGTGTCAGCCGGCGTGCCGGAACTGCTCGGTGACTTCGGCCAAAATGACGCCCAGCTTGCTGATGGTGGTCCGGATCAGGACGGAGCCGTCGTCCTGCGCATACATCCACTGGCGCATCGCGACATTGAGCAGTGGGTTGCCCGGCGTCGTTGCCAGCGTCCAGCGCCAGGCGAAGGCGCGGCCGGCCGCCTCGCCGGTGGCGGTTCCGACCATGTCGTTGGCGGTGGCTTCGAACCGGCCGGGCGCGGTGCGCCGCATGTGCCATTCGCGTTGTTGGGGGGCGTGGCCTTCACGCTCAAGCGTCTGCACCATTACGAGGCCGTCCGGCCCGTCCGCTCGCCCGACGCAGTCCGTGGTGACGCGGGCGGTGGGCTCGCCGGATCGGTCCTCGATCACGCCCCAGGAGGTGACGTGGCCCGAGAAAAACCTCACCGGGTCCATCTGCGGTCCGTTGCCGGCGAAGTTTTGGACCGACATGGGCGGTGAGCATGCCGCGAGCGCCAGAAGTGCCACACCTGCCAAAACCCAGCGCATCGTCCGTCCTTCTTGGCTGCCCGGCTCGCAGCTCGGAAATGGGGGGGGGCCGGTCGTTTTCCGCGACCCGACGCCCGAGCAACGCCGGCTGTTACCAACCGCCCTGAACATTGACCCATGCCCAAGCGCGGGTTCCGATGGAGCCGATTCGATCGGGATCGTTGATCAGGACCTCCCAGGCCTTTCGGCAGGCCCTATCGGCCGAACCGGAAGCGCTCCACCGCGGCGACCAGGGCGCGCCGGATGCCGGGTTCCAGCGCCGAATGCCCGGCATCCGGCACCACCGACAGCCGCGCGGCCCGCCATGACGCCGCAAGCTCGAACGCGGTACAGGCCGGGCAGATCATGTCGTAGCGGCCCTGCACGATCTCCGCCGGCACGTGGCCGATGCGGTCCATGTGGCCGAGCAGGCCTTCGGGCGGCAGGAAGAGATTGTTGGCGAAGTAATAAGCCTCGATGCGGGCCAGCCCCAGCGCGGTCCGGTCCTGCGCGAACGAGGTGACGGTCTCGGGGCTGGGCAGCAGCGTGCTGCACGACCCCTCATAGACCGACCAGGCGCGCGCCGCGGGCATGTGGACGGCCGGATCTGGGTCGGTCAGCCGCCGGAGGAATGCGCCGAGGACATCCCCACGCTCGTCAGGCGGCAGGAAGGTCACGAAGTTGGCGTGCGCATCGGGGAACACGGCGGCGAGGCCGTGCAGGAACCAGTGCACCTCCGACGGGCGCCCCAGGAACACGCCGCGCAGCACGCAGCCGATCACGCGGTCCGGGTGCGCCTGGGCATAGGCGAGCGCCAGCGTGGACCCCCAGGAGCCGCCGAACAGCAGCCAGCGCTCGATCCCGAGGTGCCGGCGCAGCGTCTCGATATCGGCGACAAGGTCCTGGGTGGTGTTGTGCTCCAGGCTGCCGAGCGGGCGGGACCGGCCGGCGCCGCGCTGGTCGAAGATCGCCACCCGCCAGAAATCGGGGTCGAAGAAGCGGCGGTGCACCGCCCCGGCGCCGGCACCCGGGCCGCCATGCAGGAACAGCACCGGCCGGCCGCGCGGATTGCCAACCTGCTCCCAATACATGACGTGCCCGCCACTAAGCGGCAGGTAGCCGGTCTCGAAGGGTCCGATCTCGGGATACAGGTCGCCGCGGGGCATGGCGCAGGATGGTATAGGCGGCGCGCGCTGGACGGAACAGGAGTTGCGTTGGTGGAACGGCTATGGATCGGGCTCGGCTCGCTGGCGGGATTGACGACGGTCGCGATGGCGGCGGTGGCGGCGCACGGATTGTCGGGGTTGGACCCGGCTGCGGTGGGCATGGTGCGCGGCGCGGTGCAGATGCAAGGCTGGCATGCGCTGGCACTGATCGGCTGCGGACTGTGGGCGCGGCGAGGCGGGCTGCTGGCGGATCTGGCCGGCGCGGCGTTCGTGCTGGGGTTGGTAATGTTCTGCAGCGCTGTCTATGCGCTGGCGCTGGGCGGGGTGAGCCTGGGGCTGATAGCGCCTGCAGGCGCTATCACACTGATGGTCGGCTGGGCGCTGCTCGGGCTGTCCGCTCTGCGGGCGCGATGATGCGGCGGGCCGATCCGGAGTTGCGCCCGCAAATGGCGCTGTCAGCTTCCGGCTTGGCGACCGCCTTCGACCATCAAACTTCCGTTTTCGCTGCACCGCGACCAAATGGTCAGGCGGCGAACTGGCGGCCAGGGCAGCCCATCGCCGGGATCGCCACCGCGCGACGACGGGGCCACATCTTAAGGAGGGCTGATTAGCACAACAGAATGCGCTGGCTGATCGAAATCATCGACGTGCTGGAAGCGATGCTTCCGAGGCTATGGCCGAAGATCATCCCGTGTCTTGAAGCGGTCATCAGGTTCCTCGCAGAGGGTGCCGAGCATCTGATGGCCTATTTCAGCCAGAGTGGCGGAGTGGGTGTTGTTCGAGTTTCTCGCGTATTGGAGAACCTGGGCGGCGCTGGTCGTCGTCGGGACATTGCTGTGCGCACCGTTCGTCTTCGTGGGCTGGAAAACGCGGCATCTACGATCATATGCGTTGGCCGAGATGACAGGCGCGACGTGCGCTGTCGTGCTTCTGCTGCCCTGGGATGCAGGCATTTTCGATGTCATGTCGTACCTGAATTTAATCAGCACAACCAAGGTCATAGCGTTGCTTGGCGCGATCTACTTCGGCGTACGGGGTGTCGAGAACTTGAAGAAGGCCAACTCTGCAGTCAATAAGCCACTCTGAGCGGATGCCGGATGGTCGCATGCATAGACTGCAAACTGACGACCAGACCAAAGGTGGCCACGACAGCAACAACGGCCGACGCCTGGGTCGGATAGGTGCCGCCTATCTGGCGGCGGAGGGGTTCCAGGCGCCGCTCACCGACGAACTGAACCGCCGCGGCATGGCGGTTGCGGCGTGGCATGGCCGGCTCGCTCTGTCGTCCGACCCGCCCACGCCCGCCGTCTGGGCGCTGGATGTGTGGATCGAGCCGCGGGAACTGCCGGCGCCATCGGTGAAGGCGGCGGCGGATGTGTTGCGCGGCATGCAGCGCAACTGGGGTGCCTATGCGCCGGCGAACGTGCGCCGTATGGCGCTGATCAAGGCGCGCCTGCCGCCGGTCAAGGCGCGGCCTCTGGTGTTCCCCGAGCCGGCGCCGACCGGGCATCTCGGCGCCTGGACGCTGCTCGCGCCCGACCGGCTGCTGGCCAGCCCGACCAAGACCAGCCGCTTCATCAACGGCGAATGCCGCTTCGTGGAGGACCGCGCTGGCCCGCCAAGCCGCGCTTACCTGAAACTATGGGAGGCTTGCACGCTGCTGGGCGCATGGCCGGCAAGGGGCGAGACCTGCGTGGACCTGGGGGCCGCGCCGGGCGGCTGGACCTGGGCGCTGGCCAGGCTCGGCGCGCGGGTCTTTGCGGTGGACAAGGCACCGCTCGATCCGGCGGTGGCGGCCATGCAAGGTGTGACAATCCGGCAGGAGAGCGCGTTCGGCCTCGCGCCCGAGCCGGTGGACTGGATGTTCAGCGACGTCGTCGCCTATCCCGGACGGCTGCTGTCACTCGTGCAGAGCTGGATCGATGCGCGTGCGGCGAAGCGGATCGTTTGCACGGTGAAGTTTCAGGGGAAAGAGGACTACGAAACAGCAGACGCCTTCGCGGCCATTCCCGGCGCACGCCTGATGCACCTGTTCCACAACAAGCACGAGCTGACCTTCGCCTGGCAGGCGGTCATGTGACGGCGGCGAGGACCGACTCGCAGACATGCTCGATCGCCGCCTCGGTCAGATCGGGATGGATCGGCAACGCTAGGATGCGGTGCGCGAGGTCCTCGGAGACCGGCAGCGACGACCCGTCGTGATGGTCGCGATACGCCGGCTGCAGGTGCAGCGGGCGGGGATAGTAGATCGCCGTCGGCACGCCCTCGGCCCGCAGCGCCGCCTGCATGCGGTCGCGCGCCGCGCCGTCCGGCAGCAAGACCGCATAGATCGCCCACGCGCTGGTGGAGTCCGCCACCCGCGCCGGCGTCGCCACCGCGTTGCCAAGCCGGGAGTCGTAGATCTGCGCAATTCGCGCCCGCGCCGCCAGTTCATCGCGGAACACGGCAAGCTTCGCCAGCAGCACCGCCGCCTGCAGCGAATCCAGCCGCCCGTTCATCCCGGTGCGCAGCACCTCGTAGCGCGTGGTGCCCTCGCCGTGGGTGCGCAGGCTGCGGTACAGCGCGGCGCGCTCGGCGCTTTCGGTGAACAGCGCGCCGCCGTCGCCATAGGCACCGAGCGGCTTGGACGGAAAGAAACTGGTCGCGGTCGCGTCCGCAGCGGTTCCCAAAGGCCGGCCGTGCAGCGCGGCGCCGAAGCTCTGCGCGCAGTCGTCCAGCGTGAACAGGCCGTCGCGGTCGGCGATCGCGGTCAGCGCCGGCCAGTCGGCGGGCTGGCCAAACAGGTCCACGCCGATCAGGGCGCGCGGACGCAGGCGCCCGGCCTCGCGGATCTCCGCAATGCGGCGCCCGAGATGGTCCGGATCGATCTGAAACGTCCGCGGATCGACATCGACGAAGACCGGCGTCGCGCCCAGCACCAGCGGCACCTCGGCGGTTGCCGTGTAGGTGAACGCGGGCAGGAACACTGCGTCGCCGCGGCCGATGTCTTCCGCCATCAGCGCGATCTGCAGCGCGTCGGTGCCGGAGCTGACCGTGACACAGTGCGCCGCGCCGCAGAACCGGGCCAGCGCCGATTCAAGCTCGGCCACCTCCGGTCCCAGCACGAACTGGCAATGCGCCAGCACCGCGTCCACCCGGCGGCGGAGGTCGGCCGCGATCCGCGCCTGCTGCGCCTTGAGGTCGAGAAACGGCACGCTCGGGCGCGCAGGCACGTCATTCATCGAAACATCCACCATTCAGGCCAGGGCCGTGCCGACGCTGCCATCGGCGTTGTGCTCGAACTCCGGCACCAGCCGGGACAACAAAATAAGCGCCTGCCGCTCCTGGCCGCCGCGGCAGGCGGCGGCGATCTCCTCGATGGCGCGGCCGACGATCGCCGGGTCCGCGGTCCGCGGGGTCGCCATCAGCAGGCCGGGATAACCGGTGGGGTCCGGGGGTTCCTTGCCGTGGAACAGCTCCTCGAACAGCTTTTCGCCGGGGCGCAGGCCGGTGAAGCGGATCGCCACGTCCTCGTCCGGCCGCAGCCCGACCAGGCGGATCATTTGTCGTGCAAGATCAACGATCTTCACCGGCTCGCCCATGTCGAGCACAAAGATGCCGCCTTCGCTTCCCAGGGGTCGGCCCACCGGCAGCTCCGCGTCGCCGGTGCCGATCACGCTGGCCTGCAGCACGAGGCCCACCGCCTCGCGCACGGTCATGAAGAACCGCTGCATGTCGGGATGGGTGACGGTCAGCGGCCCGCCGCGTTCGAGCTGGCGCTGGAACAGCGGCACCACCGAGCCGGTGCTGCCGAGCACGTTGCCGAACCGCACCGTGATGCACCGCATCGCGGAGCGCACGCCGTCCGCGGCGCCGCGGTTGCTGGCCGGCCGGGCGCCGTCGCCGCGGGGTCCCGCCAGCCGCGCCTGAATATCCAGTGCCTGGCAATACATCTCGGCCAGCCGCTTGGAGGCCCCCATGACGCTGGTCGGGTTCACCGCCTTGTCGGTCGAGATCAGCACCATCGCCAGCGCGCCGACCGCCCGCGCTGCGTCCGCCACATGGCGGGTGCCGGCGATGTTGGTCAGCAGGCCCTCCAGCGGGTTCGCCTCGACCATCGGCACATGCTTCAGCGCCGCGGCGTGGAACACCAGCTCCGGCCGGAACCGCTCGAACACCGCGCGGACCCGCGCCTCGTCGCGGATATCGGCCAGCAGGGTCTGGCGGCGGATCTGCGGATGGGTTTCCGCCAGTTCGAGGTCGATCTGCCACAGCGCGTACTCGCCGTTGTCGAGCAGGATCAGTTCTTCGGGGCCGAGTGCCGCCACCTGGCGGGCCAGTTCGCTGCCGATCGTGCCGCCGGCGCCGGTCACGATCACCCGCCGGGCCTGGATCAGCCGCGCCATGCGCTCCCGGTCCAGCGGCACTTGCGGGCGGTTCAGCAGGTCTTCGATGGCGACCGGCCGCAGCTCCAGCGGACGCGCCCGGTCGCCGCCCGGCCCGCGCGGCTGCGGATGCAGCGCGGTCGGACGCGGCGCGCGGCGGACCCGCAGGCCAAACCGGTCCGCCTGGGCCACCAGCCCGCCCAGCGCCGGTCCCGACAGGTCCGGAGTCGCGACCACCACCGTCGCGGGGAGCCTGCCCTCGGCGTCCAGCCGCTCCAGCACGGCGCCGGCCTGGTCCACCGAGCCCAGGAACGGGTGGCCGTGGATGCGCCGTCCGATCTGGCCGGCGCCCGTCGTCAGCAGCCCGACCACATCGAACGCCGGACGGCGATCCTGGGCCAGCGCGCGCAGGAACAGATCGGCGTCCTCGGCCGCCCCGACCAGCAGGATCGAGGTGGCGTCGACCTCGCGCGGCATCCGCTCGGCGCGGCGCGAGCGCATCCGGCGATACGCCACGCGCGGCGCACCGAGCAGCGCCAGCAGGGTCAGCGCATAAACCACGGGAAAAGCAGGATTGCTGGATGCAACGCCCGCCATCGCGCTGATCACGGCGAACAGCAGGGCGGTGAGCACGCTGCTGCCGGCGACCGCCAGAACGTCGCTGATACCGGCGAATCGCCAATACTGCAGTGACAGGCGGAACGGCAGGCCGGCCACCAGCAACGTCGCCGCGCCCGCCGGCGCGAGCCACCAGGGGTGCAAGGCGGAGTCGCCGGACGCCGCCATCCAGCGCGCAAGCGGCAGCGCCACGGCGGCGAGGGCGCCGTCCAGCGCGACATTGACGGCGATGCGAATCAGCGGGCGCGCGGTGGCCATGCCGCCCCTATAGCCCAGCGCGTCCGCGTCGTCATGGCGAAGGAGCGGGGGTGGCCGGCGCCAGCCAGGCAGCATCAATGGTCGCGAACAACTGCCCTGCCTCGGCAGGGCAGTTGTTCAGTTCAAGCCAGCGCAGTTTGTGGGTTCGAGCCCCAGAGCGAGCGCGTGAACATCGCCTGCCCAAGACCCTCCTGAGCGCCGTCAAGGATTCCGCCTCCCATGAGGGCATCCCGTATCAGCGCTTCATCCGGCTGGCGCTGAACGGGCGGTGAGCAAGAAGGCCACGCACCAGCCGTGAACGCGCGCCCACCCGCCGCATTCGATCGGTCCCCGCTTGTGGTATTATAATACCACAACGCCAAACCCTTGACCAGCCGCGGCTTTCCCGCCATACCCCGCGGCCTGTTCGCAGGGAAACCGCATCCTATGAAGACCACCCTCTCGCTCAAACCCGCGGAGGTGACGAAGGACTGGCTGCTGATCGACGCCGAGGGCGTGGTGCTCGGCCGCCTCGCCGTGATCATCGCCAACCGCCTGCGCGGCAAGCACAAGCCGCAGTTCACCCCGCATGTCGATTGCGGCGACAACGTCGTTGTGGTGAACGCGCGCAAGGTCCGCGTCACCGGCAACAAGGCCGATCAGGCGGTGTTGTATTACCACACCGGTTATCCGGGCGGCATCAAGGGACGCTCGATCCGCCAGCGGCTGGACTCCCGCTACCCGGAGCGCGTGCTGGAGAAGGCGGTGGAACGCATGATCACCCGCGGCCCGCTGCAGCGGAAGCAGATGAAGCACCTGTATATCTACGCCGGCACCGAGCATCCGCATGACGGCCAGCAGCCCAAGCCGCTCGACGTCGCGGCGCTGAACCCCAAGAACAAGCGAGGCTGAGCGCATGTCCGGATCACGCACGCTCTCCGACCTCAAGGACCTGGTGGTCACCCAGCAGGCCGCCACCATCGCCGGCGACGGGCCGAAGCGCGAGCCGAAGCGCGACGCGCAGGGCCGCAGCTACGCCACCGGCCGGCGCAAGAATGCGGTCGCCCGCATCTGGATCAAGCCCGGCAAGGGCGAGATCACGGTGAACGGCAAGCGCGTCGGGCAGTATTTCGCCCGCCCGGTGCTGCGCATGCTGATCACCCAGCCGTTCCTGGTCGCCGATCGCTACAACCAGTTCGATGTCTATTGCACCGTCACCGGCGGCGGGCTGTCCGGCCAGGCAGGCGCGGTCCGCCACGGCATCAGCCGGGCGCTGACCTATTACGAGCCCGAACTGCGCAGCATCCTGAAGGTGGCCGGCTTCCTCACCCGCGACTCCCGCGTGGTCGAGCGCAAGAAATACGGCCGCGCCAAGGCCCGCCGCAGCTTCCAGTTCAGCAAGCGCTGAGCGGCGCCCCGCGCCCCACTTGTTACGGTCCAAAGAGGGCGGGTCCGCAAGGGTCCGCCCTCTTGCTTTTCCGGGCATGTCTCCCGACCATCGCCGCGACCAGCAGGAGCACCCGCCCATGGCGGCAACGATCTTCATCGACGGCGAGGCGGGCACCACCGGGCTCGGCATCCGCGAGCGTCTGGCGGCCACGCCGGACATCGTCGTCAAAAGCCTGCCCGCCGATCGGCGCCGCGACCCCGAGGCGCGGCGCGCCCTCATGGCGGAGGTGGACCTGGTCGTGCTCTGCCTGCCGGACGACGCGGCGCGGCAGTCGGTGGCGCTGGCCGATACGCTCGGGGGCGCGGCGCCGAAGATCCTCGATGCCAGCACAGCGTATCGCGTGCACCCGGACTGGACCTACGGATTCGCCGAGCTGCTCCCCGGCCAGGCCGGCCGCATCGCCGCCGCGCGCCGCGTCGCCAATCCCGGCTGCTATCCCACCGGCGCGATCGGCCTGCTCCGCCCGTTGGTCGATGCCGGGCTTATCCCCGCCGACCTGCCGATCACGATCAACGCCATCAGCGGCTACTCGGGCGGCGGACGGGCGATGATCGAGGCGCATGAACGTGAAGGCGGGCCAGCTTTCGAACTCTACGCCCTGTCGCTTGAGCACAAGCACGTGCCGGAGACCCAGCTTTACGGCGGGCTGTCGCGGCGGCCGATCTTCGTGCCCTCGGTCGGGCACTTCCGGCAGGGCATGCTGGTGTCGGTGCCGCTGCATCTCGATACGCTGCCCGGCAGGCCGAGCGGCGCCGACCTGCACGCCGCGCTCGCCGCGCGCTATGCCGGCTGCCGCCTGGTGCAGGTCGCGCCGCCGCCGGCTGACGGCAAGCTGGAGCCGCAGGCGCTGAACGCCACCGACCGGCTGGAGCTGCACGTGTTCGCCAACGACCAGCACCGCCAGGCGGTGCTGGTCGCGCGGCTCGACAACCTCGGCAAAGGCGCGTCCGGCGCCGCGGTGCAGAACATCCGCCTGATGCTCGGTCTGCCGGCCGAACGCGAACAGCCAGCAAAGGAGCCCGCCCATGCCTGACAGCAGCCACGCCGTTCCGCTCGTCCTGGGCGGCCCGCTCTACGCGCTGGACGGCATCACGCCGAAGGTCGCGCCGGACGCCTTCATCGCCCCCACCGCGGCGGTGATCGGCGACGTGGAAATCGGGCCGGAGAGCGGCGTGTGGTTCCACTGCGTGCTGCGCGGCGACACCAATTTCATTCGCATCGGCGCGCGCAGCAACATCCAGGACGGCACCATCGTCCATGTCGATGCGCCATCATGGCCGACCATCATCGGCAACGACGTCACCGTGGGGCACGCTGCGATCATCCACGGCTGCACGCTGAAGGATCGTGCCTTTGTCGGGATGGGCGCGACGGTGCTGGACGGCGCGGTGATCGAGGAAGGCGGCGTGCTGGGCGCGGGCGGGCTGCTGACCACGGGCCAGGTGATCGGCCCCAACGAGCTGTGGGTGGGCTCGCCGGCAAAGCTGCGCCGCGTGATGTCACCCGAGGAACGCGCCGGGTTCGATCGCAATGCGGTCGAGTACTGCCATCTCGCCGCCCGCTTTCGGGCGGGGCTTCGCGCGTCCGGGTAGCGGACGCCGCGCCGTGCGTCGGCATCCGGAGACGGCCATTCAATGGTCGGCGTCGAAGGAGGACGGTCGGTGAGCCAGGCACGAGCGTCGGGCGGGGGCGCCATCACGATGCGGCACCGGCTGATCTCGATCTTCGGCGGTTCGATCGGCAATCTGATCGAATGGTACGACTTCTACATCTACAACTTCTTTGCTCTGTACTTCGCAAAATCGTTTTTCCCCGGGGAAGACCCGACCGTGCAGTTGCTCAACACGTTCGGCATCTACGCGCTGGGTTTTTTGATTCGCCCGGTGGGCGGCTGGCTGTTCGGGGTCTATGCCGACCGCGCCGGCCGCCGGGCGGCATTGACCGTGTCGGTGACGCTGATGTGCCTCGGCTCGTTGCTGATCGCGGTGACCCCAACCTACGCCAGCATCGGCATCGCGGCGCCTGTCGTACTGCTGGTCGCCCGCCTGGTGCAGGGCATTTCGCTCGGCGGCGAATACGGGACCTCGGCCACCTATCTCAGCGAGATCGCGGTTTCGAAACACCGAGGTTTCTACAGCAGCTTTCAATACGTCACGCTGATCGGCGGGCAGGTGCTCGGCAGCCTGACGCTGATCGTGATGCAGGCGGGCTTCACCCCGGCGGAGCTTGAAGCGTGGGGCTGGCGCGTGCCATTCGCGATCGGCGCGACGTTCGCGCTGTTCGGACTGTATCTGCGCCGCAACCTCGACGAGACCGAATCCTTCCTGAAGGCCAGCCGGGAACAGCGCGGCAATCTGCTGGTCGCGCTGCTGCGCCATCCCAAGCAGGTCCTGATCGTGTTCGGGCTGACCATGGGCGGCACCACGGCGTTCTACACCTACACGACATACATGCCGACATTCCTGGTGAACACGGTGAAGCTGACGCGCGACCAGGCGACGCAGATCTCGTTCATCACGCTGGTGATCTTTGCGCTCATTCAGCCGCTGTTCGGTGCGCTGTCCGACCGGGTCGGCCGCCGCCCGGTGCTGATGTGGTTCGGCATCATGGGCACGCTGGCCACGGTGCCGCTGTTGACCGCGCTCGCCGCCACGCGCGACTACGCCACCGCGCTGCTGCTGATCGTGGCGGCGCTGCTGATCGTCTCCGGCTACACGTCGATCAATGCCGTGGTGAAAGCCGAGCTGTTTCCGGCCGGGGTACGCGCGCTCGGCGTCGGATTGCCCTACGCGATTGCCGTGTCGCTGTTCGGCGGCACCGCGCCCTACATCGCGCTATGGTTCAAAAGCCAGGGCTCCGAAGCATGGTTCTACTACTACGTCAGCGCGCTCTGCTTCGGTTCGCTGCTGGTGTACACACTCACGGCTGACACGAAACGGATCTCCGCGATCGACCGGGACTGATCCAAGCAGTTCCGTCGATGACCGCTCGGGTGCCGTGTTCGAGCAGGGCGGATCAGCGAAGCGTCATCCGCCATCGCCGCAAGCAGCACCACAGCGGCGGAGGGCGCTCCGCTTCTCCGCCCTGCCGCGCTTCGATCGTTCGATCATGATCCCGGCTCGCCCCGCGCCGAACGAAAACGCGTATCGGCTGCCGGCGCTGGCCGACCGCTCAGCACACTGCGTTAAGCACGGAACAAACGAACAGACCTGATGCATGCCGTTCAGGCGTTCGGGGCGTTCGGGCTGCGGTTGCTGATTTTCTCGATCGTCGCCTCAAGTGCGGCACTGAGGTCGCCGATCATGGCAGCCATGTCGGCCGCTCCGGTCCGGACGGCGCGCTCGAAGGCGCGGGCGACGAAGGCGAGCCGATCAAACCCCAACATGCCGGAACTGCCGACGAGCGAATGCGCCGCCTCGGCAAGCGCGACACCGGTTGCGGCCCGAGCGTTCGGTGCACGCAAGCAGAACAGCAGCGCTTCGGATTTCCGGACGATGGTCCGAAGGTGGGCCTCGACCGCCTCAGGCTTGAGAAACGCCGCGGTCCGCTGGAGCGTGGCCTGGTCGAGCACCGGAAGCTCCGAACCAAGCCCAGAGGAGCGCGACAAGAAGGGCAACACAGAGGGCGACGCGAAGGAAGGCGCCGCCTGCGTCGGCTCAGGCCGTGCGGTATGATCCTGGCGGCGCAGCAATCCTGCCGTGACCGTGCGCTCAAGCGCAGCAAGCAGGGATGCCTGCGTGAACGGCTTGGCCAAGTGGCCATCCATGCCTGCCTTGCGGCATTCGTCAATCTGCTCGTTAAACGCCTGCGCGGTCAGGGCCAGAACGGGAACCTGCCCGCGCGCGCCGGCAAGCGCCCGGATGCCGCGGGTCGCCGCCAGTCCGTCCATGCCGGGCATGCGCAGGTCCATCAAAACCACGTCGAAGTCCTTGGCCGCGACGGCCGCGACCGCTTGCGCCCCGCTCTCGGCGCAGGCTGCTTCGTGGCCGGCCGCACTGATGAATGACGCGGTGATCTCGCGGTTCATGGCAACGTCGTCAACGACCAGCACCCGCATCGCGGACGGCGTTGCCGTCGCTGTCGGGACGTCGTGAGACGGGGCGTTCTCTGATGACGGTGGCGCGGCGGGCGCGGCGGCCGCCATCGGCAGCTCCAACCAGAACACGCTGCCGCCGCCTTCGTTATCCGCGTGGCCGATACGCCCGCCCATTTGCGTCGCAAGCCGGGCCGAGAGCGCGAGCCCAAGCCCGGCGCCTTCGACCGGCCGGGTGGCGTCGGAGTCGAGCCGGTCAAATGCACGGAACAAACGATGGCGCTGCTCGACCGGTATGCCGGGGCCGGTGTCCGCCACCTGGCAGCGCAGCCTCGCGCCGCCGGCCACGGTCCGCAGGCGCAACTCGATCGAGCCCTGCGCGGTGAATTTGACCGCATTGCTCAGCAGGTTCAGCAGCACCTGGCGCAGCAGCGTCGGGTCGGCGGTGATACGGCCAGGCGTGTCCGGCTCGACGGCCAGTTGCAGCGCAAGCCGCTTCGCCTCCGCCGCGGGGCGCACGACATTCAGGCACGCGCCAGCGAAGCCTGGCAGGTCGACCTCCGCCGGCTGCAGCTCCACGCGCTCGGCATCGATCTTTGACAGGTCGAGCACGCGGCTGATCACTTGCAGCAGGTGCGCGCCGGCGTCCAACATGGCGTCCACCCGTGTGGACTGTGCGGGGTTCAATCCACCCTCGATGCGCAGCAACTGCGCGTGGCCCAGGATGCCATTCAGCGCCGTGCGCAGCTCGTGGCTCATGCCCGACACGAAGCGGGTCTTGGCCCGGGTTGCCCGCTCCGCTTCGTCGCGTGCCCGTTCGAGTTCTTCGGCCAGGCGGTGTTCGGTCAAGTCGCGGCCTTCGGCGATGATCCATTCCACCCTCCTGGTGGCCGGGTCAGCGACCGGCTTAAGCGAAAAGTCAATCCAGATGCGCCGCCCGCCCGCCCCCTTCACCGCGACCTCGCGCCTGACCAGCGCACCGCCGGCGGCCTCGGCGATCTCGTGGCGCAGGCGCTCTCGCTCGGCCTGCGGCCACCAGCCGGTGAGCCAGAACGGACGGCCGATGACGTCGGCGCTGGTCAGTCCGCCGGCCTCCAGCGCCGTGCGGTTCGCCAGCAACATGGTGCCGTCCGGCGCAAGCAGGCTGACATACTGAAATTGCGAATCGAAGGCGCCCCGGAACTGGGCTTCCGCCACGGCAAGCGCCGCCGTGCGTTCGGCGACCAGCCGCTCCAGCTCGTCGTGCCGCGCGGCGAGCGCCTCCCGGGCGGCGACGATTTCGGTGATATCGTGGTGTGCGCTGATCAACCGAAGGGCGCCGCCATGCCCGGCGAACGCCTCGCCCCGCATGGCGATCCAGCGGACCGATCCGTCGCGGCGGCGGATGCGGAACTGTGTCGAAACCCGGCTTTCCCGCTCGGTGAGGATTCGTGTCTCGGAGGCGACCCGTTCGCGATCGTCGGGATGCAGCAGGCCCAGCCACGCCGCGTGGGAAATGCGGCGCTGACCGGCCGGCAGATCGTACGCGCGGACGAATTCCCCGGAAATCCGCGCCATTTCCTGGGACAACGCCCGGTCGGAACAGCCGATTTCACCGACTTGTTGCAACAGCCGCAGCCGCGTCTCGCTGTCGCGCAGCGCGGCTTCGGCGTGACGCAGCGCTGCCAGCTCGATCACGCTCACGACGGCGACGCCGGCGTCCGTGCCATCCCTCTCGCATGGTCGCCGCTCGCCGCCCAAGTCGCCTTCCCGCAGCAGCGCGGATTCCTTCTCAGTGAGCGCCATTGTTCACGCCGCCTCCACGACCGGCCGGGTGGATCCGGCAGCGTGTCTGGCAGCGGCATTTGGCGCAGATTTCAGATTGCGATCGACCGAGGCCACCAAGTCGGCGAGATCGGATGATTTCGCGATGATTTCGTCAAACACGCTGAGTGTTGCGTTTTCCGTGTCGCGCAGGCGGTCCGGTGTCGCGGTGAGCGCGATCATGACGGGTCGGACGGCGTTCCTGAGCAGATTGCGTACCAGCCTCCCTGCGGCGAGACCGTCCAGTTCAGGCAGATTGTAGTCGACGAGCGCGACGTCATAGCCGCCCCGGCGAATTCTGCGAACCGCCTCGAGCCCGTCGCCGGTCGTCTCGACCACATAACCTTGCGCTTCGAACAAAGCCCTGAGCAGAACAAGCTGATCCTCGTCGTCTTCCACGATCAGCATTCGGACCGGACCCGGATCGTCGCCATTCGCCCCCGGACGGGATGGCGCCATTTCGTACTCCGTCCAATCCTGCAGCAGCAGCGATGATCGTGCTGCCTGCCTTGCTGCTTTGTGCGGCGCCGCTTCGAGGCGGTGTGCGATGGCGGCGAGCAGGGGGGCGACATCGGCCGATTTGCCGAGGACGACGTCGAAGGCACTCTGTGCGCCGCGCTCCCGGTCGTTCACATCATCGGGTGCTGCGGTCAGCGCGATCAGAACCGGCCTGGCTGCCTGCCCCATGAGGTCGCCGAGCAGTCTCGCCGTTGCCAGGCCATCGATATCGGGAAGCCTGTAGTCAACCAGGACCGCGTCATAATCTCCCTCGCGCACCTTCCATACCGCGGCAAGCCCGCTGTCGATGGTGTCGACCACAAAGCCGGCCGCAGTCAGCGTCGATTCAAGTATCTTGGCTTGGGAGTCGTCATCCTCTACGATCAGTATACGGGCATGCTGATCTTGATTTGTGGGATCAGTAGACATTAACGTATACCTTATGATTTGTTATTGTTGGATTGACTCTGGCAGGTACACAACGACTTGAAAGCGATCCCAGCGCCAAGCGCTACGCGATTTAACGAACTTTTGACTGTATTCTTATGCTGCGCCGAAATATCACGCTTCCGGATAACAGGAAGGTGAGTACGAGAACGCGGCCGCATCGTCAACAATATTTTTGTACCGCAGAACCCCGATTAGAGTTGGCGGTTCACGCGGCGTCAGGTTGGAACCCGCCGTGGCGCTTCCAACATTCAGCCCGGTGGCGCCGGCACGAACTGAGCGCACCGGCCGGATCGTCTCGCATGGCGAGACAGAGCCATGCGGCCGCCGATGTTCGCTGCTGCGATCGGCGCTCTCCTGGTGTCAGCGGATCGTTAAACAGGCAGTGCTTGACTTCAAGAATCCGTGAGTCCATAATCCGTTCCAAGCGGCAAAGTGCGATCTGTCGCGAGTGATTACTGAGGCGATCAATTTGCGCCCAACCAATGAAATCGGTTTCCCGGAGGTCTCCGTGACCCCGTCCGCTGTTTGTCAAGCAATACACGACGTCGCAGACCAGTTCGCGGTTGAAGTGGCACGGACCAGCGCACGACTTGAGGAATGCCATCGGCTGAGATACGAAGCGCATCGCCTCGACCACCGATTTCCGGCCGGACATAATGATTTCGAATACGACGAGTTCGACGAACACGCGGAATACGTCGTTCTGTTGAGCCGGCAAAGCGGCACGGTGACGGGCGCGGCCCGATTGGTTCTCCCGCTGCCGGAGAGACCTGGAGACAGCTTTCCGCTGCAACGGGTCTGCCACACGCCGCTGCCCGTGGATATGCCGATACGATGCACGGCCGACGTGTCCTGCTTTGCCCTCAGGCAAGACCGAAGCTTCAACACGGCAACGCTGATGCGGCTGGGCCTCGTCCAGGGGCTGATCCACGCAAGCCGCGATTTGGGGATCACCCACTGGTGCGCGATCATGGAGCCGACATTGCTCAGGCTGCTCGGCATGACCGGCCTTCACTTCAGCCCGATCGGCCCCATGGTCAGTTACCATGGCGCGGCACAGCCCTGCTACAACAGCATCGCTGCCCTGTTGAGCGGTGTTCGCAAGGAACGTCCGCCAATTTGGGACTACCTCATCAGCAACAGCGGCTGGTCGGCCCGGCAGGGCAGCATGTCGGAAAACTGAATTCGGCCCGCAGAACCGCAATGGGCCCTCCGAATCCGTCCCCACGAATTAGGCCTCAGCCCCCTGCGGACAGCCGGGGGAATCAAAGCCCCCGATCACCGATCACGGTGCCGGTGTACGTCTCCACGACCACAAGATGATCGATCACCTGCTTCACGCCCGGCGTGTTCTCGGCAATCACGCAGATGGCGCGGCGTTCTTTCTCGCTGCAAATACTGCCCGAGATGTCCGCCGCACCGTTCGAGACCGTCACGTTCAGCGTCGTCACCGGCGCCCAGGGCTGCCCGGCGATCGTGTGCAGGATCGCTTCGCGCAGCGTCCGGTCGTCGGCTGCGGCAGATTGATCGCCAGCCTGCCCGCCGTCGCGCGCCGCCGTCGCGATTGCGCGCAACAGGTCAGAGCGGCTCAACACGCCCACGACACGCTCCTGGTCGATCACCGGCACGCGCTTGATGTGGTAGGTCTCCATCAGCCCGACCACCTCCGACAGCGGCGAGCGGGGGCTCACGCTGATCACGTCCGGCGACATCACGTCCTGCACCAGGCGTCCGTGCGTGTGGGTGAACTCGGCAGCGAGGCGGCCG
>Ga0182012_10001809_pt1 | contig 23381 bp, 18 predicted proteins | sample 612S2SmetaG_FD_120486 | JGI IMG/M metagenome (GOLD analysis project Ga0182012, IMG submission 120486) | Permafrost microbial communities from Stordalen Mire, Sweden - 612S2S metaG | ecosystem: Environmental > Terrestrial > Soil > Wetlands > Permafrost | place: Sweden: Stordalen | collected... | reverse complement strand
TGCGAAAGTGGCGGAATTGGCAGACGCACCAGACTTAGGATCTGGCGGAGCAATCCATGGGGGTTCGAGTCCCCCCTTTCGCACCAATACTTTTTCCAATCCGTGCCTTATCCTTTAGTTCAGAGAATGCATTGACGGATCCAGCGTTGTACGAACGCATGTTGGCTGTGGCGCTTGAAGAAGCCCACCTCGGTTTCGATGAAGGCGGCATCCCCATCGGTGCTGCCCTTTTTCGCCGTTCCGGAGAGTTAATCAGCCGCGGTCGCAATCGCCGCGTGCAGCAAAGCGATCCCAGCGTCCACGGCGAAACGGACGCCTTTCGCCGCGCAGGGCGGCAGCGCAGCTATCGCGACCTGGTCATGGTCACCACGCTGGCTCCCTGCTGGTATTGCAGCGGCCTGGTGCGCCAATTCCGCATCGGCACTCTGGTCGTGGGGGAGAGCCGCACCTTTGCCGGCGGCCTCGACTGGCTCCGCGAAAACGGCGTCGAAGTCATCGACCTCGACAGCCAGGAATGCCGCGCGTTGCTCGAGACCTTTATCGCCCGCCACCCCGAGGTCTGGAACGAAGACATAGGGGAAGAACAGGGAATAGGGACTAGGGAACAGGGAACAGGGAACAGGGAACAGGGAACAGGGAACAGGGAATAGGGAATAGACGAGGCCAACCAACTTCTAGCTAGCCTCGCCATTCGATCACGCAACAAAATGCGCCCGCAATTCGGCGAGCGCCCATTTGTTGGAAGCGGCAACTGGGCCAACTATTCCCTATTCCCTGATCCCTGCTCTTAGAACGTGAACGCCAGCGACATCTGGATCTGTCGCGGGCTACCGATGGTGTGCTGCACAATGCCCAGGCTCGACGGACAGCTGTAGAAGCTGCCGTTCACTGTGCCTACTCCTTGCGCGTTGCAAGTTCCAGGCAGTACCGGCGTGCCAGTTACCGGATCGGGATTGTAGGCCGCGTTCTGCGATACTTCGTTTCCAGGGACGTCGAAGCTGGAAGTGTTGGTCAGGTTGTAGACATCGAAGGTGAACTTGAAGTTGTACCTCTCCCTCAGCGCCACCTCCTTTACCAACGAAGCGTCCGCACGCTTTTGGAAGGCCTGACGGAAGATGTTGCGCTGGCCGCTAGTAAAGCCGGTTTCATAGGGATCGGTGCTGGGGATGGCGCCGTTCAGGCCGCCAGCCTGCAAAGTCGGCAGCGTGAAGCATGAGGCCTTCAGCGCCGATACGCCTGTCACTGGGAACCATGCGCCGCTTGCGCCCGTCAGCGCACTCTTCGGTGTGCAGCCCGATGCGAGCGGAACGATCGGATTCGTGATCCCGTCCGCAGTTGAGTAGTAGATGCCGCCGACGGCGCCGGAGAAGTCGATGACGCTATAGGGCTGTCCGCTCTGCAACACCGTCAGACCCACCAGCGACCATCCGCCCAATACCTTTCCGGCAAGCGAGTTCTGATTCGCAAAGCCCGGAACCTTGTAAATGTACGTGAAGTCGATGACGTGCGTCCGGTCATAATCCGACGAGGCGTAGCTCTCGCGCAGGTTGAGCGGGTTGTTGCCGTTGTAAAAGAGGCCCAGGCCGCTCTGCTCGTCCAACGCGTGCGAGTACGTATACGACGCGCCCACCTGGATACCGTGGCTCATGCGCTTCTCGAGGTGCGCCTGCAGCGCGTTGTACGAGTCCACTCCGGCAGCCAGATACTTGATTGATTCGGCGGCGTATCCAATGTAAGGAACGCGCAGGTCGACATTGCCGCCTTCGTAGTTCTGCAGGTAGGGTTGTCCGTTGGGCAGGTTGATGGGGGCGCAGGGTATGGTGTAGTTGCTTGCCGCGCCGCAACCGGCGGGACCTTGAACGGTATAACCGTAGCTGTAGGTCTGCGCGTTGGGCCCACCGGCAAGCGTAGGACTGGTCGAGGTGGCGAGGTTGGCCTGGTTAAAGGGAACGGGGATCACCTGGTGGCGTCCGAGGTTGCCCACGTAGCCAAGCTCGAAAAGCAGGTCGGTGCGCGGCTGCCACTGAACGTCCAGTGTGTAATTCACGGTGTAGGGAAGCTTGTTGGCGCGGTCGTAGACGCCCAGCGAAATGGGCTGGCCATAGTTCAAGATGCCGGCCGCATTGGGCAGGAAGTTGGCAAGATCGGACGCCTTGGGGTTAGTTGGCGGCGGCAGCAGGGAGGTGCCGTAGGGGTTCTCGAGATTGCCCTCAGATGCCGCCCCGCCCCCGCCTCCGCCGCAAGTGGGAAGGTAGCCCTGATAGAGGTACTGGGTCGCGCCGGGGCAGCTTGAGACGTTGACGAAGGGGAGTTGCTGGTTGACGCCGAAGGGTCCGCCGGTGACGGTGCCAATGGCATAGCCGGGTGAGAAGTAGCTGAACAATTCGCCGCGGTCGTAGTAGAAGCCGCCGCCGGTCCGTACTACCAGCTTGCCGTGTCCGAATCCCGGCTGCCACGCAGCACCCAGGCGAGGAGCAATGCCCCACTGACGCCCGGTCAGCGTGGTGTTGCTCACGCCCTTTGTGCCGTTGGCGTTGTTGCCGGCGATGATGAGGCCCGAGTTCACAAGTACGTCGGAAGAGGGGCAATACGAATATTGGTTCGGATCGGTACTGCTGGTGGTGCAAGCGTCAGGATTCGAGCTGGGGTCGAAGTTGAAGATGCGGCCGTATTTTTCCGTGAGGCCGCCGTCCCAGTCATAGCGAACGCCGACGTTCAACGACAGCGAGGGCGTAATCTGCCACTTGTCCTGCACGTAAGTGCCCAACTGGTTGGAGCGGTAGTAGCGGTTTGCATTGCCCTGCAGGAATGAGGTGACATAGAAGCCGGTGGACGAGTTACCGGGGGTTACGTAGCCCTGCACAAACTGACTGAAGTCGTCGGTGGCAATAGTACCTTTTCCGGTGCGCTTGTCGATGGTGTTCAACTGCGTGTAGGTATAGCTTGCACCGAAGCTGATGGTGTGTTTACCCAGGGTCCAGATTGCGTTGCCCGAGGGCGCAAGGCGGTTTTGAAAGACGCCCGTGTTGGCCGATTGCCCTTCGGCGTTGGGGCCAATGTTCAGGTAGACGTTGCTGACGCCCGAGGGCTGATTTTGGCCCAACACGTTGTAAATGGAGATGCCGGGGAAGTAGGTGGACCCGAACATGTTGATGGAGCCGGTGCCGGCTGCGCCGCCGGGGATGGAACCGGGGCCGAAGGGCTGTTCATTGTCGCCGTAGTTCTTCTCGCGGAGAACGCCGAAAGTCTGGGTGGTGCTCAGGTTCGACTTGACGACCAGCGTGTTGGTGATGGAAACGACCTGAGCGCCGGAGTCCAGGTGCTCGGTAAACCCGGGCACGCTGGAGTAGCCGTAGGGCGCCAGCGTGGGGTCATGCTGGTAAAAATACTTGGCGGACAGCGTATCTTTCGAACTCGCGTTGTAATCCACGTCGGCTACACCGATATCGGCCTTAAAGCGGCTGGTGCCGGAGAGAAAGGCGTTGTCGAGATGAGAGACGGTGGGCGCGACACCGTTGAGGCTGTCGTTGGGGATGAGCCACTTGCCGGGCTCGCCGGGGAGCGCTGGGGAGTTGAAGAGAATGAGCGCCAGGGGATCGATTTGCGCCGCGGTGACGGGGTTGTCCAGATAGGTGCTTGCACCGAACGAGTTGTTGCTCACCGTTGCCAGCCCACTCGCGGACCGGTCATCGGCAAGACCAACGGGAACATCGAGGAACGAGTCACCGATCTCCTGATCGGAGACGTGCAGGTGCTGGTACGAAACGAACGCGAAGAGCTTGTCTTTGATCAGCGGCCCGCCCACTGTGCCGCCCAGGATGTAGCGATGCAACTGGGGCACCTTGTCGTTCGCGGGAACGTCAGGATCCTGGTTGAAAAAGAAGGGCGCCGCGTTGAGCCAGTCGGTGCCGTGGTGGGCATACGCACCGCCGTGCCAGGTGTTCGTTCCAGAGGCGGTGCTCAGATCGATGTGCGCGCCCGACGTTGAGCCCTGCTGCGCGTCGTACATTGAGGCATTCACGCGCACCTCGGAGATGGTCTCAGGAGCGGGCGTGGGGATGGCGTTGCCGATAGTGAGATAAATGGAAGCGACCGAATTGATGACACCGCCGCCGCCGCCGGGGCTGGTCTGTGCGCCCGTGGAATTGATGACGCGCGCCGAGGAGACCTGGCTGGTGCTTTTGCCGTTGAACAGGTTGCTGGCGTCGACGCCGTTGAGCAGGAAAGAATTGGATGTGTCGCGTTGGCCGTTGGCCCAGATCGGCGCATTGCCCAGGCCGGAGTTGGCGCCCGTGCCACCGCCCAACTCGGCGCTCACGCCGGCCGACTGCGTTGCGAGGCCCGTAAAGCTGCCCGTCGCCAAAGGCACACTTTCAATCTGCGCGCTGTCCATGACGTAGCCGTTGGTAGTGTCCACGGCGTTCATCAGCGGCGACGCTTCCACTTCCACCGTTTCGCTCGTCTTGCCCACCTTCAGGGATGCGTTCACCGTTGCCGTGCGATTCGCCTGAACCGTGATGTGCTGGGTCTTTTGCACGTCAAAGCCTTCCGCCGTATACGTCAGCGTGTAGCTCCCGATGGGAAGGTTGACAAGCGAGTACTCTCCCGATCCGTTGGTCTTCACCGTACGCGTCAGCGAGGTCTGCTCATCCACCACGGACACAGTGACGTTCGGAATCACGCCGCCCGATGAATCGGTAACCTCACCCGTGATGCCGCCAAGAGTCTGCTGTGCTTGTAGAGCACTTGTACACAGCGCAACGACCGCCAAAAATGCCAGCAGCCGCGGAATCGGAGAGGAAATAACACGCAGGAAGTAGTTCACGTTGCACAGCCTCGAAATAGAGATTTCCCCAGCGGTTTCGATGAGTGAAATCGACACCGACGGGGTTGAATAAGAATCATGATGCTCTTGGGCAATCCCACTTTGGGTAATCCCCAAAAAGTGAAAAGGTAAGTACCGTTACGAGTGGTTCTCGTTTTTAGGTCTGGTCAGGCTTACATTGCGGATTGGCAATAGGATACCTGCTGCGGAGCCGGATTCAAGAAGAAATTAATCCAATTCTTATACGGTCTTTATGCCTTTTGTATTTCAAATGCCTGCAATCTGTGCAAAAAACGGGACCAAACTCCGAAGGAGCCACGAAGAGCCCGACACGCCGGGTAGGCGCGTCGTTGTTTTTGCGCCCAGGAGTGGGTAAGCTCAACCCTCATCTCGACTTTTCATGCAGCAAGAGAAGCGACTTTATTCCTGCGCAAAAAATACCAAGTCAGCCCAAAGCAGATATAGGCTAGGTAAATCCAGGGAATCCGAGCATGGATCGCGTCCGTTGCCGAGCGCAAGTCGAAGATCACAATCAGGATCATCACCAGCACCGTCACAACGCTGATCGCCGCTACTCGATGCGAATGCTGCCCTAGCGCGCGCCGCGCAAAAGGCAGCGCCACAGCCACCAGCGCGTACGCCGTGAGAAAACCAAACACCGACAGCGAACCCAGCCAGTCGTACATATCCGACCCTTGAACGCCGCGCAGCGCCAGTGCCGCGGTCAAGATGAACATGAGCCCCGCCGAGAGCGCAATCGCGGTTCCGGGCGTCCCGTGCCGCCGGTTGGTCCGTTCCAATATCTCCGGGAGAAGCTTTCCGTGAGCCATGCGCAGCAACACGCGCGCAGCCGCTGTTGTGCATGCCAGCACGCATGCAAACATGCTCACCGCCGCGCCAAGATCGATGCCAACGCCCAGCGGAGAGATGCCCGCCTTGGCCGCCAGCAGATGCAGTGGGCTTGTTGAGTCGCTGAGTTGCGAAGCCGCTCCGCGGAATCCCAGCACCTCGCTATAAGAACAGAGCATGAAGAACACGCCCGCCAGAATCGCGCATTGAATCACCGCTCGTGGAATCGTCTTCAGCGGTTCGCGCGCTTCTCCGCCCAGAGTTGTTGCGGCCTCAAACCCCACAAAGCTGAACATCGATAGCACCAGCGCCGGGCCCAGGGCGGAGATGGAAACCCCCTTCAGCCTGAACTGATCCATATCGAATTGGAACCCGAAACGGAAGATCAGCAACGCGAGCACAATCAGAATCAGGCTGACAGAGACTACCTCGATCCACAGCATCAACTCTGCCGAGAGCTTCACGTCGCGATACGCAATCCAACCCGCTATTCCGCACACCACTGCCAGGGAGAGCAGCGCGGGCGGTGTCCAGTGAAAAAACTGCTGCGACAAAACGCCCGCGTAGTAAAGCGCGCCGCCCGCTACGGAAGCGCCCGTTGCAATGTAAGCCAGCAGCAATCCCCACGCCGCTATTACGCCAAACGCGGGCGGCAGAGTATCCGCTGCATATGTGTAGAGAGATCCCGGCGAAGCCGAAAGCCGCGCAAACCGGCTGACGCAGAACCCCACCAGCAGCGTAGCCCCGGTGGCCAGCAGATAGACAAACCATGTCGCGTTCCCTGCCAGTGCAAACACCAGCGGAATCGTAAGCGAAGGCGAAGTAGAAGGCGCCATCGCAGAGACGGATTGCGCCAATGTCTCCAGTGGACCCAGCACGCCGGCGTGAAGTCCATAGTTCTCCTTGCCGCCATCCTGCGCGTACACTTTGCCTCTCGTCTGGCCCGTCAAAGTCCCGCCTTCCGCTCAATGGCCAGAGTCCGCGGCCATCGCGACTGATTGTCTTCTGGTTGATCTAGTCTTATGCGAATGCGGCGTTGCGGTCAAGGCGGGTGGGCAGTAATCAAGGAAGAACTGGGTGCCCCACCCTCGCCGCGTTTTTATTCTTGCGGCTTGGGTGGGATAGCACGACAATTAAGCAACGGGCTCTATTTGCCCGCCGCTTCGGCCTTGATTAAATCATCGATATAATCCGGCTTCGCATCGTCCCGCACCAGGTGCGGATAACGCGACCCTCCGTTGTAGTTGATCGTTGCGGTGTTGATGTAATCGTCGTCGACAACCAGCAGATTAATAGGCTGCGAAGACTCCTTGCCTGCTTTGATCGCGTCTTCCAGCAGTTCATGCGTGTAAACACGCCCATTCACGCCAATCACTTTCATGCCGGAAGAAATGCCCGCGTCAAATGCAGGACTCCCGACAATCGAGTCACCGACAGAACCGTCCGCCCCAAGCTGCAGCCCGATGGAATAAACATCGGTCGCGCCGCCACGCCGGCCACTCAGTTTAGAAGGCTCACCATTGAACACCACTTTCCAGCCGCCGTTCTCAATGCCGCCCGTCGGCGCTTCCGGCGCTGTTGAATCGAGACGCGTGTGGAAGAACGTTGCCCAGTCGAATGGCGCAATTGCATTGAGCGCGGCTACCAGTTCGTCAAAGGTATAGGTCTTCACTTCAGGCCCGTTGTTAGCGCCGCCATGAAAAGCCCGTGTGAAATCGTCAATCGTCTTCTGGCCCTTCGACTCGCGATGAAGGATGGTGGCAACTTCAAGCCAAAGTAGATCGCCTTCGTCGTAGTAGTCGGTGCCGCGCTTCCATGTGAACCAGCCTCTGCCGCCAAAGCCCAGTCCCGGCTCGCCGATGGCCGTATCGAGCAGTGGCCGCCATGTGCGCCCGGGCCGTCCAGGGCCGAGCGACGCAGCAATGCTCGCCAGATATTCGTGATACTCATCCGGCGTCCACAACCCGCTCCGTGCCGCCAGCATGGGTCCAAGATAATCGGTCAGCCCCTCGTATCCCCACAGCAGATCGGTTTCCATCGGCTGCTCGTAATAGGGAACTGCGAGGTCCGCAGGCCGCCGGAATTTTCCATTCCAGGAGTGTACAAACTCGTGCGCCAGCAGTCCGCCAAGCGCCATGCCCGCACCAGGCGAAATCAGCACGCGCTCCGGCAACCGGCTGTCGTTCGATTCATGATGCTCCAGCCCGAAATGCGCAACGTGATCGCTCAGCGTAAGCAGAAAATGGTAGTCGCGATAATGCCTCGCGCCGAATAGCTTGCCCGACTCCGCCACCAGGTTCGTCATCTGCTTCTGATTCGCGGGGCTGATCTCGAGAGCCACCGCGCTGTCCGCAACCAGGTCGAGCTCATGATGAATCGGCTCGCCCGGCGGCGTGATGTCGATGGCCTTATAGAACTCGCCCGCAATCACCGGTGAGTCCACCAGCAAGTCCAGAGAGATGGGCTTGAAAGAAATCGTGCTGCCTGATTGCGAATCGATCGGCAGCGGAGTTCCGAACTTCCATCCATCGGGAAGTATCAGCTTCGCTTCATAACTCAATTCCTCCGCGCGAATTCCGGCGGGATACAGAACCACGTCGTTCCACTCGAGCACAGTCAACTTGTCCGTCGCAGAGTTGCCATCCGGCTCAATGAAGTCGAAATTCACGTGCAACTCGTTGACGCCTGCCGGAATGTCCACATGAAAAGTGAATACATCCAGCGTGTCGCGCTTCCACGGAATCACCTTGCCATTGCCTTCGAATTTGAGGCCGGTCACGCTGCCGATGGGGCCGTTGGGGCCGTGCTCGCCAGGAATCCATTTCGGATAGTAGATCGTCAAAGGGCCAGGCTTGACGGGAATAACTTCGTGCGAGTGCAGCAGCTTCCGCGGAGTCTTGGTCGCATCCACGGTGAGCGAAATAGTTTCAGCAGCGAGCGCGACGGAAGCGGTGAGGGCGAGAATCGAGGCGAAAAACAGCGCAGAACGAAAACGGCAGCGATGCATGCAATTGCTCCTTGGTAGAAAGAGGGGTAGAGGCAGGACAATCCCTATCCGAGCATCATACCGCCCAAGGGCTTTGCGCGCTCAATCGGGAGAGCTTCAGGAAGCCGTTCCGCACGGCCTTTAAATAGCAATAAATTCATCTTCATTCTCTGTTTCTGAGTTATTCTTCCTGCACTCGGAATTCACGGCGAAGCAGGAGAGGAATCATGCCAAAGAAAACCGTCACTCCCCCATCGAAAAAGCACCCAGAACCCGCCAAGCCCGCGCCCAAGCCCACGAGCGGCAAACATCCGGCACCAACCAAGGGTGCACCTCCCACGCAAACGCCAACAGTTCCGACGCAGCCGCCACCAGTCAGCACCGGTCAGCCCGTCTTTGGCCAGCCACAGCCGTCGCCAGACCCCACCTCTTTTTCCCAGCCAGTCACTGACCAGAACGAGGCCGAAGTGAACCTGCTGGAGCCTCTGCCGGGAAGTGGCCCCGACCCCACAGCGCTCGTAGAACCAGTGCTCACCCTCGCCCAGGTATACGGTGCTGCAGGTCCGGCGAAGGAGTCTTCCATCACGGCGGCCGGCCAAATCGTTTTCCATTCCGCCGGCGACACCGGCAGTGTTACCGGTCCGCAGACCCAGTCTCTGGTTGCGGATAAGATGGTGACCGATTTCGATGAGGCCGATCCAGCCAACGTTCCGAGCTTCTTCTATCACCTCGGCGACGTGGTCTATTATTTCGGCGAAGCGACCTACTACTACGATCAGTTTTACGAGCCTTATCGCGATTACCCTGCGCCGATACTTGGCATTCCCGGCAATCACGACGGAGTGGTCTACGCCAGCGATGCGGCCCAAACCCTGGACGCGTTCCTAGCCAACTTTTGCGCCTCGGCGCCAGTCCATTCGACCGACGCAGCCGGTCTCGGTCGCACGACGATGATTCAGCCGGCCGTCTACTTCACCTTTGAAGCGCCATTCGTCCGCATCCTCGGCCTCTACAGCAATGTGCTTGAAGACCCAGGCGTCATCTCGGCGCAAACCGGTACGGCGAACTCAAATACGATTCTCGACTCGCGGCAGGTAGATTTTCTAACAGCCGCACTCACGCGCATCAAGGCTGAGAACTTTACCGGCGCTGTGATTATTGCGGTTCACCATCCGCCGTTCACTGGCGGGACCGATCATGGAGGCAGTCCGCTGATGCTTGCCGATATCGACTCCGCATGCACAGCCGCGGGCGTTTGGCCTCACGCCGTCTTTTCCGGCCACGCCCACAACTACCAGCGCTACACACGCACCGTGAACGGCAAGCAGATTCCGTTTATCGTTGCCGGATGCGGAGGCCACAACCCGCTCTCGGCCATGCGCACAACCCTGCGCACACCGTTTCCCATCGACAGCACACTCACGCTCAACAGCTACGATGCCACCGATTACGGCTATCTGCGCGTTGTGGTGAATGCTACGACGCTGACCATTGAATATCATCCGCAGAGCGACGGAGGCACGACCAAAACTCCCGACGACGTAGTGACCGTGAATCTAGCTGCGCACACAGTGTCTTAAGGTTCGCAGATCAGCCCATGGCTGCCAGGACTGCATCGGCAAACTGTGTTGTGCCAGATGTTCCACCCACGTCGCGTGTTAGCGTCTTGCGCTCCGCATAAACGGCCTCGAGAGCCGCCTGCACCTTGTCGGCCGCAGCCATTTCATTCAGGTGCCGGAGCATCAGCACGGCCGATTGCAGCAGAGCCGTTGGGTTGGCAACGTCCTTGCCGGCGATGTCTGGCGCGGACCCATGCACCGCTTCGAAGATGGCGCATTCGTGTCCCAGGTTTGCGCCGGGAACAAGCCCGAGCCCGCCAACAAGCCCTGCGCAAAGATCGCTCACAATGTCGCCGTAGAGATTTTCAAGCAGCAGCGTGTCGTATTGCCACGGATTCATGACCAGTTGCATGCACGTGTTATCGATGATGTGTTCGCCATAGAAGATTTCCGGAAATCTTTCCGATACCTTGCGCGCGCAGCGCAGAAACAAACCATCCGACAGCTTCATGATGTTCGCTTTGTGAATGGAGTGAATCTTCTTGCGCCCATGCTTGCGTGCATACTCAAACGCAAAATTCGCAATGCGTGTCGATCCCTTTTCCGTAATCACCTTGATCGCTTCAACCACGCCGGGAACGACCTCATGCTCCAGTCCCACATATTCGCCCTCCGTATTTTCGCGGACGATGATCAGGTCGAGGCCGGGCCAGTGGGTCGCCATGCCGGGTAGATTCTTGATGGGCCGAAAGTTCGCAAACAGTTCGAACTTCTTGCGCAGCGTTACGTTGATGCTCTTGAATCCGCCGCCGATCGGCGTGGTAACGGGACCCTTCAAAGCAACCTTGTTGCGCTCGATCGATTCGTAGAGCGCGGTCGGAATATATTCGCCATAAATCTCGAATGCCTCAGCGCCCGCGGCAAATCGCTCCCACTCGAACTTGACTCCAGTAGCTTCAATGATGCGTACTACAGCCTGAGTTACCTCGGGACCTATGCCATCGCCCGGTACGAGAGTTACTTTGTGAGTCATAATTCAGCTCCTAGCTACTAGCTTCTAGCCTTTAGCTTTTCCTGCTCGTTGTGACTTCTGTGTTGCTCCACGAATTCAGGCCTCGCACGAAAAAGCTAGCAGCTAGAGGATAGAAGCTGACAGCTATCTTTTCGTCTTCCGTCCGCCCAGCAGCCCTTCCAGTTCTTCCTTGAACTCCCGCACATCCTTGAAATCCCGATAGACCGATGCGAACCGAATATAAGCCACCGTGTCCAGCCCTTTGAGATGCGTCATGATCAGCTCGCCCACTTCGCTCGTAGTCCGTTCGCGTTCAGGAGCGTCCATCAGAAAGCTCTCGGTTGCGTCGACAATCGCTTCCAGTTTGCTCGCCGGCACCGGCCGTTTTTCGCAAGCGCGCAGTAGACCGCTCAAAACCTTCTGCCGATCGAAACGCTCCCGACGCCCGTCCTTCTTGACCACCATGTAGGGAATCTCGTCGATGCGCTCGTACGTGGTAAAGCGGCGATTGCAGCTCTCGCACTCGCGCCGCCGACGGATCGAGTCGGCTTCCTTGCTCTCGCGCGAGTCGACCACGCGATCCTGCGCGAAACCGCAATAAGGACATTTCATAACTGGTTTGATTCTAAATCAGTGGGTTTGGCCCACATTCAAACCAAGGCCTGGTGTTTGATTCGGGGCCACAGGTATTCTTTCAAGGTTTGGAACTTGAGGAGTGGACCGATGCTGAACCGCCGCACCTTTCTGAAAACCGGCCTGACCACCGGGGCTGCCGCGCTGCCCCTGGCCGCCGCTCTGGAGACTCTGAATTCCGCACAGGCGGCATCGGCTGAAGAAGTCGCTGACGCGCTGGCCTCCTCGCAAGTGATGGTCGCGCTGCCCTCGCGCCTTGACCCGCTGGACGAAACAAAGCAGCCCTGGCAGCAGCGCATCCGCCGCGTAGGCCAGAGCAACATGACCGAGCACGACCCCGCCGTCATGAACATCGAGGAATGGGCCGACTACTGGCACAACTGCGGCACAGATATCGTCTACATCAGCGTGACCGGCATTCTCGCCTACTACCCGTCGAAGGTGCAGTTTCATCGCCACGGAAAATTTCTCAATGGCCGGGACTTTTTCGGCGAATGCGTAACTGCAGCCCGCAAGCGTGGCATGCGCGTAGTGGCGCGCATGAGCCCCGACCTCAACTGGGGCGACGCTCTTGAAGCGCATCCCGAGTGGGCCATGCGCAACCGCGACGGCTCCGTGCAGTTCAGCGGAGAAGAGCCGCGCCTCTTCAAGACCTGCATGTTTTCCACCTACATGGACGACTACGTTCCCGCGATCATGCGCGAAGTGAATTCGCTCTACGCCGTGGATTGCTTTTACACCAACGGATGGCCGCCCCTCGGCAGTCTTCCGGAGTGTCACTGCGCAATCTGCAGCAAGCTTCCGCCGCCCAATACCGTCGCCTACTGGCGCGCCTTCAACGACCGTCTCTTTGAGCTATGGAACAAATACGACGCAATCGCCAAAGAGAAAAGGCCCGACAGCTTTTTCTTCGCGAACCTGGGCGGCAACGTCCATGCCGGTCCAGATCTCGATCGCCTCGGCAAGACCGCCGTCTGGTTTCAAGGCGACAACCAGGGCCGAACCAACGAGGATCCCGCCGTATGGGGAGCCACTTTGCAAGGCCGCGTGTGCAACGCCGTACTCGATGGCAAGTTCGCCGCCAACATCACCGCTGCTTACTCCACCAGCGAAGTCCCATGGCGCAACGCCGCGAAAAACGCCGCCGAAGCGAAAATGTGGTTGAACGAAACAGTCGCCAGCGGGCTGGTTCCTTACTACCACTTCATCGGTTCAGAGGCGGGATTTGGCGAAGACCGCCGCTGGCAAAAGGTAGGCTCCGATTACTTCAAGTGGACTCAAAAGCACGATACTCATTTGAAGGTCCGCCGCTCTATCGCCAACATCGGCGTTGTGATCGGCCAGAGCACGCAGCTGCTCTACCCAGGCCCCGCCACGGCCCCCTCGCACACCTACATGCGCGAGACCACGCATGGCGTCTATGAAACCCTTCTCTCCGGCCGTTTCGCGTTCGACTTTGTGCATGAAGAACGTCTGGACTCTGAGCGGTTGGCCACATACCGCGCCCTGTTGCTCCCCAATATCGCCATGCTCAGCGATCGGCAGTGCGAACAGCTTCGCGAATATGCGCGGCGCGGCGGATCGATCATGGCCAGTTTCGAGACCGGCCTCTACCATGAGGACCTGAAACCGCGCGCAGAATTCGGCCTCGCCGACCTGCTAGGAATCAGCAAAGCCGGCGAAGCCATCGGCACCAACGGCAACGCGTATTACGGCCGAATCGAGCGCGAGCACCCGATTCTCGATGGCTTTCACGACACCAACTGGCTGCCCGGCGCCCAGAATCGAGTGCCTCTCAAACCGGTGCGCGATGCGGTGCTGACAGTCGTCCCGGGGTTTGTGCGCTACCCACCGGAGCTCGCCTATCCTTCGCCCTCACACACCGATGAGCCAGGGGTAGTGCTCGGCGAAAATGGCGCCAGCCGCGTCGCGTATTTTCCCGGCGACATTGAGCGCACCTATTGGTTAACCGGCCACGGCGACCTGCTGCGCCTGCTCCACAACACCATCCGCTGGATCACCCGCGATGAGCGCGTGGTCAGCGTCGAAGGAGATGGATTCGTTGAACTTTTCGCATGGGAAACAAACCCAGGTTATGCCGTGCATGTGCTCAACTACACCAGCCCCAACGCTCATCATGGCTGGATGCAATCGGTTTATCCGCTAGGTCCGCAGACGGTAAGTCTCCGCCTGCCGCCCGGCGTCAAGGTGCGATCGGTTGAGCTTCTGTGCGCTGAGAAGACCGAACCCTTCCATGTGAAAGACCAGCTGCTGCGCTTTACGATTCCGAGTGTAGGAGATTACGAAGTCGCGGCTGTTACGGTGAGTTAAGCTCGGAGTCTTCAGAGAGCCGCCGAACGAGGACGATGCTCTTGACAGGGCGCTGTGGTACTGCAACACTTCAATCCATGGAAGTCCAGTTCACGCCCGAACAAGAAGCCAAGCTGGCACAGATCGCCAGCTTGGAGGGCATAGCTCCCGACCGACTTGTCCGGGACGTCGCGCTCCGTCTGCTCGAAGACGACGAGCCCAGAGGCGGGCCTAATCAAACCACACGACTTCAGAAGGTTTGTCCGGAGTGCGGGCATCGGTTTCGTGGCAATGGTTGGGACGGAATCGACGCGCATTGGCGTTCACAGCATGAATCTGTGTTGCCTTACGAAATTGCTTGGCCACTGATCCAATCCGGGAGATACGACAGCCCTGATCGGGAGGATGCCGAGGACCTCTTCATTGCCGAGAACCGTCTTGCCGACTTGAGAGCTGGTCGCAGCCACACCCACTCCCTGGAAGAAGTGGAGCGCGATCTTGGCTTGGTTGATTGAGATTGAAGACGCCGCAAAGAAAGATCTTGCCAAGCTGGACAAGCAAATAGCCCGTCGGATCACGGACTTTCTGCGCAATCGAATCGCGCCCCTGGATGACCCTCGCATCCTGGGGCACGCCTTGCAAGGCAATATTCTTGGAAGTCTCTGGACGTACCGAATCGGCGACTATCGCGTCGTCTGCGAGATTCAAGATCATGCGGTGCGAATCCTGGTGGTTCGGGTTGGGAACAGGCGCGAAGTCTACCGTTAGCTTAAAAACTCAGCAATTGCCGCCACGACGGTTTGTTGCTCGTCCTCGCGCAACTCCGGAAAAATCGGTAGCGCCAGCACCTCTTTTGCCGCTCGTTCCGCCTCAGGAAAGCTTCCTTCGCCGTAGCCGAGATGTTTGAGCGCGTCCTGCAGGTGCAGCGGCACAGGATAGTAAATCTCCGACCCGATCTTCCGCATCGTCAGAAACTCGCGAAGAGCATCGCGCCGGCGCGTGCGGATGATGTATTGGTGCCAGACGTGCCTGCTGCCCGGAACCTCATGCGGCAGCACCGCGCCGTGCGCGGGATACGTGCCGGACTCAGCCAGCCCCGCCGCATGGAACAGCACATGATAGCGCTTGGCCACTGTGCGCCGAGCCTGATTCCAGCCGTCGATGTACTTGAGCTTGACGGAGAGAATTGCTCCCTGAAACCCATCCATGCGCGTATTCCAGCCCACTTCGTCGTGGTAGTACCGGCGGCGCATTCCATGCTGGCGCAGCGATTTGACGCGCTCGGCGCACTCGGCCGAGTTGGTCGTCACCAGGCCTGCATCCCCAGCCGCGCTCAAGTTCTTGGTCGGATAGAAGCTGAAAGCGGCTGTATCGCCTAAGCCGCCAGCCTTCCCGCCCTTCCATTCAGCCCCCCAGGCTTGTGCTGCGTCTTCGACGAGCTTCAGTCCAAATTTCTGCCCCAGCGCGGAAAAAGAGCCCCAATCCGCACACTGCCCATAAAGATGCACCGGCAGAATCGCCCGAATCGGCGTAGGTTGAGGTGCGTTCAGAACCGCCTCGACGGTGGCCGGCGAAAGGTTGAAGGTGCCAGGGTCGATGTCGGCAAGAACGGGAGTCGCTCCCGCACGCAGAATGGAGCTGACCGAAGCAAAGAAGCTGAAAGGGGTAGTAACTACCGCATCGCCCGGTCCAATGCCATCCGCGGCCAGCGCCAGCCAGAGTGCGTCCGTCCCGGATGAGCATCCCAGCGCATGTCCCACGCCGAGTTGGGCGGCGGCCGACTTTTCAAACGCGGCTACCGGCTCCCCAAGGATAAACTGCTGCGTCTGAAGAACATTGTCGAGGGCTTCGAGCAGTTCCTGGTGCAGAGGGCGGTACTGCCTCTTCAGGTCCAGCATTGGAACAGGCTGCACCGAAGCGGCCGGAACGGAAGGAGTTGATGCTGCGTCTTGCACCTCAATATGGTACCAGCAGCCAAAGCCTGACGTCTCATTTCAGGAGTCACAGGCTGAGCAATTGGGAACATGCAAGCGGTCTCAGCTCAGATAAAAAGGAGTTCCGAGCTTCGTTACGGTATCTCCTACTGGGTGCACCGGGGCGAAGCTTCCGGGTTCGCGGAAACCTGCAATTACCTGCTCAAAGGGGTCTCCCGCGTTGGCACGGAGTTGAAAAGGTTGGTTAATCGTTCTATTGTTGAGCCATTGCGGAAAAATACGGCGACCGGGCTTCCGGAGCTGTTTCCGCTCACTTGTGCTTTAACCGGAGAAGTTGCATCTCAACACGAATAAGAGAGAGTAGGAGATCGGCACATGGAGAACAAGCCGGCACAAAACATTCAGGACACATTCCTGAACACAGTTCGCAAAGACAAGACACCGATTACGATTTATCTGGTCAGCGGCGTCAAGCTTACCGGAAAAATCCGGTCTTTTGACAAGTATTCGGTGCTTCTGGAGAACAATAGCCAGGAGCAGTTGATCTTCAAGCATGCCATTTCCACCGTCGTCAGCAACCGGAGCGTGATGCATACGGAGCATCGGCCGGTAGCCATGGGGACGGGCACGGGGCCGACGCCGATGTCGGTCGCCTCAGGGGCGCCGCTAACCGCGGAGCAGCGATAGTAAGCGGGAAGCGGTCTCGATTGGCGGTTGAAGAGAACAGGACGGCTGGTTCGGGGGTCAAGCCTGAACGGGCGGTCCTGGTGGAAGTGGACCTGGGCCGGTCTGGCCGCCCGCGCGGAAGCCGCGCCGGTACCGCTGGTGCGCGTAGCGCGTCGGTGCGCCCGGAAACGGACCGGGACACACCGGACGAGACAGGATCCTCAGACCTCAAAGCCGGTGGGGCTCTCCTCGGCCAAGCGGTTCCCTACGCTTCTAGCGCCCTCGACCCAGAGGAGTCTCTCGCCGAGTTCCGGGAATTGGTAGCCAGCGCCGGCGGCATCGTCGCCGCAGAGGTCACGCAGCGTCGCGCCCGCCTTGACCCGGCAACCCTGATCGGCTCCGGCAAAGTGGAGGAGATTGCCGGCATCGCCGCTTCCGTTGAAGCTGACCTGGTGCTCTTCGACTGCGACCTTTCCCCGACCCAACTGCGCAACCTTGAGAAGTTCTTGCCTTGCCGCGTACTCGACCGTACGCAACTGATTCTGGACATCTTTGCCCGCCACGCACGAACCAGCGAAGGGCAGCTCCAGGTGGAACTGGCGCAGCTCGAATATATGCTGCCCCGGCTCACAGGCAAGGGCAAGGCCATGTCCCAGCTGGGAGGCGGCATCGGCACGCGCGGCCCTGGCGAGACTAAGCTGGAAACCGACCGCCGCCGGATTCAGGCCCGCATCGATCACTTGAAGGGCGAGCTTGATGCAGTGCGCCGGGTTCGCAAGCAGCAGCGCCAGCGGCGAGAGGCAGTCCCTGTGCCCACGGTGGCCCTGGTGGGCTATACCAATGCCGGGAAAAGCACCCTGTTCAACCGGCTCACTGGCGCCCAGGTGCTGGCCTCATCGCGCATGTTTGCCACTCTCGACCCCAAGCTCCGCGCCATTGAATTACCCAGCCGCCGCAAAGTGCTCCTGTCGGACACGGTCGGCTTCATTCGCAACCTGCCCCATACGCTTGTCACCAGCTTCCGGGCGACGCTTGAGGAAGTGGCCCAGGCTGAGGTGCTGTTGCACGTCCGCGACGCGTCTTCTACCTACGGCGAGGAACAGAAAGCCCAGGTAGAAAAGGTCCTCGGCGAACTGGATTCGCTCGCCAAGCCGCGCATCGAAGTCCTGAACAAGATTGACCTGCTCGATAGCCATGAGCGCGAGGGTTTTCTCTCTCGTGCCCAGAGCCAGCCCGCGAGCGAGGCAGCGGTCTCGGCCTATACCGGCGAGGGCATGGAGACGCTGCTGAAGGCAATCGACAGCGCGTTGCACTCCGATCCAGTCGTCGAAGCGGAGCTGAGCGTGCCGCAGCATGAAGGCGGCGTGCTCGCGGCCATCGATGCAGGAATGGTCGTTTACAGCCGTGAGTATGAGGGCAATCTGGTCAAGCTGGCGGTCAGCGGCCCCGCGTCGCTGATGGGCAGGCTCAGGAAGTACCGCTCGCGCGTTGAATAACAGATTTTGATCTGGCCGGGCGCGATGGGCATCTATGATGAGCTTTCCATGTTGACGAGGTTGCCGGGCCCCAATTGCCGGGCAAATCCTCGCTTTAAGGAGTCCGAATGAATCCCGGCGAACCCGGCGCAGGCCGCACGATTACTACCCTTTCCACCCGCGAAATCTACAAGAACCAGTGGATGCGCCTGCGCGAGGACGAGATTCTCCGTTCCAACGGCAAGCGCGGCATTTATGGCGTCGTCGAGAAGGAAGACGCGGCCATCATCCTGCCCGTCGACAACGGCCAGGTGTGGCTCGTGGAGCAGTTCCGCTACACCATCGGCGAGCGAGCGCTCGAACTTCCCCAGGGCGGCTGGGAGATGGAGGTTGAGAATCCTGAAGAGCTTGCCCGCGGGGAACTGAAAGAGGAATTGGGCCTTGACGCCGCAGAGATGACCTACCTTGGATGGAACTGGATTGCCTATGGATTCACGCGGCAGAAGCATCATGTGTTTCTGGCCACCGGGTTGTCGGAGACAGAGAAGGATCCCGACCCGGAGGAACACGACCTGGTGGTGCGATGCGTCTCCATCGATCGATTCGAAGAGATGCTTCTCAATGGGACGATCCGGGATAACTGCACCCTGGCCGCGTGGGGTTTGTATACGCTCTGGAAGACCCGCCGCGCGTAAAGAGGCCTCAATTCAGGCGATTACGCAGGCCTGAATTTCTTGAAGGAGCGAACTGTCAGCAGAATGAAAATCACCAAAACAGCCAATTGTGTGATGCCGAAGGCGGGAGACGCCTGCGTGGGCGCGATCGCGTGCAGGGCCGGCACCTTGGCGAAGCTCTGCGCAATCAGAACGAAGAAGTTGAAGTAGAAAGCTACACAGGCTGAAATGACGTAAGTCCCGCGCCAGGCGCCGGCGAGTTTCCCGACGTAGAGTGCAACGATCGCCAGAATCAGCACGATCAATGACAGGATCCCAAGGATAATTCCCGGCGTAACGCCCTTGAATGGAAACAGGAAACCCGTCAGGCTGGTCGCAGCCGTAGTGACCAGAAAGAGCGCGCTCAGAATCGGGAGCTTCCGCGAGGTCAGCAGGCCGAAGACGATGAATATTCCGGCCGCTATCCCAACCAGGCTCAGGAACACGTGGAGGTAGGTAAACTGCTCCAAACTCAAACCAAGGATCATGGAATTGTCCTTTCAGGAGTCAAGATGTGCTGGTTGCTCCTGAACTGACCTGAAATCCGGGAAGCGAGTGGTATTTGGGAGTGAATTTGTGTTTTCTATCCTGCAATCTCAGTGAGCAGGGCCTCCACTTTCGCATCCAGTTCGTGGGCAACTTGCAGCGCCGCCAGATTACCATACGGCGCAAGGTAACTCTCCATCCTGTCATAGGAAATGTGAACTCCGTCCGGGCGCTCATCGATGAGAATGGTCACCGGCGCATACGAAGCAGCGTCATGCACATGCTCCGCCATCCGCTTCATCACCAGGGGATTTCCGATCACAAATCGCTGGATTTTCGGCGCGGCCTCGCCTTGTTCCTTCTGAAGAATCAGCCCCATGTTGAAGCGCGTAAACTCCATGAACCCCGAGGGGCCTACGAAGCCGTGGATCACCTTTTCCAGCTCCTGCCACGACTTCGCCGCGAGGACATTTCTGCCGAAATCGCGCATATCCGGATGCCCAACCGCCGCGTCCAGACCCGCAACGATCTCCGCGAAAGTCCTGGACGAAACCAGGCTGAACCGCTCAACTGAGAATTGTCTGATGGCCATTGCTCACCTGCTTGCAAACTTGGATGTAGGAAGCAGGGCGTCCCGGTTCAAATAATCCGTAAGTTGTTTGTTTTCGCAGGCGTTTCGGGCCAAAATCAACGTAACATTAATGTTTTCAGAAGCATAGAAGGAAAACGGGGGAGGGGTGGGGCATTTTTTGATGGCGGACAGGTCGAAATGCGGGACTCGAAACCGGGATTTTTGGGCGCTCTGGAGACCATAAATCGATTGTGCGCGTTTCCGCGAATTAATCTGCAAATTGCTGGAAAAGATTGTGGGCCGGTTCCGTCGGGTCATAGGCCCCTCATGAACAAGGAAGTGAATGGGCTGAGATTTCGAGACGTTTAGCAAGTCAGCCTCCGCTTCGCGGAGATAGCGAGTTAGGCAAGTCAGCGGGATCCCTTGGCTGCCCCCACACCTGCATCTGTTCATTGCAGACGAAACTCGCAACGCGAGTCAGGTTGCTCCCGAAAAGGAGGTCCTTCGACTTCGCTGAAGCACGCTTCGCACAGGATGACAGGTCTATTTTTGATATGAACATTGGAAACAGTGTCGGTTACCCGCGTTCCTCAATGGCAACATAAGGCGACGGATATTCCGGCCCAATGTACTCCGCGCGCGGCCGTATCAGGCGGTTGTCATCCAGCTGTTCAATCACGTGCGCCGCCCAGCCCGAGATCCGGCTGATCGCGAAAATCGGGGTGTAGAGATCGATGTCGATGCCCAATGTTGCATAAGTCGACGCGGAATAGAAGTCCACATTCGCGTTGAGCTTCTTGTCGGCGTTGATGTAAAGCTCAATGGCGCGCGACATATCGAACCACTTGGGCTGCCCGGCGTCTTTCCCCAACTGCTCGCTCATGCGGCGCAGGTGTGTGGCGCGCGGGTCCTCGGTCTTGTAGACCCGATGCCCGAAGCCCGAAATCTTCTGCCGTGCAGCCAACATGCCCTTCACATACTCCACAGGATCGGCGCCCGCCTTGTCGATGGTATAGAGCAGCCGCATCACAGCCTCGTTAGCGCCGCCGTGCAGCGGCCCTTTGAGCGCGCCAATCGCCCCTGTGACTGCCGAGTGAATGTCGGACAAGGTAGCGGCAATCACGCGCGCGGCAAAAGTTGAAGCGTTCAATTCGTGGTCGGCGTGCAGAATCAATGCCACATCCAGCGTTTTGGTCGCGGTCGCTGTTGGTTTCACCCCGTTGAGCATCCAAAGAAAATTTCCGGCGTGGGAGAGCGACCGGTCCGGTGGAACAATCTCCAGCCCCTTGCGAAGGCGATCGTAGATGGCCACGATCATGGCGATTTGCGCGGTCAGGTTGTAGGCCTTGCGGACGTTGGCGTCGTGCGAGTTGTCTTTCTCATCGGCGTCGTAGAAGCTCAGCGCGGAAACGGCCGTGCGCAGAATCTCCATGGGTGTGGCGGATTTCGGAAAGCTGCGCAGCAGGTCGATAATCCCCTGGTCGAGCACGCGGGCCAGCGCCAGTTGCGCCGTGAACTCACGCAGTGCCAACTGGTTGGGGAGTATGCCGTTCCAGAGCAGATAGGTTGTTTCCTCGAAGCTCGACTTCTCGGCCAACTCATGAATGTCGATGCCGCGATAGGACAACACGCCCGCGTCCCCGTCGATCCAGCAGATCCCGGAGTTCGCAGCAACAATTCCTTCCAGACCCTTCCCAGCGACAACAGTCGACATAGCCTTATGAACTCCCTCTTACCATGATGGTGATGAATTCGGTAAACGTGGCGATGAAATGGCCCTGATACAGGGTCCAGTGCCGATTTGCAGTAAAGATGTTTATAACGCAGCCATTGCACGGTTGTCACGGAAGGTGGGACGGGGCAGGCGACTCCTGGCGAGAAATCGAGCATCGCAAAGAAGAAATGCCACATCTGATAATGAATTGAATCCCACTTTGGGCCTACGCCATTCGAATCGCTGTGGGTACGTTTCCGCGCTGCATTTCAATCGCGCCCTAAGCAGCCGCGGAAACTCGATAATGGAGATCGCGATTGAAGTGCAGAGCTGGGAAGTTTGTTGTAAATGTAACAAAATGATAGATTTAAAAGGATTCATTATTATCGCATCTTGACAGGATAGCTAAAATGCGAGAGTAGTAAAGAGTCGGGATATATGTGCAGCGGCTTTAGTCGTGGTTCCGATCCCACCGTGAAAGCGGTCCCCACGAGTGTAGGGATTGAAAAGAGGCGCATGGGAAGTATGACGAGGCTCCTTTCAACGGGAGCCTCGTAGCTGTTAGGGACGAATCTTCTTCCCGTTCAGGGTATTGTGCAATATCGCCCAAAACCGAACAGGCATGCTATTCGGTCTCGCACCTCAGACATTGCGCGTCACTCCCGCAATGGAAGCTGGAATCACCAATCACGCTTCGGGCATCCAAGAAACCGTTGGCCTACTAGAACGGAAGCCGATTCTAGCCGATCTTTATTTAGTCGCCCGAATGGGGAGGAACAAAGAGCGAAACAATCCTGGTCTTCCATATTCGGTACCACCGTGTGGGAAAGTGGGCTGTTTTGCTTGACTGTCGCGTCTATTAGACGTGACACTCGGAAAGAGCCCCAAACCCCCATACGGGTCGTCGCCAACGAATTACACATGCGGGTGCGACATGAACATGAAATTGAGAAAAATGTTGAAAGTTAGTATAGCCGTCGTGGTGGAACGAGACGGAGATTCGTTCTATGCGCATTGCCCAGGCCTAAAGGGCGTACATGTAGATGGAGCTACAGAAGAGGAGGCCGTCCAGAATGCGATGGAAGCCGCTTCTCTTTATGTGGACTCAATTCTTCGGCATAACGATCCTTTGCCTATCGGTACGGATTTTTCCGCTGAGGAACATTTTGTGCGACCATCATCGGAGAGACGGTCTATGTCAAGGAACGTAGAGGTACCATGGCCTTCAGCGGAAGTGTGTGGAGTCAATTAAAGAATAAGACGGCAGACGATATAATCGCCGCGATGACGAAGAGCGGGTGGCAACTCGAACCTGGTTGCACTGGGGCGATTCAGGTATATAGGAACGAAAAAGGTGATCGTGTCGGTATTCACTATCACCCGAAGAAAACATACGGCCCGAAGCTTTTACAGGGATTATTGGACGACATTGGCTGGAGTGAGACCGAAATGAAAAAACTAAAACTAATTAAATAGCCATTGCTTATAGTTTATCCCCCTGTGGACAACACTTGAGCCATTCACGGGCTCATCCGCACATTTGGTGAAGTTGTTGCGGGTCTTTGTGTTTGTTAGAACTGGTGCAGTTTCAGGCTGCATGCATGACGCGTATGCGCAGCAGATCGAATTTCGCGCGTCCGTACATGGA
>Ga0182012_10001808_pt1 | contig 23385 bp, 17 predicted proteins | sample 612S2SmetaG_FD_120486 | JGI IMG/M metagenome (GOLD analysis project Ga0182012, IMG submission 120486) | Permafrost microbial communities from Stordalen Mire, Sweden - 612S2S metaG | ecosystem: Environmental > Terrestrial > Soil > Wetlands > Permafrost | place: Sweden: Stordalen | collected... | reverse complement strand
TCGGCGCCGACACGATCGTCACCGTCAAGGCGCTCGGAGACACCGATGCGCTGGCCGCCGAGATGGCTGAGCAGCTCAGCGACGTGACCCACACGCGCGTCCTCGAGGACGGCGGCGGAGTCGAGCTTCACCTCACGGGCAACGAGCGCATCGTTCCCCGCGTCGTCGCGGCGGCCGAGCAGGGCGGCTACGAGCTCGTCGACCTGTCGGTCAGCGAGCCGAGCCTCGAGACGGTCTTCATCCGCCTGACCGGCAGGGAGCTGCGCGAGTGAGCGCGGCGAGTACCCCGGCGGCCACGGCGCAGACGCGGCCGCGGATCGACATCAGGCCGACCCGGTCGGTGGCGGCGGCCAGCCGCGACGCGCTGCTCGCGCTGGTCCTGCGCGACCTCGTCGTCCTGCGCAAGAACATCGGCGAGTTCGTCCTGCGGACGCTGATCCAGCCGTTTCTGCTCGTCTTCGTCTTCCTCTACGTCTTCCCCTCGATCGGCCAGGGCATCGGCGGGGGCGCGGGCAAGGGCAGCGAGTCGGCGTTCGCGACCGTGCTCGTCCCCGGCGTCGTCGGGATCTCGATCATGTTCCAGGGGATCCAGGCCGTCGCGCTGCAGCTCTCGACCGAGTTCGGCTACACACGTGAGATCGAGGACCGCGTCCAGGCGCCCTGCCCGATCTGGCTCGTCGCCGCCTCGAAGGTCCTCTCGGGAGCGGCCCAGGGCCTCCTGGCGGCGCTGATCGTGTTCCCGATCGCCGCCGTCGTCCACGCCTCCGGCGTCCACGCGCACCTCAGCGTCGACTGGCCGGTCGTGCTCACGCTGATCCCGCTCGCCTGCGTCACGATGACCTCGCTCGGCCTGCTGCTGGGAACGGCCTTCGAGCCGCGCAACATCGGCCTGATGTTCGGCTTCGTCGTGCTGCCGCTGACGTTCCTGGGAGGCACCTACTACCAGTGGACCCGGCTCTCGCCCGTCCAGGTCGGCGGTATCCACTGGCTGCAGATCATCGTCCTGATCAACCCCCTGATCTACGTCAACGAGGGCCTGCGGGCAGGCCTGACCCACGCCGGCCACATGCACCTCTACATCATCTACCCCGCCCTCGCCGCGTTCTGCGCGGCCTTCCTGACGCTCGGCCTGCGCAAGTTCGGCGGCCGCGTCCTGTCCTGAGCAGCGGTGGGGGGCGAGCCGATGGGTGCCGGCGCCAGGCGGGGGTGGGGGGTCGTGGTGGCCTACAGCCTCGTCTGTGCCGCCACACAGGTGCTCTGGCTGACCTACGCGACGATCACCACCGAGTCCTCGCGCTACTACGGCGTCTCCGTCGGCACGATCGGCTGGCTCGCCGAGATCTTCCCGCTGCTCTACGTCGTGCTCGCGATCCCGGCCGGGACCCTGCTCGACCGCCGCTTCAACCCGTCGCTGGCGGCCGGCGCCGGCCTGGTGGCGGCCGGAGGCATCGTGCGCCTCGGCGGTCAGAGCTTCGCCTGGGCGATGGCGGGGCAGCTGATCGTCGCCGTCGCCCAGCCGATCGTCCTCAGCGCGGTCAGCAAGCTCGCCGGCGACTACCTTCCTGCGCGCTCGCGCGCCAACGGCATCGCGATCGGCTCGGCCGGCAGCTTCGCCGGCATGCTCGTCGCGCTGCTGCTCGGCCCGACGCTCGGCGCGCATGGACACATCCACCGCCTGCTCGAGGTCGAGGCGGCGCTCGCGATCCTGCCGGCCCTCGCCCTGGCGCTCGCCCTGCGGACGCCCGGCCGCCAGAGCGATCAGCACGCCGCCATCGAGGGCAGCGCCGCGCGCGCCCTGTGGAAACTCGCCTCGATGCGCACGCTGGGCGGGCTCGTGTTCATCGGCTTCGGCATCTTCGTCGCGCTCGCCACCTGGCTGCAGCAGCTGCTCCAGCCGGACGGTGTCAGCGAAACGCAGGCCGGGGTGCTGCTCGTCGTGATGATCATCGCCGGGATCGTCGGCTGCGCCGTGCTGCCGGACCGGGTGTCGCGGCGGGGCTCCGAGCGCGGCTTCATGCAGGCCACCGTCCTCGTCGCGTTCGCCGGCTGTGTCGCCCTCGGCCTCGTCGGCTCGCTAGCCCTCCAGGGTCTCGCCCTCGCGGCGATGGGGGCCGTTCTGCTGCCTGCCCTGCCCGTCATCCTGACCCGCGCCGAGCGGCTCGCCGGGGCCGCCGCGGGGACGGCCGGGGCGCTGGTCTGGATGGCCGGCAACCTCGGCGGCCTCGTCGTCGCCCTGATCGTCCAGGTCCTCGTCCACGACCCCCTGCCGGCGTTCCTCGCGATGGCCGCCGTCGCGCTCACCGGCCTGCCGATGCTCGCGCGGCTCACCTCGGCAGAGGCCGAGCGCGCCGCTTCCGAGCCGGCCAACGCCACCGCCTGACCGGCGGGCGCAGCTCACGCCGCCGGGCAGCCGGACGGCGGGACCGTCGGCGGCGGATTTCCCGGCCGCCGCCGACGATCCGGAGCCTTCAGCTCGCTTCTGCGTGCGTGAAGGGCACCAGGTGCTTGACCATCCTCGTCGACATGCCCGGGCCTGCTTCCTGCGTGCGAGGGTTCGCGAAGCGCGGCACGAACCGCTCGCCCGCCGCGTGCCCCAGGCGGTTGCGCAGGCGCGCCTGCGCCAGCAGGCTGTGCCTCACGAGCCCGCCGGGGATGACCGCGAAGCGCCGGCCCCCGCCCTTGAACAGGGCGCTCTGGCTCGCGATCACGCGGGCACCGGCGGAGTCGATCCCCTCGAGCTGGCGCAGGTCCAGCGTCAGCGTGCTGACGCCTTCCTCGCGCAGGCACTCGATCTCGTCCTCGAGCTCGACGGCCGAGCGCGCGTCGAGCCTCCCGGTCAGCACCAGCGTGTGCCTCCAGCCGGCAGACTCGCCGAGCGCCCGCTGCGTCGCCGGGATCCCGCTCGCGGACAGCTCGACGTAGCTGTCGGTGTCGGCCCTGCCGGGGGCCGGCGGTGCCGCCGTCCCGTACTGCGCACCTACGTACTCGCTTGTCGTCGCCAACGTCAAATGACGCTTCATCTCCATTGCTCCTCTCAGGAATTTTCGAACTGACTGTGCCCCCGCCTTGCGCGGCGCGGGGCGGCTGGCCTACCGGGAGGAGCTAGCCCGGGCGCTCAGGGATCAGAACGAAGAACGGCGTCCGCCAGGAGGGCTCGTCGAGCAGCACCTGGCGGGTTGCAAGTGAGGAGATGTTTGGCAGCAGGTTCGACGAGGCGAACGCCGAGGCGCTCGAGGCCGCGCCGCTGCCCGCCGCAGCCGTGCCACCCGAGCCGCCCGGGCCCGGCAGCGGACGGGGCGCCGAGGGAGCGTTTTCGGCCGGGGTCTGGCGGCGCGCGGCGCCAGCCGCCGCGGCCGCGATCGGCGTCGCGGAGGGATCGGCGGCGATCGACGCCGCGCTCACAGCCAGCTGCGGCAGTTCGGACGCCGGCAGGCCGCTGGAGCAGCCGGCCGCTTCGACGCCGCAGCCAGTGGCAGGCGCGCTGTGCGCCGGCGCGGGGCTCCCCTGGGCCGGCAGTTCGCTCAGGTCGGGAGTCGTCGAGACTTCCGAGATGATGGCGGGCGCCGGCACGGAGACCGCGGGTGCGCTCGGCGGGGTCGGCGCCGAGGAGCCAGGAGCCGCGGAGCCCTGATGCAGGTATTTGGCGTCCTGTTCTTCCTGTTCGCGAATCGCCTTTGCTTCGGCGGCGATTTCGGCGGGAGTCTTGAGCTGGGCCGGCGGCTTCGCTGGGCCGGCCTGTTCTTCTTCCTTCTTCTTCTGGGTCTGCGCGGCCTGTTCTTCTTCTTCTTTGTTCTTCTGCGTGGCCTGTTCTTCTTCTTTCTTTTTCAGTTCCTGGGCCGCCGCCTGTTCTTTCGCGGCCTTTTCCTCCGCTGCCTGGGCTTCCTTTTCGTGTTCGAGCTGCTGGGCGTTCTGTTCGCCGGACCCGCCTTCGCCCGTTCCCGGCGTCTGTCCTTCGAGAGGGGCCCCTCCGCCGGTCTGGGAGGTTTCGCTCGCGGACGCTCCTTCGGGAGCTTCAGCGGCCCGCGCGCCGGGGGCCCAGAGGAGGCAGAAGAACAGGAGCGGGAGCGTCAGGACGAGCACCACCCAGAGTCTGGGAACTCGCCGCACCGCTGGTGTCCATACCGCCCTCATCATCTCTTGGTCCGACAAAACATACGCGGTTACGCCCCCCTATGCAGCTCAGCGCTAAGCTCTTATCAGGATGATGACACGATGAGAGCGGTCTTTGCGACAAGTGCCCCGGGAACTGGTTCTATCAGCCTCCGCGGTCGTCTGAGCGGGGGCGGCGGCGGCGGCGCGACGACGGCCGACCGGGTCCGCGGACGCCTGAGCGATGCGCCGGGATGTGGGCTCAGATGCTCGTCCTGACGCGCACCCCCGGCGAGTCGATCATGATCGGCGACGGGATCGAGCTGATCGTCCTCGCGACCGACGGGCGCAAGGTCCGGATCGGCATCAAGGCGCCCTCCGACGTGCCCGTGCACCGCACCGAGATCTACCTGGCGATCCAGGCGCAGGGGGAAGTCGGGACCGACTCCGACCCGCGCGATCTGCCGCGCATCGGCGGCCGGCGCGCGTCGTGATGACGCAGCCCGAACGCCACTGATCGAGGTGGCCGGCGCCAAAGCGGCTGGCGGTCGGGAGGGTGACGCGCTGGTGATCTTCGGACTCACCGGCGACCTCGCGAAAAAGATGACCTTTCGCTCGCTCTACCGGCTCGAGCGCCGCGGTCTCCTGGACTGCCGGATCGTCGGCGTCGCACTCGAGGACTGGACCGTCGAGCGGCTGCTCGAGTTCGCCAGGAAGGCGATCCGCACGAGCGACGAGACGATCGACGCGCGGGTCTTCGCGCGCCTGGCCCGGCGGCTGGCCTACGTCGGCGGGGACTTCTCGCAGGCCGAGACCTTCACCCGCCTGAAGCAGGAGCTCGGCGCGGTCCGGGCGCCCGTCTTCTATCTGGAGATCGCGCCCAGCCTGTTCGGCCCCGTCACGAAGATGCTCTCCGAGGCGGGCCTGCTGAGCGAGCGGGCCCGGCTCGTCGTCGAGAAGCCCTTCGGTCACGACCTGAAGTCTGCGCGCGCCCTGGCCCGGGAACTGCACCGCTTCATCGCCGAGCCGCAGCTCTACCGGATCGATCACTTCCTCGGCAAGATGGGCCTCGACGAGATCCTCTACCTGCGGTTCGCAAACTCGATGATCGAGCCCGTCTGGAACCGCCACCACGTGGCCTGCGTCCAGATCACGATGGCCGAGAGCTTCGGCGTCCAGGACCGCGGCCGGTTCTACGATCCCGTCGGTGCCCTGCGCGACGTCGTCGTCAACCACCTGCTGCAGCTCCTGGCGGTCGCTGCGATGGAGGCGCCCTCGGCCCGCGATCCCGAAACGATCAAGGACGCCAAGCTCGCCGTCTTCCGCGCGATCGCCCCCGCCAGGCCGGCCGAGTACGTACGGGGGCAGTACGAGGGCTATCGCAAGGTCGCCGGGGTCGCGCCGGACTCCCAGACCGAGACCTACAGCGCACTGCGCCTGGAGATCGATAACCATCGCTGGGCCGGGGTGCCGTTCCTGATCCGGACCGGCAAGCGCCTCCCGGTGACCCAGACCGAGCTGCGGGTCGTCTTCCGGACCTCGCCCCGGCTGGGCTTCCTGCCCGAGCGCCCGTCACGGGCGCCGGCGCCGAGCCAGCTGATCGTCAAGGTCGACCCCTCGACCGGCATCAGGGTCGTCCTCGACGCCCGCCGGGGCAACGCGCCCGAGCCGCAGGAGATCGACCTCGACATGGAGTTCGCCGAGGAGGGCGGCGAGGGGGCGACGCCCTACGAGGTCCTCCTCCATGCGGCGATCGAAGGTGACAGCACCCACTTCACCCGTCAGGACAGCGTCGAAGAGAGCTGGCGGATCGTCGGGCCCCTGCTGGCCAAACCCCCCGCCGTCCACCCCTACGCCCAGGGCTCCTGGGGCCCCGCCGCCGCCGAGCGGCTGCCCGGTGGCGCGGGCGCGTGGCGCGGCCCCTGGCTCGCGACCTGAGGCCCGCCCGCCCGGGCGCCCGCCGGCGTCAGGCTCCGCCCGCGGCGCGGCTGGCGCGGCGAGCCTCAGGGGAGGTTAAGCCGGCTGCGCTTAGCTGTCTGTGGAGATGACGGCGCGAACGCCCACGACGATGAGCCGCCGCGAGATGCTGCGGCGCGGGCTGCTCGCCACGGCGGGCCTCGCCGCGGCCGGGTCGCTGGGCGAGCTCGCCGCCGCAGCCCTGACCGCGACGGCCGCCCGTCCACCCGTCGCGCCCCGCTGGCTGAGCCGGCCCGACCTGCGGATCCCCGGCCTGACCGTGCTCAGCCGCGCCGAGGGCGTGTCCGAGGACCCGATCTTCATAGCGCCCTACAACGCACCCGGCGGGGCGCAGGCCGGTGCGGTGATCGCCGAGAACTCCGGGGAGCCGCTCTGGGAGAACCCCCTGGCGGGCAAGGTGACCACCAACTTCCGCGTCCAGCGCTATCGCTCGAGCCCCGTCCTCGTCTGGTGGGAGGGCGACATCGAACTCGGCCACGGCGTCGGCGAATACGTGATCGCCGACGCCGCCTACCGGACGGTCCGCCGCGTCCAGGCCGCCGGTGGGCTGCGCGGCGACCTGCACGAGTTCGTCATCACACCGGCCGGCACCGCCCTGCTGACCAGCTATGTGGTCCGCGATGCCGACCTCCGCGAGGTCGGCGGCCCGGCCAACGGCACGATCCAGGACGCGATCTTCCAGGAGATCGATCTCACCAGCGGCCGGCTGCTGATCGAGTGGCACAGCTTCGGCGCGATCGCGCTGGGCGAGTCCTATGTCCCCGTCACGAGCGACTGGGACTTCTTTCACATCAACTCCGTCGATCTCGACCGCGACGGCAACTTCCTCGTCTCGGCGCGCAGCACCCACACCATCTACAAGATCGACCGCCGGGGACGGATCCTCTGGCGTCTCGGCGGCAAGGGCGGCGACTTCGAACTGGGCCCCGGCGCGAGCTTCGCCTGGCAGCACGACGTCCGCCGCCAGCCCGACGGGACGCTGACGGTCTTCGACAACGGCGCCACGCCGGCCGTCGAGAAGCGCTCCCGCGCCCTGATCGTCGACCTCGACGAGTCCGCCATGACCGCGAAGCTCCAGCGGCAGTTCACCCACCCCAAGGTGCTCTCGGGCAGCCAGGGCAGCGTCCAGCGGCTGGCCAACGGGAATGTCTTCGTCGGCTGGGGCGAAGTCCCGCGCGTGTCCGAGTTCGACGCCTCGGGCCGGCTCGTCTTCGACGCCCTGCTCGGCAGCGGCTATGAGTGCTACCGCGCCTTCCGCCAGCCCTGGTCGGGGTCGCCCGCCGAGGCCCCCGCGATCGCCGTAGCCGGCCGGCCCGGGGAGCGGACCGCCTACGCGAGCTGGAACGGCGCGAGCGCAGTCGCCCACTGGCGCCTGCTCAGCGCCTCCTCGCCGGACTCGCTGGTGGCCCGCTCAGAAGTGCCCCGGCGGGGGTTCGAGACGGCCCTGCCGATCAGCGGGGAAAGCCCCTTCGTCGCGGTCGAGGCACTCGACGCGGCGCGGCGCCCACTCGGACGGTCGGCCACCTTCGCCGCCTGAGGCCGGCGCCTCCCCGGCCCCTTCGGTCGCCTGCCACGGGCACGCTCAGGATTCGCGCGCAGATTGCGGCTTGCATCGCCGCGGTGGAAACCACGGAGCGCGATGATCGCCGGGCGCCGGTCTTGTCCGGCGCTTGGTTGATGCTTATCCGGGAGGCCGGGAGGGCAAGCTGGGAGAGAGACTTGGACGAGACTGACGGGGCAGTGTTCTTGACGGGGGCCACCGGCTTCCTGGGTATGGAGCTGCTGGCCCGATATCTGCAGCAGACCGATCGCCGGATCTACGCGCTGGTTCGCGCCGCCGACGATCACGAGGCCCACCGGCGCATCCAGCACACCCTCCTCGAGCTGTTCGGACCCGTCCACCCCTACGCCGAGCGGGTCATCGCGCTGCGCGGCGACGTCACCCAGATCGGGATGGGGATCGCACTCGGCATCGACCGGCTCGCCGAGCGGGTCGGCGAGATCGTCCACTGCGCCGCGGCCGTCTCCTTCGAGCAGCGCCTCGCGCAGGCGCGGATGATCAACGTCGACGGCACCCGCCGGGTGCTCGAGTTCGCCGAGCGCTGCCACGCGCGCGGCAGGCTGCGGCGGATGTCCTACATCTCGACCGCCTACGTCGCCGGCGAGCACGCCGGCTGCTTCAGCGAGGACGACCTCGACCACGGCCAGCGGTTTCGCAACAGCTACGAGCAGTCCAAGTTCGAGGCCGAGTGCCTGGTGCACCGCGCGATGGACGAGCTCCCGATCACCGTCTTTCGCCCCTCGATCATCGTCGGCGAGCAGCACAGCGGCTGGACGGGCTCCTTCAACGTCCTCTACTGGCCGTTGCGGGTCTTCTCGCGGGGAACCTATGTCGCGCTCCCCGGCCGCCACGAGGCTCCCGTCGACGTCGTTCCCGTCGACTACGTCGCCGACGCCGTCTTCGCGTTGAGCCACATCGCCCAGGCCGAGGGGGCGACCTTCCACCTGACGGCCGGCACCCAGGCGAGCAGCGTCGGCGAGGTGATCGAGCTCGCCACACGGTTCTTCCGCCGCCGCGTCCCGTGGCTGGTCGACCCGGGCGTCTACGACCGGGTCGTCCACCCGATGCTCGTCCGCGGCGCCCAGGACCAGCAGGTGCGCCTCGCCCTGAAGCGCAGCGAGGTCTACTTCCCCTACTTCGCGATGCGCGTGCACTTCGACGACCGCCGCGCCCGGGTGGCGCTGCGGGGCGCCGGCATCGCGACACCGCGCCTGGACTCCTACTTCGACCGCCTCGTTCGCTTCGCGATCGCGAGCCAATGGGGACGGCGGCGGATCACCCGCGCGACGGCCATGGGGCACATCGCGCCCGCCCCACGCCAGACGCCCGCCCCGCAAGCGCCCGCTGCGGCCGCGACCCCCGCGACCCCGCCCGCGGTGCTCGTCAAATGAGCACCCCGCGTCTGTCGGCGCTCGACGTCTCGTTCCTCTCCGTCGAGACGCCCACCGCCCACATGCACGTCGGCTGGGTCGCCGAATTCGCCGCCGGCCCAGGACAGGAGGTGCCGAGCTTCCGCGCGCTTCGCGATCACATCGGCAGGCGCATCAGCCGCGCCCCCCGTTATCGGCAAAAGCTCGCCGCCGTGCCGCTCGGGGTGAACGCCCCCGAGTGGATCGACGACCCGGCCTTCGCGATCGAGCGCCACGTCTACTGGGCCAACGGCTCGCTCGACGACCTCGTCGACGAGGTCATGTCGATCCCCCTGCGCCGCGACCGCCCGCTGTGGGAGATCTGGATCTACCAGAACGAGGCCGACCGGGAGTTCGCCCTGGTCGGCAAGGCCCACCACTGCATGGTCGACGGGATGGCCGCACTCGAGCTGGCCTCGCTGATCCTCGACCCGACCCCCGACCCGGTCGAGCCCGCGCCCGAGCGCTGGGAGGCCGACTCCGAGCCGGGTGGAGACTGGCTCCTCGCCCGGGGCCTGCGCGACCTGATCGGCGACCAGGTCGATCTCGTCCGCTTCGTCCGTCGTGCGGTCGGGGCGCCACGCTCGACGGCACGCGATACGGCGATGGGCGCCCTGCGCGCCGTCCGGGCCGTCGATCACCTGCTCCGGCCGGCGCCATCCAGCCTGCTCAACGAACCGCTCTCGCCGCTGCGTCGCCTGGCCACGACGCTGCGCCCCCTCGAGGACCTGCGGACGATCAAGGAGGCCTACGGGACGACGATCAACGACGTCGTCCTGGCCGCCGTCGCCGGCGGGATCCGCAGCTACCTGCTGCACCGCGGCGAGCAGCCCGCCGAGCTGAAGGTGATGGTCCCCGTCAACGTCCGCCGCCCCGGCGAGATCATGGGCAACCACATCTCCTTCGTCTTCGCCGAGCTCCCCTGCCATGAGCCCGACCCGCTCGGGCGCCTCTACCAGGTCCACACCGCGATGAGCCGCGCCAAGCGCGAGGGCGAGCCCGAAGGCTCGGACCTCGTCCTCAAAGGGGCCTCCTACACACCGATCACCGTCCAGCAGACGCTCTCGCGCCTCTTCGCCAGCCCCCGGGCCTTCAACCTCGTCGTCTCGAACATCCCCGGGCCCGCCCAGGAGATGTACATGCTCGGCTGTCCCCTCCAGGCCGTCTACCCGATGGTGCCCCTCGCCGACCACCACGCCGTCTCCGTCGGGATGCTGACCGTCCACGACCAGGCCTGCATCGGGGTCTACGCCGATCGCGAGGCCCTCCCCGACGTCAGGCTGCTCGCGAAGGACATCGACGAGGCCGTCACCGAGCTGCTCGCCGGCACCTACCGCGTGATGGAGTCCGGCGGCTCGCTGCTCGCCCGCGTCATGGCGGTCCCGCCCGAGCCGCTCCACGAGCAGCGTGCCCCCTCGCCGCCACCCCACGACGCTCCCGCGCCGTTCCGGGCCTCCCCCGGCAGGGAGCCCCTCCAGCGCTTCGACCAGCTCGACTACGAGCGCGAACTCCAGCGCCTGGCCAGCCGGCCCGACCGGGACTCATGGCGCGAGCCCGAACGCGAACGCGAGGAGGAGGAACGGCGCAGGCTCCAGGAGGACCAGGAGAAGGAACGCGAGCGGGAGGAGCCATTCGCAATCCGCGCCGAGCGCATTTCGAGCACCGAGCCCATGCCGGCCGCCGAGCCCATGCCGAGCCCCGAGCCGGCGGAGCACCCCGAGCGCTTCGAGCCCCCCCTCCCCGGGCGAGGATTCAGCTCCCCGCCGGATCCCGAGCGACCCAGCTCGCGGGCCTGACGCCCCCGCTCAGGCCTCCTCGGGATCGGCCTGCGTGTATTCGGCGAGGGCGCCTGAAGCGGCGCGGCGGGAGATCGCGCTGCCACCGGGCCCGCGCAGGAGAAAGGCGGCACCGACCGCGATCAGCGCGCCGGCGAACGGTCCGAGGACGTATGCCCAGAAGCCACGGAAGTCGCCGCTCACGAGCGCCGGCCCGAACGAGCGCGCGGGGTTCATCGAGGTGCCGCTGACGGGCGCCGCCCAGAGGCCCGCCAGGGCGACGTAACCGCCAACGGCCAGGGCGGCGATCGCACCGACGTTCTGCGCCGCCGAGGCGGTGCCGAGGATCACGCTGACGAGCGTCGCGGTCAGGACGGTCTCCATCAGCAGGGCCTGCCAGCCGGCATAGCCCGCCCCCGGCAGCGTGGCGCCAAGATGCTGGACGTCGCCGAAGACCGCCACCAGGAACAGGCACGCCAGGGTCGCGCCGACCAGCTGCACAAGCACGTAGCCCGGCAGGCGTTTCCAGGGGAAGTCTCCGCGCAGGGCGAAGGCGAGCGAGACGACGGGGTTCAGGTGCGCCCCCGAGACCGCGCCCATGAACAGGATGATCGCCATCACCATCAGCCCCGGCGCGACGACGGCCGCGGCCAGGCTGATCTGGCCCTTGCCGTGGAGCAGCCCACCGCCGGCGGCGACGAGGACCAGCATGAAGGTGCCGAGCAGCTCGGAGAAGAGCCTGCGCCACTCGAGGCTCGGGTCGTCGAACTCGGCCTTCGAGCCGAACTCGAGCGCGAGCAGCGCCCGCCGGCGGGGACTCAGCTGGCTCGGAACCGGCACCGGCACCGGCACCGGCTCCGGCTCCGGCTCCGCGGGGCGTTGATCTGGCACCGACGAAGCCTAGTGCGCGCCAACCGCCGCAACCTCGACCGGGATGCCGTTGAAGACGGCGTTGCCCGAGAGCGGGTCGACGAGCATCTCGTCCGCGAGGATGTTCGAGTTGACACCCGCGTGCTCCGCGGCGACGGCGAGGCGGACACCGGCGACGTCGTGGCCCCAGCCGTGGGGGATCGAGACGACGCCCGGCATGATGTCGGGCGTCACCTCGACGGGGATCTCGACCTCGCCCGCGCGCGAGCGGACGGTGATCGGCTTGCCGTCGAGGATCCCCAGCCGCTCGGCGTCGGCCGGGTTCATCCAGGCCGTACAGCGGTCCTTGCCCTTGACGAGCGGCGTGAGGTTGTGCATCCACGAGTTGTTGGAGCGCAGCTGGCGGCGGCCGATCAGCACGATCTCGCCGTTGACCGTTCGCCCGAGCTGCTCGCGCAGGCGCGGGACGTCGGCGAGGATCGCCTCGGGGGTGAGCTCGACCATGCCGCTGGGCGTGCGCAGCACCTCCGGCAGGCGCGGCTTCAGCGGCCCCAGGTCGATCCCGTGCGGTGCAGCCTCGAGGTCGGCGAGCGTCAGCTCGTAGGGCCCGGCCCGCAGCAGCAGATCGAGCAGCCGCTCGGGTCCGACGCGCTCGCCGGCGTCGCTCACGTCGAGGCCGGCGCCGCGGGCGAGCTCGGCCGCGACGAGGCCGTCGAGGGCGGCGATGTCCGGGTCCGGTCCCTGCCCGGCCGCGATCGAGCTCAGCCGCAGCATCGTTTCCCACTCCTGCGGCACGTCGCTGGCAAGCACGGCGGGCGTCCAGTTTGCGACGTTGCGGATCGCCAGCTGGTAGAGGGCCAGGTCGTAGTGGGGGCGCGCCAGCGGCGAGGGGCCCGGCAGGATCACATCCGCCTTGCTGGTCGTCTCGTTCACGTAGACGTCGAGCGAGACGAGCAGCTCGAGCTGATCGAGCGCGGCCGACAGCCGGCCCGCGTTGGGGGTCGAGACGCAGGGGTTGCCGGCGAACGTGATCAGCGCCCGGATCTGGCCCTCGCCGGGCGTCTCGATCTCCTCCGCGAGCGTCGCCACGGGCATCTCGCCGAGCGCCTCGGGGAGGCCGCGGACACGGCTCGACCAGCGGCCGTGGGCGAACGCCCGCGGCGCCGAGCGCGCCGCGCTCGCCTGGCCGGCGGCGGCGAGCGTGAACATGGCGCCGCCCTCGCGGTCGAGGTTGCCGGTGATCGCGTTGACGACGTCGACCAGCCAGCTGGCGAGCGTCCCGAAGGCCGCCGTCGTCGTGCCGATCCGCCCGTAGACGGCGGCACAGGGAGCGGCGGCGAGCTCGCGCGCCATGCGGCGGATCTCCGCCGCCGCGATCCCCGTCGGCGCCGCGACCGCCTCGGGCGTGAACGGCTCGGCCTCGCGGGCGAGCGCCTCGATGCCGTTCAGGTGATCGCCGGGGCGCGCCAGGTCCTCCTCGAAGAGGACGTTGACGATCGCGAACAGCAGCAGCGCGTCGCTGCCGGGCCGGATGAAGTGGTGCTCGTCGGCGTGCTCGGCCGTCCGCGAGCGGCGCGGGTCAACGACGACCACCTTGCCGCCGCGCTCGCGGATCGCGCGGATCCGCCCGCGGGCGTCGGGCGCGGTCATCAGCGAGCCGTTGGATGCCAGCGGGTTCGCGCCGAGCACCAGCAGATGCATCGTCCGGTCGAGGTCGGGCACGGGGATCGTCAGCGCGCCGCCGAACATGTGCCCCGCCGAGAGGTGCTTCGGCATCTGGTCGACGCTCGAGGCGCTGAAGACGTTGCGCGTCCCGAGCGCCTTCAGCAGGACGCGGCCGTAGAGCTGGGCGGAGAGGTTGTGCGCCGAGGGGTTGCCGAGGTAGACGCCGACCGCGTCCCGCCCGTGCTCGGCGATGATCGCCGACAGGCGCCGGTCGATCTCCGCCAGCGCCTCGTCCCAGCCGGCCTCGACCAGCTCCCCGTCCCGGCGCACGAGCGGGGTCCGCAGCCTGTCGGGGTCGTGGTGCAGAGCGCCCAGCGAGCCGCCCTTGGGGCAGAGGAAGCCCTTGGAGAAGACGTCCTCGGCGTCCCCCGTGACGCGCGTCACGCGGTCCGCCTCGAGCGTCACGTCGAGGCCGCAGGTGGCCTCGCACAGCGGACATGTGACATGGGCCGTGGTGCTCATCGGGCGCCCCTCTCGTGGTCGGGTCGGAATGCTCAGCCTACGCTACGCCATCAGGCGATGGGCGAGCCGGACGCCCCCGAACCCTGTTCCTACTCGCCGCTACCGGCGCGAACAGCTCGGTTGTACGGACTTTCCGGCACTCTTATAATGATGGTCTCAGTCGAGTCAGGGGGGTATGGGACACCATGTGGGCCAATCGGTCAACCTGGAACCGGGGTGTGGTGCCGGAGCGACGCGCGCGGCCGTTCTCTGACGCCGGCAGGTGCAGCAGTCGCACTCACGAGGGCGGTATGTCACCCGAGCGTGGCGCGGGCGGCGCACGTCTGACGGCGTTCTGCGCGGCACTCCTGCTGGTGTTGATCTGCGCAGCTCCCGCAGCGGCGAAGAAGATCAAACCTCCCCCGCTGCCGAAAGATGCCACTTGGATCACCACCTACACGGTGAACCTGACCTGGGACGGGGTGACGCCGGTGGTCTTCCGCCCCGATTGCGCCGAAGAATCGACAGGCGACCCGGGGCAATGCGCTCGCATACGCGAAGTTCCAGGTAGCGCGCGCCTGCACGACGACCTATCGCTAAATGAGGTGTCCTACGTCAGCATCGAACCGCTCCAGTGGCTCAACGACAACCAGGACCTCGAAGTACGGGTCACCGACACCGAGGCCGTAGGAGGAAGCGGTACCGAGACTCAAACGGCGACGGGAACCAGTCTCGGGAACTACAACTGCGTCGTCTCGTCCGCCCAGCCAACGCCCTTCAGGACCGACAAGATCGAAATCCTGCCGACTGGAGGCGGAATCACCTCGGAGGAAGAGAAGGTACCGATCCAGTGGAACTACAACGTCTTCCGCCAAGGCGTCAAAGCACTGCTCAGCGACGAACAGTCATCCGACAATCCCCTGGCCGAGAGTCTGTCGTTTCTCTGTTCCGGTCCCGCGGGGGCATACCCGGCCCAGGTGGGTCACGACCCGAGGGACGTAGCGATCGCCGGACGCCAAGGTCAGGCGATCGGATTCAGCGTCGAATGCGAAATTGAGCTGGGAGAGCGCATTCCGCACTGCGATTCGGGGGGTGGCGCACTGTCAACCTGGCTCGACGAGTATGGCCTTCCCAAACTCACGGACGCGCAGCGCGAAGCAACAAAGGGCGAAGCGGAAGTGCCGCTCGAAAAGTTCGCACATAACCAGGCCTGGGAAAGCCCGATCCTCGGCGGGAGCGCCGAAGAACAATCCGAATCCCGCAGCATCGACTACCCCTTCAAGGACGAGTCTGAATGGGCCGAAGAACCGTTCGGACTGCCAAACGGCACCGCGTCCTGGAAGGGGACGATCCATGCGAAGGTCGTCGCCCGCGTCGTCGGCGGCACGATCGACAAGCAGACGGGCACGCTCCAGTTCTGTGACCCGCTTGACCTCCCTCCTTGCGAGAGCAAGATCGCGAATCTCTTCCGCTTCGACATCCGCTCGCTGTTCGGCCTCGGGCCGGTAAATCTGCAGGTCCTGCTGCCGCCCCTGACCGGCTCATCGACCACCGGCTGGGCCGCGACCACCAGCGTCTCCGGACAGGTCGTGCCTGCGGGTAAGAGCCGAAGCGCTCGGCAGGCCGGTGGGACTTCCAAGCCGGTCTCCACCGTTCTCTTCACGGGTGCCGCCACACTCTCAAACGAAGTGGCTTCGCCGCTTACATTGACCCCCACGGCGGCGGGCGAGGCATTTCTCTCCGAGCCCCATCCGGCAACGCTGCTGACCGCCACCACCACCGTCGCGCCCCCCGGCGGCGAATCGGTCTCAAAGCGAATCACGTTCACGGTGCCCGCCACCGAAGCTACGGTCGCGAACGCTGTCAGGACCGAGGAAGGGACGCCGCAGTCCGTCACGGAGGGTCACGCATTTCTGCCGCTCAGCGTGGAGGTGACCGACGCTCACGGCGCACCGGTCGCAGGCGCCGCCGTGACCTTCGCCGCGCCGCCAAGCGGCGCCAGCGGGACGTTCGAATCCGGTGACTCGACGATCACGGTCACGACCGACTCCTCGGGCATCGCGAGCGTCCAGCTCAGGGCCAACGACATCCCAGGCGAATACTCGGTGCAGGCCAGCGTCAACGGCGTTAGCAGCCCCGCGGACTTTGCGCTGACGAACACCGCCGCCGGCGGGACCTGCGAATTCCTGGCATCCGGGAGCGAACTGACGCTCGAGTCCAACTGTGCCACTAGTCATACGATCGACATTCCGGAAGGGACGAGTCTCAATGGGGCCGGTCACACGATCACCGCGGTCGACCCCGGAGCCGGGCGCTTCGAGGGGGCCGTACTCGCAAATGCCGGGAAGGAAGCGGGCGTCAGCGACCTGACAATCGTCGGCGACTTCACGGATGGCGCCTGCCCGGCCGGCCGCGCCGAAGACCAAGCAGGGATCGCGATCACCGACGCCTCGGTGAGCATCACCGGAGTCGCGATCGACGAAATGAACAAGGGCGAAGACAACGAATGCGCCGACGGAGACGGGATCCTCGTCGATGACAGCGGCGGCGGGCCATTTACGGCGACGATCGAACACGACACGGTCGATGACTACCAGGACATTGGAATCGAAGTCTCCGGGGCAGACGTAACGCCGCAGATCAACGCCAACGGGGTGCACGCGCTCTACGATTCACACGCTGCGGGCGGCGTAGTGGGCATTCGCGTCCGCGACACCACCGGCGGGCTCCTGGAAGACAACAACGTCAACGGTGGACTGCCGAAGGACGCGCCGCGCGACTCAACGGGAATCCTCGCGGAGGGGACACTCGACCTCGCCGTCGAGGCGAACAGCGCCAGGGCGGTGAACTTCGGGATCGCCCTCGAGTCCCTGTGCCCGCTGTCTGCGGCAAACGTGGTCGCCCATAACGAGCTCTATGAAGCCAACATCGGCGTCTACCTGGTTGCGCAGTACGTGGCAGGGGAGACGACCTGCACGCCGGAAGTGAACGACAGCGAGGTCATCGACAACACGATCCATGGCCCTGGAACCTTCGGCGTTTGGCTGGTCGGCTTTGCCAACGAAGGATCATATGCGCCGGTGGTCAACGCGAATCTCGTGCAGGGCAACACGATCAGCGGCTACCTCCTGGCCGTCGACGACGAAGGCACGAACACCGGTATCGCCGAAAACGGCGAATAGCGCCCCGGCTTGCATTGCCGAGCCGCGCAGCCGCCGCCCCGGCTGAGCGGAGCGGCGGCGCGCTGCTTTTGGCTGGTCTCTACGCGAAACCGTGCCCGGGCCTCACGGGCAGAGCGGGTTCCTGGGCACGCCTTCGCAGGGGTCGGGCATCGTCGGCTGGGGTGGCGGGGCCGGCTGGTCGACCGGGTGGCGGGATTCGGCTTCGACTTTGAGCTGGAGCAGGTATTCGACCGCCGGCGGGAATTCGGCCGGCGGCACCGGCAGGCCTCCGTAGCCGGGGTTGGGGGTCGTCGCGTTCTGGCAGCCCCAGGTCCCCTCGATCTTCGCCGGGAACGTCGCGTCGGTGAACAGGTTGTCGCTGGCGCAGTTGTCTTCGGAGTGCGATTCGGGCCCGCCGAAGAGCGGGCTGTAGCCGCCCGTCAGCGTCAGGTCGCCGGCGTAGGGGTTCCCCTTGTAGGTCGGGTTGTGGCCGTTGTCGATGAACAGGTTGTCGCTGATGCGGTTGCCGGCGAGCTGGAAGTAGATCGTTTCCGGCCCGGGCGGGAAGGGGTTGGGGTACTCGAGGCCGAGGACCCCGTCGTTGGTGTTGCCGGCGATGACGTTGGCTTCGACGAGGTCCGCGTAGTCGCCGGTCAGCAGGACGCCGCTGCCCCAGTTGCCGTCGGGGTTGCCCACGGCGGGCGCTGTCAGGTTGTTGTTTTCGACGATGACGTTGTGGCGGATGATCGTGCAGCGGTGGATCCTCGTCGAGGTGATCAGCGGCGTGGGGTTGGGGTCTTCGATGTTGGGCCGGCCGCATTCGCCGTCCTGCGGCGGCGGCGGGTCACCGGGGTTTTCCGAATTGGGGTCGACGCCGACCGAGTTGTGCCGGAAGAGCGAGTTTTCGATCACCAGCCTGCCGCCCGAGTTGGAGCCCGAGTAGCCGAGGGCGTTGTCTTCGATCACCGCTCCGGTGATCCTGGCGTCGCATTCCTGGCACGCGCCCAGGTACATCCCCGAGTCGTTGAAGCCGGATGCGTAGATGTGTTCCCAGGCTCCTTCGACCTCGTTGTTGGTGAAGATCCCATAGCCCCCGTCGAGGCCCGTGTCATAGGCGGTCAGATAACTCCCGTACCACCCGTGTGCGCCGATTTTGCGCGACCCCGAGCCGCCGTCCCACCAGATCTCGTTGCCGCATTCTTCATCGCCGCAGCTCGAGCCCTCGTCGAAGTTGCGCACGGTCAGGTTTTCGACCCAGACGTCGTTGGCCTGCTCGATCAGGATCCCGTTGCCGGCCTTGTGCTGGCCGTCGAGGATGACCGTGTTGCGATTCAGTCCACGGATCCAGATCCCCGACTGGGCGCTCGTCACCCGGACCGATTCGTCATAGATGCCGGGTTCGATCAGGACGTAGTCCCCGGCGCTCGACGCGTCGACGGCTTCCTGGATGTGCTTGAAGTAGTGGGTGCCGGCCGGGACCTTGGCGGGCGCCGTGCCCTGCCTGACGATGTTGACCTGCGGTGGCGTGTGTGCCCCCGCGCTGCTCGCGAGTGCGCCGAACGCTGCGAGCACGAGCATGAACACGATCGCGCTCGCCCATCGCGCCGCGGAGCCGGCGCGCGCGGGGGCCGATCGACAGGGGCGCACGGATGACATCTTTCGCCGTCCTCTCCTCGACGTGGCCAGACGTGTCTCGACCCTATAGCACCCCCGCGCTTGGCGGTGAACTTTTTTCGCGCGTCGGCTCAGCGGGGGCGCCGGCCTAGAACCACCAGTGGAAGAAGGACTGGACGTAGTAGGCGGGCGAGCCGACGCCGGTGGCGTCGTCGTAGCCCCTGACGGCCGGCAGCGCCGCGGCTCCCTCGCCGTCGATGCCGAGCGCCCGCAGATAGGTGACGATCGGGCCTTCCCGCGTGTAGGGGTTGGTGTAGTTGTTGCGGACCTCGAACAGGTGGACGTTCGGCCCGAACGGGTGGTCGGTCACGTCATGGAACGCGGGCGTCCCGTAGCGCTGGTAGATCTCCGGGTTGGCGAACCCGAGCGGATGCCCCGCCGCCTGCTGGGCGTCGGCCTGGATGCCGGCGAACGTAGGCGCTGAGACGCTCGTCCCGCCGATCCTGCTGAGCGAGAAGGCGTAGCTGGTGCCGTTCGGCTGGAGCGTCGTCTGGCCCACGAGGAAGCCGGTGCTGGGATCCGCCAGCGCCGCGACGTCCGGCACGACGCGCATCGGCGTCGGGCTGGTGGTGCCTTCGGGCAGCTGGGTGGCGAGGCTCCTGGGCACGACGCCGCGCTGGTACCACGGCTGGGTGTATTCGGTGCTGACGCCGCCGCCGCTGGCCCCGTCGAAGTATTCGGGGTATTCGCCCGGGGGCGTGTAGAGCCACGATTTGCCGCCTTCGGCGAGCGGGTCCAGCAGCGTCCCCCAGGAGGTCTCGAACTCGTAGTTGTTGAACGGGCCGATCGCCAGGCTCGTGCCGCCGACGGCGGTCACCCACGGGCTTGCCGCCGGCAGGTCGACCTGGATCCTGTCGGAGTAGGGGTCCTCTTCGGGGCTCTCATAGCCGTTGTCGCCCGAGGAGAAGAAGAAGCCGATGCCCTCCGCTGCGCCGGCCTGGAAGACCTCGTCGTAGACGGACTCGATCCCCCCGCGGTCGGCCGGTTCGCCGTAGGAGTTGCTGACGATGCTGGCGAGGTGGTGGCTGACGATGTAGGCGAGCGCCGCCACGAGGTCGGTGTCTTCGCAGCTGGCCGCCGCGACGAAGTGGACGTTCGCGTCGGGCGCCTCGCCGTGGACCGACTCGACGTCGAGCGTCTCCTCGCCGTACCAGCCGGCGGCTTCGCATTCGGTTTCACCGGCGTCGTGGTATTCCTTCGGCGTCGATTCCTGGTACTGGCCCGGGCGGAACGGACGGTCACCGGTCACGAGCGCGTACCTGTTCGCGTCGGCGAGCATCGTCGGCGAGGCGTAGGCGTCGACGACGGCGACGGTCTGCCCGAAGCCGGTCATCCCCGAGGCCGTCACGCCGTAGGCGCCGCGGATCTGGCTCGGGATGTAGCCGCCGTTCGTCCACGGCTGGTAGTGGCCGTCGGCCGTCGGCTCGTTGGTCGCGATCCGCTGGCCGTAGTAGGCCGAGGTCGGAGGAGCGACCCAGTAGTTGGGGCCCGGCGGGGGCAGGGCTTCATCGTGACGTGCGAGGTGCCTCGCCGTGTCGAGCCCGGCCACCGTCAGGACGGCCGCGGCCGCCGGTTCGGGGGCGCTGGCCGTCTGCTCGGGCGCGCGAACGATCTTGCCTTCGGGCCCGGTGTACTGGCCGAAGGTGACGCCGAAGGCCTTGCTGGCGGCGGCGAGCGTGCCGCTGACGGCCACGTAGCCGCCGATTTCGGTGTTGACTTCGGTGACCGACAGCCCGGCGCCGGTCAGCCAGGATTCGACCGCCGAGACCTGGCTGCTGCTCGGCCCGAAGTCGGCCTGGACTTCGGCGGCGCTGAGGTAGTGGCCGTAGAGCGGGTTGCCGGGGGTCGAGACGGCTGTGGCGTAGGAGGTCAGCCCGGCCGGGTTGGCGCCGGCGAGATAGACCTTGGCGTGGACGGTGCCCGCCGCGAGCGGCGCCGGCGAGGCGCTGCGGGCCGGGACGGCCCAGGCGGGGCGTGTGCCGGGCAGTTCGTCCCGGGGGGTCGCGGCCACCGCGCTGCTCGCCGTGGTGGCGCCCCCGAGCGCCGCGAGCCCGCCGATCAGCACTGCTGCGAGCCTGAACACCCTGCGGCAACTGAACCCGTTCACGTCAATCCCCCGTCCTTGGCTGATGGAAGTCAAATGGCGCGCTGAAGGAGCGTTTTCCTCGCCAGATCCTCCCACAGTTCCCCGCTCCTTGTAAAGCCCGATCGCGCTCGCCGGCCGCGGTCTGCCCGCCCCGGGTCCCCGCGGCCCTCAGCCGCCTTCGTACTCGTCGTGGCGGCGCCACCAGATGCCGTTCTCGTTGCGCCCCAACGGCGCCCGGTCGAGCCAGGCATACATCGGCCAGAGCCCGTCGAGTCCGCGGGCGTAGGTCGAGTAGGTGTGGTAGACGACTCCGTCCTCGAGCGCGAAGGCGCTCATGCCGGGTCCCTCTTTCCTGTAGGTAACGGGGTCCGTCCCGGTGCCGGTGGCGATCTCGAGCAGCGCCGGGCTCTGCTCGGCGGGCCGGTAGTCGGCGGTCGCGAAGTTGTAGTGCGCCGCCCCCGTCTCCCATTCCTGCTCGGTGTGGAAGACGTGGAAGTCGTGGTTGAAGTCGCTTTCGAACGACGAGGCCCAGGGGAAGCTCCAGCCCATCCGCCGCTTGTAGGCCTGCAGCTTCGCAAGCGGCGCCCGCGAGACGGCCGTGAAGGCGACGTCGTGGTTTTCGAGGTGCGCCAGCGAGCCGGCGAAGCCGTCGGCGATCGCCGAGCATGACGGGCACCCGGCGGTGTAGTCGGGGCCGAACATGAAGTGGTAGACGAGCAGCTGCGAGCGCCCTCTGAAGAGGTCGGGCAGCGAGGCCGGGCCCGCGTCGGTCTCGAGGCGGTAGTCCTTCTCGATCGCGACCCAGGGCAGCTCCCGGCGCCGGCGGGCGAGCTCGTCGCCGCGGCGGGTCAGCTCCTTCTCGGCCTCGAGGAGCTCGAGCCGCGCTGCGAGCCATTGCTCGCGGGTACCTGTCCTGTGATCGATCATCGGCCTCTCCTTCTCGCGTTGATTTTTTCTGCCTGCGCCGACTCGGCGAGACGCTTGATCCGTGCCAGGCGCCTGTCCCACTGCGCCGCCACGCGGGCCATCGACCCCGCGGCGTCATCGAGCCGCTCGGGCCGGACCGCGTAGCGCACCTCACGGCCCTGACGCCGGCCCGCGACGAGCCCGACGCGGTCGAGCACGACGAGGTGCTTGGCGACCGCCTGGCGGGTGATCGGAAGGCTCTCGGCGAGGGTCGTCGTCGACGCCTCCCCGTGCTCGATCAGCGCCTCGAGCATCCGCCGCCGCGTCGGGTCGGCGAAGGCCGCCCACAGCGCGTCGTCCTCGGCGGCCGGCGCCGCCATCAGCTGGCGCCCCCCGGCGCCGTGGCGGCCACGTGATCGTGCAGTTCGCGCAGGTGGCGCTCCCAGCCCCGCTCATGGTCCTCGCGGTAGCGCGCCCGGCCGTCCGCGTCCCCGGCGAGCGCGTCGATACCGCTCTCGATGACCCGGAGCCGTGTGCCGGCCGGTTCCTCGGTCAGGAGGAACTCGACCAGGGCGGAGTTGTCCTCGTCCGCTGTGGCGCCCTCGGGGTGGCCCCAGCGGAAGCAGAAGCGCCGGTGGGGCTCGGCCTCCACGACGCGGATCGTGAGCGTCATGCCGGAGGCGCTGCCGCCCCGGCCGCCGGGCCTCCAGGTGAGCGTGCCGTCCGTTCCCGCGCGCTGCTCGAGCTCGGCCTCGTCGCTGAACCAGCGGCCGATCTGCTCGGGCTCGGTGAGGACACCCCAGACGACCTCGGGGGGCGCCTCGATCAGGATCTCCCGTTCGACCTTCTCGGCGCTCACGCTCGCTCCTCCGTTGATGTGCAACCCATGGTTGCGAAACCTAGCAGACGCAACCGATGGTTGCGGATGTCGGTGGCTGGTGGCCCGGCGCGAGGGCCCCTGCGAGGATGGGCCGATGGCCAGCTCGCAGACGTCCCTGCTGTTGCGGAGGCCTGGCTTCAAGCGCTACTTCGCGACCGTCGCCGCGGCCCGGGCGACCGGGACGATGTTCAACGTCGCCGGCGTCCTCTTGATCCTCGAGCGCACCCACGACCTGACGCTGGCGGGAGCCGTGGTCGCCGCCTCGGCGCTGCCGGCGGCGGTGACCGGACCGTTCCTCGGCGGCTGGCTCGACGTGACCGCGAGCCGGCGGCGGCTGCTGGTCCTCGACCGTGTCGTGACGGCGCTCTCGCTGAGCGCGATCCTGCTGCTGGCGGGCCACGCGCCGAACTGGCTGCTGCCGCTGGCCGCCGGGCTCTACGGTGCCACCTCGCCGCTGTCGGCGGGCGCCTTCGGGGCCGTCCTGCCGGAGGTCGCGGGCAGCGAGCTGCTCGATGCCGCAAACGCCTTCGAAGGAGCCAGCATCAACGCCGCCTTCATCGTCGGACCGGCGCTCGCGGGTCTGATCGCGGCCGGCGCGGGGGCCGCCGCCGCGATCGAGGTGCAGATCGCGACGGGGCTCGCGCTGGCCGTGCTGATCGCGCGCGATGAGACCTTCGAGCGGCGCCCGGCCCACGCGGAGCCGACGCCGGCGGGGATGCTCAACGCCGTCGTCCAGGGTCTGCGGGCGAGCTGGCGGATCAGGGCGCTGCGCTGGAACATCACGATCGACACCTTCTACGTGCTCGCCTGGGGCACGCTGACGGTCGGCTT
>Ga0182012_10001807_pt1 | contig 23396 bp, 18 predicted proteins | sample 612S2SmetaG_FD_120486 | JGI IMG/M metagenome (GOLD analysis project Ga0182012, IMG submission 120486) | Permafrost microbial communities from Stordalen Mire, Sweden - 612S2S metaG | ecosystem: Environmental > Terrestrial > Soil > Wetlands > Permafrost | place: Sweden: Stordalen | collected... | reverse complement strand
GATCAATCCCTATTGGAAACGTAAATAGCTTCAGCCGGATTCCCCATTATCGAGTAGCGCGATTGCTCTGGTGCCCATCTTCTGCATCCTTATTGCGAAGAGTGGAAGGCCACCAGGCTCGAGTCCGTTTCTCAGCTCTCCCACGGATTAATGACCGGCACGCCAACCGCCAGAAACGGCGCAGTATCGCGTGTAGCCACCGCAAACCCATGCACCGCGGCGATGGCGGCAATCTGGCACTCGGGCGTTGAAATGGAATAGCCTTTCGCTGCAGCGCGGCTTCCCAGCAGAGCAAACGCAATTGCAGCGTCCCGATCAAAGGGCAGAAAGCGATCTGCGAACAGTCTCATTTGCAATGACTGCATGTCCAGTTCCATGCCGCGCTTTCGCTTCCCCGCTGGCAGCAGCGCGATCCCGATCAATACTTCCGACAGTGCTGTTGCGGTCAGATATAGTGTCTCTGGCTCTTGTGCATCGAGCCAACCCGCCACGATCGGTTCGGCGCGCGGCTTCAGTGGCTCCGAGATGACATTGGTGTCGAGGACAATCATTCGAACTCAGCTGGTTCGATAGGTCTGGGATCGCGCTTGATATTGAGGTCGATGCCTCCATACCGGCGACCAAATGCGGCGAGTTCCGATCCGATTTTGAGCCTCGGCTTTGCTGAGACGGACTCCTCGAGAATGTGGCGGATCTCGGCCTCTGTGCTGCGCCCATTGCGCGCCGCGCGCAGTTTGAGGGCACGATGTGTCTCTTCCGGAAGGTTGCGTACTGTAACGGCAGGCATAGGTTTCGCTCCTGGTCGATCTGATATCAATGATAGCATATTGCTTCTAATGATAGCGAAAAGAAGACTGGTGTTCTAAACCGCCATCAGCGCCACAATCACGACGGCTGCGCCAATGAGCAGGCTCATCCTGTCAGTGAGGGCAAAGGCCACAGGATCCTCATCCAGATGGCCGCGCGAAGCAAGCAACCAAACTCGATTGAGCCACAGAGTGATCAGCGGAACACACAGCCACAGCAGTCTCGGCTCGCGGTAGAGCTTCTGCACATCCGGCCCGGTAATGTAAATGGCGAACACGACCACAGCCGCGTAGGCGCTGCTGGTGCCAAAGCTGCGCAGTTGGTCCAAATCTGCGACGATGTAGCCGCGACCGTTATTCGGCGCCGCATTCGTGGCGCGCATGTTTTCGAGTTCCGCAAACCGCTTGACGAGAGCCAGCGAGAGAAATAGAAACAGCGAGAAGCCTGCCAGCCAGTCGGAGATGGGCGTTTGCGTCACTGCGCTGCCCGCCAGCAGCCGCAAAATATACAAGCCCGACAGCACCAGCACATCTACGAGCACAAAGCGTTTCAGTAACACCGAATACGCAAACGTCGTCGCCAGGTAAAGAAGAATCCAGCCAAAGAACCTCCCTGGAAGCATCTCCGCGCCGGCCAACCCCGCGACGAGAAAAATCAACGCAATCGAGGCCCCCGCAAATGCGGACAGGTCCGCTGAAGCGAAGGGCCTCTGACTCTTGCGAGGATGACGTCGATCCGCTTCAATGTCCAACAGGTCGTTGAAAATGTACACCGACGACGCGGTAAGCGAGAAGCAGCAGAAAGCCAGCAGAGCAGTCAACAGCTTGCCGGTGTTCAACGCATGCGAACACAGCAGCGGTACGAAGATGAGTAGATTCTTGGCCCACTGTTGCACGCGCGCTGCCTTGAGGAGCGACTGCGGAAATGCCTTGCGCTCCATGAAGGAATGCGCCGGTTTTATGCCGCGAGTCCTGAGCCGCATCCGCAATCCGAGGGTTGGATTGGCCACCATTGCCTCCGTCGCATGGGCCAGCAGCGGCAGGTCGGGCGTGTCATTGCCAATGTAGTCGAAGGCTGCGGAGCCGAGCCGATTGCGCAGGCCTTCCAGCTTTTTCGATCCGGTAAGGTTGGTAGCGCCGTCTGAGCCCAGAACATCCGCAAAGATTCCCAGGTAGTCTGCCACGCGACGCGCCAGGTTCTGATTCGCACCCGTGGCAAGGTAAAGGTCGCGACCGCGCGCCCGCTCCTGGTGAAGAAACTCGAGCAGCACACGGTTGTAAGGCAGATGCAGCACATCCAGCGGGACAGACTCGGTCACAAATGCCTTGAACGCAGCCTTACCTCGCATTAGATGACCAGCCAGCGGGAACAGCAGCAGCGGCCGCGCGCGCACCAGGGTCAGCAGGGAATCGACAAGAGTGTCCGACTTGACCAGTGTTCCATCCAGGTCAACGCACAGCGGGCGCAACGCTTCGACTGGCGCTTCTGTCTGCAGAACTGGGCTGGGCTGGGGCAGGACAAGCTCCTCACCGGCGTCTCCGGGCACCCCAAGTATACAGTCGCACTGAAATGGATCAATGTTCTCTGCAGGGCGAAAAGCCGCCCACAGGGCCGCTGGAACCCTGACGCAGGCCTCTAGGATTTGGAGGGATTTGGTGGAGCTGAGCGGGATCGAACCGCTGGCCTCCTCGTTGCGAACGAGGCGCTCTCCCAGCTGAGCTACAGCCCCACGACTTCTTTATCTTACCAGCGGACCGGGAATCGGGGAAGGGGCATGAAGACGCGGACGCTGGGGACACGGCAATCCTCTTGCTTGTGACACCTTCGAAAGTGTCTTCACCGGCGTTTCCGCAGGCTCACCTCTCTCTACGATGAAGGAAGTGAGATAAGGAGTTCTGTCATGCGTTTGATTCTGCGATCGGTTCTCTCATTGATCCTCTGCGGTCCGCTGGCGGCTCTATCTGGAGGCGCGCAGACTTCAGCTTCCGTGCCATCTTCTCCTCATAAATCGGTGAGGATCAACTACGTAAACACGTTCGAAATGGTGCTTGACGAGCCCCCCTCATCGGCTACGGCAAAGAAGGGTCAAACCGTCCGTATGAAGTTGAAGGAGCCTTGGGTCGCGGAAGGCCATTTCATCGCGCCTGTGGGAACCCCAGCAATGGGAACTGTGCGTCGGGTCGACCGCGCCATTCCCGGAAAAAGAAATGGACGCGTAATCATCACAGCGGGCTCAATCCAGCTACCCTCCGGCAAGACCATTCCCCTGAACATCCAAATGCCTGACGGCGACGAGTGTGACGATGTTGGACCCTGCCTCTTGGTCTACGGTATCTGGGCCGCTGTGGAGGCGCCATTCTTGGTGATCGAATTACCGGTCGCATTGGTAGAATTGCCGAGGACAATTAAGAAAGAACGCAGGGAACAGGGCGCTTATCGCATCCAGGGCGAGGAGAGTAGCCTGCCTGCAGGAAGCAAGGTGATTGCGTCGAATAAGCGGCCATTTGTCCAGCAAATCCCGGCGTCGAATTAAATAGCCTCCGGGCAGATATTAACGAAAAGCGAAAAGGCCGCCCAGAGAAGGACGGCCTTCTTCGTGCTTTCGTGAGAGCTCAGAGTTGATTCATGTTGGCCAGGAACTCGGCATTGTTGCGGACCTTTTCCAGGCGCGCAATCAGCAGTTCCATCGCTTCCACCGGGGACAGCGGATTCAGCACGCGGCGCAAAACAAAGATCCGCTGCAAATCTTCCTTGGGAATGAGCAGCTCTTCCTTACGTGTTCCGGAGCGCTGGATATCGATGGCCGGGAACACGCGCTTGTCCACAAGCTTGCGGTCCAGGATGATTTCCATGTTGCCGGTGCCCTTGAACTCTTCGAAAATCACTTCGTCCATGCGCGAGCCGGTGTCAACGAGCGCGGTCGAGATAATCGTTAAAGATCCGCCCTCTTCAATGTTGCGGGCTGCGCCGAAAAAGCGCTTGGGCCGTTGCAGCGCGTTTGAATCCACGCCGCCTGAGAGCACCTTGCCGGATGGCGGCACAATGGTGTTGTAGGCGCGGGCAAGTCGCGTGATGGAGTCGAGCAGAATGACGACGTCGCGCTTGTGCTCCACCAGCCGCTTGGCTTTTTCGATCACCATTTCGGCCACCTGGACGTGGCGTGCGGCGGGCTCATCGAAGGTGGAGCTTATCACTTCACCTTTGACAGACCGCTGCATGTCCGTGACTTCTTCAGGCCGTTCGTCGATGAGCAGCACGATCAGAACGACTTCGGGGTGATTGGTGGAGATGGAGTTGGCGATCGACTGCAGCAGCATCGTCTTGCCGGTGCGCGGCGGGGCGACGATCAAGCCGCGCTGGCCTTTGCCTACCGGCGTCAACAGGTCCATGACCCGGCCGCTGATGCCTTCGCGGACCGTCTCCATCTTGATCCGCTCCTGCGGATAAAGAGGCGTCAGGTTGTCGAAAAGAATCTTGTTGCGCGTCTCTTCGGGCGACTCGAAATTGATGGCCTCGATCTTGACCAGCGCGAAGTACTTCTCACCCTCGTGCGGCGGGCGGACATTGCCGCTGATGGAGTCGCCGGTCTTCAGGTCAAACTTGCGTATTTGGGACGGAGACACGTAAATGTCGTCCGGCCCTGGCAGATAGTTGTAATCGGGGGAGCGCAGGAAGCCGTAGCCGTCGGGCAAGATCTCCAGCACGCCGTCGGCGAAGATGTGCCCCTCCTTTTCGCTCTGTGCCTGAAGAATCTTGAAGATCAGGTCTTGCTTGCGAAGGCCGCTCGCGCCCGGGATCTCCAGGGTGCGCGCTATGCGGCTCAGTTCGGTTATGTTCTTTTCTTTTAGTTCAGCGATGGTCATGGTCACCTGCGGTAAGGAGGGATGGGAGTGGGTGGTGCGGAAAGGGGATGTGTTCCAGGGAAAAATCGGGCGGGAATCTATACAGGATGAGAGCACAGGCCACGCCTGAGGCATCTCCCGAAGTCAAGAAAAATACTGAAACACCGGAGAAATGCGGCTAACCTGGACGGTCAGCCGCTTTGAAACCGTTGCCTTGAATCAACTATACCCTTCGCGGATCGCCGTTAAGCGGCGCGGCGCCTTTCGACAGGCTCCGTCGTCGCTTGCGCGGCTACTGGCGCTGCCGCCCCGGGATTGGTGGTCTGAAAACGGCCCAGGACTTCATTGGTCGTGTCTTGCAGCCGTGTGTTCGGCTTGTGCAGCTTGCGGGTCGCCTTGCTAGCCAGTTGACAGAGCTGGTAGCGATTGGACACATGAGATAGTGCCCCAAAAACTAAATCAGAACGCATGATACATCTCTCCTTGCTTGAAGTGCCTGTCCGCGCGGAACTTGCCTGGCGCCGCCGGTCCAGTCAGGGAGCCAAATCAGTCCACGGCTACCTTTTTTTATTCACATTCCTTAGACGCACAAAGTGGCCGTCTAGTTCTAAAATCTTGACGCACATTCGCACGCCAAAAATTATTCTTGTGCCCAATCAGTGATACGGATTGCCGTTCTGGGAATCAAAACGCCCATTCTCCCGTTCCGGCGGACTTCAAATCGCACCGGCACATCAATTGATGAGCCCCAGCTCAGTATGATGCGGGAAACCACGGACGGGCGCGCACAAACGCTTGGTGCAAACTGCCCTTTAACGGATGGCACTCATGAATGTATACCGAGTCGCCCTCCGGGTCAACTGTTTTTTCCGGTCTTTTTGACGCCCGGGAACCATCCAGGGATATCTCCCGAGCGGAAGGATTAAGCTGTTTATAATGAATAAATTAACTGCGCCAATGAGCCGATTTCCACTCTGATCGCGGCGATTGTGGGCAGTTTTTCCGCCTCGCACACCTGCATGGGACCTCTCTGATTACCTGACCTTCGAGATTTAGGGTTACCGAACAAAAAAAAGCCAGTACGCGCCTATCCATCGCCGTAAATATCCTCCTTGTGACCGTCGGGACCACTTAGCGGCTTCAAAAATCAAAGGTTTGAACTTGAAATGACCCTCTTCAACCGTAACCCCTGCCAAACGGGCAACTATTCCCTATTCCCTATTCCCTGCTTTTTCACGCCCAATAGCTCCGGTCCAGCGTGCGGTATTGGATAGCCTCGGCCAGGTGAGCGACGGTCAGGTGCTCTGCGCCTTCCAGGTCCGCAATAGTTCGCGCCACTTTGAGAATGCGGTCGTGGGCACGCGCCGTGAGGCCCTGTTGCTGCATCGCGCGTTCAAGAAGGCGTTCGGAGTCGGCGCCCAATTCGCAGTGCGTGCGAATCTGGCGCGTAGTCATCTGCGCGTTCGAATAGATTTTGTCGCCGGCCTTCATGAAGCGCTTTTGCTGCCGATCGCGCGCAGCCATCACCCGCCCGCGAATCTCCAGCGAGCCCTCGGCCGCCGCTCCGCCGCGCAGTTCTTTGTATTGCACAGCAGGTACTTCGATATGGATGTCGATGCGGTCCAGCAACGGGCCGGAGATTTTGGCCACGTAGCGCTGAATCATCGGTGGAGTACACATGCACTCGCGCGACTTGTCGTTGAAGTATCCGCATGGGCATGGATTCATGGCGGCCGCCAGCATGAACCGCGCCGGGAACGTCAGCGACATCGAGGCGCGTGCAATGGTCACCGTGTGATCCTCGAGCGGCTGCCGCATCACCTCCAGCACATTGCGCGGAAACTCCGGAAGCTCGTCGAGAAACAGCAGGCCATTGTGCGCCAGCGAAACTTCACCAGGCCGCGGGATGACGCCGCCCCCAATCAGTCCTGCATCCGATATGGTGTGGTGTGGCGCGCGGAACGGGCGTTGCGTCACCAGTCCCGCTGCCGCATCCAACACCCCGGCTACCGAATGAATCTTGGTAGTCTCCAGAGCCTCTTCAAAAGTGAGCGGCGCAAGGATCGACGGCAGCCTCTTGGCAAGCATCGTCTTGCCCGAACCCGGCGGACCGATCATCAAAATGTTATGGCTGCCGGCGGCGGCCACTTCCAGCGCCCGCTTGGCCGTCTGTTGCCCGCGCACATCTTTAAAGTCCACTGAGAAATGTTGCAGCTCGTTCAGCAGAGTTGCTGTCTCCACGCGAAACGGTTCGCGTTGAATCGAACCCACAACTGAAGTGTTTAACAACTCCAGCACATCCAGAAGCGAGGATACGGGGTAGACATTCACGCCTTCCACGACAGCCGCTTCCGCTGCGTTCGCCGCGGGCAAAATGAGATTCGGAATCCCCTTGTCTCTCGCAAGAATGGAAATGGGCAGCATGCCTGGCACGGCACGCACGCTTCCATCGAGCCCCAACTCACCCACAATGAGAAAGCGGCTCACATCGTCCACGCGCAGAGCGCCATACGCACCCAGAATGCCGACCGCAATGGGCAGGTCGAACCCCGCGCCCTCTTTTTTTATATCCGCAGGCGCCAGGTTGATGGTGATGAACGTGGGCGGAATCAGGTAGCCGGAATTCTTGATGGCCGCACGCACCCGGTCGCGGCTCTCGCGCACCGCCGCATCCGGCAAGCCGACGGTATGGAAGACGTCCTTATCAATGACCGCGCCGCTATAGTCCACCTCCACATCGATGAGGTTGGCATCGATGCCGTACACAGCGGCGCTGAGGGCTTTGAAGAGCATGATGGATGCGCGTGCAACAGAAGCCAACGAGGAGGGAGGAGGGTACAACGCGCAACGCGGCAGCAGGATGGCGCGATGCGTTCTCCGCGCTTTTTGGTCTATGTTCGGAACTGCCTGTTGCAATGATACATGGTGGCGTCGGTTCTTTCTGTTTCTATCTCGCTATTCTCCGCCTCGTGTTTCCCGCTACAATTCCATCCGTGACCACGAGTCTCTTCGACCTTTACAAAATCGGTGTTGGCCCTTCGAGTTCGCATACCATGGGCCCCATGCGCGCAGCCTGCCGCTTTGCACGCGAACTGGGAATCCACGGCCTGCTCGATCGTGTTGTCCGCGTTCACGTGGATCTCTACGGCTCTCTCGCCCTCACCGGCATAGGCCACGCTACCGATCGCGCCGTGCTGCTCGGTCTTTCCGGCCACCAGCCGGCCAACATCGATCCCGCGGCCATTGCATCCACGGTCGCCGCCATTCGCGCCGCGCATCAACTCGATCTTGCCGGAACCCACGCCATCGCATTTGAAGAACCGCGCGACCTGATCTTCGAGCGTACGGTGATGTATCCTCCCGGTGCGCAGACGCAGCATCCCAACGGCCTTCGCCTTACGGCCTATGACGCAGCCGGCGGGGTGGTGAAGCAGCGCACCTTCTTCTCCATCGGTGGCGGATTCATCACCGAAGACGGCGTATCCCAATCGGCGGACGCGCAGCAAGCCGTAATTCCGTTTCCCTTTCACAGCGCGGCGGAGTTGTTGGCCACGGCGCATGCCAATGAGCTTTCCATCAGCCAGCTGATGCTTGAAAACGAATGCGCACTCGTGAAGTCGGCTGCGCCTAATGCGGATCGCGCGTCTGTCGAAGTAGTCCGCGAAGGCATCGAGCGAATCTGGCAGACGATGCAGGACTGCGTTCAGCGAGGCATCGCCACGGAAGGAATTCTGCCCGGCGGATTGGAAGTGCGCCGCCGCGCCCATCGTCTTGCCGCGCGGCTGGATCAAAAAGAATCGACCGGCCTGCGCGGCGATCCGTTAGCTCCACTCGATTGGCTCACCGTATACGCAATGGCGGTGAATGAAGAGAACGCCGCCGGAGGACGCGTGGTTACCGCGCCAACCAACGGCGCAGCCGGCGTGGTGCCTGCAGTGGCGCACTACTACTCGCGTTTCATTCCCGAGGCGGATCACGAAGGCATTCTGCGTTATTTCCTCACCTCCGCCGCCATCGGCATCCTTTATAAGGAGAATGCATCCATCAGCGGCGCAGAGGTTGGCTGCCAGGGTGAAGTAGGCGTCGCCTGCTCCATGGCTGCGGGCGGGCTCACCGCCGCGCTCGGTGGAACGAACGGGCAAGTGGAACACGCCGCCGAAATCGCAATGGAGCATAACCTCGGCATGACCTGCGATCCCATCGGCGGCCTCGTTCAGATTCCCTGCATCGAACGGAACGCCATGGGCGCCGCGAAGGCAGTGCATGCATCGCGCATCGCGCTCAGTGAGTCCGAAGCGCACAAGGTATCGCTCGACCAGGTCATCCGCACAATGTACCTGACGGGTCTGGATATGCAATCGCGCTACAAAGAGACAAGCCTGGCCGGCCTTGCGTTGAATATCATCGAGTGCTGATTTCGTGCTCGGACAATCCCAAGCATGCTTCCGCGGATCATCCCATTCGACATTGCGAATCGGGAACTCATGCGCAATTTGTGAAGGACCGAGCAGCCTCCGCATGCAACAAATGACACTCTGATTTTCATTCCGCGAGTGCAAACTCTTCTTCTACAAATCGACACTCGATGCGTCGCGGAAAAATTGTTGACCATTTTTCCACTCCTCGTTCGTTTTTTTCTTGACACTTGCGTAGCGTGAATCTATACATTCATCAACTGCAATTTAATAATTGCGGCGATCGATGCAAACCATCGAAAAGGGAGAATAGGAAAAATGGCAACCAAGAAGGCAGCCAAAAAGGCACCCGCGAAGAAGGCAGCAGCCAAGAAGGCACCCGCGAAGAAGGCCGCAAAGAAGAAGTAATTGCGGCAAACCAACAACAAGGCAACACTCAGAGGGGGACGCTACAAAGCGTCCCCCTCAGTGTTTATGCGGCCTCCACGCATGCAAAGAAGGATTACACTTGTCGGAGAGGGAAGCGAGGAAGGGAAGCAGTTCCCTTGAATGCCATGACAAGACGCCGCTGGATTGCCGAACACTGGGATGAAGTCACAGCCGCAATCGTTGGCTTGCAGGCTGAACACATGACCCGCGTCTTGCGCGCGCAGCCGGGCATGGAAGCCGATGTAGTCGCCGGAGGCCGCGTATTTCATGCCGAGGTGGCCGCCGTTCATCCCACCGAAGTCCGATTTAATCTCATCGCCGAAGTTCAGGCCGATCCTGCGCTGCCTGTAACGCTGGTTCTCTCGGTATATAAATTCGATCGCATGGAATGGGCGATTGAGAAGGCAACAGAACTGGGCGTAGCGGCATTGGCGCCGGTCCTTGCGCGCCGCACTGAAAAACATCTGGCAAACGCCGCGGAGAAGCGTATCGAGCGCTGGCGCCGCATCGTGCATGAAGCCTCTCAACAATCCCGCCGATCCGATGTGCCTTTGATCCACGACCTGGCGCCGCTGAATTCGCGCGTACGCGCCGCCTCCGGATCGACCCGCATCGTTCTCGCCGAGCAGGAGCGCAGCACCACCTTGCGCAACGCCATCGAAGAAGCAGTAGCCGCCGCCGGCCAGGAGATGCCTACGCTTGAGATCGCAATTGGACCCGAAGGCGGATGGGCGCCCGAGGAAGAAGCCCTCTTCGACGCCAACGGCTGGCGCGCCACGTCGCTCGGCCCGCGCATTCTCCGCGCAGAGACCGCAGCCATCGCCGCGCTAGCGGTTGTTGCCTCGTGTCTCGAATAGCGGGCATCGGTTTTCATGCGGGAACAAAAGCTGGGTGCCCCATCCTTGCGATTTTTTCCGATAGCAAGGCTGGGAGGCCATGAACCCCCGCGCATCGGGTGCCCCACATCTCGCTTCTGAGATGTGGGATTGATTGCCACTCCAGCTAATCCCTCATCCTTCTCTGACTACAAATGCGCAAAATGCAGCAGCAGTCCCGCCAGCGCCGCGCCAGCAAGGTCGCCGACGATCGGGATCGGCGCATACCGCCAATTCGATCCGCCCTTGCCCGGAATCGGCAACAGCCAATGAACCAGGCGCGGACCAAGATCGCGCGCAGGATTGATGGCGTATCCAGTCGTGCCACCCAATGAAAGCCCGATGCCCCACACCAGACTGCCCACCAGCCAAGGAGCCAGTCCAGGCGCAGGTCCGTTTGGTGAAACTCCATGCGAGCCAATGGCCGCGGCTACGATCACAAGGACTGCCGTGCCCAACGCTTCGCTGAAAATATTAAACAGCGGACTGCGCACCGCCGCGTTGGTGCAGAACACGCCCAGCTTATCGACCGGCCCTGGCGTCAGTGCCCAGTGAGGACCATAGTGGAGCGCCATCAGCGCAGCCCCGCTCATCGCTCCCAGCAACTGTGCAGACCAGTAGTAAAGAACCTGTGAGTAATCACCGGTGTTGACCGCGACGGCCAGCGTGATGGCAGGATTGATGTGTGCCCCTGAACTGCCAAAGGCCTGTGCCACCAGCACACCGCACAGCACCGCCAGCGCCCACCCTGCGGCAATCACCATCCAGCCAGCATCGGCTGCGTACGATCTGCGCAGCGTCACGCCGGCATTCACGCCGCCGCCCAGCAGCAACAGGACCAGCGTGCCCAGAAACTCACCCAACCACACAGAATGCATTGCCGTCTTCCTTGCCATTGCGTCGCTGCCGGCACTTCGAAGCGCAAGCAGCGCGCAGATCAAATCGGAATTTGCGGAACTCAAGCATCATGCACTGTCCGGCCATGCTTCGCCAAGCGGCATGCGTGGAAAGGCAAACGCGCCAACATAACTTTGCTGGTGTCGTGTCTCTAAAGCGAATAACAAAACCGAGGCTGTCATTCTGAGCGAACGGGGCCCGAACGTTTTTCAGTTCGGGGGTGGTGAGTCGAAGAATCTGCTTTTGTCTTTCGTCCGTTTTACACCGAATTTTAGAGGCAGGACGCTACGGCCTCATCGCCGGCGCCGCATCCGTTCCGATCACCGTCCGCTCATACCGCGGCCAATGCGTGAGCAACTCATTCACCACCACATGCCCCACCGTGTACGCGGCTTCAAGCGATGGCAGGTAGCCGCTGTACTTGCCGATGCGCTGGGTCGCAAGGCTTTCGGCTGCCGTCATGCCGCGCGGCTGGCGGTCAAAATTGCTCACAGTGCGCAGTACCATGATCCGCTGGCCATCCACGCGATGCGCATTGGCCAGGTACTCAAGCGACTGCAGCGTTCCCGTATCTTCCATCGCCGTGGTCACAAACTCCCCTTGCCCATTTGTGAAGTACCGCATCCACTCCGCGGCCCATGCGTCTTCGAGCTTGCCGTGCCAGTATCGCGACGACGAAACCTCATCGCCCATCATCACGAACGGTGGCTTATCCGCAGCCGCTCCGTCAAAATTGCCGCGAATCTCTTTCAGATGATCGCTGTCGGCCAGCGGCGTTGCGCGCGTCAGGTTGTAAGCCCACTCCGCGAGGCTTCGGTTCAGCGCGTACACTTGGCCAGGCAGCGCAGCCGCCGGTTCTTCAAAGGGCTTCGATTTCCGCAGCGGCACATAGCCGGTCGTCCAATCAGAAGGAATCTCGCGCGCATCGATCTCGTAGCCCAGGTCTCCGTCGACAACCCACCGCGCCCACACCGCCGAACCGAGCGAAACTTTATCGGGACTCCCGCCTGCAATACCGGCAACGATCCAATACGCGTGGCTCAGGTCGAAGCGCGGATCGAGGCCAAGCGCCATAATCGTTGCTGCCGCGTGCGCCGTGCCCTGACCAGTGAGCACGGCCATCTCTCCATCGCCGTTCATCCTCACAGGGTGGTAACCGGCTGTGAGAGGATAGACGCGGTCCAGGTGATCGCGCTCCACCCAATACTGAAGTTCGCCGGGCTGGTCGCCGGTGTCCGCGCCAACTTCAAACATGGCCACGACGACTACCTTCACGGGAATAGGATGCGGCTTGGCGTCGGCCACAGCTGACACAGCCACTCCAAAAAACAGCGCGAGAAGAAATCGTTTGCGAGTCATCATTGATTGCGATGGTATCCGAGACCCGCAATCCGGCAAAGCATTTCCTGGCTCCGCCGCGATACCATGGGAGAAATCAGCGAGGTCGAGCGTATGAAAGAGGTACGAAGAGTTCTTATCGGGATGGCGATGGCAATCGTGTTTGCCTTTGCGACCGTGGCCCAGCAACCCACCAAGGTCGTCGGTTTTATGACCGACTTCGACGTCAAGGACGACGCCGTGGGCATCTGCAAGGCTGTCATGGACGGTGTAGCCCCCGGCGTACGCATCATCGACATCACCCATCAGTCCGAGCCGTATAACATCGCCATGGGTGCGCGTTTTCTTGCTGGGTCTGCGCCGTATTTTCCCAAGGACGCAGTTTTCGTCGTGGTCATCGATCCTGGCGTCGGCTCCACGCGCAAGGCCATCATCGCCCGGTCGCGCGTTGGCCAAATCTTCGTCCTGCCTGACAACGGCCTGCTCACTCTTGTGCAAGATCGCGACGGCATCGTAGAGGCCCACGAGATTACCAACGCCGCATGGATGATCGGTTCCGGCATCTCCTCAACGTTCCATGGCCGCGACATCTTTTCCCCCGCCGGCGCTCATGCGGCTCGCGGCGAAGACATTGCGCAGGCCGGTCCGGCGCTCGATGTCAGCAAACTCGTCCGCCTCGATTTGCACAACGCCACCATCGATGCGACCGGCCTTCACGGCCAGGTCATCGGCACCGACGGGCCATACGGCAACCTGGTGCTCAACGTTCCAGCCGAGACATTTGCCAAACTCGGATACAAACTCGGCGATCAAGTTCCGGTAACGCTCGACGGAAAGAACTATACAATTCCTTTCGTAAAAACTTTCAGCGATGTGCCCATCGGAAAAGATCTTTTTTACATCGACTCTCGCGGCCGTCTCTCGCTCGGCATCAACCAGCGCAATTTTTCCGAGACATATAAAGTAGGCGAAGGCGCGCAATTGACGATCCCGAAGAAGTAATCGCGGCTCGCGCGACTTCGGATTCTGCTACAAATGCTGGGTGCCCCAGGTCTCGCGTTTGAGACCTGGGAGACCTCAACTCTTTGCCCCATGCACTCTTTCTCAGTTCCAGTCCGTCGGAGGAACCATGAATCAAAGAATGAAGGAAGCAATTCAGATGTGTGCAGTCGTCCTGTTTGCCTCATCGCTCGCCGCACAACAGCCGGCCACTCATCACTGGACCATTGTTGTCCACGGCGGCGCAGGCGTCATCGAGCGCCCGGCACTGGGTCCCAAAGGCGACGCAGCCTACCGCGCATCCCTGAAGACCGCGACTGAAGCAGGCGCGAAGGTGCTCGATGGCGGTGGCTCCGCGCTCGATGCCGTTGAAGCCGTCCTCAACATCCTCGAAGACGATCCGCTCTTCAACGCCGGCCGTGGCGCGGTCTTCACCTCCGAAGGCAAGAACGAATTGGATGCATCCATCATGGACGGCTCCAATCTCAAGGCCGGTGCAGTGGCCGGCGTTACGCATACGCGCCATCCCATCAGCCTAGCGCGCGCCGTCATGGAGAAGTCGCCGTACGTGATGATGGTCAGCGCGGGCGCAGACGCTTTTGCCGCGCACGTTGGGCTCGAGCAGGTCGATCCCAGCTTCTTTTTCACCGAGGCTCGCTGGCAATCTTTGGTCAAGCAACTAACTAAAGAAGGCAAGCCTATTCCAGCGCGTCCGGCCGGCGCGCCGCCGCCGAGTGAAGCCGTGCCCGTTGCATTCTACGACGAGCCGGGCGACTCGCGCAGCCACGGCACCACGGGCGTCGTCGCGCTCGATCGCAATGGGAACATCGCTGCCGGCACGTCGACTGGCGGCCTGCAAGGCAAGATGCCGGGCCGCGTAGGCGACTCACCCATCATCGGCGCCGGCACCTACGCCTCCAATCAATCCTGCGCAGTCTCCGCCACCGGCAGCGGCGAATACTTCATCCGCCTCGGTGTCGCGCGCGAGATATGCAACCTGGTGCGCTTCAAAGGCATGCCGATCCAGCAAGCCGCCGACGAGGTGATTCACAAGGAACTGGAATCGCTCAAAGGCGATGGCGGCGTTATCGCGCTGACACCCGACGGCCAAACCGCATTCAGCTTCAACACCCCCGGCATGTTCCGTGCCCGCCTAAGCGAAGGCGGCAAAATCGAAGTGCACATCTATAAAGATGAGGAGTAGCGAACACCGATGGGGCAAAAGGAGAGCATGGAATGAATACTTCGGTTAAGCCAATGCGTGTCCGCTTCGACGAGGACAGCCTCTGGGTCGATCTCAGCGACGGTCGAACCATCGGCGTGCCGCTCGCATGGTTTCCGCGCCTCCTGCACAGCACTCCAGAGCAGCGGGAACAGGTCAGGATCAGCAGCCGTGGCCTGCACTGGGAAGCATTGGACGAGGACATTTCCGTTGCTGGTTTGTTAGCCGGACTCGGCGACCAGAGCGCTCCCAACAAGACCTTTGCGGCCTAAAGTTCCCTACCGCAATAGTCGATCGAACCTCAATTCTTGAAATGGCATTCATTCACTCAAGCAGCAAAAAGGCCATCCGAGCGGGATGGCCTTTTCGCAACATCGAAGCCCCACCAGCCTACTGCGCCCCGCTCCGTGCCTCAGCCTTCTGCGTCAGCACCTTGTGCGCATTGTCTTCCAGCGCCTGTGCTTCAGGCAGATACGTCAGCGCCTTCTGGATCATCGGATCCCAGTCCGCGCGTGTCCGCAGCCCGTCCGACTCCCCAAACTGAATCGTGAAGATGCTGCTCTTGATGCTTTCCTTCAGCCAGTCGCTCACTCCGTCCAGATCGGCCTGCGTAAAGGGAATGCTCTGGCCGGTCAGGTAGGTCTTGAACTCGCCGATCACCGCGTCATCCACCTGGAAATTCTTGTCCACCGTGCGATTGGCCAAATAGATCGGCCCGAAGTGGAAGAAGACTTCTTTGGAAAGCAGCAATTCCTGGAAGTGATTGGCTTTGGGCGGTTCAATCTTTTCGTCCGGAGTAATTCCGCCGCCACCATACACAGTCCGACCTGAGTCAGTGAACTTCACCTCGCGGTTCGTCGTATCCGCGGGTGAAGCACCGGCGTGGTTGTAGTAATAGTCGTAAAGCGAAACGCCCGTGTAGTTGCGCTGAATCAGCCGTCCCGAAGGCGTGAAGTAGTGATACGTGGTCAACGCCAGCCCGGTATTCTCACTGAGGTTATAAACTGTCTGCACCAGCCCCTTGCCAAATGTAGTCTGGCCAACAATCAGCGCCCGGTCGTGGTCCTGCAAGGCGCCGCTTACAATCTCCGCTGCTGAAGCCGTGCCTCGGCTAACCAGCACGACGATCGGAAACGTCTTGCCATCGTTGCCGCGCATGGCCGTATAGTTCTGGTCGGGATAAGCGCGTCCGCGCTGCGAAACAATCGTCTGTCCCTTGGTCAGCAGGTGGTCGCAAACCTCCACCGCCTGGCTCAGCAAGCCGCCCGGATTGTCGCGCAGGTCAAACACCAACCCCTTCAGATTGCTGAAACCGTCGACGGCTTCAATCACTTCCTGCGCCGTCGTTTCCTGGAACTGCTTCAAATGAATGTAGCCAATGCCGGGACGGATCTCATATTTAAGGTCCACGGAGGGGTTCGGAATCTCGTCGCGCACCAGCGCGAAGACCAGCGGCTTGGACTGCCCATCGCGCGTCATGCTCACCTGCACGGGCGTCCCCTTGGGCCCCTTCAGCGTCTTGGCCACTGCGTCTGAAGTCATGCCATCTGTGCTCTTGCCGTCGATGGCCGAAATCACATCGCCCGGATGCACCCCAGCCTTGAACGCCGGCCCACCCTCCATCGGAAACACGACATACACCTTGCCGCCGCCGAACGCCTGCTGGATGGTCATGCCCACGCCGAAGTAGCGCCCATGCTGCTCCTCGCGCATCTTGGCATAAGCCTTGGGATCGTAGAAGTTCGAGTGCGGGTCCAGCACGCGCAGCATTCCCGGAATCGCCCCGTCGTAGATAGCCGAATCCGCCTTGTCGCCCTCGATCGGCTCGGCGTAATTCTGCTCCACCAGCGCATACACGTTGGTAAACGACTTCAGGTTGTCGCGGAGCTGGCTTTCGTCCTGAGACGACTGTGCCCCAACGCGGCGCTGCATCATGCTGCCCACAACGGCGCAGACAGAGAAAAACAGAATCACGGTGAAAAGGGCGCGGCGGGCGCGAGGAGTCATAGGCTGGAAGTTCCTCCGGTACGAAACTGATTCAGGCGTCCCAACAGCGGATCTCCAATTGCCTGAAAGCCCATGCACCGAATCCGATCCATGGCCTCCCCCCAAAAAACTTGTGCCTTGCCCGGCGCTCCACTCTGAAGAAGAAGTGCATTCTGGAGAATCGCGAACAGCTCCGGCAAGGCAACGGGGAATTGGAAAACCGCTCAAAGGCTCCCCTCAGAGCAGTCTAGGGCTCAAGTATACCACCCCTCTGTTTGACGCCGGCGGACTCTTTCCGGTAGCCCTATTGCTTCACGATCTCCACCCGCCGGTTCTCTGAACGCCCCAGGCTGGTGTCGTTGCTCGCCACCGGTTTGCTCGCGCCAAATCCCTTGGTTGTGAGCCGCTTCTCCTCTACTCCGGCCTTGATAAGGTAGGCTTTGACCGCCGCCGCCCGTTTTTCTGAAAGCGTCTGATTGTGCGCGTCGCCGCCAACATTGTCGGTATGTCCTTCGATGGAGAAGTTCCACGCAGGCTGGTTGCGGGCCGCGCCCAGCAGCGAATCCAGCGCGGGCTTCGATTCGTCCTTGATATGGTCGGAATCGGTGTCGAACAGAATCCCATAGAGCCGCGCGCGCCCTTCGCTCTTAAGCTGCTGCTCAACCTGGTTGCCAGTTCCCGGCTTCCAGTGCGGACACGAGCCAACATCCTTTGAGATGCGCGTGCCATTCCAATCGTGCGGATTGGTTTCTTTTCCGTGCCAAAAGTGACCGGTGAACGATTTGCCGTCGTCGGCAAAAACGATGATCGCCGGACCGCTATCGCGCGATCCCGGATTCCCCGAACTCCACGTGAAGCGCAGCACCCTGCCGTCAAATCCTCCGTTTTCGATCAGCCCATCGGCAAACACATAGCAGCCTGTCACGGTTACGCCAATTTGTTGTATGTGGAAGTCCCCGTAGTTCGAGGAAAACGTGCCGGAGTTGTCGGGCAGTGGCCGTTTACCCAAAGGCTTGCCGTAGGCATAAATATTCATCATCTCCATGAACTGGCTGTCGCCATAGTTGTTGAGCACCGTCAGCTTGATGTAGCGCCCGACGGCCGGCGTCTTGAGAGGAAACTTCTGTCCGTCCTTCATCGCCGCCAGCGAAATCTTGGCGATTTCGGTGAAGCCGCCGTCCTGGCGGTCGGAGATCTCTAGAGTCACATCTTTGGCGCTGCGCTCCCGCTTCTCGACCTGTGCCGTATCGAAAGCAACGCTGCTGATCTCGCTCCTTTGCGCCAGCTCAAATACGATGACCTTGGGCGAAAAGTCGCCGCGGCTGTTGGCCCAGCCCGTATCTTTCAGCTCATCCAGCAACGACTCAGTTGACCATTGGCCGCTGGCGGATGCCGATGGTGGCGACTGAACCACGAGCGCGCCGGCGCCCCACGACAGCAGGTTAATCTCGTCGGTACTTCCTTGAGCCCATGCCGCCAGCGGCAACCACAATGCGAGCGCGCAAACCACCCCAACACAGACAGAACTTCTGCGTACTGTCATCCCGCCTCCGGAACCTTTTTCATCTCAAAAGCTGTCATCCATATATATCCATCCCTACCGACCGAACGCAACCAATATCGATGCCCGGTAGTGGCTACTTTGGATTTCGACAAGGGCGAGAGTGAGAAAGCTCAGGCGCCCGGGCCACACGTCGATCCCCGATGAGTACTTGAACGCTGACTCTACCGGATTAGGAAGTTGGTGAAAGAGGAGTTGATGGGCTCAAGTGCCTTTTTCATGAAGAAAACGGCACAATGCACTTCGTCAATTCCCTCACGAGAGCTCCTAATCCGGTCGAGTAGAGAGCAAATCGGGCATTGCGGTCAGGGACAGTGGCACCGAACGAGACGCTGGCCAGTTGTCCCGTCGCTGAGCGGTTGAGGGAGTGAATTGCGCCGCGCCGGCAGAGCATTGATCGTTTACCATCGAAGGCGAGATTTCATTGACATTTGAGCCGTAGAACGATAGCCTGCCGATATTCTGCAAATCTTCGGGCGTCCCCTCGCCCAGGAATTCCTGTTCGCCCAATTTGTTGAACCGGTGGCCCGTTTGTGAGTCAACGATCAGGAGAGACATGCCCCTCTCCAAAACCGGAAGGCACCCCACTGCTGCTGCTATCAATGGAGTTCCTTTCACGACCTAATACACCCTGTCTGCCGTTCAATTCAATGTGAGGTTCAAATGACGAAGTTTGCCGCACTCCGGGGTGGGCCGGCTGGATCTTTGCGGATCCATCGCTCGATGGTTTTCCGCATTCTTTCGGGGGCTCGGGTGGCAGGCGTCCTCCTCATCGCCACGCTCTGGTTTGGCTCCCAGGCATGCGCGCAAACCTGCACGGGCCTGTGCCTGCAACAGACGACGTGCCCGGGAATCGAAACAACCTCCATCAGCGGAACTGTATACGCTCCAAACGGGACTGATCCATTGCCCAACGTGCTGGTCTATGTCCCCAATGCGCCGGTCGCGGCGTTGCCGGCTGGCGTGTCATGCGAGCTGGCTGGAGAGACGGTGTCCGGATCGCCCCTGGTGAGCACAACCACGGCCCGGGATGGCTCATTCACCCTGACCGATATGCCGGTCGGCGCCAATATCCCGCTTGTGATCCAGGCCGGCAAATGGAGGCGTCAGGTTTCCATCGCGAATGTGGCCTCCTGCACGAATACCGCGATTTCCGCGAGTCAGTCCACACTGCCCCGCAATCAATCCGAGGGGGACATACCCCAGACCGCCGTGGTGACCGGCTCGGTGGATGCAGCGGAATGCGTATTGAGGAAGATCGGCATCGACGATACCGAGTTTACCGATCCTTCAGGCACTGGGCGCATCAATTTCTATCTCGGCACCGGCACCGGCGTCGGCAACGGCGGAGCCCAGATTTCTCCCAGCACACCGAATGAGATCGAGCTTTGGCACGTCCAGGCGATTTTGAACAAATATGACCTGGTTATGTTCCCTTGCCAAGGGGGCCCATACACAGAAACTGCGAGCGCCGAACAGAACTTGCTCAACTACGTAAACGCCGGTGGCCGCGTCTTTGCCACGCACTACTCCTATGCGTGGTTCTACAACTACTCACCGTTTAGTGACACTGCCGACTGGGCTGTCGATCCGGAAGACAACAATACATTCGCAGACGACCCCGGAACGGGCATCATCAACACGACCTTCCCCAAGGGGAATGAACTCGCGCAATGGCTGCAAGGGATAGGAGCGTCGACCACATTCGGACAGATCCCGATCAGCACGCTCCGCCACGATTTCACCGGCGTGGTCGCGCCCAGCACTCTCTGGCTGTCCGACGAGGATGCGGCCCCGCCCGCAGGCCAGGGTACTGTGCCCATGCAATACACGTTCAACACCCCAGTGAACGTGTCGGCGGCCAATCAATGCGGGCGCGTTGTGTTCAACGACTACCACGTGGAAGATGCGGAAAACAATCCAACAAATGGCATGACCTTCCCCGAAGAGTGCGCCCCCGGACCGATGACGCCGCAGGAGAAGCTGCTTGAGTTCACCCTCTTCGATCTGTCCAACTTCCTTGCGCCCGATATTCCGCCGACGATATTCGCCGGCTTTGTGAATAATCCCTCAACCTTTACCATGGGCGACGCCAGCGATACCATCACCATCAATGTATCGAACACGAGCACGGAAACCGACGCGAGCGCAACGCTGAAGGCGACAGTATCGCTGTCGCCCCTTCTGACGCCACTCACCATGCAGGGCGTGGGCGGAAGCACCGGCTGGACTTGCAATGTGGGAACGCTGACCTGCGCGCGGTCTACCGGCTTGAACAAAGGCGCAAGCGATTCCATTGCCGTGACCGTGAGCGTGGGGTCAGTTGACTTGAGCGCAACCGGCGCGGTTGCCGATGTTGTAATCTCCGACGGAGGGCTGGCGAGTTCCGCGTCGGGAACCGAGACGATCCTGGTCCAAGCGCAATCGGGGACGACCACGACGGCCTCAAATGCTTCGGCCACATTCTCCTCAAGCAGCCAGAGCGTCCCGTTTCAAGCCACTGTCACCAGCAGCGGCGGCACTGTGAACACGGGTACAGTCACGTTCTCGGTTCTCGGGCCGCCGGTGGGGAGCCCGGTGACCAGCGGAACGGTCACCAACGGCGTTGCCTCAGCCAACTTCACGCTGCCGGGCGGCACAAGTGCGAGCACTTACACCATCGTCGCGAACTATAGCGGCGGCGGGGGGTTCCTGAGCAGCAGCAATTCATTGCATCTGCTGACAATTAGCCCGGCCGCCACCACAACTGCCGCGGCCAGCCAAACCGTCAACTACGGTGCAAGCGCACAGAACGTTACCCTGGCCGCAACCGTCAGCAGCAGCGCGGGCGTGGTGAACGAAGGCACCGTTTCATTCGTGGTGTCGCAGAACAGCACCACGTTGTGCTCGGGAACAAGTGCAACGGTGTCGAACGGTGCGGCAAGCGCCACTTGCGCTGTGCCCGGCGGTACGGAAGGCGTTTTCAACATCAGTGCCACCTACAACCCAGGGACCGATTACACCGCGAGCAGTGACAGCTCACAGACGCTGACCATCGTGGTTGACAACACTCTATGGATCGGTAATTCCAACAACACGTCCGTGTCCTTCTCGGCCGCCGGAATTCAGGGAGCTACCGAAAAGTCGGGCGGCACGGGAATGGCAATCGATAGTTCCGGAAACGTCTGGAGCCTGAACTCGAACAGCGTGGCCGAATTCGACAACCTTGCCAAGATTGCCAACACTTACACCGACGGCGGACTCTCCTCGCCAACCAGCCTGGCCATCGACGGCGCCGAACAGGTATGGATTACGAACGCGAGCAACTCCATCTCGGTCTTCGCTTCAAGCGGATCGCCGATTTCGACAGCGGCTTACTCCGGCGGCCAGCTCAATGCGCCATCGGGCGTTGCCATCGATATTTCCGGGAATGTGTGGATCGCCAACAGCGGAGGCAGCTCCGTTACCAAGGTTCTCGGAGCTGCGGTACCGACCGTTCCACTGGCAACGGGTGTAGTCAACGGTACACCAGCGACCGAACCATAGGACGGAGGCGGGTGGCCTTGATCCCCCGTTCCATTTCCAAACCACAACGAGGGTGCCCGGTCCCTCGCACTTGGGGACCGGGGATGGAATCGCCCAAACCTTACACCAGAAGATTCCAAACGATAAGCCGGCTTGTCGAAAGGCATTCCCAAGTCTTCAGATAGTCTCCGACAAACAGCCGCAAATATTTTCCCGAAATTTGCAGTCTATTTCGCGCGAACGCGCACAATCGATTCATGACCTCAGGACAACCACGATCTCTCCCATTCCGCAGTTCCCGCAATTTGATCTGTCAGGTATGCGCCCGGTCCCGTACACACGACGGCGATTTACCCCACCCCTCCCCCCCCTTTCCTCCCATCCACATGAAAACAATAGCGTTACGTCGAAAAAACCCTAAACTACCTACCCAAACAAACAACTTACGTTGCGGAGATCGTCGCAATCCCATCGTTTTAAGCTGAAATTCAGTAGCTTTTGTCGGCTGTTCCGTCCGCGATTTGCCTCGGAATCGCCTCAATCGTCGCGTTCCTGCTGCCCAGCCATTTACAATGGCGTCTATGCCTAAGGGAAGAAAAATTTTACCCCCTGGCATGCCCTAACCTATGACCCCAAGATTCTTCAGCATTTTCGGATTCCTTCGCATTCCCGCGGCTTTCGTGTTCGGCACGGCGCTGCTCGCAAGTTCAGCTTCGCCGCAAACCCACCCCGCTGTGCCTGCTAGCCCCTATGGCGGTGTCACCGTTGAGGATATTGTCGCCCGCGTGAACGATCAGATCATCACGCAGTCCGACTACGATCGCGCCATGAAGGAAATGGACGACGAGGCCAAACAGCACGGCCTCACCAGGCAACAGATTTCCGAAGGCCACAAGGACCTGCTGCGCGATCTGGTCGACCGCCAGCTCTGGCTCTCCAAGGGCAAGGAACTGGATATCAACGGCGAGACCGAGCTCATCCAGCGCCTCAACGAGATCCGCAAGCAATACAACCTTGAGACCATTGAGGACCTGGAAAAGGCCGCCAAGGAGCAAGGTGTTTCGTTTGAAGACTTCAAGGCCAATATCCGCAACACGATCATCACCCAGCAGGTGATGCGCGAGGAAGTCGGCCGTAAGATTCAGGTGACCCCCGGCGAAGTGCAGCGCTACTTTGACGAGCACAAGCAGGAATATGCCAAGCCGGAAAGCATCCAGTTGAGCGAGATTCTCGTTTCAACCGGCCCCGACCCCGACGATGCTGCGAAGACCGCCGCGGGCAAGGCCAAGGCCGACGATATCGAGGCCAAACTCCACGCCGGCGGCGATTTCACCCAGTTGGCCAAGTCCTTCAGCGACGGCACAACGGCCGCCGACGGAGGCGCATTCGGCACCTTCCGCCGCGGAGAGCTGGCCAAGGTATTTGAAGACGCGACCTTTACGCTCAAGTCCGGCCAGTACACCGATCCCATCCGCACCAAGCAGGGATACATCATATTTAAGGTGGACCAGCACGCCGCCG
>Ga0182012_10001806_pt1 | contig 23398 bp, 20 predicted proteins | sample 612S2SmetaG_FD_120486 | JGI IMG/M metagenome (GOLD analysis project Ga0182012, IMG submission 120486) | Permafrost microbial communities from Stordalen Mire, Sweden - 612S2S metaG | ecosystem: Environmental > Terrestrial > Soil > Wetlands > Permafrost | place: Sweden: Stordalen | collected... | reverse complement strand
GCGGCTCGGCGCGACGACCGGATCGTAGACCGCCGGCACGCCCGCCGCGCGCACGATGGCGGCGACCTCGCGCACGGCTGCGGCGCCCATCAGCGCGCCGATGCGCAGTGCGGCGACCGGGGCACCGGCGAGCGCGTCCCATTGCGCGCGGATCAGCGCGGCGTCGACCGGCGCGCCGGCGCGCAGGCCGGCGCCGTCTTGGGCCGAGACGGCGGCCACGATCGTCAGCGGGCGAAGGCCGTACTCCGCCACCACGCGCGCGTCGAGCCCGAGGCCGGCCGCGTTCCACGGGTCGGTCGTGCCGATCGAGACGACCGCCGGGGTCACGGGCACAGCGCCTGCCACCGTTCGACGAGGTCGCGGGCGCTGCGCTCGGGGTCCGGCGCTCCGGCAACCGCGGAGATGACGGCCGCCATTCGCGCGCCCGCGCCGGCGACGGCCGCGAGGTCGTTTGCACCGATGCCGCCGATCGCAGCGACCGGCAGGCCGCCCGCGGCGGCGACGACGGCTGCGAGCCCGGCGGCGCCGATCGGCTTGCCGGCGTCGCCCTTGCTGGCGGTCGCCGCGAACGGACCGGTCCCGACGTAGTCGGCACCCTCCGCGAGCGCCGCGGGGAGGTCGGCCGGAACGCCGCACGACACGCCCAGGATGCGGTCGCCGATGCGCTCGCGCAGGCCGCCGCCGAGCGCCGCCAGGTCTTCCTGGCCGACGTGCAAACCGTCGGCCAGGAGCGCGGCGGCCGGGTCGTCGTTCACGATCAGGAGCGCGCCGAATCGCGCGGTGAGGGCGTGCAGCCGCCGCACCGCGGCGCGGTCGACGCCCGACTTGTCGCGGTACTGCAACAGGCGCACGCCGGCGCGCAGCGCGGCCAGCGCGAGGCCATCGACGTCGGCGGTCGCGGCCGCGTCGACGACGACGTAGATGCCGCGCAGCGCGCGGTCTACGCCGGCCGCCGCGTTAGGGCGAGTTGGTGACGACGACTTGGAGGTTCGCCTGCGCGCCGTTCCCGATCGCCGTAACCGTGATGCAATAGTTCGAGGAGCCGCTCGCGAAGGTCACGCCCTGAGCCGGCGTGACGAAGACCGTGGAGGACTGCTGGTTCGGCGCCAACGGCGCGTAGCCGCCGCCTGGGGCCTGGTAATACAAAACCGGCGTCGAACTGAACGGGCTGATATCCGGCAGGGTTACGCCGGACGTCGGGACCGCAAACGCACAGTTCTTCTGCGCGCCGAGATTATTGGACGTGTAGGTCGCCGGGCTCTGCGTGAATGCTGCCGTCCACGTGAACGACGCGTTCGGAACGACGACGTTATTCGAGCCCGATACGCCCTGCGCGTTGACCTGCACGAGCGGACCCGGCGCTCCGGGACCTGGCGCGATCCCCGTCGGCGAGACGGCGAACACGTTCGTCTGACCCGACCCGTTAGAGAAGATGATCGACGAGATGCCGCGCGCGTTCCCGCTGGTCTGAAAGCCATACCCGCCGGATGTGCCGCAACCGGACAGTATCGCGGCGGTCGCCGCGAGGGCGACGGCGTGAAATGCGTGACGACGCATTGACGAAAACTCCCGTGGACACGGAGATGCGGCGGCCGCCTCCGTAGCGATGCCCGCCGTGACACCCCGCGCTTTGGCGGCGGGCCACGCCGGTTCCTTTTGCAAGCGGCCGGCCGCGCCGCTACGGAAAGTTCGGAACGGCGATCTGGGGAAGCGCGACCTCGAACGGCTCGTCCGCACCGTCGCGCAGCGCCGGCGCGATCGTCAGTTGCAGCTGGGCCGGCCGCGCCGTCTGCGGGACCAGGAAGGTCAGCGAACCCGTGTACTGGGAGTCGGCCGCGAGCCGGAGCCCCTCGTAGAGCGTCTTATCCGTGAGGCTTTGGACCTTGGTGGCCAGGGGCAAGAATATGCCGCCGTGTCCGTCGCGCAGCACGCTCCGGCCGTACGGGAGCACCGTGACGAAGCCCTCGCCGACGTTCGCGAACGCCAGCATCACGTCGATCCGCCCGGTGAAGAACGAGACCTTGCGAACCGTGACCTCGAGGCCGGAGACCGTCGTCTTGATGCCGTCCGGCCGGAACGCCTTCCACGGATGGAACGGGTCCTTGATCGCCCAGGCCTGGCCGGCGTGGACGAGCCCGTACGGGACGGTGACGGTTGCGGACGCCGTCGTATCGTGCGCGTGGTCGAGGAAGCGCACGTTCTCGGAGACGAGGCCGACGTAGCCGAGCTTGCCGCCCGAGCGCGAGCCGATGACCTTGAACGAGTCCACGTGCAGGTCGTCGGCCTTGAAGATGGACTCGAAGTTGCCCGCGCTGCGAAAGTAAGAACGCTCGTCGGGGGACAGCAGGCCGAACGCGGCGGCATAGTGCTGATCCTTGATGGCGCCGACGTAGGCGGTCAGGACCTTCTTCGCGGCGGGATCGAGGTGCGAGCTCGTCTCGGCGGCGCCGGCGATCCCCAGCGCGCACGCGACGGCGAGCGCGGCCGCCCCGGCGGCTCGTGCGATCGCCCTCACTGCTCCTCCCCGAGCATCACGTCGACGATGCGGGCGAGATCCGCGTCGTCGGAATAGCGGATCTCGATCCGCCCGCCGCGCTCGGCGGGAATGATGCCGACGCGCGCGCCGAGCCGGTAGCGCAGCCTGCCCTCGGCGTCCTCGACGTGCGGATCCTTGGCGCGCGGCGGGCGCGGCGCCGTTTGGCGGCGGCCGGCGGCCAGCCGCTCGATCTCGCGGACCGTGAGCCCCTCGCGGACCGTCCGCTCCGCGACCGCCCGACGCTCGGATTGCTCGACTGCCAAGAGAGCACGTGCATGACTAGCAGACAGGGCACGGGAGCGGACCATCGCTTTGATCTCGTCCTCGAGCGCGAGCAACCGGAGCGCGTTCGCCACCGCGGGGCGGCTCTTACCGAGGCGCTCGGCGAGCCGTTCTTGGGTGTAGCCGTACTCGTCGACGAGGTGCGAGAGGCCCATCGCCTCCTCGAGCGGGTCGAGGTCTTCGCGCTGGAGGTTCTCGACGACCGCCAATTCGAGGCTGGCCACGTCGTCGGCCGCCCGTACGATGGCGGGGATCGTCGCAAGACGCGCGGCCGCGGCGGCGCGCCAGCGGCGCTCGCCCGCGATCAACTCGTAGATGCCGCTCTGTGCGTCGCCGGCGGGACGCACGATGATCGGAACCAGCACGCCCAGCTCGCGGATCGACTGCTCCAGTTCGGCCAGTGCCTCGGGGGCGAACGTGGTCCGGGGCTGCTGCGGGTTGGGACGGATGCGGTCGACCGGCACTTGCACGAGGCCGGCCGCGCTCGCCGGCTGCTCGCCGAGCAGGGCGCCGAGCCCGCGCCCGAGGCCTTTACGGGCGCTCACGCGCCGGAAACCTCGCGGGCGAGGGCCATGTAGGCTTGGGCGCCGCGGCTGCGCAGATCGAACAGCGCGGCCGGCTTGCCGTAGGAGGGGGCCTCGGAGAGCCGCACGTTGCGGGGGATCTGCGTGCGAAAAACTTGGCTCGGGAAGTGCGCGTTCACCTCATCGAGAACTTCGACCGCCAGCTTCGTGCGCCCGTCGAACATCGTCACCAGCACGCCGCCGATCCGCAGCGTCGGATTGAGGAAGGCCCGGATCTTGTCGACCACCGTCGTCAGCGCCGACAGCCCCTCGAGGGCGTAGTACTCGGCCTGGACCGGGATCAAGACCTCGTCGGCGGCGGTCAGCGCGTTGACCGTCAGCAGCCCGAGCGACGGGGGGCAGTCGATCAGCACGTACTCGTAGCGGTCGGCGACCGACGCCAGTGCCTGCTTGAGCCGGCCTTCGCGGGAGAGGGCCGAGACGAGCTCGATCTCGGCGCCGGCCAGGTTGATCGTGGCCGGGACGACGTGGAGCCCCGGCACCTCGGTCTCGCGGATGGCCTGCTCGAGCGGCACCCCGGCCAGGAGCACGTCGTAGATGCACTGATCGACGGAGCCTTTGTCGATGCCGAGGCCGCTCGTAGCGTTGCCCTGGGGGTCGGCGTCCACGACCAGCACCCGGCTGCCGAGCAGGGCCAGCGACGCCCCGAGGTTGACGGCGGTCGTGCTTTTGCCCACCCCGCCCTTCTGGTTCACGATGGCGATCGAGCGGGCGCTCATGCGGTCGCGTCGACCGGCGCGGCCCCGTCGAGCTGGTAACGGCGCTTCATCGCCTCGTAGCGCTCGTAGGTGTGCTGGTCGATCTCACTCCAGGGGAGCCCGTCGAGCAGCGGGATCAGCCGGTTACGCAAGGCGTTCCCCCGGATCATCAGTTGGTAGAAGGAGCGCCGCTCGTACTCGTACGGCCCGTAGAGCCGGGCGCCGGGGCAGCGGTCCAGCAGCCAGTCGAGCAGCGGCTTGTGCCGGACGTGCATCTTCACGGTAATCTGCGGCTGAAAGCGGTCCCCGCCGAAGTGTCCCTCGCCGATGAGCACGCCCAGCAGCACGCCCAATTCGAAGCCGTCCGGGTCAGCCGCCATGCCCGCCGCTTCTTGTTTCACCGTTTCGTTCCTTGTGGAACTTGTGGAACGGCTTTCGCCGTCCACCACCGCCGCAACGCGATCACGGACCAGACGGCCTCGACGACGCCGAACGGCCACGCGCCTTGGAGGAAGCCGTAGACCGAGCCGAGCGCGCACGAGGCGGCGAAGCCGAGCACGAACCAGTGGCTGCGGCGCTCCAGCGCGTAGCATGCCAGCATGGCGGTGACTGCGACGAGCCCGAAGGCCGTGAGCGCGCTGACGAGCGACCCTGCGCGCGGGCTAGCCGGGCGCTTCGGCGCGGGCCAGATCGGCCGCGGCCGCCAGCAGTCCCGCGCGCTCGTTGATGCCCGGGTCCTCCACGACGCGGTCGAGCAGGGCGCCGAGGATCCGCCCCACGGCCGGGCCGCCGCTCGAAGACGGGGCGAGCGCGCCGGCTTCCTTCAAGAGGGCGACCACATCGGAACCGGTCACGGCGAGATCTTTGACCGACAGCGGCGGCTTGGCGGAGGCGACCTCGTAGACGCGCGCCTGGTAGCGCTCGTTGCTGTCGTCGCGCTTGGGTAGGCCGCTGCCGGCAATGTCGGCGGCCCGCAGGGCGAAGAGGCGGTCGAGGTGCTCAGGGCCGATGCGCCGGATGAAGCGCCGGATCGTCGCGTCCTTGACGGCGGGATCGGCGACGTACATGTGCCCGCGCACGAGGCGGCTGACCGTCTCGACCTCCTCGCCGGAGAAGCGCAGGCGGGTCAGCGTCTCGCGGGCGTCCTCCTCGCCGACGATCTCGTGCCGGTAGAAGTGGGGCCCGTCCTTGGTTTGCGGCTTGGCGATGTCGTGGAAGAGCGCCGCGAGCCGCAGCACGAGGTCGCCGGCCGGGGCGGCGTCTACGGTCGCCAGGGTGTGGTGATAGACGTCGTAGGCGTGCCACTCGTTCTGCTCGACGCCGACCGTGCGCGCCAGCGACGGCAGGATGACCGGCAGCAGACCGCCCGCCCGCATGGCCTCGAAGCCGATCGACGGCCGTTTCGCCCCCAGCAGTTTGACCAGTTCGTCGCGGACGCGCTCCGGCGAGACCGAGGCGGCCAGGGGAGCGGCGCCGCGCATGGCGTCCATCGTCGCCGGTGAGATCTCATACTCGAAACGGGCCGCGAACTGGCAGGCCCGCAGCATGCGCAGCGGGTCCTCGACGAAGGCCTCGGGCCGCAGCAGGTCGATGCGGCGCGCCCGAATATCGGCGACGCCGCCGTACGGATCGACGATCTCGCCCTCGGGGAGCGCCCGGGCGAGCATATTCATGCGGAAGTCGCGCCGCGCGAGGTCGTCGACGAGGGGCACGTCGGCGCCGGCGTGCACGTCGAAGTCGCGATGGCCCACGCCGGTCGAGCGTTCGCGGCGCGGGAGCGCCACGTCGACGGTCGCGCCGCGCAGCGTGCACTTGACGACGGCGAAGGCCGCGCCGACCACGTCGGCCTTGCCGACGCCGCGCAGCGCGGCGACGAGCGCGTCCAACGGCACCCCGGCCGCGACGTAGTCGAGGTCGACCAGCGGGACGGCGATGCCTTCGACGGCTGCCCGGACCTCGTCGCGCACCCGGCCGCCGACCGCGTAGAGGGCGCCGGGCGGCAGCGCGGCGGCCAGATCGGCGTCGATCGCCGCGGCGTCCGCCTGCGTCACGCGGGCGTCCCGGCACGCGGGCCGAGGCAGAGCGGGCGCTTGGCGGGCACGCCGGAGCGGCGCGGGAAGCGCGCGGCGGTCGGCGCGACCTTGCGCACGAGGACGACGCGCCGCTCGCCGTCGATGACGTGCTCGACGACGACCTCGCCGCCGAGCATGCGGGCGGCATCGGCCGCGGCCACCCGCTCGCGCTCGTCGAGGGCGCCGCGCTGTAGCACGGCCGCCCCGCCGACGGCGAGCAGCGGCAGCGTCAGCTCGAGCACGGTCGGCAGCGTGCCGACGGCCCGGGCCGTGGCCGACCGGAAGCGCTCGCGCAGCGCCGGGTCGCGGCCGGCCTCTTCGGCGCGCGCCTCGACGACGGTCGCGTCGAGTTCGAGCGCGGCCACGGCCTCGCGCAGGAAGCGCGCCTTCTTGCCGACCGACTCGATGAGCGTAAGCGGAACGCCGAGGACGATCGCGAGCGGAATCCCGGGGAGCCCGCCGCCGCTGCCGACGTCCACGAGCGCCCCCTCGACGTATGGCGCGATCGTCAGCGCGTCGGCAACGTGCGCGGCGACGGCCTCGGCGTCGCGTGCCGCCGTCAGGTTCGCGCGCTCGTTGCCGGCAAGCAGGAGCGCGACGTAGCGATCGAGCCGAGCGCGCGCGGCGTCGCTCACGTTAACAGGATATGTAATATTTAATGCCACAAAACGTCGCTACGCGCTCGCGCCCTGCGCCGGCGGGGTTTGGCGCGCGCGGTGCAAGGCGACGGAGAGCACCGCCACGTCGGCCGGCGACAGCCCGGGGACGCGACCCGCAGCGCCGAGCGTGCGCGGGCGATAGCGCGTCAACTGTTCGCGCGCCTCGAGCGAGAGCGCGCGCACGCCGTCGAACGCGAAGCCGTCCGGGATGGCGGTGTGTTCGCCGTGCGCCGCCCGGCGGATCGCCGTCTGCTGGCGCGCGACGTAGCCTTCGAGCTTGATTTCGATCGCGACGCGCTCGGCCGTCGCGGCGTCCACCGGCAGGTCGGCGGCGACGTGCTCCGCCGTCACCTCCGGGCGTCGCAACGCGTCCGCGACCGTGGCGCCGGCCGGAACCCCTGCGGCGTTGCCGGCCCCCAGCCGCACGGCCGAGGCGGCCGCTATGCCGCGCTCCAGCGCCTCGCGGCGTTCGACGAAACGCTCGTAGTCGGCCTCGGGCAGCAGGCCGATCTCGCGCCCCAGCGGCGAGAGGCGCAGATCCGCGTTGTCGTGGCGGAGTACGACGCGGTGCTCCGCCCGCGAGGTCAGCATGCGGTACGGCTCGTCGACGCCGCGGGTCACGAGGTCGTCGATCAGCACGCCGATATAAGCCTGCGAGCGCGCGAACCGGACCGGCTCGCGCCCCTGGACGGCGCGCGCGGCATTGATGCCGGCGACGATCCCCTGGGCGGCGGCCTCCTCGTAGCCCGAGGTGCCGTTCAACTGTCCGCAGTGAAAGAGCCCCGCGACCCGGCGGGTCTCGAGCGTATCGCGCAATTCGGTCGGCGGCACGTAGTCGTACTCGACGGCGTAGCCCGGCCGCAGCATCTCGGCCGCCTCGAGGCCCGGCAGCGTGCGGAGCATCGCCAGCTGCACGTCCTCCGGCAGCGAGGTCGAGAAGCCGCCGATGTAGAGCGAGTTGGTCGCCCAGCCCTCGGGTTCCACGAAGATCAGGTGGCTGGGGTTGTGGGCGAACTTGACGACCTTGTCCTCGATCGACGGGCAGTACCGCGGGCCGATGCCGCGGATGAGGTCGAGGCCGTAGAGCGGCGAGCGGTGTAAATTGTCGCGGACCAGGGCATGGGTGCGGGCGCCCGTCTGCACGACGTAGCAGGGTAATTGCGGTCCCGCAAACGCCGCCGGGCTGCGGTAGGAGAAGGGCAACGGAACCGGACTGGGTTCCTGGAGCCGCATCCGGCCCAGGTCCGCGGTCGCGCGATCCACCCGCGGCGGGGTCCCCGTCTTGAGCCGGCCGGTCGGAAAGCCCAGCCGGCGCAGCGCGTCGGCCAGCCCGGCTGCGGGCCGCTCGCCGAGCCGCCCGGCCGGCTCGCTGAACTCGCCCCGGTAGATGCGGCCCCCCAAAAAGGTGCCGGTGGCCAGCACGATCGCCCGGGCGTAGTAGGCCTGGCCGCCGGCACAGCGGACGCCGCGCACCCGGCCGGCCACGACGATCAGGTCCTCGACGAGGCCCTCGGCGATCCGCAGGCGCGGCTGCGCGCGCAGCGTCGCGACGGCCGCCCGCGCGTAGGCGGCCTTGTCGGCCTGCGCCCGGAGTGCCCGGACCGCCGGCCCCTTCGACTCGTTGAGAAACCGGACGTGCAGTTCCGTGCGGTCGATCAGCCGCGCCATCTCGCCGCCGAGCGCGTCGATCTCGCGGACGAGCTGGCCCTTCGCGCTCCCGCCGATGGACGGATTGCAGGGCAGCGTGCAGATGCGCTCGGGATCGCCGGTGACGATCAGCGTCTCGACGCCGAGCCGCGCCGCGGCGAGCGCCGCCTCGACGCCCGCGTGGCCGCCGCCGACGACGATGACCGCCGCGTCTTCCGACCGCACCGTCCCCATCGCCTCACTTTACGACGCGGGGCCCGCGCTTTCGTGCAGCCGGCCTACTTGCCGATGCAGAAGCGGCGAAAGATTCCCTCGAGCAGCTCCTCGGTCGCTTCGCTGCCGGTCAATTCCCCGAGCGCGCGCGTCGCCGCCATCAGATCGCCGGCCAGCAAGTCGGCGGGGGCTCCGGCCGCGAGCGTCTCCAGGGCGAAATCGAGCGACCGCAGCGCCTCCAGCACGGCGCCCGCCTGGCGCGCGTTGGCCAGCGACGGCCGCTCGAGATCGACCCGCTCGTCGCCGAGGACGACCCGCTCCAGCGCCGCCTTCACGGCTGCGACCGTCGCCCGATCGAACGCCGAACCGAGCAACGCGTCGCGCTCGTCCGCGGCACGCGCATCGTAGGCCGCGCGCCCGGCGTCGGCTTTGTTGTAGAGTACGACGCGCTCGCGCCCGCGCGTGCCGGCGAGGATCTCGCGGGCGGCCGTCGAGAGCGGCGCCGACGCGTCGACGACGACGAGCGCGACCCGCGCCTGCTCGAGCGCCGCGCGCGAACGCTCGATGCCGGCCGCCTCGAGGCGCTGCGCCGGTTCGTGCGAGTTCGCAAGTTGGCGAATGCCGGCCGTGTCGACCAGCCGCGCGACGAAGCCGTCGAGCGCGAGCGTCTCCTCGATCGTGTCGCGCGTCGTGCCGGGCAGATCGGAAACGAGCGCGCGCTCGGCGCCGAGAAGCGCGTTCAGCAGCGACGACTTCCCCGCATTCGGCGCGCCGACGATCGCGACCGCTACGCCTTCGCGCACGAGGCGGCCGTGTTCCCACGTGCGCGCCAGCGCCGCGAGCGCGTCGCGCGCCGCCTGCAAGCGCGCGCGCAGCGCCGGCTGCGGCGGTTCCTCGACCTCGTCGGGAAAGTCGACGGCAGCGGCGAGTTCCTCGAGCGCCTCCGCGACGCCGGCGCGCACGCGTTCCACCTCGGCCGCGAGGCCGCCGGACAGGCCGGCTGCGGCCGCGCGCGCCGCCGAGCGGTGCTCGGCCTCGATCAGGTCGGCGACGGCCTCCGCCGCGCTGAGGTCGAGTTTGCCGTGCTCGAACGCGCGGCGCGTGAATTCGCCCGGCCCGGCGAGCCGCGCGCCCGCCGCGAGCAGCACGGCCAGCGTCTCGCGCGCGACCGCGGGCGAGCCGTGCACGTGCAGTTCGAGAACGTCTTCACCCGTCGCGCTGCGCGGCCCGGCGAAGTAGAGCGCGAGGCCCTCGTCGATCGTCGCGCCGCGCGCGTCGACGACGCGGCCGACGGTCGCCACCCGATCGCGCAGCGGCGAGGCCGCGACGAACGCGCGGCGCGCCAACTCCAGCGCCAGCGGACCGCTCGCGCGCACGATCGCCACCGCGCCGCGTCCCGGCGGCGTAGCGATCGCGGCGATCGTGTCGCCCGTCGGCCCTACTTGGGGTGGACGACGACGCGGCGGTCGGGCTCGGCGCCAGCCGACTCGGTCGTCACGTACGGATTCTCCGCCAGCGCGAGGTGGATGATCTTGCGCTCCGACGGCAGCATCGGATCCAGTTCGATCGGACGCTTCTCGCGGATCGCACGCTCGAGGCCCGCGAGCGCGACGCCGCGCAACTGGTCGGCGCGGCGGGCGCGATAGCCCTCCGCGTCGATCGTGTAGTAGTGCCGGTTGTTACGCTGGCCCGCGTTGATGATGTTGTTGAACACGAGGTTCAGCGCTTCGAGCGTGTTTCCGTGGCGGCCGATCAGGTTGGCGAGATCGGAGCCGTTCACTTCGAAATACTCGCCTTCGGGCCGCGAGTAATAGCGCACGTCGCCGTCAACGCCCATCTTCACGAGGATCTCTTCGAGCAGCGCGCGCGCCGGCTTGGCGCTCTCGGGTTCGACCTGCGGAGCGGGGCGCGGGCGCTCCTCGCGGGGAGGCCGCCGCTGCTCGCCGCCTTGCGCTTGCGGACGGCGGCGCACGCCGCCGGTGCGCGCGCGCCTGCGTTGGCCGTAGCCTGCGGGTTCTCCGTCGTTTGCGGGCCGGTCGGCGCCGCCGCTCAGTTCGTCGTCCATCGCTCCGTCAGTCTTTCGGGTTTATCTGCGAGATCCGCGCTTGCGCCGCGTCGAACGCGGCGAGCCGTCCGGGCGTACCGCGGCGGCCGTTGCCACGTCGTCGGCCTGGGCCAACGCTTTCGCGGCGCCCCCGCCGGCTCCGCCCTCGGCGAGAGCGGGCTTCGGCGCGTAGCGCCGCATCAGGTAGAACTGCTGCGCCATCGTGAGCAAATTGAAGGTCAGCCAGTACAGGATGAGCGCCGACGGCCAAAAGCGGCCGATGAACGCAATCATGACCGGCGACACGAACGCCATGATCTTCTGCTGTTGGGCCTGCTGCTCGTCCATCGCCGGGCTCGAGAGCCGCACGCTGAAGTACATCGACACGACGTACAGCGCGAGCAGCACGTAGTCGGGCTGCGCGAGGCTCGCCGCCAGGATCTTGCTCGTTTCCGAGAACGGCGTCCCGATCCAGAGGAATTTCGTCGTCGCGAACTCGGCCTTGTTCGAGTTGATCGCGTAGTACAGGCTGTAGAGGATCGGCATCTGCAACAGCAGCGGCAGGCAGCTCGCGAACGGGTTGACGCCCGTCTCTTTGTAGAGCGCCATCGTCTCTTGCTGCAGCTTCTGCTGGTCGTTCTTGTACTTCGCCTGCAGCGCTTTCATCCGCGGCTGCAGGGCCTGCATCTTCGTAATCGACTTGAACTGGAACGAGTTCAACGGCCAGAAGACCAGTTTTACCGCGACCGCCAGGATGACGAGGCTCAGACCGAAGTTGTGCGTGACCGTGTTGAGAAAGCGCAGCGCGTTCTCGAGCACGCCCACGATCGGGTCGAGCAAAAAATTAGTAGCGAGCAGGTGCTCCAAGAGCGTCAGCCTTTCACGAACGGGTCACGGGACAAGGTCGACGCCTCCCGGATTCCACGGATTGCACCGCACGAGCCGCGCTGCGGCGAGGTATACGCCGCGCAACAGGCCGTGTTTCAACACGGCCTCGTACGCGTACTGCGAACACGACGGATAGAAACGGCACGAGCGCGGCAGCGCCGGGGAAAGAACCACTTGATAGAGCCGGATCAGGCCTGCCAGCGCGTAGCGCATCAGGCGCCGGCCCGCGTGAGGCCGGCGAGGGCGGCCGCCACGTCGGCCGCGAGCCGCTCGTACGACGCGCCCGCCGCCTCCGGCCGCAGCACGATGACGAGATCGGCCGCCGCCCCGGCCCCGGGGACGGGACGCAGCGCGTCGAGGGCGCCCTGCACCCGGCGGCGCACCCGGTTTCGGACAACGGCGGGGCCGACGGCCTTACTGGCCGTGATCCCGACTCGAAGCGGCCCGCTCGGCCGCGGAACGCCGAACGCCGAGAGCGTCGGCAGCGCCGCCCGCCGGCCCCGGCGCCTGACGCGAGCGAAATCGCCCGCCCGGCGCAGGCTGGCAAACCAGCGCACGATTATCTTGACCCCTAGACGGTCAGGCGCTTGCGACCCTTCCTCCGGCGCGCCGCTATGACCCGGCGACCGTTCTTGGTCGACATCCGCTCGAGAAAGCCGTGGACGCGCTTGCGCCGGCGATTGTGTGGCTGAAACGTACGCTTCATGATCTCCCTTTACTCGCGACCACAGAGTATATCCGTGAGGGATGGGGGCCGTCAACGCCCCCCGGGGGCGGACCGCCCTTTTCCACACCTGTGGACGGCCTTGTGGAGAAGCCCTTCCGCGGACCCGTGGCAATCGCCCGCAAAGGCCGAAAACGTGGCCCTTTCAGGGATTTCTTAAGGTCCGGATAACCGCTTCTTGAGCAAGGTAAAAACGCGGATTTTACCGTGCTTTGGCGCTGTGCACAGTGTGGATAAGTCTGGGGAAAGTCCTCAGAGGATTAGGCTCTCGTCCTGCCAATTCTCGCGCTCCATCTCGGGCGGACCAAGGCGCCTTTCCGGCGCGTTTCGGGCGGCTCGCGGTGAGATTATATTAAGGCGGAACACGAGCATGGCCATAGCCCTCGGACCGGACGAAATCAGCGATTTCTGGCAGTCGGTCCTCGCGGCTCTCAAGGGAAAATTCACCGAGCCCGTTTTCGAAATGTGGCTCAAACCAATGCGCCTGATCGAGCTTTCCGACCGGGAAGCGACCCTCTCGGTCAACACGAAATTCGCCAGGGACTGGGCCGAGAACCGGCTGCGGTCGGACCTGACGACGATTCTCTCCGACCTGCTCCAGCACGAGGTGGCGCCGCGCTTCGTCGTGACCGAAGCCGAGGGGCACAGGCCCGTCGCGGCCTCCGAGCCGTTGCGCGTGAGCACGCCGCGGCGGCTGCTGGCGCCCCAACCCGCCTCCGACGACCTGCATTCGGCGGATCTCAACAAGAACTACACGTTCGAACATTTCGTCGTAGGCAGCTTCAACCGGCTGGCACATGCGGCGGCCGTCGCGGCTGCGCAGGCGCCGGCAAAGGCCTACAACCCGCTGTTCCTGTGGGGCGGCGTGGGTCTCGGCAAGACGCATCTCATGCACGCGATCGGCAATCACGTCATCTCGGAGAACCCGCGGGCGAACGTCGTCTACGTTTCTACCGAGAAGTTCACCAACGAATTCATCATCGCGATCAAGAACAACGAGACGCTCCAATTTCGCAATAAATACCGGCACGCCGACGTGCTCCTCATCGACGACATCCAGTTCCTCGAGGGCAAGGAGCAGACGCAAGAGGAATTCTTTCATACTTTTAACTCGCTCTACGAGTCGAGCCGCCAACTCGTCATCTCGAGCGACCGCGCCCCGACGGAGCTGCAGACGCTGGAACACCGCCTGCGCTCGCGGTTCGGCGGCGGACTGACGATCGACGTGCAGACGCCGGACGTCGAAACGCGCGAAGCCATCCTCCGCAAAAAGGCCGAGAGCGAGAGCGTTCACGTCCCGGACGAGGTAACGTCGCTCATCGCGAAACTCGTCCCGTCCAACATCCGCGAGCTCGAAGGAGCGCTGATCCGCGTCGTTGCGTTCGCCTCGCTCACGAAGTGCCCGGTCACCTCGGAACTCGCCATCGAAGCACTGAAGAACGTCATCCCCGTGGCGCCGGTGCGCCGCGTTACGATCGCACACATCAAGGACGTCGTCGCGAAGGCGCACGCGCTGACGGTTAAGGAAATGGACAATCATCGCCGCGACCAGCGGCTGGCGGCGCCGCGCCAGATCGCGATGTACGTCTCGACGGTCCTCACCGACAACTCGCTGCCCCAAATAGCGCGCGAGTTCAATAAGAAGGACCACACGACGGTCATGTACGCCCGCGACAAGGTCAAGGAACTCATGGAGCGCGACGAGGCCTACCGCAGCAAGGTCGAGCAGTTGATCGCCTCCTGTCAGCACGGTTGAGCCTCACCGGCTCCCGCCGAACTCCTCTTTCGCCGGCGCCCCAAAAGGGCGCCGGTCTCGTTTCCGGCGCCCGCCCAGGGGGTTCGAAGCGCGGTGGGCAACGCCGCGAACAGGTCGGTTCACGGACCGTGGATAAGGTCAGCGACCGGCCTTCCGTGTGCAGATGTGGAACGAGTGGGCACCGACATGCACAGGCGCCGGCGACCGCAAACGGCCGGTCTCGCAGGCTCCGAGCGACTCTCCTCAGATTGCACCGTACTACTACTACTACGATGACACTACATAAAAGAATACCGAGGAGTACTCATGTCTCTGCAGCCGGTGGATGACCGAGCCCCCAACCGCGACGGGAGGGCCGGCGCGTGAAGTTCACCTGCAGCACGAAAGACATCGCAACGGCCGTCGGCGCCGCGAGTAAAGTCGTCAACGCGCACACGACGGTCCCGATCCTCTCGAACGTCTTGTTGTCGGCCGACGAACGCGAGATTCGCGTCCGGGCCACCGATCTCGAGATCACGCTGGAGCAGACGGTGGCGGCCGAGGTGAGCGAGCCCGGCAGCGTGACGGTCCCTGCGAAACTCTTCAGCGGCTATCTCGGCAATCTGCCGCCCGGCATGCTCGAGATGAGCGGCACGCCGTCGCGGGCCAGCGTCAAGTGCGATCGCTCGAACTACGATTTTCACGCGTTGCCGGCGGACGAGTACCCGCCGTTGCCGTCGTCGCAGAAGGGCCTGAGTTTTTCGGTCGACTCGAAGCGGTTTCGCGACGGCGTCAACGCCACGATCTTCGCTGCGTCGAGCGAGGAGGCACGCGGCGCGGTCCTCATGGGCACGTTGCTCGAAGTGACGGGCGACTCGCTCACGATGGTCGCCACCGACGGCTACCGGCTCGCGAAATGGGCGACGACACTGGGACCCGGCGTCGGCGACGCGAGCGCCAAGTACATCGTCCCGTCGCGCGGCCTGAGCGAGGCGTCGCGCAACTTGGGCGCCAGCGGAACGGTCGACGTCGCGGCCCTCGGCCCGGCCGGCAACCAATTGTCGTTCACCGCGGGTAGCGTCGCCCTGGTCGCGCGGCTCGTCGACGGTCAGTACCCGAACTACGGCCAGGTGATCCCGGCCCAGTTCGACCGCTCGGTGACGGTCAATACCAGCGCCCTGGTGGGCGGCCTGCGCCGCGCCGAGCTCGTCGCCGGCGATCGAGCCAGCATGGTCAAACTCAGCGTCTCGAACCAGCAGCTGATCATCACCGCCAGCAGCGACACGGCGGGCAACGCCTACGAAGAACTCGAGGTCGAGCAGACCGGCGAGGATCTCACGATCGCGTTCAACGCGCGCTATCTCGTCGAGATCCTCGGCCACGTCGACTCGCCGCAGGTCGTGATGGAGTTCTTGGGGCCGCTTTCGCCGGCGGCGATCCGCCCGCTGGAGGCCCCCGAAGGCTCGACGCAGCTGTACGTCCTCATGCCGCTTCGTCAGTAGCGGGCGGACGCGCGCAAGCGTGCTGCTCGCGCGGCTGACCCTCGTCGATCTGCGTAACTACGAAGCGTTGTCGTTCGAACCGCCCGAGGGCCTCTCTCTGCTCGTCGGTCCGAACGGCCAGGGGAAGAGCAACTTGCTCGAGGCGATCGCGTTGCTGGCGACGGCGAAGTCGTTTCGGACGTCGCACGAGCGCGAACTCATCCGCGACGGCTGCGAGCGCGCGACCGTCGCGGGCGACGTCGTGCTGCAGGCGGGCTTCGTGCGGCTAGGATGCACGATCGCGCGCAACGGTGCGGGCACGCGGAAGACCTACGCCGTCAACGGCAAAGGCGTCCGCTTCGCGTCGTACCTGGGCAACGCGCGCGTCGTGACGTTCGTGCCTGCCGATCTCGATTTGGCCGGCGGCGCGCCGGCGGCGCGGCGAACGTTCCTCAACGCCGCGTTAGCGCAGGAAGATCGTGCGTACTACGCGTCGCTCGCGGCATACCAGAAGTACGTCACGCAGAAGAACGCGATGCTGCGCGGAGCGATCGGGTTCGACGGAGACCTGCTCGACACGTACGACGAGCGGCTCGCGCAAACGGGCGCCGCGCTGGTCGCCGCGCGCCGCCGGTACGTCGACGAACTCGCGGACGCGGCGGCGGCGGCCTACGACCGCATCGCCGGCGGCCGCGATGGAGGGCTGCGGGTCCGCTACGCACCGAACGCCTCCGAAGACGAATTGCCCGACCGCATCAAGGCGGCGCGGCCGCTGGAGACGGCGCGCCGCAGGGCCCTCGTCGGGCCGCATCGCGACGACTTCGAGCTGGCGCTGGGGCAGCGGCCGCTCGCCGCCTACGGATCGCAGGGGCAGCAGCGCAGCGCGGTCCTGGCATTGAAGATCGCCGAATACAACGTCATGACCGCGCGAAGCGGCGAGCCGCCGCTGCTCCTGCTCGACGACGTCCTCTCGGAGCTCGACCCCGAGCGCCAGGCCGCCTTCCTCGGCGCGCTCGACGGACTCCGCCAGGCGTTCGTGACGGCGACGGTGCGACCGCAGGGCGTCGACGAGGCGGCCACCTACCGGGTCGAGGCGGCCCGGGTGGAGCGGGTGGCCTGATGCTGCGCCCCCTGAGCGCCGCGCTGGCAGGCTGGGCACCCGCGCCGGGCGGCCGCAGCGACCCGCTCGGCGCGATCGTCGCGCAATGGCCGGCGCTCGTGGGTGCCGGCGTGGCCGCCAACGCCCGCCCGGTCGCCCTCAGCGGCGATACGCTCGTGGTGGGCGTGCGCTCGAGCGGCTGGAGCCAGCAACTCTCGCTCCTGGCCCCGGGGATCATCGCCTCGCTCCGCGAGTTGCCGGAGGGCGCCGCGGTCGAGCGGCTGCGCTTTCGCCTCGTTGCCCCCGCCACCGCGCGGCCCCGCCCCGGGCTTGGAGCGGCGGCCGGGCCGGCAGGCCTCCGGGCGCCCCGCGACCTGCCACCCGCGGCCTCCGCCGCCGAGGCCCTGCAGCGGTTGCGCGAGCACGCCTCTGCGCGCCGGCCGGCTGCCGGCGCCTGCACGGACTGCGGCGGCCCGCACCCCGGCGGTGGGCGCTGCTCGCCGTGCGACAGCAGCGAGCGCCAGGCCCGCGCCGCGGCGGTCCAGCGGCTGATGTACGAGGCACCCTGGCTCGGCTACGACGAGATCGCGCGGCTGGCGGGCGGCGTCGAGCGGGACGAGTACGACCGGCTGCGCCGCGCCTTGCTGGCGCGCTGGTGGGAGACGCTGGTCGTTGCCGAGCGCTCCAAGCGGGCGACGCCGCACGAGCGGCGGATCGCAAGCTCATACGTGCTCCTGCAGTCCGGGCTCGACCCCGAGCGGATCACACCTGCGGTCGTCCGCAACCTGCTGGGAACCCAGCTCGCCGCCCTGTTGTTCTCATAGCGCGGATAGGACGCCATGCGGCGCGAAGTAACGATGCGAATGAACGAATACACCGGCGAGCAGATCGAAGTTCTCAAGGGCCTCGAGGCCGTCCGCAAGCGGCCCGGCATGTACATCGGCAACACTGCCGAGCGGGGCCTCCACCAGTTGGTCTACGAAGCCGTCGACAACGCCGTCGACGAAGCGCTCGCGGGCCACGCGACCAAGATCACGGTCGTCCTGGGTAAGGACGGCTCGTGCTCGGTCGAGGATGACGGGCGCGGTATTCCGATCGACATGCACGCCGAGGAGCAGATGCCGGCCGTCGAGGTCGTCATGACGATCCTCCACGCCGGCGGCAAGTTCGGCAACGGCGGCTACAAGGTCTCCGGCGGCCTGCACGGCGTCGGCATCTCGGTCGTCAACGCCCTCTCCGAGCGGATGATCACCCGCGTCAAGCGCAACGGGAAGATCTACGAGATCCGTTTCGAGCGCGGCATCACCGTTCAAAAGCTCAAGGTGATCGGCAAGACCGAGGGCACCGGCACCTACCAGTGGTTCCTCCCGGACACCACGATGTTCGAGACGTTCGATTTTCACTGGGACATCCTCCAGAAGCGTCTGCGCGAGCTCGCCTTCTTGAATCGCGGGCTGTCGATCACGCTGCGCGACGAACGCCCCGAGGAAGTCAAGGAGCGCACGTTCGTCTACGACGGCGGCATCGTGTCGTTCGTCGAGCACCTCAACGACAAGAAGGATCCGCTGCACCCGATCATCTCGACCAACGGCGTGCGCGACGGCATCGACGTCGAGTGCGCGCTGCAGTGGGCCGACACGTACAGCGAGACGATCTTCTCGTTCGCGAACAACATCAACACGATCGAGGGCGGCATGCACCTGCTCGGCTTCCGTACGGCCGTCGGGAACGCGATCAACACGTATGCGAAGAAACGCGGCTTGCTCAAGGAGTCGGACGGCAACCTTTCGACCGACGACTGCATGGAAGGGCTGACCGCCGTCGTCTCCGTGAAACTCGAAGAGCCGCAGTTCGAAGGCCAGACGAAGACCAAGCTCGGCAACGCCAGGGTGCGCAGTATCGTCTACGGCCTCGTCAACGAGCGCTTGGACTTCTTTTTTGAGGAGAATCCCAAGAGCGCGCGCGCGATCGTCGAGAAATGCATGCAGGCCGCCCGGGCTCGCGAGGCGGCGAAGAAAGCCCGCGACCTCTCGCGGCGCAAGAGCGCGCTCGACGGCGGCGGCCTCCCCGGCAAGCTGGTCGACTGCACCAACTCCGATCCTGCGCAGAGCGAGATCTTCCTCGTCGAGGGCGACTCGGCGGGCGGCACGGCGAAGATGGGCCGCGACTTCCGCACGCAAGCCATCCTCCCGCTGCGCGGCAAGATTCTCAACGTCCAGAAGGCCCGGCTCGACAAGGTGCTGTCGAACGAAGAGATTCGCACCATGATCACGGCGCTGGGCACGGGCTTCGGCGACGAGTTCAATCTCGACAAGCTCCGCTATCACAAGATCATCATCATGACCGACGCCGACGTCGACGGTTCGCATATCCGCACGCTGCTGCTGACGTTCTTCTACGGTCAGATGCGGGCGCTGATCGAGCGCGGCTTCGTCTACATCGCCCAGCCGCCGCTGTACGGCCTGCGCCGTGGAAAGAAGCAGCGATATGCGTTCAGCGAGAACGAGTTGCGCGAACTCATCGGGGACGCCGACCCCAAAGACTTCATCATCCAGCAGTACAAGGGTCTCGGCGAGATGGACGCCGAGCAGCTCGCCGAGACGACGATGGAGGTCAGCCACCGCCGCCTCAAGCAAGTCGCGCTCGAGGACGCGGTCGCGGCCGACGAGATGTTCACGACGCTCATGGGCGACAAGGTCGAGCCGCGCAAAGAGTTCATTCAGACGCACGCGCGGCTCGCGAAGAACCTCGACCTATGACCTGCCCGACGCGGCGCTCCGCGTAGGGGGGCAGCCGGTGCGCCCGGCCGAGTGACCGTTCGCCGCGCCGGCTGGATCGCCGCGGGCGCCGCCGTGACGGCGGCGCTTCTGTTTGCCTTTCGGGCGCCGCTCGAGCGCGGCGCGCTCGCGGCCGTCCTCGACGTCGCGCTCGGCGCGCGCACGCAGATCGGCAGCATGGAGATCGGCGCGAGCCGCGCGGTGCTGCACGACGTGCACGTGCAGCGCGCCGGCGGCCCGCTGTTCGACGCGCGCACCGTGGACGTCGGCTACTCGGCGCGCGACCTGTTGCCGGGCGGCAGCCGCCGGTTCGGCCTGACGTCGATCGTCGTCGATCATCCGGTCGTGACGATCCGGCGCGAGCCGGACGGTACCTTCAACTTCGGGCGCGTGCCGCAGACGGCGGCGCCGGCGGGGCCGTCCGCGGCGCCCGCCGCCGCGGGCACGCCGCTGCGGCTGACGGCGCGCGTGCTGGACGGCACCGTGCTGCTCGTCGATCCGTATCGCTATCACGCGGCCTCGCGCCGGCAACGCGTCGACGGCATCGAGGCGACGGCTACGATCGACACGGCGCACCGCTCGCGCTACGGCGTGCGCGCGACCTACCGTCCCTCGGAGCGGGGCTTCCCGCTGACCGTCGACGGCCTCGTGGACGCGGACCGCCTCTTCGCTCTGCACCGGCTGCGCGCAGCCGCCGTGCCGCTCGCGCCGCTGGTGAACTATTTCCTCGATTCGGACGCCGCGACGCTGCTCGACGGGGACGCGCGCGACGTCGACGTCAGCCTGTACGCACTCGGCGACGACCCGTCGCTGCACGCCGCCGGAACCGCGCAGATCGCCGGCGCCGCGCTCGCGCTCTCCATCCTGCGGCGGCCGCTGACCGGGGTGACCGGCGCGGTGAACGTGTTCGACGACGGCATCGCTGCGCCGCAGGTCGACGCCGCCATTGCGGGGCTGCCGGTGCGCGTCGCCGGCGGCCTCTACGACTTCGCGGACCCGCGCCTGCGCGTCGGCGTGCAGGCGGGCGGGCCGCTGGGGACGTTGCGCACGCTCGCGGCGATTTCGGCCGATCTGCCCGTCCGCGGCGACGCGCGGTTCGCCGCGGTGATCGAGGGACGCGCGGCCGATCCGGTGGTCGTCGGAAGGTTCTCGGCAGCCGCGCCGTCGTTCCGCGGCATCCAGGCGCGCGACGTCCTCGGCACGGCGGGCTACTTTCGCAATTCGGTCAGCGTCGTTCCGTTCACGGCGCGCTATGGAGCCGTCGCGCTGCGGTCGTACGGCGCGATCGATCTCGGCAAGGACACGATCTCCACCATCGACGTCTCGGCCGCCGGGCCGGCCTCCGCCATTCCGTACGCCGCGCAGATCGTACCGTCGGCTACGGTGCGCGCCGACGGCGTGCTCTCCGGCACCAACGGAGCGTTCGCCGCGCGCGGCGTCGTCGTGGCGAGCGGCCCCGACCGCCTGTCGTCGCTCGTCGGCATCGACGAGCGGGGGCGCGGCGTCCTCGGCCCGCTGCAGATCGAGCAGGCCGGCGGCGGCACGGCGGCCGGTGCGTTCTATCTCGCGCGCGATCGCAACGCGAGCGCTTTCTGGTTCGACGCGCGCGATCTCGCGATCGCCGCAGCGCCGAACGCGCCGTCGGGCGCGGAGCTCGGGTTGCCCGCGCTGCCTCCGTTCGGCGGCGGACTCACGGCGACGGTCGGCGGCGAGGGCCCGCCGTCCGGCTTCGCGATCGCCGGCAACGTGCGCGTGCGCGATCTCGCCGCCGGGCCGGTCAACGTCGCGACCGCGACCGCCGACGTTCTCGGTTCGCCGTCGGACCTGCGCATCGGCAAGATCGCCGCGGGCGGCCCGTGGGGGACGTTCGCCGGCAGCGGCGCTTACGGTCCCGGCGGCCTCGTGCTGCGCGGAACCTACGCGGGCTCGCTCGAGAGACTCGCGACGTTCACGGGCCCGATCGGCGGGCGGGGGCCGGTGCGCGCACCGGTTTCGATTGCCGTCTCGCCGGACCGGACGGTCGTGCAAACCACCGGCGCCGACACGCGCGGTGCGAGCGTGCGCGGCGTGCCGATCGACGGCGCGGCCGGAACGCTGACGATCGCGGGCAGCGACGTGCGCGTCGTGGCGGCGCAAGCGGCCGTCGCCGGCGGGACGCTGACGGCGACGGGTTCGTTCGACAAAGGCTTGCGCGTCAGCGCCGCATCCATCGACGCTGCGAGGCTGCGCGGCAGCGGCATGCCGCTCGACGCGGGCCGCGCAGCGCTGGTCGGAGTGGCCGCCGCCGGGCGCGGCGGGCTCGGCTTCGACGGCGGCGCCGTCGTGTGGGGCGGCCGTTATAAGGGACTCGAAGTGCAGGGCAACGGCGACGTGCGCCTGGGCGGCAACGACGTGACGCTCGGACGGCTCGACGCGGGCGCCTACGACGCGTGGGCGCTCGTCGGCGGGCACATCGCGGGCGTCGACGGCAACGCCCCGCGCTACGCGCTGACCGCGCGGCTGCGGCAGGCCGACATCGGCGACATCGCGGAGGCGGCCCGGATCGAAAGCGCCGCGCGCTATCACGTCGACGGCACCGCCGAGGCCGATCTCACCGTCACCGGCGCGGGCGCGCAGCCGCAGGTCGCCGGCCGCGTGGTGGTGCCGGAGTTCACCGTCAACGGCCTGTTCGTCCAAAACGGCTCTGCGCACGTACGGGCGTCGCCGGCGATGGTCGCGCTCGACGGGGGCACGCTGCAGGTCGGCTCGACCAACGCGCACTTCGGCGGTGCCTTCCGGCCGCGGCGCAGCGTCGCGTTCGCGTTCGACTCGCACGCGGCCGACCTGTCGGACTTCGACGACTTTTTCGACGAGGGCGACATGCTGTCGGGCAAAGGGCACGTCTCGCTCGCCATCGGGCGCGCGAGGGGGACGCTGACGACGTTCGGCGACGTCGCGATGGCCGATCTGCGCGTCTCGCACGCGTACTTCGGCGACGCCCTCTCGGACTGGTCGAGCGACGGGCGGCAGATCAAGGGGCACGCGGGCTTCGCAGGCCGCACCGGCGCAGTGGACGCCACGGGCTCGATCGCCGTGCCGCGCCGCGGCAAACTCGCGCGCGTCTTCGCACGGTCGTCGTTCGATCTGAAGATGTCGGCTTCGAAGTTCGACGTCAGCGCGTGGACCGAGGCGCTCGGCTACGACCTGCCGGTGGCGGGGCTCGTCGACGCGCAGGGCACCGTGCGCGGGCGCTTTCCGGCGATTGCGCTCAGCGGGCATGCGAGCCTCGAGAACGGGACGTACGGCGCCGTTCCCATCGACAAGCTGACGGTGAGCGCGACGTCGACGCTCGACCGTACGACGATCGACGCGGCCGACCTACAGGTCGGCTCGATCTCCGCGCACGGCTCCGGCTCGTTCGGCTACAAGCCGACCGACCCGCTCACGCTGGGCGTGCACGCGACGAGCCCCGACCTCGGCAGCGTCATCGGCGAGATCACGGGCAACCCGGTGCCGATTCACGGGTCGTTCGAGGCCGACGTCCGCGCGAGCGGCACGGTGCGCAAGCCGGTCGTCGAGGGCGGCTTCGACGTCGAGAAGGGGAGCGTCGCCGGCGTCCAGGTGCCGCGCGCGCTGGGCGAGGTCGCGCTGAGCGGCCGCAACATCGAACTGCGCGACGCCGAGGTCGCGTTCGCGACCGGGACGCTCTACCTGGCCGGCTCCCTGCCCTTGCAGTTGTCGCCGTTCGGCATCGGCCCGTCCGCGGCGGCGATCTCGCTCGAGGCCTCGGCCAAGGGCGTCGACATCGCCAATTTCGCCCCGCTCTTTCCGAAGGGGTCCGACGTTAAGGGCCGCGTCGACGGGCGGGTCGCGGTCGAAGGGACGGTCGGCGCCCCGGCACTGGCCGGCCAAGTCGCCCTCGCCGGCGGCGAGTTCGCGGAGCCCGGCGTGCTGAACGCGCCGCTGACCGACATCAGCGG
>Ga0182012_10001805_pt1 | contig 23403 bp, 23 predicted proteins | sample 612S2SmetaG_FD_120486 | JGI IMG/M metagenome (GOLD analysis project Ga0182012, IMG submission 120486) | Permafrost microbial communities from Stordalen Mire, Sweden - 612S2S metaG | ecosystem: Environmental > Terrestrial > Soil > Wetlands > Permafrost | place: Sweden: Stordalen | collected... | reverse complement strand
TGCCTACGAACATCTCACCTGCGTGTCGGTGCACGGCCGCGGCTGGAGCGAACTGGACGCAACGCTGATCCGTGGCGACCGGTTGATCGGGGTGCTCACGGATTCCGACAGGACACCCGCCGCCATTGCCGGCCGGCTGCGGGATTATGGTTTCACGCAATACCGGCTTCATGTCGGCGAGGCACTGGAATCGGAGCAGGAGCGCGTCACTGCCTGCACGTTCGATCAGGCCGAGGCGCGATCCTTTCAACCGCTGAATTGCGTCGTGCTGCAGGCGGATAGCCGGCGCGCCCCGACCTTCGGCATCCCGGAAACGACGTTGGCCGGCCTGCCCGGCCGGCCCGACATGATCACGAAAATGCCGGTGCGACTCACCAGCCTGTCGCAGCTCGATCTGCCCGTGGCGCAGTGTCTTTGGGATGTCGGCTTCTGCACGGGCTCGGTTGCCATCGAGGCGCGGCTGCACTTCCCGCATCTTACCGTGGTCGCGTTCGAGCGGCGCCCGGAGAGCGCCGATCTTCTGGAACGGAACGCGCGCACGTTTGGGGCACCCGGCATCGTGCCCGTGATCGGCGACATCTTCGAGCAGGACCTCGCCACCTGGCCCGCGCCCGACGCCGTCTTCATCGGCGGCCACGGCGGTCGGCTGGACGAATTGGTGACCAAGCTCGACGGCGTGCTCGCGCCGGGCGGCCGTATCGTGATCAACGCCGTGCGCGAAACCAGTGCCGCCGCCTTCCACGCGGCCACAGCGCGTCTGGGCTACGCCCCAAGCCCGGCCATTCATCTCCAGGTCGGCTCCCACAATCCGATTGCCGTTCTGGGTGCCAGGAAGCCCGGGGGCGCGAGCCGATGACGATCGCGATCATCGCCAGCACCGAGTGCGGCCTGTCGCTGGCCCTGCGGTTGGTTGCGGAACTCCCCGAGTCGGCGGTGTTCTCGACGCACCCCTCGGCGGACGGGCGCGCGCGGCGGATCGCGTCGATCCGGAGCTTCCTTGATACCGACTTCCACACCTTCGGGGTGTTCGTGTTCATTGGCGCGTTGGGAATCTGCGTCCGCAGCATCGCGCCCTTCCTGGATGACAAACGCCGCGATCCCGCGGTCGTCAATCTCGATGAGACCGGGCGCTACGTGCAATCGGTCCTGTCCGGTCATATCGGCGGCGCCAACGCGCTCGCGCGTCGCATCGCGCACATCCTCGGTGCGGTGCCTGTGATCACAACGGCGAGCGACGTGCAGGACCTTTGGGCGCTCGACCTGCTGGCGCCAACCCATGGCTGGACGGCGGATGCGACGCCGGACCTGACGACAGTGATTGCGTTGTTCGTGAACCGCCGGCCTACGGCGCTGCTCCTGGATGTCCAGGACCGCGGCACGGAGCATCTCGAACGTTCACGGCCGGATCATGTGACTCTGTTCTATCGCTATGAGGACATTCCGTTTGACCGCTTCGACCTGCTGATCGCCGCGACCTACCGTGTGTATGATGCTCCGGTCCCGACACTGCACTTGTGGGCGCGCGCGCTGGCCCTGGGTATCGGCTGCACGCGCGGCTGCGATGGCGATGGTCTTGTGGCCTCGGTCGGACAGTTGCTGCGTGCGAACGGTCTTGCACCCGCCGCCGTTTGCGTGATCGCATCCGCGGCGCTGAAGGACGACGAGCCGGCGCTGCACGCTTGCGCGGACCATCTGGGCGCACCGTTCCTGGTGTTCGACGATGCACGCCTGCGCGCACAGCCAGTGCCGACGCCGTCGTCGGCGGTGCTGGCAAAGATAGGCGTGCCAAGCGTGGCCGAGGCGGCGGCGCTCGCGGCTGCGGAACAGCCGGTGCTGTTGCTGACCAAGCAAAAGGTGGCGCTCGACTCCGGTCACCACACGCTGGCTGTTGCTCTGGCAAGGCAGGCGCAGCGACGCGCGCGGATCGCCATCATTGGGGCAGGCCCCGGGGACCCCGACCTGATCAGTGTGCGCGGGCGGCAGCTGCTGGAGCAGGCCGATCTTGTGCTCTATGCCGGCAGCCTGGTGCCGGTCGAACTGACCGCCTGCGCGAAGCCGGGCGCGGAGGTGCGCAGCTCGGCCGGTCTGGACCTCGATGGGCAGATTGCGGTGATCGGCGCGCATTATGCGCGCGGCCATCTCATCGTGCGCTTGCACACCGGCGATCCGTGCCTGTATGGCGCAACCCAGGAGCAGATGGCCGAATTCGATGCGCGCGGCTGGGACTATTTCATCGTGCCGGGAATCTCCGCATTCCAGGCGGCGGCGGCGCGTCTGCGTTCGGAGTTCACCGTGCCAGAGTTGGTGCAAACCATCATCCTGACGCGCGGCGAGGGGAACACGCCGATGCCCGCGGGCGAGTCGCTCGCGGAACTGGCCCAGCATCGCGCGACCTTGTGCATTTATCTCAGCGCCGGGCTGGCGGAAGACGTGCAGCGCCAACTGCTTCTGCACTACGGGCCGCAGACGCCGCTGGCCGTGCTGTACCACGTAAGCTGGCCCGACGAGCGCGTGTTCCGCGGTGAGCTGGCCGAGCTGGTGGACATCGTACGCGCAAACGACCTGACGCGAACCACGCTGATTGTCGTCGGCGAGGCCATCGGCGCCAGGCGTAACCGTTCGCATCTCTACGACGCAGCCAAGGAACATGGCTTCCGGCGGCCCCGAGCGCAGGGGGCCACGTGACGATGTTGCTCGTGTTCGGCGGCACGACGGAGGGGCGGCGTTGCGCCCAGGCACTGGCGGATCGCGCAGTGCCGTTCATCTACTCCACGAAGGATCCCGTGCCGATGGCACCGCGTCCGGGGATGCGCGTGCGGCACGGCGCGCTGACGCCGGACGGGCTGGAAGCGCTGTGCCGTGCCGAAGGCGTGCGGGGCATCGTCCATGCAGCGCACCCGTTTGCCGCGAACCTGCACGCGACGATCGCGGAGACGGCAGGGGCGCTTGCTCTGCCTGTCTGGCGCTTCGAGCGGCGCTATCCGGAACGCGAAACCGATGGGCTGATCGACTATGCGCCATCATGGCCCGCCGCGCTGGAACGGCTGCATAGCATCGACCGCGAGCCGCTGCTGGCGCTGAGCGGCGTCCAGACGATCGTCACCCTGCGCCCGTATTGGCAAAGCCGGCCGGCGTATTTCCAGATTCTCGACCGCCCGCGCTCCTGGGCGCTGGCCGATGCATCCGGCTTCCCGCGGGAGCGGCTGATTGCCGACATGCCGGGTCCCGACTCGGAGCGGATCGTTGCCCGAATCAGCGAGCTTAACATCCGCGTGCTTCTCACTAAGGAAAGCGGCGCGTCCGGATTTCAGTACGCGAAGATGGCGGCGGCGCACGCTACCGGAACGAAGCTGCTGATCGTTGAACGACCGGCGCTGCCGCCGATGTTCCGATGCGTGACATCCGAGCTAGAATTGCTGGAACGCTTCGCAGCGGAGCTTGTGGCATGACAGACTCCGCCGCTCCGGCCGGCCTGCGCCATGGCTACACGACCGGCGCCTGCGCGACGGCAAGCGCCAAAGCAGCGCTGCTGGCCTGGCTGACGCAGCGTCCGGTGGCAACCGTGGACCTTGCCCTGCCATCAGGCGACCACGCATCGTTTGCCGTTGAATCCTGCTGCTTCAGCGATACCGAAGCGACGTGCAGCGTGCGGAAGGATGCCGGCGACGACCCGGATGCGACGCAGAACGCCGAGATCGGCTGCAACATGCACTGGCGACCCGAGCCCGGCGTGGCGTTTCGTCGCGGAGACGGCGTCGGACTGGTGACGCTGCCGGGCCTTCCGGTCGCCGTCGGCGAGCCCGCGATCAACCCGGTCCCGCGGCGCATGATGACCGAAATCGTGCGTGATACGCTGGCGGCTCACGGCCGGGGCGGCGGCGCGGTGCTGGAGGTGTTCGTCCGCGGGGGCGAGGACATCGCGACCCGAACACTCAACGCGCGGCTTGGCATCGTCGGCGGCATCTCGATCATCGGCACCACCGGGCGCGTGCGGCCGTTCTCGGCGGAGGCCTACATCGCGTCGATCCGCAGCGCTCTGGACGTGGCCGTGGCCACGGGGTGCGAGCATGTCGTGCTCAATTCTGGCGGCCGCTCCGAGGCGATGCTGCGGGCGCAGTTTCCCGATTTGCCGCCGCAGGCATTCGTGCAATACGGCAATTGGATCGGCGCCGCGCTGGACCACCTGCGCGGCATCGGCAAGCGGCGCGTGACGCTCGGCATCATGCTCGGCAAGGCGGTGAAGCTGGCTTCAGGCGAGCTGGACACCCACAGCCGGCGCGGCATGTGGGATCGGGACTTCGTTGCCGGCGTGGCCCGTACGTGCGGGTACTCCGACGACGTGATAAACCGGATCGCGCTGCTTCCGCTTGCGCGCCAACTTGGCGAGCTCGTGCCCTTCGTTGCTGCCGCGCCGCTCTATGGTCGCATCACCGCTTGCTGTCACGACGTTTGCGCGCCGGTCGCTCCGGACATCGACCTGGAAATCCGGCTGCACAACGACGGAGCAGGCTGGATCGCCTATCGCGTGATGGCCAACGGTCTGACGCAGACGACTGACGTGCCAGCGGCATCGCCATGACGATCCACAACGCCGTGCCGGACGACGCCCATCGGGCGCGCATGCAGCGGCGCAAGGAAATCCAGGACCAGCGCGTCGGCAATGCCTCGCACGAAAAGGGGCTTGTCATCGTTCACACCGGCGCGGGCAAGGGCAAGTCGACGGCGGCGTTTGGGATGGCGCTGCGGACCTTGGGTCACGGGCGGCGCGTCGCCATCGTGCAGTTCATCAAGGGCTCGTGGGACACCGGCGAGCGGCGGGCGTTTGCGCATTGGGGCGAGCAGCTTCGGTTTCACACCGTTGGCGATGGCTTCACCTGGGAAACGCAGGACCACGCACGCGATGTCGCCGCAGCGCTTCATGGGTGGGAGGTGGCGTTGCGCTATCTCGCCGATCCGGATTTTCAACTTGTTGTTCTCGATGAGGTCAACGTTGCCCTGCGGCTTGGCCATCTGACGCTGGCGGCGGTGCTGGACGGCATTGGGCGGCGGCCGAAGCTGACCCATGTCGTGCTGACCGGACGCGGTGCCCCGGACGAACTCATCGAACGCGCCGATCTTGTTAGCGAAATGAAACTGGTAAAGCACCCGTTCAAGAGCCAAGGTGTGCATGCGCAGCCTGGCATCGAGTTCTGATGCTGCCGCTCGTTATGAAAGCGCGATGCGGCGCCGGTGCACGGTGGGCGGCGCGATGAGCGTGCTCCTGGCCATGGGGCTGGACTGGCTGTTCGGCGAGCCGCCTTCGCATCTGCATCCCGTCGTCTGGATCGGCCGCTATCTGGACTGGGCCGGTCGTGGCCTGACCGCCCTGCCGCCGCAGCGGGCGTTTGTTGTCGGCGCGCTCTACTGGATGCTCGGAGCGGCGGGGTTTGTGGGGCTCTTTGCGCTCGCCGCCTTCCTGCTCAGCGACTGCCCGCCGTGGCTGCGCCTGCTCGGCCTTGCCCTGATGCTCAAGCCGCTGTTCGCGTTGCGCCTGCTGATTGGCGAAGTGCAAGCTGTCGAGGCCGCTTTGCAGCGCAGTCTGCCGGACGGACGAACCCAACTGGCGCGGATCGTTAGCCGCAAGACCGCGCAACTTTCATCGGCGGCCGTGCGTGAATCCGCGCTCGAGTCGCTGTCCGAGAACCTGAGCGACTCTGTGGTGGCGCCGCTCCTCTGGTACGCTGTGCTGGGTCTGCCGGGTGCCGCGCTTTACCGCTTCGCAAACACTGCTGATGCTAGCTGGGGCTATCGGGGGCAATGGGAATGGGCGGGAAAATGGGCAGCGCGGGCTGACGATGTGCTCAGCTTCATCCCCGCACGGCTGACCGCTGCAGCGCTGTTCGTTGTTACTGCCACCACGCAGCACGGCTTGGCCGCACTGGCCGGCGAGGCCCGCAAGACTCCGTCGCCCAATTCGGGCTGGCCGATGGCGGCATTGGCGCTCGGTCTCGGCGTGCGCCTCGGCAAGCCGGACGTCTATGTTCTGAATCCCGGCGGCTGCGAGCCCGGCACGATCGACCTGCAGCGTGGGACCCGCTACGCCGCCATCGTCGGGTGGGGCGTTGCGTGCCTGATCGCGCTTGGCATCGAGCTGGGGGCGAGAGTAAGCCATGGATGATCGCATCCCCTGCCACGGTGGCACGGACGCCGGGCCAACCCCGCGCTACGATTTTTCCACGAATGCGAACGCGCTTGGCCCGTGCCCGTCGGTGCTGCAGGCGGTGCGCGCGGCCGACCTGACGCAATACCCTGATCCGCTGTATACGCATCTGCGGATGGCCCTTGGCCTTCGCCATGGTGTTTCGGCTGATCGCGTCGTTGTCGGTGCGGGCGCCAGCGAACTGATCCTGCGGCTGATCCGGCAGTCGCATGGCTCTGTGTTGGTGCTGGGGCCAACGTTCTCCGAATATGGCCGGTGCGCCCGGATCGAGAATCGGCAGTTCCTGCAAGCTGACTCCCCCGACGCGTTCCTGCGCGAGCAGCGCCGTGGGGTGGGGATTGGTTTTGTCTGTTGGCCAAACAATCCCACAGGCGATATCTGGCAGGCCGACTTTATCAAACAGGCTGCTAATTCCGGGAGGCTTGTTGTCGATCTCGCCTATGCACCTTTGTGTCCGGATGGATGGATGCAGCATGTCGAAACAGCGGCTGCGGGCGCCTTCCGGCTTTACGCGCCGAACAAGGCGTTTGGACTGACCGGGCTGCGCGCGGCCTACGTCATCCCGCCTCGGGCCGAGCCATCGCTCGCGTGGCTGGCGCCAAGCTGGGTGATCGATCCGGCTGCGGAGGCGTTCCTGCGCGCCTGCATCGAGCCGGCGGCCGTCCAGTGGCTGGCCGCGTGCCGTCCGCAACTCGCGTCCTGGCGAACGGATTTGGCGCGCGGACTGGACGCGACGGGGATCGCCGTGCGCGAAAGTCCGGCGACATTTCTGATGGCGTGCGTGGGTCAGGCGACTGCGGTCACGCGCGGCCTGCGCAAGCGCGGCCTGCGTGTCCGCGACGCGAGTTGCTTCGGCTTACCCGAGTGGATACGCGTTGTCGCGGCACCTCCGCCGGTTCAGAAGGAGCTGCTCGCGACACTACAAGACGTGTTGAACGAAGCCCGGGTGTCGGCGTGACCCGGACACTTCCCCGGATCGTGGTGGCCGGAACGGCGTCGGGGGTCGGAAAGACCACCGTCACGGCCGGATTGATCGCGGCATTGCGCCGGCGCGGACTTGTCGTGCAGCCGTTCAAGTGCGGCCCCGACTATATCGACCCGGGTTATCACACGCTCGCGGCCGGGCGTCCGTGTCGCAATCTCGATTCGTGGATGCTCGACGACGAGCAGGTGCGGGACGCGTTCGTCCGCGCTTGCGGCGGTGCCGACATCGCCGTGGTCGAAGGCGTGATGGGACTGTTCGACGGCGCCGATTTCGACGGCGAGCGAGCCTCGGCGGCGCAGATCGCGAAGCTGATCGGTGCACCCGTGCTGTTGGTGATGGACATCTCCGGCGCGGCGCGCAGCGCGGCGGCAACGGCGCTCGGCTTCGCTCGGTTCGATCCGGACTTGCAGGTTTCAGCAGTGGTCTTGAACCGTGCAGGGTCGGAGGCTCACGCAAGCGGCTGCGCGCGAGCGATCGGGCGCGCAACGGGGCTGCACGTCGTTGGGTTTCTGCCGCGCGACGAGTCGCTGCGCGTGCCGGAACGTCATCTCGGATTGTTGCCAAGCGGCGAGCGCTCGGGAATGGGCGCGCTGCTCGATGCGATGGCGGATTCGGTCGAGCGCCATTGCGACATCAAAGCGCTGCTGCAATTGGCGGCGACCGCGGGGCCGGCACCCGCACGCGAACGGTCGTCGCATATCGCGTATGGGCCGGGGAATCGTGCGCCGGTCCTCGCCGTTGCACGCGACGAGGCTTTTTCCTTTTACTATCCAGATAATCTTGAACTGATCGAAGCGGCTGGGGCGAAGATCGTCTTTTTCTCCCCGGTTCACGGGGAACGGCTGCCTGCCGGCACGGCTGGCGTCTATCTCGGTGGCGGCTTTCCCGAGCTTTACGCGGCGCCGCTGTCTGCCAACACCGCGCTTTGGGAGGAGCTACGCGCGCTGCACGCGACCGGTGCGCCGATCCTCGCCGAGTGCGGCGGCTTCATGGTGTTGACGCAAGCGCTGATCGCAGCGGATGGCGAGCGCCACCAGATGGCCGGTTTGGTGCCGGGAACGACGCGGATGACAACGCGCCTCGCCGGTCTCGGCTATCGCCACGCGGTTGCCGTGCGCGACAACTTGCTCGCAGAGGCGGGCGCGACTTTGCGCGGTCACGAATTTCATTATAGCGTCTGGGATTGCGAGCAGCACGCTCATCAAGCCTGGCGCGTGCGAGGGACCCGTCCCGGTGCCGTGGACTCCGAGTTCGGCTATGCTCGGGACGGATTGCTTGCCAGCTACCTGCACATCCATCTGGGCCAAAGCCCGGCGTTACCCCGTCGCTTGGTGGCGCATCTGCGGGTAGCGTCTGGCCAGTGCGCCACCGGTTCCTCTCAACTCATCGCAACAGGACAGACATGCACATAATGGAAGGATACCTGCCGGCTGGGCACGCCATCGGCTGGTCCATTGCGACGCTGCCGTTCCTGGTCGTCGGGGTGAAGCGGTTGGGTGACCGGCTACGGAAAGACCCAGAGTCGCGGCTGGTTCTTGCCGCGGCAGGTGGTTTCACGTTTGTGCTATCGGCACTGAAGCTGCCATCGGTGACGGGGAGCTGTTCGCATCCGACCGGCATCGGCTTCGGCACGGTCCTGTTCGGACCGTGGATCATGACCGTGGTTGGCTTCGTTGTGCTGCTTTTTCAGGCGTTGCTGCTCGCGCATGGCGGTCTGACGACGCTCGGCGCCAATTGCTTCTCGATGGCCATCGCCGGCGGCTTCACCGCGTGGTGGATCTACCGGTTGGGAGACGCAGCGCGTCTGCCTTTCAACCTGACGATCTTCCTGGCGGCTGCGCTATCCGATCTCATGACCTATGTCGTGACGTCCCTGCAGCTTGCCCTGGCCTTTCCCGATCCGGTCGGTGGCGTAATCGGCTCGGCGGTGAAGTTTCTGGCCGTTTTCGCGGTGACGCAGGTTCCACTGGCGATCAGCGAAGGTCTGCTGACCGTGCTGGTCATGAACCTGCTGCGGAGCCACGCATCCGATATCATCGGCGGGCTTGTCCCAAGGTTGCGGAGCGCTGCCAGATGAAGCGCCAGAACCTTTTGTTGCTGGCTGGTGCGATCGCGCTCGCTGTGGTGCCGCTGGCCATGATCGGGCATGGCGGCGAGGGCGCCTTTGGCGGCAGCGACGACCTCGCGACCAAGCTGATCACCGTGATCAAGCCGGGCTATCATCGGTGGATTTCTCCGCTTTGGGAGCCGCCAAGCGGGGAGATCGAAAGTCTGCTGTTCGCCGTTCAGGCCTCGCTGGGTACCGGGGTCGTTGCCTATTGTCTGGGCTACTACCGTGGCCGACGACGGGCGCAGGCCGACGATGCTGCAGCGCGTTGACGCCTGCGCGCACACCAATCGCTGGCGCACCAAGAGCGGGCCGGTGACGGTGTTCTGCGGCGGGCTGATGGCGTGTGCGCTGCTGGGGCCTCCGCTCAGCGTTGGACCGCTGGTCTGGGCAGCGGCGACTGGGGCAGCGTTATTGGGCGCGCGCGTGCCGCCGGGACTGTTTTTTCGGTTCATGGCGGTTCCCCTGGGCTTTCTGGCTACAAGCGTGCTGGCTCTCTGCGTCACCGTGTCGGTCGCGAACGGCGCCATCGCGATCGGTGTCACGGCGGACGGCGCGCGCACGGCGGTGACCGCGGGATTGCGCGCGGCTGGGGCTGTCAGCGTGACCCTGTTCTTCGCCTGCACGGTGGCGTCCGTGCAATGGGTTGCGCTGCTGCGCCGCGCGCGGGTGCCCGAGGCGCTGCTGGACCTGATCCAGCTTGTGTACCGCACGGTCTTCCTGCTGGACGCGCAGCGCGCCGCTCTGGTGCGCGCACAAGACAACCGGCTGGGGTTCCGCAACACAAGCGTCGCGCTGCGGTCCACCGCTCGGACCTTCGCCACGCTGTTCGTGCGCAGCCTGCAGCGCGCGGCGCGGCTGGAGCGCGGCCTGGCAGCGCGCGGCTATACGGACCGGCTGCCGGTGCTGCGTCCGCCGTCCTCCGCCACAGCCGGCGACTACGTGGCTGCAGTCGGTGTGCCGGCCATCGTCTTCACGGTGGCGGTGCTGCTCGGAAAGGCCTTGGTGGCATGATGGCCTCGCTCCTGGAAACGGCCGATGTGCGCTACGCGTATCCCGGCGCCGCCGCGGCCGCATCGATCTGCCCCGGTCAGCGGGCGGAGGCTTTGGCCGGTGCGAGCCTCGCGGTCCGCGCGGGCACCCGCCTGGCCCTGCTCGGAGGCAACGGCTCCGGCAAGTCCACGCTGCTGCTGCAACTTAATGGCACGCTGCGCCCGACCAGCGGCGAGGTGCGCTTTGCCGGTGCGAAGCTGGACTATTCCCGTCGCGGCCTGACGAAACTTCGCCAACACGTGGCGCTGGTATTTCAGGACCCGGACGACCAGCTTTTCGCCGGCACGCTCGCGCAGGATGTTTCGTTCGGGCCGCTGAACCTGGGACTCAACGAGGCGGAGGCCGCGCGTCGCGTCGCGGAGGCGCTGCATGCCGTGGGGCTTGCCGAACTCGGCGATCTGCCATTGCACATGCTCAGCCACGGCCAGCGCAAGCGGGCCGCCATCGCTGGTGGGCTCGCGCTTCGGCCGCTGGTGCTGGTGCTCGATGAGCCCACGGCGGGCCTCGATCCGGAGGGTGTGGAGACGCTGCTCGCGCATCTCGATGGGCTGCATGCGCAGGGCATGACGGTGGTTTTTTCCACGCACGACATTCAGCTTGCGCGTTGCTGGGCCGATGAGGTCGCGATCATGCAGGCGGGCTGTATCATCGGCTTCGGGGACACCGCCGCGATGCTGGCGGATGAAGACCTGCTGCGCCGTGCGCGTCTGTGCCCCGCGCGTGCAATCGTCCGCCACCGCGATACGGCGCTGCCGGCGGGGATCATCCAGCGATGAAGGCGCTCGCCGTTCTCGGGACCGGCTCCGGCGCGGGCAAGACGTGGATGACCGCGGCGCTGTGCGCCTGGCTGCGCGGGCAGGGGGTGCGCGTTGCGCCGTTCAAGGCGCAGAACATGTCGAACAACGCCTGGGTGACGCTGGAAGGCGGCGAAATGTCGCGCGCCCAGGCGGTGCAAGCCGAGGCCTGCGGACTCCGGCCGACGGTCGAGATGAACCCGGTTCTGCTCAAGCCCAGTGGCGGACGTGGGTCGCAGGTGATCGTGCTCGGCCACGCGCAGGGCCATTGCGCGGCGCGCGACTACTACACCCAGACCGAGCGGCTGTGGGGCATCGTCGCCGATACGCTGGAAGACTGGAAGTCGCGTTGCGACGTGCTGATGATGGAAGGGGCCGGCAGCCCGGTTGAGTTGAACCTGATGGAGCGGGACTTCACCAACCTGCGTCCGGTGCGCCATCTCGATGGGCGCTGGTTGCTGGTTGGCGACATTGATCGTGGCGGCATCTTTGCCCAGCTTGCTGGTACATGGGCGCTGTTGCCGCAAGCCGATCGTGCGCGGTCGCTGGGCGCGATCGTGAATCGCTTCCGCGGGGATGCGTCGCTGTTTCCCGATCCGCAATCCTGGCTGGCGCCTTATGCGTCGGGGTTCGACGTGCTCGGCACGGTGCCGTTCCGGCGCGACCTGCAGCCGGAGGAAGAAGACGGGCTGTCCGAGGCCGATGTCGATCGCGGCGAGGGCGACACGCTGGCCTGGCTGCGCACGCCGCACGCGGCGAACCTGACGGACTGTCAGCCGTGGTGGGATGATGGGGGCGTTCGCGTGCGCTGGACGGACAACGCTGCCGTGCTCGCCTCGGCGCGTGCGATTGTCCTGCCGGGCTCGAAAAACACGATTGCCGATCTCCGCTGGCTCCGCGAGTCCGGGCTTGACCTGGTGATCCGCGATGCGGCGGCGCGGGGCACGCTGATCGCGGGTATCTGCGGCGGCTATCAGCTTCTGGGCGAACGGTTGGTCGATCGCGACGGCGTGGCCGGTGATGCGGGCGACGAACCGGGGCTCGGCCTGCTGCCGGTTGCGACGACGTTCCATGCGACAAAGATCGTGCGCGAGACGACAGCCGAATGCGACAGCGCACGCTGGACCGCGTACGAAATCCATATGGGAAACACGGAGCAGACCGCACCGTGCGCGCCGCTGCACCGGGTCTGGAACGACGACAAGCCGAGGCCGGAGGGCACACGCCACGGCCGCGTATGGGGCACCTACCTGCACGGCTGGTTCGAAGCGCCGCAGGTCCGGTCACGACTCGCCGCCGCCGCCGGCTTTACCGCGCATCGTCCGCACGCGGTTCCCTGGGCGGAGCAGCGCCAGTCACTCTACGCGCAGATGGCCGAGCACGTGGCGTCGCACGTCGATCTTTCGCCTGTGCGGCGGTACCTTGGATTATGAGCACGTTGCGAAGGGGCGCACCGTGGGCGCGCTGATCTTTCTCACCGGCCCGGTGCGCAGCGGCAAAAGCCGTCGCGCGGTCGAGATCGCAGGCGCCTGGGGCCAGTCCGTTGTCTTCGTGGCAACCTACCGCGCCGATGCCACCGACGCCGAGATGGCCGATCGGGTGACCCGCCATCGCGCCGAGCGCCCGCCGTCCTGGCGAACACTGGAAGCACCGGACGATGTGGCAGCGGCACTCGCCGACTTGCAGCCGTCGCCATCAGGCGTGGTGCTTGATTGCCTGACGCTATGGGCCAGCGACCGGTTCGCCGACAGCGATGCGACCTTGCTGGACCAATGGAGCGCCCTGCTTGCGTTTTTTGGTGCCGTACCGTTCCCCGTCGTTATCGTATCAGATGAAATCGGCTGGGCTCCGGTGCCGGCCGATCCGGCCTTGCGGCGCTTTCGCGATATCATCGGGTGGCTCGGCCAACGGACGGCCGCTGCTTCCTCCGAAGCCTGGCTCATGGTTGCCGGCTGTCCTGTCCGTTTGAAGTGAACTGCAATGTCATCGACCCAGACCTGGCAACCACCTGCCATTCCGCCGCTGTCGCACGAGCTCCGCGCGACGCTACTGGCGCGGATCGACAACAAGACCAAGCCGCCGGGAGCGCTCGGCCGGTTGGAAGAGATCGCGCTGCAGCTTGGGCTGATGCAGGGCACCACCGCGCCGCGGCTCAACGCGCCGGTCGTGCTGGTGTTCGCCGGCGACCACGGGTTCGCGGCCGAAGGGGTCAGCCCGTTTCCGCCCGAAGTCACGCCGCAGATGGTGCAGAACTTCCTGGCCGGCGGCGCGGGCGTCAACGCGCTTGCCCGGCTCAGCAACCTGCCGGTCAAGGTGATCGATGCCGGCGTTGCGGTGGACCTGCCGCCGCATCCCGACCTGCTGGTGCGCAAGGTCCGTGCCGGCACGCGCAATGCGCTGCATGAGCCGGCGCTGACGCCTGACGAAGTCCGCCTGTGCCTGCAGTACGGCGCGGAGATCGTGCGCGACCTGGCGCAGCAGGGGACCAACGCGATTCTGCCGGGCGAAATGGGCATCGGCAACTCATCGGCCGCCGCGCTGATCTACAGCGCATTGTTGCGTCTGCCGCTGACCGGTTGCGTCGGCGTCGGCGCCGGCCACGACGCGGCGGGTGTTGCACGCAAGCTCGCGATCCTGACGCGCGTGCAGCAGCGTCATCCGCATGCGGAAGCGCCGCTGGATGTGCTGGCAGCCTTCGGCGGCTGCGAGATCGCGATGATGACCGGCGCGATGCTGGAAGCGGCGTCGCGGCGCATGCTGGTGATGATCGACGGGATCATCGCGACGGCCGCGGCGCTGGTCGCTGCGCGGCTGCGGCCGGCGGTGCTGGACTACGCGATTTTTGCCCATGCTTCGGGCGATGAGCCGCACCGGCTCGCGCTGCAGGCGCTTGGGGGCAAGCCGCTGCTCGAACTAAACCTGCGTCTCGGCGAGGCAACGGGCGCGGTCATGGCCTGGCCGATCATCCGTGCGGCGGAGGCGTTTCTGGCGGAGATGGCCACGTTCGAGTCGGCCGGCGTTCACGGGAAGGCCCCCGTCTAGCCATGCGGCTTGTCGTTCAGGAGTTGCGCGCGCTGTGGGCCGCGGCGATGTTCTTTACGCGCCTGCCGCTGCCCTCGCTGCCAGGGTTGACGGCGGACGACCAGCGGCGCGCCATCGCGTATTGGCCGCTGGTTGGCGTGGCGGTCGGCGCGGCGATCGCCGGCGTGTGGTGGCTCGCGGCGCAGGTGTTCCCGCCCGGCGTGTCGGTCGTGCTGGCGATCTGTGCCGGCCTGCTGCTGACAGGCGCGCTGCATGAGGACGGTTTCGCCGATGTCTGCGACGGCTTCGGCGGCGGCACCACGCGCGAGCGCATCCTGGACATCATGCGCGATTCTGGCGTGGGTGCGTTCGGCGCAATCGGGCTTGTCGTGCTGCTGATGCTGAAGTGGCAGACGATGGCCGCGTTGCCGCCGGCGCTGATGCTGGCGGCGTTGATCGCCGCGCACGCGCTCAGCCGGGGCGGCGCGGTCACGCTGATGGCGGCGCTCCCCTACGCCAGGGCGGATGGTAGCAAAGGCGGCGCGATGGTGGGAAAGCCCGAGCTGTTCAGGCTGATCGGCGGAGGCGTTCTTGCGTTGGCACCGCTGCCGTTCTTGCCGGTGCGATGCTGGTGGGCAGCGGTCGCGGCGCTGGTCCTGTGGGTGGCGACCGGCCTGTGGTTCCGGCGCCGGATCGGCGGCTACACCGGCGATTGCCTCGGCGCGACACAGCAGCTTGGCGAGGTCGTGATCCTTCTGTCGGTGGTGGCGTTGGCATGAAAGGCGGAAGACGGACGGCGGAGGACGGAGGACTGATCCTGATCCGACATACAGCGGTTGCCGGTGTGGAGGGGCTTTGCTACGGCCGTCGCGATGTGGCGCTGTCGGCAAGCTTTGAGGCTGACGCTGGGTGCGTGGTGGCTGCTTTGCTGCCGGGGCCGTGGCTGGTGTATTCCAGTCCGTCGCGCCGGTGTGTTCGTTTGGCCGAACGTTTTGGGGCGCCGGTGATGATCGACGATCGCCTGTGCGAGTTGGATTTCGGCGCGTGGGAAGGCCGGGCGTGGGACGATCTGCCGCGCGATGGGCTTGATGCCTGGTGCATGGATTACGTGCATGGCCGCCCGCCCGCGGGCGAGTCGTTCGCCGAGTTGGCGGCGCGCGTGCTGTCGTTTGCCGCGGACATCGTTGCACGTCATCGTGGCAGGTGCGTGCTGGCTGTTACGCATGCTGGCGTTATTCGCGCGCTGGTCGCTCGGGGTAGGGGCATCCCGCTTGCCGATGCGTTCTCGGTGGAGGTGCCTCATGGCAGTTTGCATTATGTGAACGCGATGGACCTTGTTTTGGAGGCAACCGTCTGATGGACGCCCTGACTCCCTCTGGCGTGTTGTCCGCACGATCGGTGCGTTACCCCGTCAGCATCGTTGGCGCCGGGCCGGGCGATCCGGAGCTGCTGACGGTTCGGGCGTTCTCCCGTATCGCGCGCGCCGATATTGTGCTGCGCGACTTGCTTGTGCCCGACAGCCTGTTGGCCGCGACAGGCACGCTGGCGGAGATCGTCGATGTCGGGCGGCGGTGCGGTTCCGGCGAAAGCCAGGCGGTGCGGCAGGCTCGGATCAACGGATTGATGCTGGAGGGGTATCGCGGCGGCCGGCGCGTCGTGCGGCTGAAATCGGGCGACCCGCTGGTGTTCGGCCGCGCCGCCGAGGAAGCGCGCTTCTTGCTCGCCAACGACGTGCCGTTCGAGTTGGTGCCGGGCATCACCGCCGGGCTCGCCGCCGCCAATCTGGTGCAGATCCCGCTGACCGAGCGGCACCGCTCGCCGTCGGTGTTGTTCTGCACCGGACAGGCCGCGGATGGCGACGCAGTGACGGCCGAGGCGTGGGCCGCGCTGCTGCGTGGGGGGACGACGCTGGTGCTGTATATGGGGCTGGCGGCGCTGGCGCAGATCGTTCCTCGGCTGGCGGCGCTGGCGCCGGCCGAGGCAATCCACGTCACGGCGATCTCCCAGGTGAGCACCCCGCAGCAGCGATGCGTCACCGGCCGGCTGAACGAGATTGAGGACCGGCTGGCGGCTGATCCGCTGGCGCAGCCGGTGGTTTTCGTGCTTGGGCTGAATGCTGTGCCGCTGCAGGGGCTGGCTGGACTTGTCGGGGCGGACGTGGTGGAGCGGTAACCGCGGATAATTCCATTTGTGTAAGTGCCCTGCTCGACAAGGTCCGGATGTGGGCGTTCGCCGTCAGCCGTGCTCGCGTTGAATGAGTCGTAGCGCACAGCTTCTTCCAGGCCCGGCCCGAGTTGCGGAATAATCCTTCAAACCTGGCTAGAATTCATCATCATCCCTGCGCGGTGCTCGACTTGAGCGCAACTATACGCCAAAATGTTCCGGCCTCGTTCTTAACTCCGACAGGCGGCTGGGATGTCATACGACCTGCTACCGGCTCGCTGTCCCCATCCGGACAGGCGCCCCTGCCCGCCGGCTGATTGCCGGTGATCCGGTCGCGGGGTTGCCGCAGGCTGTACCGACCAGTATTAGCCCCGCAACCGAGGAGGCGTAATGGCTGCGCTCGCCGAGCCTGTTGCGGAAAACCCTGCGCTCGCCGAACAGGCCGCCATCCTGGCGAGGCCGGTCACGCCGGCGCGGCGCATGGCCGACGCCATCCGCAGCCTCGCGATCGACGCCGTGGAGCAGGCGAAGTCCGGTCATCCTGGCATGCCGATGGGCATGGCCGACGCCGCCACCGTGCTCTGGACCCGGTTCCATAAATACGATGCCGCCGACCCGAACTGGCCGGACCGCGACCGCTTCGTGCTCTCCGCCGGCCACGGCTCGATGCTGCTTTACGCGCTGCTCCACCTGACCGGCCACGACGGCATGGGCGTCGAGGAGATCCGGAACTTCCGCCAGCTCCATTCCCCGGCGGCCGGCCATCCGGAATACGGCGAGCATCCGGCCATCGAGACCACCACCGGTCCGCTCGGCCAGGGGATTGCCACCGCGGTCGGCATGGCGCTCGCCGAACGGATGATGGCGGCGCGCTTCGGCCGCTCGCTGGTCGATCACCGGACCTGGGTGATCGCCTCGGACGGCGACCTGGAGGAGGGGATCAGCCACGAGGCGGGATCGCTCGCCGGCCATCTGCGGCTGGAAAAGCTGACGGTCCTGTACGACGACAACCATGTTTCGATCGACGGCGACACCGCGCTGTCCTTCACCGACGACGTATTGAAACGCTTTGCCGCCTATGGCTGGGCGGCCAAGCGGGTGGACGGGCACGATCCGCAGCAGGTGGCGGCGGCGCTGTCGTTCGCCGTGCGCTCGAAGAAGCCGACGTTGATTGCCTGCCGCACCATCATCGGCCTCGGGGCGCCGACCAAGGCCGGCACCGCCGGGGTGCATGGCGCTGCCCTCGGGCCGGAGGAGGCGGCGGGCGCCAAACAGGCGCTCGGCTGGACCGCGCCGCCCTTCGAGGTGCCGGACGACCTCCTGGACCAATGGCGTAAAGCCGGCAGCCGGGGTGCCGCCGCCCGCCGCTCCTGGCTCAAGCGTCTCGCCCGGCATTCCCAGCGCCCCGAGTTCGAGCGGGTGATTGCCGGCCGCCTGCCGGAGACCTTCCACGAGACCGTGGCCGCGCTGAAGCAGTCCTTCGCAGACACCAAACCCAGGCTCGCCACCCGCGCGTCCAGCCAGAAATGCCTGGAGGCCCTGGTCCCGGCGATCCCCGAGCTGGTCGGCGGCTCGGCCGACCTGACCGGCTCCAACCTGACGCTGGTCAAGGGCATGGGCGTGGTGGCCCCCGGCTCCTACGGTGGCCGCTACATCCATTTCGGCGTCCGCGAGCACGGCATGGCGGCGGCCTGCAACGGCATCGCGTTGCATGGCGGGCTGATCCCCTACGCCGGCACGTTCTTCGTCTTCGCCGACTACAACCGGCCCGCCATCCGGCTCGGCGCGATCATGCGCATCCGGGTGATCTACGTGCTCACGCACGATTCGATCGGCCTGGGCGAGGACGGCCCGACGCACCAGCCGGTGGAGCATCTGGCGTCGCTGCGCGCCATGCCCAACCTGTATGTCCTGCGCCCGGCCGACGCCATGGAGACGGCGGAGTGCTGGGAACTGGCGATCCGCCGCACCGAAGGGCCGAGCCTGCTGGTGCTCAGCCGCCAAAATCTGCCGGCGCTGCGGACCGACGCGGCGGAGAACCGTTGCGCGCGCGGCGGCTATGTGCTCGCCGAGGCCGGGGGCGCGCGCCAGGCCACACTGATCGCCACCGGCTCCGAGGTGGCGATCGCCATGGCCGCCCGTGACACGCTGGCCGGCGACGGCGTCCACGTCGCCGTCGTCTCCCTGCCATGTTGGGAGTTGTTCGGGCAACAGGACGAGGCGTATCGTGCCGAGGTATTGGGCGGAGCGCCGCGCATCGGCATCGAGGCCGCCGGCGGCTTCGGCTGGGAACGCTGGCTCGGGGAGGATGGCACGTTTATCGGTATGAGCGGGTTCGGCGCCTCGGGGAATTACGAGGACGTCTACCGCCATTTCGGCATTACGCCGGATGCGGCCGTGGCCGCCGTTCGCAAGCGGCTCGGTTGAGGCAAACGCCAAGACAAGCAAGACAACGAAGGGGAACATCACAATGGCCGTGAAGGTCGCTATCAACGGATTCGGTCGTATCGGGCGCCTGGTGCTGCGGGCGCTGGCGGAAAGCGGGCGCACGGACATCGTGCCGGTCGCCATCAACGACCTCGGCAGCGTCGAGGCCAATGCGCATTTGTTCCGTTACGACAGCGTGCATGGGCGGTTCCCCGGCCAGGTCGAGGTGTCCGGCGACACCATCACCGTCCACCACAACGGCCACACCTACGGTCCGATCAAGGTCACGGCCGAGCGCGACCCGAACAAGGTGCCCTACCAGGGCGTCGATGTCGCGCTGGAGTGCACCGGCCTGTTCACCAACAAGGAGAGCGCGTCCGCGCTGATCCGGTCGGGCGCACGCAAGGTGCTGATCTCGGCCCCGGCGGACGACGTGGACGCCACGGTGGTGTTCGGCGTGAACCAGAACGTCCTGACCAAGGACATGACGGTCGTCTCCAACGCCTCCTGCACGACCAACTGCCTGGCGCCGGTCGCGAAGGTGTTGCAGGACAATTTCGGCATCCTGCGCGGCTACATGGTCACCATCCATTCCTACACCGGCGACCAGCGCACCGTGGACACGCTGCACAAGGACCTGCACCGCGCCCGCGCCGCTGCCGTGTCGATGATCCCCACCTCCACCGGGGCCGCGCGCGCCCTGGGCCTGGTGATCCCGGCGCTGAAGGGCAAGCTGGACGGCACGGCCATCCGCGTCCCGACGCCGAACGTCTCGCTGGTGTCGCTGGACGTGAACCTGGAGAAGCACGCCACCAAGGAGCAAATCAACGCGGCGATGCAGGACGCATCGAAGGGCGCGCTGAAGGGGATCCTGGGCTACAACACCGAGAAGCTGGTCAGCATCGACTTCAACCACGCCTCGGAGTCTTCCACGTTCGACGCCACCCAGACGGCGGTGGTCGATGGCCAGCTTGCCCGGGTGCTGTCCTGGTACGACAACGAGTGGGGTTTCTCGAACCGCATGCTGGACACGGCCGCGCTGTTCGGCAGCCTGTAGGCGGGGGGACACGTCGATGGCGTTTCGCACGCTCGATGGCGTGGCGGTCAGGGGCAAGCGCGTGCTGCTCCGTGCCGACCTCAACGTGCCGGTACGCGACGGCAAGATCTCCGACCTCACGCGCATCGAGCGCCTGTCCCCGACCATCCGGGAATTGGCGGGCAACGGCGCCAAGGTCATCGTGTGCAGCCATTTCGACCGGCCGAAGGGCAAGCGCGTGCCTGAGATGTCGCTCGGCCCGGTCGCCGTGGCGCTCGGCCAGGTGCTGGGGTCGAAGGTGCGCTTCGCCGAGGATTGCGTCGGGCTGCCGGCGCAGCAGGCGGTTGAGCGGATGCGGGATGGCGACGTGATCGTGCTGGAGAACACGCGCTACTACGACGGGGAGGAGGAGAACGACCCGAAATTCTCCGCCGAACTCGCCTCGCTCGCCGACATCTATGTCAACGACGCGTTCTCCTCGGCGCACCGCGCGCATGCCAGCACGGAGGGGGTGGCGCATCTGCTGCCGTCCTATGCCGGGCGGCTGATGCAGGCGGAGCTGGAGGCGCTGGATGCCGCGCTGGGCAATCCGGTGCGGCCGGTGATGGCGATCGTCGGCGGGTCCAAGGTGTCCACCAAGCTGGAGCTGCTCGGCAACCTGGTGGGCAAGGTGCAGGTGCTGGTGATCGGCGGGGCGATGGCCAACACGTTCCTGGCCGCGCAGGGCGTCGCCGTCGGCAAGTCGCTGCAGGAAGCCGAGATGCACGACACGGCGCGGCGCATCCTGGAGCAGGCGAAGGCCGCCGGCTGCCAGGTGGTGCTGCCGGTGGATGCGGTGGTGTCGGCCGAGTTCAAGCCGAACCCGCCGACGCAGACGGTGCCGGTGGGCAAGGTGCCGGCCGATACGATGATCCTGGACGTTGGCCCGGCGACGGTTGCCGCGCTGATCGGAACGCTGGGTTCGGTCAAGACGCTGATCTGGAACGGCCCGCTCGGCGCGTTCGAGACCCCGCCGTTCGACGCCAGCACCTCGGCGCTTGCCCGGGCGGTGGCCGACGCAACGCAAAAGGGGACGCTGAAAAGTGTGGCCGGCGGCGGCGACACGGTCTCGGCGCTGCGTCACGCCGGGGTGATCGACAAGTTCAGCTACGTGTCGGCGGCCGGCGGCGCGTTCCTGGAGTGGATGGAAGGCAAGACGCTTCCCGGTGTGGCGGCGCTGACGGATTAGCCAAACAGGCTGCGGCGAGGGACAGGTGGACGAGCCAGGGCTGCCGCTCGTCCGCCTCACCGCGCCGGCGGCGGACGCCCCGGTGCCGGCGCAGCCTGCGCCTGCCCGAGCGGCAGGCGTGTGGCCGCAGACCCACGGACAACGCCAGGCCGATGCAGCGGTAACCATCAACGGTCGGTCCAACCCGCAATCGGCAAATAGACCCACAGTGCGCCGATGACCGTCAAGCAAACCGGGGCCGGCAGCTCATGCTGCTGGCCCCTCCTGTTCTATGATAGAATGCTACCATGGAACGCGACGCCGCCATTGCCACGCTCAAAGCGCACGAAGCCGAATTGAAGCGGCTCGGCGTCCAACACCTTTACCTGTTCGGCTCAACCGCACGGGGGGAGGCGCGGGACGATTCCGACGTTGATCTGTTCTTCGACTACGAAAAGGGCGAGCTGAGCCTGTTTGGTCTGATGGAAGTGAAAGAACAGGCCGCCCGCATGCTTGGCCGTAAGACCGACATCATGACGCGCGACAGTCTTCACAAGGTGCTGCGCGCGCGCATCGAAGCCTCCGCGCTGCAAGTGTTCTGATGGCTCGGCGTTCACCGGCCGCCCGCCTTACCGACATGGTTGAAGCTATCGACTTGATCCGCGACGAGATGGCCGGAGTAACGCTCGATGCCTTCCAACCCGACATGCGCAAGCGCTGGCTCATCGAGCGCGGCATCGAAATCATTTCCGAGGCCAGCCGCCGCTTGCCGGACGAACTAAAGGCCCGGCACCCGGCCATCCCTTGGCGAAAGGTCGCCGGGATCGGCAATGTTCTGCGCCATAACTACGAGGACATTGCCGCGCCGGTGCTGTGGGCGCTGGTGCGCGACGATCTCCCGCCGCTGGAAAAGGTCTGCCGCGAAGAATTGGCCGCAGAGCAGGGCAGGGGCCAGCCATGAGTGATGAGCAGCACCAGTACGACGCCGCCGGCGACCGGACCCGGCTGTGGCCCGACAGCTTCTGCGTCACCGACAGCTATGACGCGCTGAACCGGATCACCGACGTGCTGCAGAGCGGCAGCAGTTCGCTGGCGCACTACACCTACGATGCCGCCTCGCGGCGCGCCGCGCTGACCTACGGCAACACCGGACCATCCGCGATCCGTCGGCGGCCCCCGCGGTGCCGGCCGGCTGGCCGCTACCAAGAACCCTCCGCTCATTGTGTTTCGCGTCAGGTTGGCGCGCGCCGGTCAAATCACCCGGTCAGGCCCATGTCGTTCGCGCAGGCCTGAAGACCGGGTGCGCCATGGCCGGCCGGCCAGCGGACGCAGCGAGCCGCAACAGGAGGATCGCGATGGCGCGATACGATGCGATCATCATCGGAACCGGTCAGGCCGGCCCGTTTCTCGCCCGGCGCATGGCCGCAACCGGGCTGCACGTTGCCGTCATCGAGCGCGGCCTGATCGGTGGGACCTGCACCAACACCGGCTGCACGCCGACCAAGACGCTGGTGGCCAGCGCCTACGCGGCGCATCTGGCACGCCGCGCCAGCGACTATGGCGTCGTGATCGGCGGTCCCGTCGGCGTGGACATGCGCCGGGTGAAGGCGCGGAAAGACGCGATCGTCGAGGCCAAGCGCAAGCGGGGCGAAGCGTCGCTGCGGACCGCCGAGAATTGCGACCTTATCCTCGGCCACGCCCGGTTCGTTTCGCCCCATGCGGTTCACGTCGGCGAGGCGGTGCTGGAAGCCGAACGCCTGTTCATCAACGTCGGCGGCCGAGCCGTGGTGCCTCCAATCCCCGGGCTGGCCGCGACCGGCTACCTCACGAACCACTCGATCCTGGATCTGGAGGAGCTGCCGCGCCGTCTGGTGATCTTCGGTGGCAGCTATATCGGCCTGGAGTTCGCGCAGATATTCCGCCGCTTCGGCAGCGAGGTTCTCGTCATCGAACGCGGTCCGCAACTGGTCCCGCGCGAGGACCCGGAAATTGCGGCCGCGATCCACGGCATCCTGCGCGACGGGGGGATCGAGATCCTGTTGGACGCGAAGATTTTGCGAGTGGAACAGCGTGGCGACCACGCGATCGCTGCGGAGATTGCCCAGGGCGCCAGCGCCACGAGGGTGGAGGGGTCGCATCTGCTGGTCGCCACCGGCCGACGGCCGAACACGGACGACCTCGATCTGCCCGCCGCCGGGGTGCAGACGGATGCCAGGGGCTTCATCCAGGTGGACGACCACCTGCGGACCAATGTCCCCGGCATCTGGGCGCTGGGCGACTGCAACGGCCGCGGCGCCTTCACGCACACGTCGTTCAACGACTTCGAAATCGTGGCGGACAATCTGCTGGACGGCGGGACGCGCAGCGTCGCGGATCGGATTCCGGCCTATGCGCTGTTCGTCGATCCGCCG
>Ga0182012_10001803_pt1 | contig 23418 bp, 20 predicted proteins | sample 612S2SmetaG_FD_120486 | JGI IMG/M metagenome (GOLD analysis project Ga0182012, IMG submission 120486) | Permafrost microbial communities from Stordalen Mire, Sweden - 612S2S metaG | ecosystem: Environmental > Terrestrial > Soil > Wetlands > Permafrost | place: Sweden: Stordalen | collected... | reverse complement strand
CTTCACGGGCTATTTCCGCAACCACGTTCTCCTGGACGAGGACGGAGCGCCTCGCGCCGTTGTCGGCCTCTCGGTGGACATCTCTGCGATCAAGGAGGCATCTCGCCAAGCGGTGCTCGCACGCAACTACCTGAGTGCGGTCACCGACAGCATCTCCGAGCCGATGTTCACCCTGGACACACAGGGCCTGCTCCAATATCTGAACCCGGCCGCTGAGCGGGCCCTGGGGTGGAGCACAGATGAGCTGCGCGGACGCTCGATGCATGCGGCCACGCACTCTCATCGCCCCGACGGCTCGCACTTCCCCGTCGAGGAGTGCCCGATCGTCCGTGCGCGCACCGCCGGGGAGACCGTTCGGGTGCAGGACGATCTGTTCATCCGCCGCGACGACAGCCACTTTCCGGTCGAATACACCGCAACACCGTTCGCCACCGAGGACGGGCTCGAGGGCTGCGTGGTGGTCTTCGCAGACATATCCGAGCGAAAGGCCCAGGAAGCGCAGATCGCGGGGGATCTCGAGAAGCTGCGGTGGGCGCGCGAAATCCAGGACGCACTCCTCCAGGACCGCTTCGTGCTCTACGGCCAGCCGATCCTGGACCTGCGCAGCGGCCAAATGACCCAGCAGGAGCTGCTGATCAGGATGCGCGCCGCCGACGAGGACGGCGTGGTGGCACCCGGTGTGTTCCTGCCGGCGGCGGAGGAGCTGGGCCTCATCACCGAAATCGACCGCTGGGTGATCGACCGCTCAGCGGACCTGGCCGCGACGGGTGTTGCGGTGGAGCTGAACGTATCGGCCCGCTCGATCAGCGAACCTGCATTGATCGGGCACATCGAGCGCGCGCTGCACCGCAGCGGCGCAGCGGCTCATCTGCTCGTCTTCGAGATCACCGAGACCGCCGTCATGAGCAACATGGCCGCCGCCGAGACGTTCGCCACGCGGCTGCGCAAACTCGGCTGCCGCATCGCACTGGACGACTTCGGGACAGGGTTTGGCAGCTTCACCTACCTGAAGGCGCTGGAGATCGACTACCTGAAGATCGATATCGAGTTCGTTCGTGACCTGACCTCAAACCCGGCCAGCCGAACGGTGGTCGAAGCGGTGGTGAGCCTTGCGCAGGGCTTCGGGCTGCGGACCATCGGGGAGGGCGTGGAGGACGAGCAGACCGAAAAGATGCTCAGAGCGATGGGGGTGGACTACGCGCAGGGCTACCACATCGGTCGACCCGCGCCGCTCCAGTCGCGCGTCCCCGCTGCATAGGGCGCCGTCCGCCGCCTGACAGCTGACGCGAGTCCGAACGCGCGGGCCCGCTAGAAGCCGCCGGAGAGGATGATCGGATCGCCGGCGGCGGTGTAGTCGGAGGCCAGGCAGGAGGTTTCCGTGCATGCGAGGCCAAGCGGGACCTCGTTGCGTGCGGGCACCGCAAACGCCTGCCAGCTGCTGCCACCGTCGGTGGTGGCGTCGATCTGAGGACCGCCCGTCTGGGCGAAGTCGAGCGAGCTGATGGCGCAGTCCTCTTCGCCCGAGCAGGAGACCGCCTCGGGAAGGGAGCTGCCCGCATCCGGAAGCGACTGGGTCACCCATGTGGCGCCGGCATCCGAGGAGGAGAAGATGGCGCCGGTCACCTCGTAGGCGCCGACGGCCACGCAGCGCTGCCCGACGCAGTCCGCGCCGCTGACGTAGTCGCTGGGCGGCATCGCGTGAGCGGTGAAGCTCGCGCCGAGATTGGAGGTGGTGTAGGCCTTCGTGGTCCCGTCCACTTCCTGGCCGAACAGGACGCAAGCGTCTTCGGCCGAGCACGAGATGGTCTCGGTGGAGTCCACGCCGCTCGGCACGGCCACGGGCTCCCATGATGCGCCGCCGTTGGTGGTCAGCGCGAGCTTGCTGTTCGATCGCAGCGAGAATCCCACCGCGAGGCAGGTGCCGGCCGAGGGGCAGCTCAGGGCTCCGAGCGCGCCGCCGGGTTCGGCGACGGTGTCAAGGCGCCAGGTCATGCCACCATCGCTGCTGCTGAGGGCCTGTGCGCGATCGGCCTTCGTGAGCGGCGGCTGAGCGGTGGCGGTGGCGTAACAGATCGAGAGGGTGGGACACGCCACGTCGGCGAGCGCACCGGTCCCCGTGGGCACGGTCCCGCGCCCCCAGCTGCTGCCGCCGTCGCTCGAGACAAGCACCATCGGCTTCCCGCCGGAATCCACCCCCACCGCGACGCAGTGGCCGCTGCCCGGACATGCGATCGCGCTGGGCGAGCCCGGCGCAGCCGGCAGTGCGCTGCCCGACCACGTCCCCCCGGCGTCCGCCGTCTCGAACCCGAAGCCGGAAGCCACGGCGACGCACGCCGACGTCGTGGGGCAGGACAGGTAGGGCGCGCTGGCAACCGTGGCGATGGGCAGCGTCTGCTCGGTCCAGGCCTCTCCGCCATTGCCGGTGGCGTAGAGGAAGGGCGTGTTGCCGCCCGCCAGACCGGTGAAGCAGGACGTCGCCGAGGCGCAGGCCACGGAGCTCAGGGCAGCCGACGCGGGCGCGCCGGTCGGCGTCCACGCGCGGCCGCCATCAGAGGTTGCGATCACCGCTGCGTAGCCTTCGCTGTCGCTGCCGACCGCCATGCAGGTCTCGGAGGTGGCACAGGAGAGCCCGTAGATGCCATCGATCGTGTCCGGCGCGCTCTGCGCCACCCAGTCCCTGGCGCCATCGATGCTGGCCTCGATCACGGGGGTCTCCCCGTTGTCACCGACGATCCAGCAGCGGCCGCTCAACAGCACACAGGCAAGCGACGGGTTGTCGTAGACGACCGTGGGAAGTGCTGCCGATTCATAGCTCGCCCAGCCGTTGGAGGTCCTCAGCACCGTCTGCCCGTCGCTCGCCACACAGCGCATCGCGCTCAGGCAGGAGACCTGCGGGGCCTGACGGAGGCTTGGCAGGCTGCGCTGCAGGACGGTCTGCGGGCCGAGCACCAGCATCGCAAAGCGCCCGCCGGTCACGGTGGCGGTCGCGTAGCAGGCAGCTCTGGCGGGACACGCGACCGTGTCGATGGCCACCACGTCCTTCGGCACCAACGAGGCCTCCTGCGCCCACGCGCTGCCACCGTCGGATGAGTGCAGCAGCTCCCCGCCCTCCACGCTCCAGCAGTCGGTGGACCCCGCGCACGAGACGGAGGTGCTGGAGGTCCCGAGGCCCAGCCTCGCCGCGACCTGCCAGGGAGCGGCGGAGGACCCCGCGGCGAAGAGCAGCGCGATGCAGAGCGCCGCGAGCAGCCCGGCGATGCCCTCCTTGGCTAGCACTCCTCCCCGTTTCACGACCGGCGGAAGTCTAGTGAATGAAGCTTGCCCGCCGCGTCCTCGCGCCGGCGCGGCGCGCACCGGCCGGGGCAGATACCGGCGCGTCACTGGGCTCCGGCTTCAGCCGAGCCCAGCCGCGCAGGCGGTCGCGAATATGCCGACCCAGGCGATCGCACAGAGGTAGAACAGCCGCTCGACTGCACCGAAGCGCGCTCGCGCCCAGGGCGCCGAGCGCGCTGAGGCCATGCTCACCAGGCAGACGGTCATGGCCCACGCGAGCACGCTCGAGGCCGGTGCCAGCGCATGCCAGCGCGTGCCGGAGCCGAGAGCCGATGCGAGCCTGAACGCGGCAAGTGCGACGGCCGTAAACGCGAGGAAGGCGAGCAGCCCGTGTCGTCGGCCCGTCGACGTCGGCGGCGCGCCGGGAGCATCCATCGGGAACCAGCTGATTAGCGCTCGCGCGACCGCGAACACGACCAGCAGCACAACAACGGCGCCTCGGCCCGATACCGCGAGCGCCCGCTCGACCCCCACGGCCAGGGCGGCCCCAGCAACCGCGAAGGCGATCGTCGCGATGCGGTAGCCACCCGCGTACCGGCTGATGCCGTACTGGCTGACAGCGTTGCGAACCGGCGACAGGCCGGTGGGCGCAGCGTGCAGGTACACGAGCGCACCGATGAGCACACCGAGGGCCAGCAGCGCCACCACGCCGGCTGCCTGTGTCAATGCGATCTGGCCCGCTGCACGATTCTGCCTGAATAACACATACGACCGCCGGGCATCGCGAGCGGACGGCGATCAGACCGAGAGCGGGCTCGCGAGCAACGCGCGGAGAGGAGACCAGGTTCCTAAGGATCGACCCCCTGAGAAGTCAAGCGACGAGGCCGGCGAGTCACTCAGGCGAACAGCTCATCGACCGAAACCTCGATCGGCGCGGCCCGCCATGCAGCCGCGGCGGGCGGTGCGGCCTCAGGCACCTCCTTGTCGAAAAGCTGCTGAACGCTCTCGGTCAGGAACCGCGACGGTTTGCCATAGCCGTGGCGCGGGTCGCGAACGGTGGGGCGATAGTAGAAGCGCTCGGGCACGTACACGTGGAGCCTGTGGCGCGCCCGTGTGAGTGCGACGTAGAAGAGTCGTCGCTCCTCGGTGATGCCCTCCTGGGTGCCTGTGCTCATGTCGGCGGGGAAGTTCCCGTCGTAGGCAGCGATCAGGTGCACTGCGTCCCACTCAAGGCCCTTGGCGGAATGAACGGTGCTGAGGACCAGGTAGTCCTCGTCGAGCTTGGGCGGCCCTGCCAGATCGGCGACAGACGACGGCGGATCGAGCGCGAGCTCCGAGACGAAATGACGGATATCGCTCGCGCCGTGCGCAGCGAGCACGAGCCGCTCCAGGTCCGGAGCGCGAACCGCTCCGTCGGGGTAGTGCAGGCGAATCAACGGCGTTAGCGCGGCACACAGGCGCTCGGCCTGCGCGCCCGTCGAATCGGTTGCGCCTGCGCCGGTCCGGCGGAGCGCGCCGACCACGGCGTCCGCGGCCTGCCTCGACACAGGGGGCAGCTTCTCGACTGCAACAGGCCAGCGCTCCAGCTGGGGACGCCCAGCCTCCGAGGGGCGAAGGGAATCGAGAACCTCCCGGGCTCTCGTGGGTCCGACACCCTCGAGGAGCTTCAGGACGCGCAGCCAGCTGAGCTCGTCCGCCGGATTGTCGGCGAGGCGCAACAGCGCCATGAAGTCCTTGACGTGGGCGGCCTCCAGGTAGCGCAGGCCTCCGTACTTGACGAACGGGATCTGCCGCCGCATCAGCTCCAGCTCGAGCAGGTCGGAGTCGTGGTTGGTACGGAACAGGACGGCCTGGCGACGCAGTTCACTTCCCTGCTCTCGCATCGCCAGCACCTGCTCGCATACGCGCGCGGCCTGCTCCTGTTCGTCGCGGGGAAAGGCGAGGGACGCCGCCGCCCCGCCTTCGCGATCGGTCCAGAGCCGCTTGGGGAAGCAGCCCCGGTCCTGGGCGGCGACCGCGTTTGCGACAGCGAGAATGGGTGCGGTCGAGCGGTAGTTCTGCTCGAGCGTCACACGGTTGGTGCCGGGGAACTGCTCGGGGAACTCAAGGATATGCCGCGCGCTCGCCGCCCGGAAGCCGTAGATCGCCTGGAGGTCGTCGCCTACGGCTGTCAATCGCGAGCCGTTTCGGCGCATCCCGCGCACGATGTCGACCTGCAGGCCGTTGACGTCCTGGTACTCATCTACCAGGACGTGGTCGAACCCGTCGGCGATGCGCGCACCGAGCACCTCGCTGCCCATCAGCGCCTGCCAGTGGAGCAGCAGGTCGTCGAAGTCGAGCACGGCCATCTGACGCTTGCGGCGATGGTAGGCGCGGAAGATCTGCTTGAGCGCGTCCGAGTGCTCCTCGCACCACGGGAAGAACTCGGCGAGGATCTCATCGACGGGCGTCTGCGCGTTGAGGGTCCGTGAGTAGATGTCCAGCAGTGTCCCCGCGCGCGGGAAGCGCCTGGGCTCATCGGCGTGACCGTGCTCCTGGCGGACCATGTCGAGCAGGTCGCGCGCATCTCCGGGGTCCAGCAACCCGAACCCCGGATCGAGTCCCAGCGACGCAGCGTGGACACGGATCAGGCGGTGCGCGACAGAATGGAAGGTGCCGCCGAGGACTCGCCCTGCGTCGGGTGAGGTCCGCTCGACGAGCACCCGCGCACGCTGGATCATTTCGCTGGCAGCCCTCCGCGTGAAGGTAAGCAGCAGGATCCTCTCCGCGGGAACTCCCTGAGCGAGCAGCCACGCGACCCGCGCGCACAGCGTGGCCGTCTTCCCGGTGCCGGCGCCCGCCAGGATCAACAGGGTGTCTCCCGCGTAGGTCGCCGCGGCGCGTTGCGCCTGATTGAGCTCGTCGAGCCATGCGGCCTGCGGAGTAGCGAACATACGTTCGTGGAAGGGTAGGCGGGCCACCGGACGCACCGTGGCGCCTTCATCCCCGGCCCGCGCCGGGCACTGCAGGGCAGGCGGCAACGCCGCGATCTGACAGCGGTGGCGACGCGTGTGTGCGCACCTCAAGCCGCGGGTAAGGGGCGACCTATGGCAAGCACCCAGCCGGCCGTGCGAAACCCATGACCGCCGGCGCCCTCGTGTTTTCACACGCGGACGAGACCCTTGCCCTGGTGGTCACGCGCACGGAATACAAACGCCTCTTCGACATCTATGTGCCGATCGCGATCGGCGTGTTCGTGGTCATCGTGGCGTTGGTCCTCTTCGCCGTCCTGCGCTTTCGCCGCCGCCCGGCGGAGCGCGCCGCCCGCCGGCACGAGAACAATCCGCTCGAGGCAACCTACGCGCTCGTGCTGCTGGGCGTGGTCGTGTTCCTGCTGTATCTCACCTTCAGAGCCGAGCACCGCGTTGACGCCGTGGCCGCGGAGGAGCGCCCGCAGCTCGAGGTGAACGTAACCGGCGCCAAGTGGGAGTGGCACTTCAACTATCCCGGATACGGGATCAACCGCTACAGCGGCACCGTGGGGCACGAAGCTCTGGTGGTCCCCGTCGATGAGGCGATCCGCTTCCGGCTCGTCTCCCTCGATGTGATCCATGAGCTCTGGGTGCCCGAGCTTCGCTACAAGCACGATCTGATCCCGGGCTACCCCCAGGCGATGACGCTGACATTTCCCCAGCGCGGAACATTCTCCGGTGAGTGCGCTGAATTCTGCGGTCTCTACCACTCCCGCATGATCTTCACGGTCGACGCCGTGAGCCCCTCGGAATTCAGGGCATGGACGCGCTCGGAGGCGGCCATGGCACACGCGAGCGAGCCCGCGCCGGCGGGCGCGGACAGGAGCCTCGCGGACAGGAGCCGCTCGTGAGCACCGTCGCGCGGCCGCTCCCCAGCTCCTCGCGTGTGCCCGGCTGGGTCGGCTCTCTTGCGAGCACAGACCACAAGCGGATCGGACTGAACATGGGCCTGTGCTCGCTGTTCTTCTTCCTGGTCGGCGGCCTGATGGCACTGATGATGCGCACGCAGCTCGCACAGCCAGCCACGCACTTCGTCTCCGACGAAACCTACAACGAGCTTTTCACCATGCACGGCTCGACGATGATCTACCTGTTCGTCACGCCGATGGCGCTGGCGCTGGGAATGTACCTGGTGCCCCTGCAGATCGGGGCCGCGCGCATAGCGTGGCCGCGGATCGCGGTGAGCGGATTCTGGGTGTGGCTTGCGGGCGGTGTGGTCATGCAGTCCGGATGGCTGACCGAGGAAGGCGCCGGACGCGCGGGCTGGTTCGCATACGTGCCGCTGTCCAACAGCTCCAACACGCCCGGCGTGGGCCAGGACCTGTGGACTCTCGGCGTGCTGCTCGCGGCAGTCGGCATGACGCTCATCGCCGCGTGCCTGCTGGCCACGATCGCGTCCCGGCGTGCGCCGGGCATGTCGGTGCTGCGCATGCCGGTGTTCGCGTGGACCTCGTTCGTCAGCGTGCTGATGGTCGTTGGCTCCTTTCCCGTTCTGGTCGTGACGATGGCGCTGCTCTACGCCGAACGCTCTGGCGCGCACATCTACGTGGGCTCGGAAGGTGTCATCGACTATCAGGACATGTTCTGGTTCTTTGGGCATCCCGTCGTATACGTGATGTTCTTTCCCTACCTCGGGTGCGCCGCGGAGGCGATCGCCGTCAACGCGCACAAGCGCTGGTTCGGCTACAAGGCCTTCGTCCTGTCGATGCTCGCATTCTCGGCGCTCTCGATGAGCGTGTGGTCACACCACATGTTCACCACGGGCGGTGTCACCAACCAGTACTTCGCTTTCACCTCCACGATGCTCGTGGTGCCGGCGGGCATCGAGTACTTCGACATGATCGGAACGCTGATCGGCGGGGCGCTGGTGATGCGTGTCTCGATGCTGTTCGCGCTGGGCTTCTTCATCCAGTTCCTCATCGGCGGGCTCAGCGGGATCTTCATCGCCTCCCCCGTGCTCGACTATCAGGCACAGGCGTCCTACATGATCGTGGCGCACTTCCACTACACGCTGTTCGCCGGCAGCGTGTTCGGATTCTTCGCGGGCGTGTACCACTGGTTCCCGAAGATCACAGGCGCATTTTTGCGGGAGAGCATCGGCAGAGTTCACCTCGTGCTGCTTGCGATCGGCACGAACATGACCTTCGGGCCGATGTTCGTACTCGGCGAAGAAGGCATGACCAGGCGTATCGCCGAATACCCCCAGCACCCCGGCTGGGGCACCCTCAATCTGATCGAGAGCATCGGTGCCGGGATCATCGCCGTCGCGGTGGCGGTGTTCCTGTTCAACGTGTGGGTCTCGCTGCGCGAGCGCGTACCTGCGGGCGATGACCCGTGGCACGGGCACACGCTGGAGTGGGCCACCTCCTCGCCTCCGCCCCGCCTGAACTTCGAGCGCCCGCTCCCGCCGATCACCTCCTACGCACCGCTGCTCGATCTGCGCGAACGCGCCGCGCGAGACGCCGGAGCAGCCTCATGAGGGGAGGAGCGCTGCCGGTGATCGTGTGGGGCTGCCTGCTGGGAGCGCTGATGGCCACCAACGCGATCTGGACGGGGGACACGATCCAGATCGGCGACTACGCCTACGCGATGCTCACGATCGTCACGATCGTGCTCGCGCTCGCCCTGACCAGCCGCCGCAGGGCGCTGCGGCGCGGGGCGCCCGAGCGCGACGAGCGCCCCGAGGCGGTCCCCGACATCAGCTTCGGCGCGGCGCTCGCCGCGGTCGGCTTCGCGGCCCTGATCTTCGGCCTGGCGTTCGGGCACTTCTTCATCTACTTCGGCGCCGGCCTGATGGTCCTCGGGCTCGCGAGGGTTGGCGCCGAGCTGCGCTCCCAGCGGCGCACCGTCGAGCTTCACCGCACGTCCTCACCGTCGCCCGCGCAAGTGCGCCGGGAACGCGCGCCATGAGCCTGGTCGCAGCCTCCCCGTCGCTGCTGTCACTGCCGCTGCATGGGTGGGAGCCCGCACCGGCACTCGACCTCATCGCCGGCGGCTACGTGTTGCTCTATCTGTGGGGCGTGAGGCGCGTGGGCGCCCGGCATTGGCCGCCGGCACGGATCGCGGCATCCGTGGCCGGCGTTGCCGTCGTGCTCGTGGCACTGCAGTCAGGTCTGGAGGCCTACGACGACCGTCTGCTCTCGGCGCACATGCTGCAGCACGTCCTGCTGCTGATGGTCGCACCGCCGCTGCTGCTGCTCGGGACACCCGTGCTGCTCGCGTTGCGTTCGCTGCCGCCGAGTCGAGGTCCCGCGCTCACAGCCCTGCTCATGCGCGCGCGTAGGCTCACGAGCCCGCCGGTATGCCTGGCGGTGTTCACGGCGGTGGTGGTGGGCCTTCACGTGCCGCCCGTATTCGACAGGGCCGTGCGAGACCCGCTGCTGCATGGCTGCGAGCACGCAGCGTTCCTGGCAGCCGGCTGCTTCCTGTGGTGGCCGCTGAGCGACGCCGGCCCCGTCCCCGCCCGGCGCCTGGGCAGCATCGGGCGAATCTTCTACATGCTCGCCGCGATGGTCCCGGAGGACCTGATCGGCGCCTATCTCAATCACGCGAACTGGGTGCTCTACGCCCCCTACGGAGCCAGCGCCCACGCGCTCGGGATCTCGGCCGTAATCGACCAGCAGCGGGCTGGAGCGATCATGTGGGTTGGGAGCAGCTGCATCATGGCCGCCGGCGGCCTCTGCTCGGCGATGGCGATGATGGCCGTGGAGGAGCGGCGCTCCAGCGCGGCGATGGCCAGGATGCTGGCCGAGGCGCAACGCACACAGCGCATCGAGGCTCCGGCCCCGATCCCCGCCGCAACGGCGCTCTCACCGGATGTGGCAGTGGCACGGGGGCCGACGTGAGCGCCCTGGCACGTCGATGGCGCCGGCGCAGGCCCCGTACGCCGGCCTGGCTGCGTGGGGCACTGGCGATCCTGATGGGGACCGGCGCATTGGTGAGCTTCTCCGCTCAGGCAACCAGCGGCGATGTGGGGGTCACGACCACCGCACCTGCCGGGGACACCTCCGGCCAAGCCACCGGCGCTCCGCTGGCCGCCGAGGGCGGGCCGCCGACCAGCAGCCCAAACGCCCCGGACAAGTCGCCCGAGCCACCCGGACCTGGCGAACCGCGCGCATCGACTCCGACCTCGCCCGCGCTCGTGAGCGAAGGACGCACGCTGTTCCATGAGGCCTGCTCGTCCTGCCACGGCGCCAACCTGGAAGGGCGCAAGGATGTCGGACCTTCGCTCGTCGGGGTCGGCGCCGGCCCCGCCGAGTTCTACCTCTCAACCGGACGCATGCCGCTGGAGAATCCGCGCGAGGAGCCGCTGCGCGCCCCACCCCATTTCTCAGACGCCCAGATCGAGGCGCTGGTGGCGTTCGTTGCCTCATATGGGGGCCCGCCCGCCCCGATCGCCGAACCGTCGAAGGGCGACCTCCAGCAGGGCTTTCACGCATTCACGCTCAACTGCGCCGGGTGCCACCAGATCGTGGCCCGCGGCGGGCTGACGGTTGGTGCAGCTGTGCCCGACCTGCAGAGCGCGACCGCCGATCAGGTCGCGGAGGCCATGCGCATGGGCCCCTACCTGATGCCTCACTTCAGCGCCAAGCAGATCGACCAGTCAGAACTGAACTCGATCGCCCGCTACGTGCTGTGGACGCGCGACCCCTCCAACAAGGGGGGATGGGGCATCTACAACCTCGGACCGATCCCCGAGGGGATGGTCGCGTGGTTCCTGCTGCTTGCCGCGCTGGTGCTGACCGCGCGGCTGATCGGAGAGACAACGTCATGAAAGGAGGACGATGAGCGAGAAGGAGCAACGCGACGGGCGCATTCGCAGGGCGGGGTCGCTGATCGGCATGCTCGTGGCGGGACGCGCGCTGCGCGAGGCGTTGCGGCGGCCGCGAACGCTGCCCGCATCGCCGCCGCAGTCAGACGAGGACCCGCGGCGCCGCGAGATTCCGGCAAACCCGCGGGCCGAGATAGCGGTCACACTGCTGCTCCTCGGTGCCGCTGCCTTTGCGCTCGGCTTCACGACCCTCTACATCCTCGACGGGCTCAACCCGCAGCTGCTCGGCATCGCGATCGGCGGGGCGCTGCTCCAGCTCTCGGCGGCGGCGATCATTGCGGGCAAGGCGATCGTGCCTCAGGAAACCGACGTCGAGCAGCGCGACGTTCTGCTGCAGGGGCCCCAGGTCGAGTCCGTGCTCGAGATCATCGAGTCCGGTGGCGAGGGGATCACTCGGCGCAAGCTGCTCATCGGTGCAGCGGGAGTCGCCGGGGCCGGGTTTGTCACAGCTGCGGTCACGCCGCTGGCGTCGCTGGGCCCGCCGATGACCGGTATCCACGAAACGCAGTGGCATCGTGGCGTGCGTCTCGTCGATGACAGGGGCAACCCCTACAGCGCCGCGGACATCCAGGTCGGGAGCTTCTATACCGCGCTCCCCGAGCACGGCAACCCCGAGCTGCTGGGCGCTGGACTGCTCGTGGTCAAGCTTGCGCCGATCTTCATGCACCTGCCCGCGGCGCGGCGCGGATGGGCTCCCGAGAACATCCTCGCCTACTCCAAGATCTGCCCGCACGCCGGCTGTGCGATCTCGCTGTACCGCTATCCGCTCTACCAGCCCACCAGCAACGGCCCGGCGTTCACGTGCCCCTGCCACTACTCCACCTTCCTGCCCGGTGAGGGCGGGCGCGTGGTCTTCGGGCCGGCGGGACGCTCGCTGCCGCAGCTGCCGCTGATGATCGACGATGAAGGCTACCTTCGTGCCGCCGGAGCGTTCCACGAGGACATAGGCCCGTCGTGGTGGGGAACACGCCGGAGCGAGTCGTGAAAAGAGCGCACCGGCGAGGCCGCGCGAGGTCGCGCCGGCGAGGCAACCGGCGATGACCGGGCGCCGGCTCGATCACCGCGCGCAGCGCGCGATGCGCGCCGGCGATGAGCGCCTGGGGGCCAGTGGCGGCATCAGGTGGGCGCTGCGCTACGTGTTCCCCGACCACTGGAGCTTCCTGCTCGGCGAGATCGCGCTCTACAGCTTCATCGTGCTGGTCGCGACAGGCATCTACCTGACGCTCTTCTACGTCCCGAGCGACGCGCAGGTGGTCTACCACGGGCCGTACGCGCTGCTGCAGGGCGAAACGATGTCGGAGGCCTACAGCTCGGTGCTGCACATCTCCTTCAGCGTGCCGGCCGGCCTGCTGATCCGCCAGACCCACCACTGGGCCGCTGATGTGTTCATCGCCGCGATCGTGCTGCACCTGATGCGCGTGTTCTTCACGGGCGCCTACCGCAAGCCGCGCGACCTGAACTGGATGATCGGCCTGACGATGCTGATGCTGGCGATCCTGGAGGGCTTCGCCGGCTACTCGCTGGTCGACGATCTGCTCTCGGGGATGGGGCTCGCGATCGCCTACTCCGTCGCGCTGTCGATCCCGCTGATCGGCGGACAGCTCGGCTACCTCGTGTGGGGCGGCGAGTTCCCCGGCTCCGGCTCCTTTCTCTCGCGCCTGGAGATCGTGCACGTCTTCCTGATCCCCGCGGCGCTTGCGACGCTCATCACGGTGCACCTGGCGATGATCATGCGCCAGCACCACTCGCAGTTCCCCGGCCGCGGCCGGCGCGAGCGCAACGTCGTGGGCACGCCGATGTGGCCCGCCTACGCGCTGCGCTCCGTGGGCTTGCTCTTCGCCGTGGCCGGGATCCTGTTTCTCGCCGGAGGGCTGATCCAGATCAACCCGATCTGGCAGTGGGGCCCGTACCACACATACCTCTCCGAGAACGGAGCCCAGCCCGACTGGTACATCGGCTGGCTGATCGGCGCCCTGCGCCTGATGCCCAACTGGGAGCTAGCGGTCGGCGGGCACACGCTCATCCCCAACCCCTTCTGGGGCGGCGCTCTGTTCCCGCTGTTCGTGTTCGTGGTGATGTACGCGTGGCCCGCCATCGAGCGCCGCGTCACCGGCGACCACCGCCGCCACGACCTGCTGGACCGCCCCCGCGACCGCCCCACCCGCACGGCGATCGGCGCTGCCTTCCTGAGCTGGGTCGTGATCATCTTCGCTGTCGGCTCGACCGACCGCCTGTTCTACCGTCTTCATATCTCCTACCAGGCGCAGATCCACTTCTGGCGTGCCGGTGTCTGGGTGCTGCCGATCATCGTCTTCTTCATCACACGCAGCATCTGCCGCGCGCTTGGGCGCAGCGGCACGCACCCTCTGCGCCAGTGGGACGGGACGCTGGTCGTGCGCCGTCGCGACGGCGGCTTCCACGTGCTCGCCGACAGCCCCGAGGGCCCCGGCTCGCTCCCGCCGGGACCCCCGCTGGGAACCGCGCCGGGCAAGGACTCCCCGCTGTAGGGCCGAGCGCCTTTTGCCGTCCACCAGCTACCCTCGCGTGATGAGCGAGAAAGCTGCAGCGAAGATCACGATCGCCGAGAACGGCCCGTATCTGGTCTCAGGCGGTCTGCCGCTGAGCGAGCAGGCGCTGGGCGTGGACGCCACCGGCAACACGTGGGACTACGAGGACCTCGGGCGGATCGAGGCGCCCGAGAGTTACGCGTTGTGCCGCTGTGGGCAGTCCGCCAACAAGCCCTTTTGCGACGGCTCTCACAGCAAGGCCGGGTTCGACGGCACCGAGACAGCGTCTCGTGCGCCGTTCCGTGAGGACGCGACTGTGCTCGAGGGGCCGACCCTCGACCTCGAGGACAACCAGCCGCTCTGTGCCTTTGCTCGGATCTGCGATGGGCACGGCCGCATCTGGAACTCGGTCGAGGGCACCGAGGACCCGGAGCTGCGCGAGGTGGTGGTGCACCAGGCGACGCTCTGTCCCAGCGGGCGCCTGGTCGCGCACGACAAGCACGCCGGGGAGGCGAGGATCGAGGCCGTCTTCGACCCCTCGGTGGTGTTGATCGAGGATCCTCAGCAAGAGGCGAGCGGGCCGATCTGGGCTCGCGGCGGAATCACGATCATCTCCTCGGACGGGTTCGAATACGAGCCCCGCAACCGCGTGACCCTGTGTCGCTGTGGACAGTCCTCGAACAAGCCGTTCTGCGACGGCACCCACGCGCACGTCGGCTTCAAGGCGCACGGCAGCACGAGCTGATCGGCGCGACCCGCGTGCCAGGTGGGCGCCAGAGCGTGCGCCTATGCTCGTTCGATGAGCTCACCCGGCTCCAGAGCACCAGCCTCACCGACGATGACCGACACGGCGCCGCGTCTCGTGCGCATGAACGTGATCGTCGGGCTCGCCCATCTCGCCCAGGCGATCCTGATCCTGGCCCTGGCGAAGGCCGCGTCGCTGCCGGTGAACGTCCGCTATCTGACCGGTCCGCCGGGAGCAGGCCGTTACGGGGGGCCCACCCGGCTGTTCGACCTGAGAATCGACATCGCGGTCGCGGCCTTCCTGCTGCTCGCCGCTTTCGACCATCTCGCGGTCGTCTCGCCGCGGGTGCGCCCGTGGTATCTGGCTAACGTCTCGCGCGGTGTGAACCCCGCGCGCTGGTGGGAGTACTCGCTGAGCGCGTCGGTCATGGTCGTTCTGATCGCGATGCTCGCCGGCGTGACCGACGCGATCGCGCTGGTCGCTCTGTTCGGTGTGAACAGCGCCATGATCCTCCTCGGGCTGGCGATGGAGAGAGCGAATGCGCCAGGCGAGAGCGTCGACTGGCGGCCCTTCATCTACGGATGCATCGCCGGCGCGGTCCCGTGGGTGGCGATCGGCCTGCAGCTGGCCGTCTCACAGGCCGACAGCCGGGGTGTTCCCGGATTCGTGTTTGCGATCTTCTTCACGCTGTTCGTGCTGTTCAACAGCTTCGCAGTCAACATGTGGCTGCAGTTCCGTGGCCGCGGTCGCTGGGCGGACCCGGCGTTCGCCGAGCGCGTATATCTGCTCCTCAGCCTCGTCGCAAAGAGCGCCCTCGCATGGCAGGTCTACGCAGGAGCGCTCGCTGGACGTTGAGTCCGGCAGCTGCCGCTCGTGCATGTCGCGTGAGCCAGGCTCGGGCCAGCGCTCGCGCGTGAAGGGTCAGCCCGCCTGGGCGCTCGCGGGCTGCCGGTCAGCGAGGATCTGGAGTATCTCGCCGACGGCGTGATCCTGCTCGAGAGGGTGGCGAAGCGGGCGCTCCAGGTGCAGCTGATAGCGGTTGCGCCGCCCCTCGCGACTGCGCTCCAGGTAGCCGGCCTCCACGAGCTCAGCGACGATTCGCTGGGCTGCACGCTCCGTGATACCGACCTCGGTGGCGACGTCGCGCAGGCGCATTTCGGGATCTCGGGCGACGCACAGCAGCACGTGGGCGTGATTGGTCAGGAACGTCCAGGGCGGCATCACACCAGGATACAGCGCACGCCCGTCGATTCGTGCCTCTTGACATACGCTTTCTAGATCGCGTATCATAGCTCGCGTAATCGAGAACGTACGAGTTAGGGGGTTCCTGATGCAAACCTTGAAGAGCAGCGACTCACCCGCGGTCCGAGCGCCGGGTTCTCCGCAGGCGGGCGTGAACCGGTGGAGCGACAGGTGGACGACGCCGCCGTCCGACGTGGCGATCGAGACGGCGCCGCCGGGTGCCCGCTCGCTCGCGGCCGAGCAGATTGCAAGGCACGTGGCACGCGAGCTGGAACGGGGCCGACCCCTGTACTGCGTCGTGCGCGACGAGTACGTGGTCGCCAGGATCGGCGGCTTCGATGGCCGGGCTCTGCCACCGCACTGCCTGGCGGGGCTCGGCCAATGAGCGCCTTGGTCCTGCTCGTGGTCGGGCTGCCAGCGCTCTCCGCGCTGTTCGTTGTGTGCTCCGGCGCGGGACGCTCCGAGCGCTCGGCGCGCGTATCCACCTGCGCCGCGGCGGCGGCATTCCTGATCGCGTGCGCACTGGCTATCGAGGTTGGGGTGCACGGCGCGGTCTCCGCCGTTCTAGCCGATCACGAGGGACGCCAGATCGTGGGTCTGTATGCCAACCGGATCATCGTCGTGCTGCTGCTGCTCGTATGCGGTGTGAGCGCGGTGGTCCAGGCATTTGCCTGCGGATACCTGCGCGGAGACCTGCGCGCCGGTCGCTTCTTCGCGGGGACGTCGCTGCTGACCGCCGCGACAGCCGCGATGGTGAGCGCGGCATCGATCGTGGGCCTGGGCGTGGCCTGGACCCTCGCCGGTGTTGCTCTGTGCGCGCTGCTGAACATGTACTCCGGACTCCCAGCCGCGCGCCAGGGGCTACAGAGAACGGCGCTCTCCTTCGCGATCGGCGACTGCGCCCTGTGGGCGGCGATCGTGTTCGCGCTCGTGAGATGGGGCAACCTGGACCTACGCCACCTCAGCGGGCAGGCGCGCGCGCTGACCGCCGACCCGGATGCGGTGAGCGTGTTCTCGTGCCTGGTCCTGGTGGCGGCCATGGCACGTTCGGCCCAGCTGCCGCTGCAGCGCTGGCTGCCCGCGACCCTGGCGGCGCCCACGCCTGTATCGGCGTTGCTGCACGCCGGAGTCATCAACGCCGGCGGGGTGCTGCTGGTGCGCCTCGGAGCGCTCGTCGGCACGTCTCGGCCGGCGGGCATTCTGATGTTCTGCGTTGGCGGAGCAACCGTCGTGTACGGCACGGTGCTGATGCTCACCAAGCCCGACATCAAGGGTTCGCTCGCACACTCGACGATGGGCCAGATGGGCTTCATGATCATGACCTGCGGCCTGGGCGCATTCGCCGCGGCGATATTCCATCTCGTCGCCCACGGCATGTACAAGGCGACGCTGTTCCTCGGCTCCGGTGGCGCGGTTCACCGCCAGCTGCAACACGCCAAGGCTCCACCCAGGGCATCGCAATCCGCAGGCGCCTCGGCGCTGACCGCGCTCGTGGCGGCCGGCATGGCAGGCGCAGCGATGCTCAGCGCGTCGGCCGTCCTGCACCCGCACGCCAGCGGCACCAGCGCCAGCGGGACACTGCTCCTGTTCGGGTGGGCCACGGCGGCAGCAACCACCTGGGGCATCCTGCGACGCCGGGTGAGCGCCCTCACGACGGTCGCCGGCGTCGCCCTCATGGGTGCCGGAACCTGGGCTTACGTAGGCTGGCTGCGCCTGTTCACCGGCTTCCTGTCGGTCGACCTGAGCTCCGCCGGGCAGAACCCAGCGCCGTCGTGGCTGCTCGCACCGGTGGTACTGGTGCTGATATTCGTGGCGGCGGTCAGACTGTCGGAGAGGCGGCTGCGCTCGCTGCACGACGCCGTGTACGTGCGAGCGCTCAGCGCAGGACACGTCCTGCGAGCGCGAGAGCCGCGTGTACGCCGCGAGGCGCGCCCGGTCGCCTCCCCGTGGGCGCTCCTGCAGCCGGGCTCAGGGACGGCTCGGCCATGAGCGTCCTCAGCGAGACCGAGACGAGCGCGCGTGCATGGATCAGGACCGAGGCGAACCTCGCTGGCCGCTTCCTGGCCCCGGTCTGGCCGATCGGGACGTTCATCGCGGTGAACCCCCTCGGCGGCCTCGAGGATCTCCCCTTCGCCGGCGCGCTGCAGCGCGCCGGCGAGCTGCTCGGCGCGCGGGGCACGATGCCCGAGAGCTGGTTCCGCGCCGAACATGCCAGCGGGCGTATCACCGATCAGGATCTGCTCGCCGCAATGCGTCGGCGCGGGCTTCTCAGCGCTGAGCCTGTGCGCCAGCAGCTCGGCGAGCGGTCCATCACGGAGGCCGAGCTGCTGCTCCTCGATCTGCACCACGGGCAGGAGGCGCCGCCTCCGACGCGGCGCCTGAGGATGCGAAGCGAGCTCGCTGCTGCCGACGTGGCGCATGCCGTCGACGGTCTGGCAACGAAGTGGTGCGCGGCGTTCCTGGATTGCGAGCAGGCGAGCTGGAAGATGCCCGGCCGCGAGCAGGGCTTCTATGCGGCGTGGAAGCGGCTCGCGTGGCGCGACCCCAGCGTCTCGGCAGGCACCCGCCGGACGCTGCGCGAACTTCCCCACACACCTGAGGACGCCGCGCTCGCGGCTCTGGACGGGCTGCAGGTTCCCCCTGAGCAGACGCGCGAGTACCTGCAGGCCCACCTCTCGCGCCTTCCAGGCTGGGCGGCCCACGTGCGATGGCGCGGCGAGCACGCCGGCGACTTCGACCTCCTGTCGTATCTCGCCATGCGCCTCTCCTACGAGCACGCCCTGATGAGCGACGCGAACACAGCACCGCCGGCTCAAGCGCATGACGCCCGCGAGCCCGAGGGCGGCGCGCAGCCGAGAGCCTCCTACGAGCGGGCGCTGGATCTGGCTCGCGGCCTGCAAACGTCGGCGGCAACCACCGTGCGCCAGCTGGCGGACGCCGCGGAGATCCTGGAGCGGATTCCCGCCGGTGAGCGCACTCTGATCTGGCTCGACGCCTATGAGTCCCATTACAGAGACCGGCTCATCAGCACTCTCAGCGCCGACCCGGCGCCCGCGCATGCAACGAGGCCGGCGGCGCAGCTGGTGTGCTGCATCGACGCGCGCTCCGAGGGCCTGCGCCGTCACCTCGAGCAGCTCGGCGACTACGAGACGCTCGGCTTCGCCGGGTTCTTCGCGGTGGCGATCCGCTACCGAGACCTCGCGGGCGGCGCCGCGAGCGCCCTGTGCCCGGTCCTGCTTCAGCCGAGCAACGAGATCCACGAGCGCGCCCGCGACGGGCACGAGATCGTCGCCGCCCGTGCGGTGGCCGGCCGGCGCGCTCTCGCCGGGGCAGAGGAGGGCTTCCATACGGCGAAAGACGAACTGCTCTCTCCGTTCGCGCTCGCCGAGGCATCCGGCTGGCTCGCCGCTCCGCTCGCTGCCGCCAAGACGATCGCGCCCGGGCGCTATGGCCGTCTGCGCACGCGCCTGTTGCGCAGCGTGGTGCCGCCCGCCCCGACGCAGCTGAGCGTCGAGCAGGGATTCTCCTTCGAGGAGCGAGCCCTTTTCGCCGAGGTCGCCCTCACGATGATGGGTCTCACCTCCGGGTTCGCGCCGATCGTGGTGCTTTGCGGGCACGGCTCGAGCACCGAGAACAATCCGTACCAGTCCGCCCTGGACTGCGGGGCGTGCGGCGGCAACCGCGGAGGTCCCAACGCGCGCGTGGCGGCCGCGATCCTGAACGGGCCGGATATCCGCCGGCACCTTGCGGGTAAGGGAATCGTGATCCCAGAGGACACCTGGTTCGTTGCGGGCGAGCACGACACGGCGACCGACACGGTAGAGCTGGCAGACATAGACCTGGTGCCCGCGGGGGCCGAGACCGCGCTGGGCAGCCTGCGATCCGACCTTCGCGAGGCGGGCAGGCGCCTGAGTGCAGAGCGCTGCCGGACCCTGCCTGCCGCTCCGGCGCAACCCACCTCCGCGCGGGCCTCACGACACGTCCGCGGCCGCTCGAGCGACTGGTCTGAGGTGTTCCCCGAGTGGGGCCTGGCAGGCAACGCGACGTTCATCGTCGGGCCAAGAACGATCACGCGCACACTGGACCTGCAGCGCCGGGCGTTCCTGCACTCCTATGACGCCGACGTGGACCCCGACGGCTCGGCGCTCGAGACGATCCTCACCGCCCCGCTGATCGTGGCGCAGTGGATCAACTGCCAGTACTACTTCTCGACCGTGGACCCCGTCACGCTGGGCGCTGGAACGAAGACGATCCACAACGTGGTTGGCACCGTGGGCGTGCTGGCGGGCCACAACGGAGACCTGCAGCTCGGACTGCCGTGGCAGTCGCTGGCCGACGGCAAGCGCATCATCCACGAGCCGATGCGACTGCTGGCGATCGTGCAGGCCCCGCTGCAGAGAATCGACTCGCTGATTGCACGCAACACCATCCTGCAGCATCTCTTCGGCAACGAGTGGGTCGCGCTCGCGGCCCGCGAGCGCGCGTGCGATCCCTGGCAGAGACACACAAACCACGGCTGGCAGCCGTGGCTGAACGCGGAGGTTTCCACATGAGCCACGAGGGCCTGAGCAAGATGACGAAGATCGAAGTGGTCGCAAGCGGCGCCGACGCAGCCGCCGTCAGAGAGCTGTTTCGCACCGCCGGAGCGACAGGCTTCACGAGCCTCTCGGGAGTTTCGGGGCTCGGTCACAATGGATACCACCAGGGCCGGCTGCTGTTCAACGAACAGGCGGCGCTCGAGATGCTGATCACGGTCGTGAGCGACGAGAAGGTCGATGCGATGCTCGCGGGGCTACGTCCCCTCCTCGCGGAGTCCTCCGGCGTGATGTTCGTCTCCGATACCTACGTCAGCCGACCGGAGTACTTCCGATGAGCAGCATCCTCGCGCATGAGCGATCGAGCGGGCAGGACGCCGGAGCGGGGTGGCTGGAACTGGCGATGGTCGGGGCCGGACAGCTGGCTCGCATGACCCACCAGGCGGCGGTCGATCTCGGCGTGAGACTGCGGGTGCTCGCACGCAGCGCGAGCGATCCCGCGGTGGCGGCCGGTGCGGCTCACCTGCTCGGTGCCCCGGACGACCTGGAGGCTCTTCGAGCTCTTGCCCGCGGGTGCGACGCGCTCACATTCGACCACGAGCACGTCCCGCCGGAGGCTGTGCGCGCACTCGAGGGCGACGGCGTCGCCGTGTCACCCTCCTCTTCCGCGTTGCTTTACGGCCAGGACAAGATTCACGCCCGCACCAACCTCGGCAGGCGGGGCTTCCCGGTCCCCGACTTCGCGCACGCGCGGACGCTCGCCGAGATCGAGGCGTTCGCCTCCGAGCACTCGTGGCCGCTGATCGGCAAGGCGCCCCGTGGCGGCTACGACGGCCGCGGCGTGTGGAACCTTCAGGACCGCTCCGGTGCGCGTGAGGTGCTGGCCCGAGCCGATGACTGCCTGCTGATCGAGCCGCAGCTTTCGATTGACCGCGAGCTGGCCGTGCTCACGGTCCGCTCGCGCACCGGAGAATCGGTCACGTATGAGCCGGTGGAGACCATTCAGCGCCACGGGATGTGCCGAGAGATCATCGCCCCCGCTCACATCGAGCCGCAGCTCGCGCGCGAGGCGCGCGAGCTTGCAACCTCGATCGCGCACGACATCGACGCGACCGGCGTGCTGGCGGTGGAGCTGTTCGTGACCTCGAGAGGACTGCTTGTCAACGAGCTGGCGCTGCGGCCGCACAACTCCGGGCACTACACGATCGAGGGGTGCGCCACATCACAGTTCGAGCAGCACGTGCGAGCCGTGCTGGCGCTGCCGCTCGGCCTGCCCACGCTGCTGGCGCCGAGCGTTGTAACAGTCAACGTCGTGGGCAACGCCGCGGGCGAGGATCCCCGCGCCCGCCTGCGCGAGGCGCTGGGGGTTGCGGGCGCGAGCATCCACCTCTACGGCAAGTCGCCTCGCGCGGGGCGCAAGCTCGGCCACGTGACGGCCTGCGGCCAGACGCCCGGGCCAACCCGCCTGGCTGCCCAGGAGGCGGCCGGGCTGCTCGAGGGGCGCCGGCCGTGAGCGCCCCGGCAGTCGCCATCATCATGGGCAGCGACTCCGACCTGGAGACCATGCGGCCCGCCGCCGATGTCCTGGACGAGCTCGGGGTCCCGTTTGAACTGCGCGTGATCTCGGCGCACCGGACCCCGCACGACATGCTCGCCTACGCCGCCTCCGCGGCCGACCGCGGATTGAAGGTGATCATTGCCGGCGCCGGCGGATCCGCGCACCTGCCGGGCATGGTCGCTGCAGCCACGCATCTTCCGGTGATCGGGGTGCCGGTAGCGCTGCGCCACCTCGAGGGACTCGACTCGCTCCTATCGATAGTCCAGATGCCCGCGGGAATCCCGGTCGCCACGGTGGCGATTGGCGGCGCTCGCAATGCCGGCCTGCTGGCAGCCCGGATTCTCGCGACCAACGACGCTCATCTCGCAAGCGCGGTGATTCGGGCACAGGCTGAACTCGCTGAGAGCGCTCGCGCGAAGGACGCGCGCGTGCGGGCCGCCCGGCCGAACGACGGCACCACCGAGGAAGGAGACTCGTGCTAGACGGAAAGCGACTGCTGATCACCGGCATCGTCAACAGCGAGAGCATCGCCTACGCGACTGCGAAGCGCGCGCAACTGGCCGGCGCCGAAGTGATACTCACCTCTTTCCCGCGCGACCGTCGGCTCGCCGAAGAAGCCGCCGCGTGTCTGCCCCGCCGAGCGGAGATCGTCGATGCGGATCTGACGAGAGCCGAGGATGTTGAGCGCCTCAGCGAGCACGTCCGCGCGCGCATGGACACGATCGACGGCGCCCTGCACGCGATCGCGTTCGCCCCGCGGGATGCGCTCGCCGGCGACTTCCTGGCAGCGTCCCCCGACGGCGTCAACCTCGCATTCCAGACAAGCGCGTTCTCCTACGCATCACTGGCGAGGCTGCTGAGCGGGCTGGCTCCCGCGGACGGCGCAGCACTCGTCGGCCTCGATTTCGACGCGCGCGGCGCGTGGCCCGTTTACAACTGGATGGGTGTCTGCAAGGCAGCGCTGGAGTCGACCAACCGATACCTGGCACGCGACCTCGGCCCAAGCGGCATCCGCGCGAACCTCGTAGCCGCCGGGCCGCTTCACACCAGAGCTGCCGGCGGAATCCCCGACTTCGACCGGCTCCTTCGTGCCTGGGCGACCCAGGCACCGATCCGCTGGGATGCATTCGACCCCGCGCCCGTCGCCGACGCCGTCTGCTTCCTGCTCTCCGATCACGCACGCGCGATCACCGGCGAGATACTGCACGTCGACGGGGGATACCACGCCATGGCGGCAGCACTCCGATGAGCGATGCCGCCGCGATGGGGCGGCCCGGGAGGACCGGCGCGTCTTCCGGGCGTGCCCCTGCAGGTGAGCGCGAGCTCAGGATCGGGCAGCTGGGACGCCGGTGCTCATCTGGCTCGCGGCGGTCATCGCTAGCGCTTCGACCGGCTCGGCAGCACCCACAGCTCTATGCTCACCGTGGCCGAGTGCATCCCGTTTGCGCTGGTCGCCGAGAGGCTGAGCTCGTACATCCCGGGCGCGAGTGAGCTCGGCGAACGTGGGGCGGTGAGCGCGCGCAGCGGCAGTGCGTGGGCACCGGGTGCCGCGGCGAGCGAACCGGTCGTCATCACCTTTCCGCGTGCGTGCTGCGGGGTTGGGCTCGCTGCCGGGCAAGCGGACCGCGCGTGCCCGGCAGCGACGCGAACGAGCGTGTAGGTGACGCGTGCTTGCACGTTGAGCCGGAAGCTGGCTGCCAGTCGGCCGTGTTGTCT
>Ga0182012_10001802_pt1 | contig 23428 bp, 21 predicted proteins | sample 612S2SmetaG_FD_120486 | JGI IMG/M metagenome (GOLD analysis project Ga0182012, IMG submission 120486) | Permafrost microbial communities from Stordalen Mire, Sweden - 612S2S metaG | ecosystem: Environmental > Terrestrial > Soil > Wetlands > Permafrost | place: Sweden: Stordalen | collected... | reverse complement strand
TGCCGCGCTTCACTGGAACAATATACGAACTGCTCTCCGCGCCCGTGTCCGTTTTTGAAGTGCTGCTCGGCTACGTCGGCGCCGCCGCGACGAAATCAATGATTCTCGGAGTCATAATCCTCGCAACGGCGCGAATTTTCGTGGCGTTCGACATTATCCACCCGGTATGGACAGCCATATTTCTGGTGCTGATCTCGGTCACCTTCAGCCTGTTCGGCTTCATACTCGGCGTTTGGACGGACGGATTCGAAAAGCTTCAAATCGTGCCGTTGATGGTCCTCTCGCCGCTCACCTTCCTTGGTGGGACATTCTATTCGATCGACATGCTGCCGGCGCCCTGGCGGACGATAGTCCTGTTCAATCCCGTGGTTTATCTGGTCAATGGCTTTCGTTGGGCGTTTTACGGGATTTCCGATGTGACCGTCGCCGTCAGCCTCGGCATAACAGTGACCTTCATGATCTTTTGCATCGGGGTGATCGCATGGATATTCAGAACCGGTTATCGACTGCGCAGCTGAGCGTCATGAAGAGGGCACTCGCGTCAACGCTCGCCAATGGCCTCGGCTCGTTGATCAGCTTCAGCATGTCCGCATGACGGTCGAGCCTCTGGCTTGCCAAATACATCCGGCGGCACCAGTTTACTCCCGATGCGTCAGATTTCGGAGGAATTCCTGATGAGTTGGCTCCAAAGATTCCTTGCTGTCATTGCTGCTCTTTTGGGCGCTCCCTCCGCATCGCGCGCGGATTCGAGTGACGTGGAGCATGCGAGATATGTTGTCGTCTCGACCTCAGGCGAGATGGAAATTCGTGATTACGCACCTCAGATCGTCGCGCAGACAATTGTCTCTGGCGAGCGCGATGCTGCTATCAGCCAGGGGTTTCGCCTGATCGCCGGGTATATATTTGGAGATAATACTGCGTCTAAAAAGATCGCCATGACCGCGCCGGTGACCCAGCAATCCGGTGAAAAGATCGCCATGACCGCGCCCGTCACCCAACAAGGCGCCGGCGACGCCTGGAAGGTGCGTTTCGTCATGCCCGCCGGCTATACGTTGGACACGCTCCCCCATCCAAACAATCAGGCGGTCCGGTTGGAGGCCGTGCCAGGCAAACGCTTCGCCGCCATCCGCTTCTCTGGCTTTGCCGGAGACGGAAGCATCGACGTCCACACAAGAAAACTGCAGGATTTTCTGGCGAGTCAAAAGCTCAGCCCCCGCAGTCCGCCGGTTTACGCCTTCTACGATCCACCGTGGACGCTTCCATTCAATCGGCGAAACGAAGTGCTGATTGAAATCACAAGCACCTCAGAGTCCCATTGAGATCGAATGGTTCGACTCAAGGATGTCGCCATCCACGGCAGGCGCTCGATCATTCAGGATTGCTTCTCGGTTCCCAAGGGTATTCGAGAGTGGACGTGTCATAACCAAGTCCACGGGCTCGCGCGACTAGCGAGTCGAGCTGCTTCCTCGACGGCCTCTTGCGCGTGTAGATGAAGAGATTGTCCAGCGTCGGGCTGACCTCTATGAACCAGCTGTAATCCCTCGCCCTTTCGACAATATTATATTCGACCGACAGAAGCGGATTATATTGGACCCGGAGCCGTGAATTGACGCCGGGATCGAGGATCTCGGCCACGCCGCTGAGGACGGTTTCTGGACCCGAAAGGCCGCCTTTGTGGCACGCGTCGCGCACCAGAACCTCATTTGAGGCGGCGCCGCGAGAATAGCTCGTGGTTCCAGCCACGCAGCCTTGCGTTATCCACATCGGCCGGCGCGCGACCTCGAGCCAGGCGCCCTTGTAAAAGCGCGCCAGGTCGATGGGGCTGGACGCGCGATCCTGCGCCGAGGCCCCATCGGCCGCGCCAAGCGTCACCCCAATCAGCAATGCCGAAAAGCTCCGCCAGATCGTTCGACCTTTCATGGTTCTGCTCCTGATAATGATGCGGCCGCTCTAACGCGGAATCCGGGTCCAGTTGACCGATTTGCACAAGATGCCCGCAAGAACGCAGCCTCGCGTCTGCATGGATTGCGATTGGACATTGATCTCCAGGCTGTAATTGAGCTTGCGCTGTGGGTCATATGCGGTCCCCGTCATGGACGAGCCGTCCCCCGACACTTTCATGATCAGGCGGTCACCGATATGTTCGCCGCCAGATTCGTCGCGTATCCAGGTGTTGATGGCGCAGAGCGCGTTGCTGCAGGGCGCGATTCGCACGCGAGCATTGCCATCGTCCCGCTCCCAGGATCCGAGAACACCATCTGAAGAGGCGCTTGCGGCCACCGTCGTGAATGCGACGGCCGCCGCCACCAGCCACAATTGGATCGCTTTCAAGACAAGATTGCGCATCATGCACCCTCAATAATCAACGGGCATGAGTGAGCTTGTAGAGACCGACGTTGATCGCGCCCGAGCGGAAGCCGCCCTCGCAATAGCAAAGGTAGTAGTCCCAAAGCTTTCGGAAGGACGAGTCGAAGCCCAGCGCTTCGATCTGGCTCCAATTCTCAAGAAAGCGCCGCCGCCACTCCACGAGGGTGCGCGCGTAGCCGTCGCCGAACAGCTCGACGGTTTCCAGGCGAAGGCCGGCGCGTTGCGCTTCTTCCTCAAGGGCGCGCGGACAGGGCAGCGCGCCGCCGGGGAAGATGAAGCGCTGGATGAAATCCGGTGTGGCCGAATATTTTTCGAAGCGGCGATCTTCGATGGTGATCGCCTGCAAGACGACGTGACCATCCTCGGCGAGTCGGTCCCGCAGCGTCGCAAAATAGATTGGCCAATATTCTCGTCCTACCGCTTCTATCATCTCGATTGAAACGATGCGATCGTATCGTCCGCTGACGTCGCGGTAATCCTCTAGCCGCAGATCCACTTGCGACTGACAGCCGTGCGAATCGACGACATCGCGCGCGTGGTCGAGCTGTTGCTTTGAAAGCGTCAGTCCAGTGATCCGCCCGGCGCCGCCTTGCGTCATGGCCACGGCGAGACCGCCCCAGCCGCAGCCTATTTCGAGCACGCTCTCGCCATTTCTGGCGGCGAGGAGTTCGAGAACGCGATCGACCTTTTGCTGCTGGGCTTGTTGCAGCGTTTCGTCGCCCGAACGATATATGCCGGAGGAATAGAACATCTGCGGATCAAGCCACAGGCCGTAGAAAGCGTTGCCGAGATCGTAATGCGCCGATATGTTGCGACGGCTTCCAACGCGCGAATTGGCGCGTAGGCGATGCGCCAGCCAATTGACGAAACGCGCGGGCGCGAAGCCCTCGACGGCCCGCATGAAGCTCTCGCCATTTACCGCTGCGATTTCTATAACCGACGCAAGATCCGGACTGCTCCAATCGCCTCGGATGAACGCTTCGGCAAAGGCCACGTCTCCCGAGAACAACAATCGGCGTAGCGCGGACATATCATGAATGAAAAGTGTCGCCTCCGGCCCGGCTTGTCGGCCCCTGCAATCCACACGCGCTCCGTTTGGCAATACGAAGATCAGCCGTCCCTTGTCCATCGCCGTAAGAACTCTACGAAGGACGAGCGCCGAGAGTTCCTGCCCGCCGCTCGAGAGCATCTTCGCAAAGGGAAAGCCAGGCGCAGTCGTAGACATCAGATCTGACATGGGACACTGTCCTTTTCGTTCTGGTTTGCGATGACGACGGTGACCGGCCTGTCGGGCGGCGGCGGCCGCACATGAAGGCTGACGCCCTTCAGCCAAATCAGCAGCGCTTCGAAATGAATTCCGGCGACGACTTTCAGGGTTAGCAGCGGGTGGGTGACGAAGACCCGCAGCAGCTCCCTGTCGCTGAGCGGGCGTCGACGGAGATTCTGCACGGCGTTGAGAAGGACGCCGTTCGCATCGGCGACCGAGATGGAAATTGTGAAGTTCTCGTCGGGAGCCTGAATGCTAAACGAGTAGTTCATATCCATCGCGATGAAGGGTGAAACATAGAATTGCTTCGGGCAGGCGTGGCGCATGACGCCATTCTCGGCGCGTGAAACCGGAAAGAGATAACAGTGGCGCTGCCCGAATGTGTTGTTGACCTCATAGAGGATCGCTCTCAGCGCGCCGTCGGCATGGTGGCAGAAGAAAATGCTCAGCGGGTTGAAGCCGTGCCCAAGAATTCGCGGCATCGCCAGAAGGCGGATCGCGCCGACGTCCGGCTCCATGCCCGCGTCTCGCAGAATGGCCTCGATTTCGCCACGCAGATCATCCGTCTCGCCTGAAAGGTGATCCTTCGGTCGAAAGCCAAACAGATTGAAGCCGCCGATCGAGAAGAAGCGCAGCTTCTTGTCGAGTTGCGGCAGTTCATCAATATCGAGAAGGAAAGAGAAAATGCGGTAGCTGAGGCTATGCGCCTTCGGCCGCAACCTGCGGTGCGCCACCATACCTACATAAAGCGCGGATCGTGGCTCCAAGATTCGCCCCTATGTTTGCAGAGCCGGGGAGAAGTGGATGCGGCCGGATTCATTCTCGACCTTCCAGGGTCTCCGATCGCCGCCGAGTTGTTCGGCGGTCGCCAGCCCCGCCTGAATTCCGTCTTCATGAAATCCCGCCCCGAAATAGGCTCCGCAGAACCAGGTGCGGCGTCTGCCCTGCAGCGACCAGAGTTCGCGCTGGGCATTTATCGCCCGCATCGTGAAGATCGGATGTTCGTAAACAAAGCGCCGGTGAACGAGTTCTTCACGTGGCGGAACGGCCGGATTCAGCGTCACGAAGAGCGGCGTCTCTTCCGGGACGCCCTGCAGGCGGTTCATCCAATAGGTAACGGAAAGCGGCGCCTCGGCGTCGGATGCAAGATAGTTCCAGCTCGACCACACCGACCGAAGCTTCGGCATCAGCGAGGCGTCGCCATGCAGAATGGTTTCGTTGCGGCCATAGGGGAAGCAGGAAAGGATCCGTTTCTCGTCGTCGCTAGGATCGGCGAGCATGGCGAGCGCCTGATCGGCATGCGACGCGATGACGACATGATCGAAACGTCGCGCCCCGCCGGACCATTCGACGTTCACACCATCGGCTTCGCGCGTCACGCGCCGAACCCCGGCGTTCAACAGAAGGCGATCCGCTACAGGCGCGATGAGCTTTTTCACATATTCGCGGCTGCCGCCAACGACCGTACGCCAGACAGGCCGGCCCGCGATCTTGAGCAGGCCATGGTTCTCGCAAAACCGGGTGAAGGCCTGCGCCGGATAGTCGGCGACCCGTCGTGCAGGGATCGACCAGATCGCCGCCGTCATCGGATAGAGGTGATCTTCCCGGAACGCGGCGCCATAGGCATGGTCGTCGAGATAGCAGCCGAGCGTGGCGCCTTCCATTTGCGACAGGTGGCTTGGCGCCTCGGCATAGAAGCGCCTTATATCGAGCAGCATCGACCAGAAGCGGCGGCTGAAGATATTTCTCTTCTGGGCGAAGAGGGTGGAGAGATTGTTCCCCGCATATTCGAGTGACCCATCTCTCAGCGACACGGCGAAAGTCATCTCGGACGGCTTGGTCTCCACCTGGAGGTGATCGAAGAGCGCCGTGAGATTCGGGTAGGCGGGTTCGTTATAGACGATGAAGCCCGTATCCACGGCGATGGGGCCTTGAGCGCCCGGAATTTCGACCGTATTGCTATGACCGCCCGCATAGGATCCCTGTTCGAAAACCGTAACGTCGTGCGATCGGGAAAGCAGCCACGCCGCCGACAGACCAGAGACTCCGGTTCCCAACACGGCGATATTCAGGCGCGATTTCAGCTTGTTAGACTCCATAAGCCGCTCTTCGGGGAACATGCTTCGATTGGTTGACTGCCCGAAGGGCTTTCCACTCTTCGGGAATATACGCTTGGGCGTTGCAAATGGATCACCTCTCGCCATTTTGCCCGAGGTGTGATCCAAATTTGTGGGCCGCCCGTAGAAGGGAGCATGATGAATGTCGCAGCCGCGCGTGTGCTCAAGCAGCCCTGCCTCTCTCGGGTGGTGCGCGAGGTCGTGCCCGTGAACGCGGAAACCCGCCCGCTGGTTCTGTCGTTGTCGGACGCGAATGCGCTCATCGCTAAAATCGCGCATGAGCGCGATCGCCAAGCGTTCGCGGTCCTCTTCGCCTATTTCTTTCCACGAGTGAAGGCCTATCTCCTGAAGGCGGGCGCGTCGCCGATGGTAGCCGAAGAATTGGCGCAGGAAACCATGCTGCGAGTCTGGCGCAAGGCTTCCACCTTCGATTCCGACGCCGGCGCGGCCTCTACCTGGATTTTCGTCATAGCTCGCAATCTGCGAATCGACCGGCTTCGCGGGAAGCGGGGCGACGCCATCGACGTCGATCCCAGCGACGAGCCGGACGCTCCGCCCACCGGAGAAATGGTCGCCATTATGAATGAGCGCAAACAGAGAGTGCGAGAGGCGCTCGGCGCCCTCTCGCGGGAGCAGGAGCAGATCGTCCGGCTTTTCTACTTCGAGGAGCAGCCGCATTCGGAAATCGCCCGTGCTCTCGGCATACCTCTAGGCACTGTGAAATCACGCGTGCGGCTCGCGGTGGAACGCCTGCGTGCGCGATTGGAGGATCTTGGATGACGAAGAGCCTCCCCAATTCCGTCGACGATATTCTTTTAAGCCATGCCGCTGGCGCGCTCGATGCGGGTTTTGCGCTGCTTGTCGAAACCCATCTCGAAATGTCCCCATCCGCGCGAGAGGTTCACGCACAGTTCGAAGCGCTGGGCGGAGCTTTGCTCGAGGAGATCGCGCCGGCCGAGGTCGACGCCGCGGCGCTGAACAAGGCGCTCATTGCGATCGACGCTGAAGAGGCGCCTGTCCACCGCGAGGCCATGCGGTCGCCCGCGCGTCCCGCCATGCCAGAAGGTTTCACGCTCCCCGCCGTTCTTGCGCGACAGGAGATCGGACCTTGGCGCTGGATCGCTCCGGGCGTTCGTTCCGCGCATATCGCGCTTTCGTCATCCTCCGCCTCTCGCGCCTTTCTGATCGAAATCGCGCCGGGCGTGCGCGTGCCGAAGCACGGCCATGAGAGCGACGAGCTGACCTGTGTTTTGCGCGGCAGCTTCCGGGACGGAAATGCGCGTTATTGCGAAGGGGAGGTGGCGCGTGTCGACCAGGATATCGAGCACGAGATCCTGGTCGATTCGGATGTTCCCTGTCTCTGTCTGATCGCGATGGAAGGTCGTACGCGCCCGAACGGCTGGTTCGGGCGGCTCTACCAGAAGCTCAGAGACATATGAGCCTTGGCCAACTTCTCTTCTCTGCGGCCCTGGGGCTCTCGATGGCGATGTCTTTCGCCTGGCTGCTTCAGCGCCGAACCGGGCAGTCGGGCTGGATAGACGCTACATGGTCCTTTGCGATCGGCGCCGCCGGAATATTTCTCGCGCTTGCGCCGCTGCAGGGAGAATGGCCAGGCGCCAGGCAATATATGGTTGCGGCTCTTGCGCTTGCGGGCGCCGCCAGGCTCGGCGTTCATATCGTCTCCAGAAGCATGAACGCTGGCGAGGACCCCCGCTATCATGACCTCTCCGTGGAATGGGGCGAGGACTTCCCGCGCCGCCTTTTCTGGTTTTTGCAGATCCAGGCGGCCTGCGCCTTCCTCCTTTCGCTAGCTGTGTTTCTGGCGGCGAGAAACCCCGCCGCTTTCCCCGCCATCACCGACATCTTCGGCGCGGCTATCGTCATCGTCGCCATTCTGGGCGAGGCGTGGTCGGATGCGTCGCTCGCCCGTTTCCGCATGGCGCATGGCGCTGGTCGGAGCGTCTGCACGGCAGGCGCATGGGCCTGGTCGCGACATCCGAACTATTTCTTTCAATGGCTCGGCTGGGTCGGCTTCGCCGTGATCGCGGTCGACCCCACGGGCCAGTGGCCGGAGGGCTGGCTCGCATCGCTCGCGCCCGCTTTTATCTATTGGCTTCTCGTACACGTCTCCGGCGTGCCGCCGCTGGAAAAGCACATGCTCGCGTCGCGTGGCGAAGCCTTTCGCGCCTACCAGTCTCGCGTCAACGTCTTTTTTCCGGGTCCACGACGGCGCTTATGAATTCCACCATCGGAGGATGACAGGATGTCCTTGATCGCTTCAGCCATCGGCGTGGTAGAACGCGCGCCTCTTCCGGATTCCATACTGCGCATTGGAGTCGATTTCCTCGTCGGCCGCACGCGCCAACGTCTGAACGCCGCTCAGGCGACGACGGAAGAGGCTTTTGCACGGGAAATGGCGCATTATCCTATCGCGCTTCACACGCTGGAAGCGAATGCGCAGCACTACGAAGTGCCTGCGCGCTTTTTCGAGTTGACGCTCGGGCCACGCCGCAAATATTCCTGCTGCTATTATGAAGCGCCCAAGGCTACGCTCGCAGAGGCGGAGGTTCGCGCTCTCGAACAAACCGTCGCGCATGCCGCTCTTGTCGACGGCCAGAAGATTCTGGAGCTCGGATGCGGATGGGGCTCGCTTTCGTTATTCATGGCGAAGAATTATCCCAACGCGCAGATTACGGCGGTCTCCAATTCGAAAAGCCAGCGGCGGCATATCGAAACGCAGGCGACGCGACTAGGGCTCAAAAATCTCAAGGTCGTTACAGAGGATATGAATGATTTTATCACAGCCGAGCGTTTCGATCGCATCGTGTCCGTCGAGATGTTCGAGCATATGTCGAACTGGCGCGGCCTGTTGACCAGACTGCGGGAATGGCTCGCGCCGAACGGGCGGCTCTTCATCCATGTCTTCACCCATCGCGATCAGCCCTATCGCTTCGATCACACCGACAAATCCGACTGGATTGCGAGGCATTTCTTCACGGGCGGCATCATGCCGAGCCATGGGCTCATTCATACCTTCGGCGATCTGTTCGAGGTGGAGGAGGAGTGGCGGTGGAGCGGGCTTCACTATCGACGCACCGCGCTCGACTGGCTCTCGAATTTCGATGCGAGACGGGATGAGATCGACGCCGTGCTGCGCGAAACCTATGGCGTCGAGGCCGCCCTCTGGCGCAAGAGATGGAGATTGTTTTTCCTGGCGACCGAGGGCCTGTTCGGCGACAAGAACGGTGAAGAATGGGGCGTCAGCCATTATCGTCTGCGGGCGCCGGCCAATGGCTGAGGATCTGTCTTTCTGGCGGCGGCTCTCCACCTACGCCGCCGCCGAAGACCCCTTGACGCACGCCACGAACAAGCTCGCGCTCGTGCTTGCCTCCAATCAGCCGTTTTATCCGCTCTACTTCTGGTGGGCTACCGGAGAACGCAGCTGGATTCCAGCGCTCACCTTTATCTCGACGCCATTTTTTCTTGCATCTCCATTGGTCGCCAGGCGCTTCCCCGATATCGGCCGGCTCTATTTCCCGTTTGTCGGAGCGATAAACACGTTCTTTTGCGCCTTCATTTTTGGCGTCCCGTCGGGCGTCGAACTTTTCCTCGCGCCTTGCCTCGTCATTGCGGCCTTCTCCTGCCGCGCCAAGGAACGTCTCGCCCTTGGCGTTTTTCTGGTCGCATTGCTTGGCGCCTTTGTGCTCCTGCACGGCCACTATGGCTCGCCCCTCTATACGACGACGCCCGATAAATATGAGGCTCTGCTGTCCTTGAACGGCTATAGCGCCGCGATACTATGCGTCATCGCCGCCTGGATGTACTCCGCCGCCTGGTCCGATTGCGAGAAGCAGGACTCTTCCGTCAGGCGGTAAATCTTTTCGCGGCGACAAAACCAGCAGCAGCCGAGACCGCCGTCAGAAAGCCGCCCCAGATCATATCAAATGTCGTCACCATCATCGGCCAACCGTGCAGCGTCGCCTGATTGGTGAGATCGTAGGTTCCATACGCCACTAGCCCCAGCAGCGCGCCGTTGAAAAGCGCCTTTCGCCATCCCCCGCCTTTCAGCGCGGGAATGGTCGCGAAATACACGACGCCAAAGAGATACAGCGCATAGAAAGCCACGGCTGGGCCGCCGCTAAAGCGCTCGGCGAGCAGATGTCCCAGTTGAGGGCGATAGAGACGCCCTTCCATGGTCGATAGCCAGACGGCGTCGAGCGCAATCATGGCGACCATTGCGCCAACGTAGGCCGTAAGGAAGATCTTCATGCTCGCCCCGGGGGTTGTCTTGCCGAAGTGATACGATTGGGGCGCCCCTCTGGATCAGCGGAGACCTCCGCCGGCACGATTGGGCCGTCCGCGAGGAAGCCGGGCGGGCGCCTTAAGCGCTTTGGAAACCATATGATCCATTGCTCCCCGGTGTTCCTGGAGTCGCTCCCCCGACGCAACCGAACTACAAAGCCGCCGCGTAGTCGCAGGCTGGAAACCTCTGTCGATTCTTGACATTTGTTTGCCCTCAAGGCATATGCTCCGGCTCAAAATTCTTAACGTTTCGGGTATTCGGCCTTGGGCGCTTTGGTCTGGACGGAAGGGCGTCGCCAGAAGATTGGCGCGAGCACAGGTTTGAATAGATGCGGATACTGATAACGGGCGGAGCTGGATTTATCGGATCGGCTGTTTCTCGGGCATTCATTGAGCGCAGCGACGATGAAATTCTGGTTTTCGATAAACTGACCTACGCGGGCAATCTAGATTCCTTATCGCCAGTCTCGGGAAATCCGCGCTTTTCCTTCATTCGCGCCGATATTTGCGACAGGGCCGCCGTCGTCAAGGCGTTGCAAGCCTTCAAGCCGCAGGTTGTCATGCATCTTGCGGCGGAAAGCCATGTCGACCGATCCATTGACGGCCCTGCGGCGTTCATCGAAACGAATGTCGTTGGAACGTTCGTCATGCTTGACGCCACGCTCGAATACTGGCGCGGACTCAGCGCCGATGACGCCAGCAAATTCCGTTTCATGCATATTTCGACTGACGAAGTGTTTGGGACGCTCGGCGAGGAAGGCTTGTTCAGGGAAGATACGCCCTATGCGCCCAACTCGCCATATTCGGCCTCGAAGGCAGGCTCGGACCATCTCGTGCGCGCATGGCGCGAGACTTATGGATTGCCGGCCATCGTTACAAACTGCTCGAACAATTATGGTCCCTATCATTTTCCCGAGAAGCTGATCCCGCTGATCATCCTCAACGCCGTCGAGGAAAAGCCCCTCCCCGTCTATGGTCGCGGCGAGAATATCCGCGACTGGCTTTTCGTGGAGGATCACGCAGCGGCGTTGATGCTGGTGGCTCGCGAAGGCGAGATCGGCGAATCCTATAATGTGGGCGGTCGGAACGAGAAAAAAAACATCGAGGTCGTGAAGATGATCTGCGATATTCTCGACGAAATTCATCCCCGCCGGGTCGGTTCCTATCGCGAACTCATCACTTTTGTGCAGGATCGTCCGGGACACGATCTTCGCTACGCGATCGACTGTTCAAAGATCGAGCGCGAACTTGGTTGGCGTCCCGCCGAAACTTTCGACACCGGCCTCCGCAAGACCGTCCAGTGGTATCTTGATAACCGAGGCTGGTGGCAGGCCATCCGATCGGGCAAATATCGCGGCGAAAGGCTCGGGCGCATCGCCTGACGCGGCGCGATCTTCCGATCATCGAAAAGCGGGAAGCGAATGCTCGTAGAAAACACTGGAATAGAAGGCGTGAAGATCCTGACGCCCAAGCGTCATGGAGACGACCGAGGTTTTTTCTCCGAAGTGTATAACCGGGACACATGGAGCAAGGCGGGGCTCGAATACAGTTTCGTCCAGGACAATCACTCGCTATCAGGAGCTGTCGGCACGATCCGCGGCATGCATTTCCAGACCGAGCCTTTCGGGCAGGCGAAGCTGGTGCGGGTCACGCGGGGCCGCGTGCTGGACGTGGTAGTTGATTTGCGTCGTTCGTCACCTACTTTCGGACGTCATGTCGCGGTTGAGCTCTCCGCGGACAACTGGCGGCAACTCCTCGTGCCAGTCGGTTTCGCGCATGGCTTCTGCACGCTCGAGCCCAATACCGAGTTTCTTTACAAGGTCACGAATTTCTATTCCGCGCCCAACGACCGTGGTCTCGCCTTCGACGATCCTGCTCTTGGAATTGAGTGGCCCATTCCGTTGGAGCAAGCTCATTTGTCGGACAAGGATCGCAAATGGCCGCGCCTGCGCGATCTCGTCGACATTTTTCCGTAAGGTTCGCCATGCGCATCGCCGTCACCGGAACACATGGGCAGGTTGTAACCGCGCTTGTTGAGCGCGGCGCCGGCCATGTCAAGATTTTGCCGGTTGGACGGCCGCTGCTTGATCTCGGCGATCGCGCAAGCGTCGCCAGCGCGCTCGCCGATTGTCAATGCGACGTGATCGTCAATGCGGCGGCTTATACGGCTGTCGACAAGGCGGAAACGGAGCAAGAACTGGCGATGCGCGTCAACGGCGAGGGCGCCGGATATGTCGCCGAGGCGGCTGCAGGGCTTGGCGTGCCGTTGTTGCATCTTTCAACCGATTACGTCTTCGACGGCGCCCTCGATCGTCCCTATCACGAGGACGACGAAACCGGCCCGACGGGAGCCTATGGACGTTCAAAACTTGAAGGCGAGAATCGCGTGCTCGCGGCGCAGCCGAATAGCGCTGTGCTGCGCACGGCGTGGGTCTACAGCCCGTTTGGCGCCAATTTCCTTCGCACGATGCTTCGGCTGGGCGAAACACGCGAGGAAATCGGGGTTGTCGCCGACCAGATCGGGAATCCCACCAGCGCGCTGGACATCGCTGACGCTGTCCTTGATGTCGCGGAACGCATAATTGGCGATTCATCGAGCGAATTGCGCGGCGTTTTTCATATGACTGGCCGGGGCGACGCGAGCTGGGCGGATTTCGCCGAGGCGATTTTCACGGAAGCGCAAAAGCATGGCCGCGCCCCGGTGCGAGTCAAACGCATCACCACCGCGGACTATCCAACGCCGGCGCGACGCCCGGCCAACTCAAGGCTCGACAACAGCAAACTGCAAGATATTTACGGAGTGTCCTTGCCCCACTGGAGCGACTCGGTCAGGACCTGCGTCGCACGTCTTCTGACGGGAGATTAATTGAACATGGCATCCTCGATGCGCGGCATTATTCTGGCGGGCGGCAGCGGCACGCGGCTTCATCCGATGACGCTGGTGACGTCCAAGCAACTGCTCCCGGTCTATGACAAGCCGATGATTTATTACCCCATGAGCGTATTGATGCTCGCGGGGATACGCGAGATTCTGATCATATCGACGCCCGAGGATTTGCCTAATTTCAAGCGCCTTTTGGGAACCGGCGCGCAATGGGGTCTTTCATTGTCCTACGCCGAGCAACCCCGGCCCGAGGGACTCGCGCAAGCCTATGTCATAGGCGGCGAGTTTGTTGAAAATCACAAGTCCGTCCTGATCCTTGGAGACAATATTTTTTATGGGCACGGCCTGACGCAGCAGCTTCTGGATGCAGAAGAAAATCCGGGCGCCACCGTATTCGCCTATCACGTGGGCGACCCGGAGCGGTATGGCGTCGTGGAGTTTGACGCCAAGGGCGTCGCGGTGTCGCTGGAGGAAAAGCCATCAAAGCCGAAGTCCAATTGGGCGGTGACCGGGCTCTATTTTTACGATGAGAACGCGCCGCACTACGCCAGCGTGCTGAAACCCTCGCCGCGCGGAGAACTGGAAATCACGGATCTCAATCGCATCTATCTTGAGAAAGGCTCTCTGAACGTGCAGCGTCTCGGGCGTGGATTTGTCTGGCTCGACACGGGAACGCCCAGATCGTTGTTGGAGGCCTCCGAATATGTGCAGGCGATAGAGCAGCGCCAGGGGCAGCGGATCGCCTGTCTTGAGGAAATCGCCTTTCTGCAAGGCTGGATTGTGGCCGAAGACCTTCGTAGGATGGCCGAGGCTCTCTCCAAAAGCGGCTATGGAGCATATCTTGGCAGAGTCCTGGCGGAAGGCATTGAGAGAAATGGCTAGTTAGAATTGTCGTGACAAGCTTGCACTCATGCTTTCGAGGTTGGACGTTGGAAACAAGCGCCGACGCTTCGTCGCGTGTCCCGACCGCTGAATCGTGCGGAACAAGAGCTGGCTCGGTTTGACCGTGCCTCCATAACCGCAGGGCAAGAGAGATTATTTTATCCATTTAATTGCTGAGCGGCAGTCGCGAATATGCGTCCGTCGTCGTCAAGGGTCGCCTCGCATTTCAATCCGGGGGCTTGCTCCAGATCGGCGATCCCGGTCGCAGGCGCTGATTTCACCGCGATTTGAGGCGAGCAAACGCATTTGATGACGCCGTGCGGAAATATTGGCCGAGATTGCAGGATGGCTCGATTGTTCCCGCGTGTCGTGGATGCCGCCCTAAAATCATTGGACCAGGCAGGCCGCCAGGGGATTTGCGTATCGACGGGCCCCGAGCGCATGGGGCGCCCGGTCTTGTCGACTTATTTGGAGTTGAAGGCCTGTGTTTATACCCAAGTCTTGCCATAGCGAGGCTCGTGGCCGAACTCTTTTGAAAGTCAGCCAGACAGCGGCCGCTCACGCCCGGGGCGCAAAAGCTGCAGGCTTCCGAGTGCGACAGGAACCTTCGCTTCACAGAACTCGAAACTAGCCTTCGATCAAGCCGATCTCGCGCGCATAATCACTGAACCGCGCAAAGTTTTCGTCGAGTCTCTTGACTGTCTCGGCAATTTCGACCGGGACATATTCGGTTCGCTCGTCGTCGTCATCGAAGAAGTCCGGTGCAGTCGCATCAGTATCTTTGCGCACGGGCCTGATTGTGGAAGCCGCATTCAGAAGCCAGTCAGGCTGAATGCTGGCGCCGCCAGCGCCCTTCATCCATTCCGAATGCTCGATGTCCTCGCAAAGCGGACGCACCCGTGATGGCAGCTTCAAATAGCCCCTCACGACGTCGATCTGATCAAGCGGCACATCCCGATGCCGGAGCAACCGAAGCAATGCCTCCCGCTTTTCACTGAAGGTCAGCGCTTTGGTGAGCAGAATTACGGCTGAATAATCGGCTCCGATCAGCTTGGCCATGATTCGCTGCATAAGGCACTCATAGCGCGCATACCAATGGACAATTGCGCCAAAGAGCGCCAGCGTTCGTTCATCAATTGGCTCGGGTGTCACGAAGGTCGCCTCTCACATACTTGAATCGGCCAAGCCCGGCGATCTTATCGCGCAGGTCGTTGAAAATCAGATAGAGCACGGGAGTCGTGTAAAGCGTCAGAAACTGACTGACGATAAGGCCTCCGACAATCGCGATGCCGAGAGGACGCCTGATTTCGCCGCCGTCGCCAAAGCTCAATGCGAGCGGAATGGCACCGAGGATCGCCGCGGCTGTCGTCATCATGATGGGTCGAAATCGCAACAGACATGCCTGAAATATCGCGTCATATTCGTTGAGCCCCTGAACCCTCTGCGCTTCGAGCGCGAAGTCGATCATCATGATGGCGTTCTTCTTGACGATGCCGATCAGCAATATCACTCCAATGAGAGCAATTATGCTGAATTCGGTATCGAAGACGATGAGTGCGAGCAGCGCCCCGACGCCAGCCGAAGGAAGCGTGGAAAGAATCGTTATCGGATGTATGTAGCTCTCGTACAATATGCCGAGGACGATATAGACCGCGACCAGCGCGGCTGCGATGAGGAAGGGTTCGGAATCCAGAGAGCTTTGGAACGTGCGCGCGGTGCCCTGGAGACTGCCATGCACCGCGTTCGGCATGTGGATGGTGGCGATGGCCTTGTCGATCTCCGTAGCTGCGTCGCTGAGCGATTTTCCGACAGCGAGGTTGAATGAAATCGTCGCGGCGACGAAGGGCCCCTGGTGGTTGACCGCCAGGGGCGTATTGCCGCGTTTGTAACTGGTGATCGCAACAAGGGGCACCATCTTCTCAAACGAGGTGCTGACGGCGGAGCCAGCCGACGCGGTTCCCCTTCCGGAGTTCGCGATAGCGTTCGTATTGGCGTTCCGGGCGGAACCCGCCGTAACGCTGATTGTCGAAGCCGAGCCCTCCTTTGACTTCGCCGCCACCGTTCCCGCCGGCAATATGGACGACGCGGTTCCCGCCACGGGGCCGCCGGACGTGCTCACATAGACATCCTTCAGCGTATCCGGATTTTGCCAGTACCGCGGCGCGACTTCCATCACCACGTGATATTGGTTGATGTCGCTGTAAATCGTGGAAACCTGCCTTTGCCCAAACGCGTCATAGAGCGTGTTGTCGATCTGCGCGGGGGTGAGCTCGAGTCTGGATGTCATATCGCGGTCGATCACAATATCTGTTTCCAGACCGTTCTGCTGCTGGTCGGTGTTCACATCCGCTAGGATGTGACTCTTCTGGAGTTCCTCCACAAGCTTGGGCGTCCATAGATAGAGATCGGCGGAATTATCCGCCTGAAGACTATATTGATAGAGCGCGTTGCTCTGCCTGCCCCCGATGCGCAAATCCTGCACCGGCTGCAGAATTAGGCGGGCTCCGGCTATTCTGCTCAGTTGACGCCGCAGCCGCGCTACAACCTGGGCGGCGCTGTCCGCGCGCTCGGACAAAGGCTTGAGGGATATCGACACCGAACCGCTGTTGACCGAATTGGCGCCGCCCCCGCTACCGGCGCCTGTATAGCCTGTGACCACGTCGACGGCGGGATCGTGCTGCAAGACCGCTGCGAGTTCGTCCAGTTTAAGCCTCATGGACTGAAAGGATATGCTCTGGTCTGCCTGGATCGCGCCCATGAGGCGTCCCGTGTCCTGTTCCGGGAAAAAGCCTTTCGGCACGATGATGTAAAGCAGGACGGTCAGAACCATCGATGCGCCGAGCATCGTCATCGTGAGCACGCGATGACGAAGGGCAAAGGTGAGGCTATGGCTGTATGCCGAAATGGCCCTCGCGAAAATCACACGTCGTTGCGGATCGTCTTTTGGCTTGGATCTCAGAATGATCGCGCAAAGCATAGGCGTCGTCGTGAGCGAGACGACGAGCGAAACCAGAACAGCCATCGAGAGGGTCACGGAGAATTCGCGGAACAGGCGCCCCACAACGCCGCCCATAAGCAGGAGCGGAATAAAGACCGCGATCAGCGAAATACTGATCGAGAGCACGGTGAAGCCGACCTCGCGGGCGCCGCGCAGGGCCGCTTCGCGGCGCGGCAGACCTTCCTCGATGTAACGAGCGATATTCTCCAGAACCACGATGGCGTCATCCACCACGAATCCCGTCGCGATGGTGAGCGCCATCAGCGAAAGATTGTCGAGACTGTAACCGAGAAGGTACATCGTCGCGAAGGTGCCAATGATCGACACCGGAACTGCGATCGCCGGAATGAGAGCCGCGCGCAAATCCCCGAGAAACAGAAAGACAATCAGCGTCACGAGACCGACAGCAACCATCAGTGTCCGCTCAGTATCCTTCAGCGATGCGCGTATCGTCGTGCTGCGATCGGAGGCGGCTATGATCTCGATGTCGCTCGGCATTGCCGCCTTCAGTCTGGGAATCTCCGCCTTGATCTGGTCTACGGTCTCGATGATATTGGCGCCCGGCTGGCGGAAGAGGATCACCAGGATTGCCGGTTTTCCCTGCGCGATGGCGGCGTTGCGCAAATCCGCGACGGAGTCGGTTATTTCCGCGAGATCGGAAAGATGCACCGCATTTCCGTTGCGATAGGCGACGATCAGGGGCCGGTAGTCCGCGGCGTGGTTGGCCTGATCATTGGTGTAGATCTGATAGCGGACGCCATTGCTCTCTATGTCGCCTTTTGGACTGTTGGCGTTCGCCGCGGCCAACGCGGCGCGCACGTCCTCAAGACCGACGCCATATTTGAACAGCGCCATGGGATTGAGCTCGACGCGCACGGCGGGAGAGGCGCCGCCACCGATGATCACCTGCCCCACTCCGCCAAGTTGCGACAGGCGTTGCTGAAGCACATTGCTGGCGGCGTCATAGAGTTGCGCCCGGGTCAATGTTTGTGACGTCAACGCCAGAATCAGTATTGGCGCGTCAGCCGGATTGACCTTCCGGTAAGTCGGGTTGGAGGGCAAATTGGCGGGCAGGTCGGCGGCGGCCGCGTTGATCGCGGCCTGCACGTCGCGCGCGGCGCCATTGATGTCGCGATCGAGATTGAACTGCAACACGACCCGCGCCTGGCCTGTGCTGCTCGAAGAGGTCATTTCGGTCACGTCGGCGATCTGTCCGAGGTGACGCTCCAATGGACTTGCGACGCTCGTCGCCACAGTGTCTGGTCCAGCGCCCGGCAAAGTGGCGGAAACGGAAATAGTCGGCAAATCCACCTGCGGCAAGGGGGCGACGGGAAGCGTCCAGAACGCGAGCGCGCCAGCCAGAGTCACGCCTATCGTCAGCAAGATCGTTGCGACTGGACGGGCGATGAATGGCGCGGAAATATTCATTCGGCTGACCTGCCGCGCGGATATTGTCCGGGCAGTTTCAACTGCGCCAGCCGTCGCGCCATGCGATCAAAATAGAGGTAGATCACCGGCGTCGAGAACAGGGTCAGCACCTGGCTCACGATCAGGCCGCCGACGATCGCGACACCCAGCGGATTTCGCAGTTCGGAGCCGACGCCTGTGCCGAGCATCAATGGCACCGCGCCCAGAATCGCCGCCATCGTCGTCATCAGGATGGGACGGAAACGCAACAGGCAGGCCTGATAGATCGCGTCTCTGGGCGACAGGCCGTCCACGCGCTCGGCCTCCAGCGCAAAATCGATCATCATGATGGCGTTCTTTTTCACGATGCCGATGAGCAATATGACGCCAATGATCGCGATGATGTCCAGATCATGGCCGGTAAGCATGAGCGCGACCAGCGCGCCGACGCCCGCGGACGGCAAGGTCGAGAGGATCGTGATCGGATGTATGAAGCTCTCATAAAGCACTCCGAGAACGATATACATTGTCACGATCGCGGCGATTATGAGCAGCAGCTCGTTGCTCAAGGACGCGGTGAACGCCGCCGCGCCCCCCTGCATGGCCGTGGTAAAACCGTCCGGCAGGCGGATTTCCTTTTCCGCCGCCTCTATGGCGGCCACGGCCGCCCCCAGTGAAGCGCCCGGAGCCACGTCGAACGAGATCGTGGTCGCGGGAAACTGGCTCAGATGAGTCACCTGCAGCGGGCCAGTGTGCTCCTCCACGTGCATGATCGCCGAGAGGGGAACCTGACCGTTGGTGGACGAGGAGGATGACGGCAGGTAAAAGTCAGCGAGGGATTCACGGGCGGTCTGGAATTTTGGGTCGACCTCCAGGATGACGCGATATTGATTGGATTGCGTGTAGATTGTCGACACGATGCGCTGGCCGAAGGCGTCATAGAGGATGTTGTCGACAGTCGCCATGGTGATGCCGAACCGCGCCGCGGTGGCCCTGTCGATGACAAGATTGAGAGTCTTGCCGCGATCCTGAAGGTCGCTCGCGACATTGGTGATTTCCGGAATCTTGCGCAGCCGCTCGACAAGTTTCGGGGTCCAGTCCTGCAATTGACTGTTGTTCGCGTTCTCCAGCACGAAATGATAGGCCGCCCGGCTGATAGTCGAGTCGATCGTCAGATCCTGAACCGGCTGCATGTATAACGTAGCGCCCTGCACCTGAGCAGTCGACCGCCGAAGACGCGCGATGACGTCGGTAACGGACGACTTGCGTTTGCCGAAGGGCTTAAGTTCTATGAAGAAGCGCCCGCTGTTTAGAGTCGGGTTCGAGCCGTCGACCCCGATGAAGGAGCTGATATTCGCGACGTCCGGGTCATTGAGGATGATTTCGCCGAGCGCATGTTGCGTGGCGACCATGCCAGCGAAGGAAATTTCCTGGCCGGCTTCGGAGATCGCCTGAATCGCGCCGGTGTCCTGCAGCGGAAAGAAACCCTTGGGTATGGCGACATAGAGGACGCCGCTGAGTACAAGCGTTGCGACGGCGGTCAGCAGGGTCAATGGCTGATGCTCGAGGACTATGTCGAGCGCCCGGCCATATTGCCGAATGATCCAGTTGAATCCACGCTCCGCCGCAATGTCGAAACGACTACGCTGAACCATCGTCCTGTGGCGCAGGAGTTTTGCGCACAGCATCGGGACCAGCGTCAGCGCGACGACAGCGGAGATGACGATCGTGACAGCCAGTGTGATCGCGAATTCATGGAAGAGACGTCCAACGACGTCGCCCATGAACAGCAGAGGGATGAGAACCGCGATGAGCGACACGGTCAAGGAAATAATGGTGAACCCTATCTGCTCCGAGCCGCGCAGCGCGGCCTGCAACGGCGGCTCCCCATCCTCGATGTAGCGCGAGATGTTTTCGATCATGACAATGGCGTCGTCGACAACGAAGCCCGTGGAGATCGTGAGCGCCATCAGGGAAAGGTTGTCGAGACTGAATCTCAGGAGATACATCACGATCAGCGTGCCTATCAGCGACAGCGGAGCGGAAAGGCTCGGTATGATCGTCGCCGGCAGATTGCGCAGAAAGACGAAGATGACCAGCACAACCAGCACAACCGCTAGAGCCAGTTCGAATTCGACGTCCTCGACAGAGGCTCGAATGGTGATTGTCCTGTCGCTCAACACGGCGACATCCAGCGCCACCGGTAGGGAAGCGCGCAACTTCGGCAACAGCGCTTTTATATTGTCCACCACCTGGATGACATTGGCGCCAGGCTGACGCTGGATATTGAGGATGATGGCTCTGGTCGAATTGGACCAGCCTGCGATCTTTGTGTTTTCCGGACCGCGCTCCACCCTGGCGACGTCACTGATACGGACCGGATTGCCATTGCGATAGGCGATGATCACGTCGCGCAATTGCGAGGCGTCCTTGATCTGGTCATTCGCATTGATAGTGGAGGACTGCTGCGGACCGTCGAATCCTCCCTTGGGCGTGTTGGTGTTCACATTGCCAATCGTCGTGCGCAGATCGTCGATATTCAGGCCATAGGCGGCGAGCGCCGTTGGATTGAACTGCACGCGAATTGCCGGGCGTTGTCCGCCGCTGATGCTGACGAGGCCGACGCCCGGCTGCTGTGACAGCTTTTGCGCAAGACGGGTTTCAACGAGGTCTTCGACATCGATCAGCGGCAGCGACTTCGAGGTGATCGCGAGCGTCATTATCGGCGCGTCGGCCGGATTGACCTTCGCATACACCGGCGGCACGGGCAGATCCTGCGGCAGGAGATTGCCGCCCGCGTTGATCGCGGCCTGAACTTCCTGCTCGGCGATGTCGAGGCTGAGATCGAGATTGAACTGCAGCGTTATCACCGAGGCGCCGCCGGAACTGGACGACGTCATTTGATTGAGGCCGGGCATTTGCCCAAATTGCCGCTCAAGAGGCGCAGTGACCGCCGAGGTCATGACCTCGGGACTGGCGCCAGGATAGAAGGTCTGCACCTGGATCGTGGGGTAATCCACTTCGGGCAGAGCCGAAAGCGGCAGAAACCTATACGCGAAAAGGCCGCCAAGCAGTATCGCGACCATCAACAACGTTGTGGCGACCGGGCGCAGAATGAAAATTCGCGAAGGATTCATGCCGGTTGGCCGTTTCGTCCGTCCGCGTCGCAAGGAGCGGCGGGGTCAGGGCGCATCGGGTTGCTTTCTGGAGCGGTGTTCGCGCTTCTTTTCCGGATCCCACTGACGTTTTTCGGGTTGCGACCCGTCTGATCCCGGCTTGGCTGGCGCGGTTGCTCCTGAAGCGGGGGCGCCTTCGGCGATCCTTACTTCAGCTCCATCCCGAAGCCGATCGCTGCCGTCCACGACGACCTTGTCTCCTGCGTCAAGCCCGGTCTTCACCTCGACCATCCCGCCTTCACTGGGGCCAAGAACGATGTTCCGCACAACGACCCTGTTTTCCTGCTTGAGCAGATAGACAAATGGCCCGGCGGCTCCTGTCTGGACGGCCGCCGTGGGGATCGTGATCACATTCCTGTCCGTGTTGACCAGCAGCTGAATGTTGACGAACTGGTTGGGAAAGAGTTTCCAGTCCTTGTTGTCGAACTCGGCTCTGCCCTTGACCATGCCGGTTGTCGTATCGATCGAGTTATCGAGAATGCTCAGGCTGCCGACCGCAAGAACATTGGTGTTCGACCGGTCGATCGCGGTCGCCTGCAATGAACCATTCGCTTTCAGGCTGCCGACAATCTCGGGCAGATAATCCTCCGGCACCGAAAATATGACGGAGATCGGATCGAGTTGCGTGAGCAGGACAATTCCATTGGGGTCGCTCGTGGACACATAATTGCCGGCGTCGACCTGCCTGAGGCCCACCCGGCCGGAGACCGGCGCGATGATATGGGCGTAAGTCAGGTTCAGCGCCTGATTGTCGACCAGCGCCTGATCGCTTTTGACGCTGCCTTCATATTGCTTGACGACATAAACCTGGTTCTCCGCCTGCTGACGCGCAATCGAGTCCTGCTTCAACAGGAGTTGATATCTGCGAAGATCGGCGCGGGCCTGGTCAAGTAACCCCTGGTCGTGAAGCAATTGTCCCTCATATTGCTGTTTCAGCACTTGATAGGGACGTGGATCGATCTGGGCGAGGAAATCGCCCTTCTTGACCAGTTGACCTTCGGTAAAGGCGACCTCGGTGAGATAGCCGTTCAACTGCGTCTTTATGGTCACATTGGCGATCGGCGTGACAGCGCCCAGCGCGGTTCTGACAATCTTGATGTCGCCCCTGCCGACGGTCGCGACCCCGACGGGCTGAACGCCGCCAGCGAAGCCGCGTCCGGATCGTGGCGCGGTCTGTTCCCTTGGCCAGATGAAGCGATAGGACGCATAGCCAAGCAACGCAACGATCGTCAGTCCGAGAATAACCGCGACGGGAGAACGTCGCGCGAGAGCAAGCGGGGATTGACGCTTTGGAGTCTCCTCGGCCGTTTGGACCAAGGCTTCCTTCTCGGATTCCAGAACGGTGTCTTCGTCCATGTTCATTTTACCTGTCCAAAGGCTCGCGGCACATGAGCTTCAATGCTGTTCAACGGTCGTGAAAGTCGCGGGCAAGGCGCTCACGGGAACCGGCAGTGGAGGCGTGTCGACGACGGTCAGACCATCGATGGCGGGCAGGCTGGAGGCGTCCCATCCGCCGCCCAGAGCCGAGATCAGATTGACGCTGGCGACAAAGAGGCTTTGCCGCGCGGTGATGGAGGATTCAATGTTGGTGAGAAGAGTCGCCTGCGCGGTCACGACCGAAGTGAATGCGACCGTTCCGACGCGATATTGATTGAGATAGAACGTGACCGCCTCGTGCGCCTCCTTCACGGCCGCATTCAGCTTTATCAGTTCCGCCGAGAGAATACGCACCGCGGCCAGTTGATCCTCGACCTGCTGAAAGGCCGTAAGCACGGTCTGACGATAATTGGCTACGCCCTGAACATAGCTGGCCTTGGCGGCCTGTAGCTGCGCGTCGAGCAAGCCTCCATCATACATGATTTGCGTCGCGCTCCCGATAAGCGACCAGGCTTCAGTCGCGGCGGAGACCGGCCAAGGCCTCGGCCCGACGAAACTGAGCGCGCCGGAGAGACTGATCACCGGATAGAAATTCGCGACCGCGACCCCGATCAGCGCGTTCAACTGCTGCAACTGCCTTTCCGACGCAGC
>Ga0182012_10001800_pt1 | contig 23446 bp, 22 predicted proteins | sample 612S2SmetaG_FD_120486 | JGI IMG/M metagenome (GOLD analysis project Ga0182012, IMG submission 120486) | Permafrost microbial communities from Stordalen Mire, Sweden - 612S2S metaG | ecosystem: Environmental > Terrestrial > Soil > Wetlands > Permafrost | place: Sweden: Stordalen | collected... | reverse complement strand
CCCCCGGTGCCTCCGGTGCCTCCGGTGCCTCCGGCTGCGCCGGGGCCACCCGCACCGCCTGCCCCGCCATCACCCAACAGTCCGGCGGACCCGCCAGCCCCACCGGCCTGACCGGTCGCCCCCGACCCGCCGCTGCCCCCATTGCCGATCAACAACCCACCGGCCCCACCGGCTTGCCCGGTGCCCGGGGCACCATTGGCGCCGTCACCGATCAACGGGCGCCCCAACAACACCTCGGTGGGCGCGTTGATCACCCCCAACACGTCCTGCCCCAGGGCCTGCACATCCTGCTGCAGCGTCCCCACCACCGACACATTGGCGGCCTCAGCGCCCGCATAGGCGCCCCCCGCGCTCGTCAAGGCCCGCACAAACTCCGAATGAAACACCGCCGCCCGAGCGCCCAGCTCCTGAAAGTCATTGCCGTGGGCCGAAAACAGTAACGCGATCGCGGCCGACACCTCATCACCAGCCGCCGCCGCCACCTGTGTCGTGGCACCCGCCGCCGCGGCGTGAGCCGCCTCAACCGCCGACCCCACCCCGGCCAAATCCGCCGCCGCAGCACCCACGACCTCCGGGGAAATCACCGCAAAAAGCGACACCACCAACTCCTGACACCAACGGCGACACCACGACACCACGCAGCCCCGACCAGCTTAAAGACGGCCTGCTAATGAAAGTGACGTATTCGAAAACCTTTGACGCTGAAAGGCTGGGGCTGTACTACCCGCAGGTGGGCCCGTTGGCCATCACGCTTCGCATCTGGCCCCCGGCCTACGAGAACGTCGTCTGCGCGCACGTACTGGGCGAGGTGACATTGACCCCGGTGTAAACCACCTGCACGTGAGTGCAGACAATGACATCGACATCGGTCTTAGGCTGACCCGTCGACCAATCGGTCGAATCGATTCGGCCCGTCGTCTGGTATTTGTCCGGCGGGCCGTCACCGAAGTAGACGGTGGTAATCACGTCGGAACCGCCTTCTTTCATGACCCGCTCGAACTGGCTGGTGGCATGGGCGTCGAGGTAGGCCAACCGATTCGTCGACCGGATCTCGGTGGTTTGGCGGGCCCAAAGGCTAGGCGGGAATCCGGTCACTCCGTCGGGTGTGCGCATGTCGGCTCCGGCGGTGAAGTCACAGTGGCCATCGGGTCGGTAGCAATCGAGGACCGCGTGCGTCTCCAGTTGGTTGGGGCCGTCCAGCGGGAACAGGGTGGTGGCGGTGTTGCCCGCCGCGGCGGACGTGGCCGCGGGCAGGAATGTCAGCATGACGCCGACGACAGCAAAGCCCGCTATCAGCCGCTTCATCGTGTCTCCCATTATGGGACTACTCGTCGTAGGTCACTTCTACCGAATCAGACTCCGGGTGGGATTGACAGGCCAAAATGAGCCCGTCGTCGAGGTCTTCTTGCTCTAAGACGTCGTTGACCTCCATGTTCACTTTGCCCTTGCGCAGGGTGCAGGCGCACGCGCCGCAGTGGCCCTCCCGGCAGGAGAACGGTGCGTCGAGGCCCGCGGCCAGCAGCACGTCGAGCAGCTTGGCTTGGCGCGGCCACGACACGGTGTGGGTTTCACCATCCAGCTGCACCACCACGGTGGCCGGGGGCGCCCCATCGTCAGGGCCGTCGTCGTCGATTGTCACCGCCGCGAACGGATCGGAATCCAGTGACTTGAACACCTCGATATGGACTTGCCGCGCAGGCACTTTCAACGCTTCGAGGGCTTGTCGCGCCGCGTCCATGAATGGACCGGGCCCACAGATGTAGGCGGGCCGGTCGGTGAACGGCGCGGCCAGCCTCGCCAGCGCGCTCGTGCTCGGCAGTCCTTGCAGCGACTCCAGCCAGTGCACCACCGTGAGCCGGTCGGGATACTTGTTGGACAGTTCGCGTAGCGCCTCGGCGAAGATCACCGACCGCTCGTCGCGGTTGGCATACAGCAGCGTCACCCGCCCGCTGCCTTCGGAAAGTGCTGACTTGCAGATCGACATGATCGGGGTAATCCCGCTGCCGGCGGCCAGCAGAAGGAAGTCGTCGTCGAGTGTCTTGGGCACGAAGTTTCCCGACGGGGCCAGCACGTGGATCCGCATGCCTGGGTGGGCGTGGTCGCAAAGCCAGTTGGACGCGTACCCGCCGGCCGTCCGTTTGATGGTGACGGTCAGTGCGTCGTCGGTGAACGGTGAGCTGCACAGCGAGTAGCAGCGCGCCACCGAGCCGGTGCGGTCGCTGGGAATGCGCAGCGTCAGGAATTGGCCGGGTGCGTAGCGCAGCCGCTCCGGCGGGATTTCGGGGTCGGCCGGCGCGTCCGGCGCCGCGAACACCAGCGACCGCGCGTCGTCGGTTTCAGCGACGACCTCGGCGATCTGCAGCTGGAGGACGTGGTCGCCGAGCGGCTCGTCGGGTGTTTGGCCCAGATCTGCCTCGGTCAAGACCCGTCCCTTCCCTTCGTCACAACTAGAACATGTTATAGAAAACCGTATTTGTACCGCTACCAGCCGCAGGAATACGATGCTCGACACAAATCGGAACGTGTTCTAGTCTTTTCTGTAAGTCCGCACTCCCGGGGAGGCAAACGTAAGTGACGACCATTCAACAGCGTGATGCGCAGTCGGTGTTGGCTGGGATCGATGACCTGCTGCCGCAGCTTCGGGAGGGGGCTCAGGCGACCGAGGATCTGCGCCGGTTGCCCGTCGAGACCGTTCAGGCGCTCGAAGACGTCGGTTTTTTCACCTTGTTGCAGCCCGAGCAATGGGGTGGGCTGCAGTGCGATCCCACGCTGTTCTACGACGCGACGCGTCGGCTGGCGAGTGCGTGCGGCTCCACCGGTTGGGTGAGTTCGATCATCGGGGTGCACAACTGGCATCTGGCGTTGTTCGACCAGCGGGCCCAGGACGAGGTCTGGGGCGACGACCCGAAGACCCGGATCTCGTCGTCGTACGCCCCGATGGGCGCGGGCGTCGTGGTCGACGGCGGCTACCTCGTGAGCGGAGCGTGGAACTGGTCGTCGGGTTGTGACCACGCCTCTTGGGCGTTCCTCGGCGGCCCGGTCATCAAGGACGGCCGCCCGGTTGACTTCGGCAGCTTCTTGATCCCGCGCACCGAGTACCGCATCGACGACGTGTGGCATGTGGTCGGGTTGCGCGGCACCGGCAGTAACCTTGTCGTCGTCAAGGACGTCTTCGTGCCCCGGCACCGGTTCCTGTCCTACAAGGCCATGAACGACCACACCGCCGGAGGGCTGCAGACGAACACCGCTCCGGTCTACAAAATGCCTTGGGGCACAATGCATCCCACTACAATCTCTGCGCCGATAGTGGGTATGGCTTACGGCGCCTACCAGGCGCACGTGGAGCACCAGGGCAAGCGGGTGCGGGCGGCGTTCGCCGGGGAAAAGGCCAAGGATGACCCGTTCGCCAAGGTCCGCGTCGCCGAGGCCGCCAGCGATATCGACGCCGCGTGGCGCCAGCTGATGGGCAACGTCGCCGAGGAGTACGCATTGTTGTGCGCCGGCAAGGAGATTCCCTTCGAGCTGCGCACCCGCGCACGCCGCGATCAGGTTCGCGCAACCGGCCGCTCGATCGCGTCCATCGACCGGCTGTTCGAAGCCTCGGGTGCCACTGCTCTGAACAATGATGCTCCGATTCAGCGGTTTTGGCGCGACGCGCACGCCGGCCGGGTGCACGCTGCCAATGACCCGGAGCGGGCCTACGTGATCTTCGGGAACAACGAATTCGGGTTGCCGGCCGGCGACACGATGGTTTGATCAGCGAGGCTTAAAACCATGACCGCGATCGAGGAGCTGACGTTCCAGTCCACCTCGCGGTTCGCCGAGGTGGACGTTGACGGACCACTGAAGCTGCACTATCACGAGGCGGGCGCCGGCAACGACCAGACCGTGGTACTGCTGCACGGCGGCGGTCCCGGGGCCTCAAGCTGGACGAACTTCTCGCGCAACATCGCGGTGCTGGCCGAGCAGTTCCATGTGCTGGCGGTCGATCAGCCCGGGTACGGCCACTCCGACAAGCGCGCCGAGCACGGGCAGTTCAACCGCTATGCCGCGCGGGCGCTCAAGGGTCTGTTCGATCAGCGGGGCCTGGGACGCGTTCCGCTGGTGGGCAACTCGCTGGGTGGGGGCACCGCGGTCCGGTTCGCGCTCGACTACCCCGACCGGGCCGGACGCCTGGTGCTGATGGGTCCCGGCGGGCTGAGCGTCAACCTGTTTGCGCCCGACCCGACTGAGGGCGTCAAACGGCTGACGGCGTTCTCTATGGATCCCACCCGGGAGAATCTTGAGGCGTTCCTGCGCGTGATGGTCTACGACAAGAAGTTGATCACGCCGGAATTGGTGGATCAGCGTTTCGCGTTGGCGAGCACACCGGAATCGCTGACCGCGACCCGGGCGATGGGAATGTCCTTCACCGGAGCGGACTTCGAGCTCGGCATGATGTGGCGGGAGGTGTATCGGCTGCGCCAGCCGGTTTTATTGATCTGGGGCCGCGAGGACCGGGTCAACCCGCTCGATGGCGCGCTGGTCGCGCTGAAGACCATTGCGCGCGCGCAGCTGCACGTCTTCGGGCAATGTGGGCACTGGGCGCAAGTGGAGAAGTTCGATGAGTTCAATAAGTTGACGGTTGATTTCCTGGGAGGTGCGCGATGAGCATTCGTTCTCTGGGCTACCTGCGCATCGAATCCACGGACGTGGCGGCCTGGCGTGAGTACGGCCTGAAAGTCCTCGGCATGGTCGAGGGCAAGGGCGGTACCGAGGGTGCGCTCTATCTGCGGATGGACGATTTCCCGGCCCGGCTGGTGATCGTGCCCGGCGAGCACGACCGGCTCTCGGAGGCAGGCTGGGAGTGTGCGAATGCCGAAGGCCTGCAAGAGATCCGGAATCGGCTCGATGTGGAGGGTACGCCGTACAAAGAGGCCACCGCCGCAGAACTGGCCGATCGCCGGGTCGACGAGATGATCCGGTTCTCCGATCCGTCCGGCAATTGTCTGGAGGTCTTCCACGGCGCCGCTCTGGAACATCGCCGGGTGGTCAGCCCGTATGGGCACAAGTTCGTCACCGGCGATCAGGGTCTGGGCCATGTGGTGCTGTCCACCCGCGACGATGCTGAGGCGTTGCACTTCTACCGGGACGTGCTTGGTTTCAAGCTGCGTGACTCTATGCGCATGCCGCCGCAGGTGGTGGGACGGCCCGCCGACGGAGCGCCGGCCTGGCTGCGCTTCTTCGGCTGCAACCCGCGTCACCACAGCCTGGCTTTCCTGCCGCTGCCGACGCCCACTGGCATCGTGCACCTGATGGTCGAAGTCGAGGCGGCCGACGACGTGGGCCTGTGCCTGGACCGGGCGTTGCGTCGCAAGGTGCCGATGTCGGCCACCCTGGGCCGCCATGTCAACGATCTCATGCTGTCCTTCTACATGAAGACCCCCAGCGGCTTTGATGTGGAATTCGGTTGTGAGGGAAGGACGGTCGCCGACGACGACTGGATCGCCCGGGAGAGTACGGCCGTCAGCCTGTGGGGTCACGACTTCACGGTCGGCATGCGCGGGTAAATGTCGGCTTCGGCGCAGATCGATCCGCGGGCCTTCCGCCAGGTGCTGGGTCAGTTCTGCACGGGGATCACCATCATCACCACCATGCACGACGACGTTCCGATCGGATTTGCGTGCCAGTCGTTCGCGGCGTTGTCGTTGGAGCCGCCACTGGTGCTGTTCTGTCCGACCAAGGTGTCACGGTCCTGGAAGGCCATCGAGACCAGCGGCAGGTTCTGCGTCAATGTGCTGACCGAAAAGCAGAAGACGATCTCGGCGCGTTTCGGCTCGAAGGAGCCGGATAAATTCGCCGGAATCGACTGGCACCCATCACAACTCGGTTCGCCGATCATCGACGGATCGCTGGCCCACATCGACTGCACGGTGGCGTCGGTGCACGACGGCGGCGATCACTTCGTGGTGTTCGGTGCTGTCGAATCGCTGTCGGAGGCTCCCGCGATCAAGCCGCGGCCGCTGCTGTTCTATCGCGGTGACTACACCGGCATCGAGCCCGACAAGACCACGCCGGCTCAATGGCGCGACGACCTGGAAGCGTTCCTCACGACCACCACCCAGGACACCTGGCTTTAGCTTTAGTTCGCCGACCATGCACGGCGCGAAGCGGCGTGCGAAGGGGCCACCTCCCGCTTGCGGGGGGGAGGCGGACAATCAAGCCGAATTTCGCCGCGAGCGCGACGCTCCAGCGAAACGTCAAAGGGGAAAGTTCAGCTGGAGCGTCACGCACTGCGATGGTTATCGGCCGTCGCAGTAGTCAGTGGCTTACACAGGGGTGTCTTGCCTGTCGCCCTCTGCGTCGGTCGTCGGCTTCGGGTCGATGCTGTCAGCGCGGTCCCACTGCTCTTGGAGTTGCTCGCGCGATGTCGCCGCACTGCTCTGATGGGTGGCCGCCTGCTCCTGCAACCTGGCGGCCTCGGCCGCCTTGACCTCCGCCTCGGCCTGAGCAGCACGCGCCTTGGCAGCCGTCTCTTCGGCGAGGGCTTCGCGCCGCTCGACCTTGGCCGTTTCGACTTTCGCCTGTTCGCGTATCTCTTGCGCCTGTCGCTGCCGGCGCCGATTCCTCGCCTTGCTGACCGCTACGACCAAGACAATAAACGCGAGAACAGCTATTACCGCGACGACAATCAAAACAGTGGTGGTGCTCATGGTGGGCTCCGTTGATAGATCGGTGTGTGGTCGTGCTGGCCACGCCGTCCTACAGGTTCCCCGTATTTGGCAGAAATAAAACAAGCCGAGGTCCAGACCTCCGCCCGCGAGACAGGATTGCGGCTCGACCATTCTCCGGCGGATCGTAGAACCGTGCGCACCGCAAGCTCGTAACCGAGGGCCAGGCGTCCTACTGGGATGGAGTCATCAGTGTGTTGCTGGGCAGCGAAACGTCGAGCACTTTGCGCGCGGTCTCGGCCCCAGCGATGGGAAGGCCGTCGGGATCGAGCAGACCGAGTTGAACGAGCACACTCGCTTGGTCCCAGTAGATGTGCTCATGCACGAGTTTGTCTTCCTGAAAGTGCACAATGGCCACTGTCGGTATTTCCACTGCGCGTCCAGTGGGCTCAATGCCGGGCAGCATCCAGTCCATCCGGGTGGTGTGCGTGAAGCGGACGATGAACTCATCGACTAGGGAACTCTCCCCGACCGTGCGGCTGACGGCGAGGAGTTCGAAGTCGGGAGGGTTCACCCCGATGAAATGGTGCGCGTAAAAATGTCGCAAGCTCTCGAAGCCGACGCCACCGGTCATGGTGGGGATGTGGTTGACGTAGGGTTCCGCCACCATGGTGGACATGGTGGCGTCCACGTCCCGCGTTTCAAACTCGCACCGACAGTGAGCCTCCCACAACGCGGCAAGATCGTAAGCGGGCATCGCCAGCACCTCTCTCGGGGAGTTCCCAGCCTACGGTCAACCAGCACACTGTTAGGCCGAACGGCGTGCGCAGTTCGCGCCGACACGAAGGTTTGAGACTCTTATATCTCATCCATTTCAAGACGCAACTTCGGGCATGCAGGTAACCAGCCCTCTCCGACACTGGCCCTGGTTCGAGCGACACACGGAGGTCTGGTTCATTTCCGCGCGCCTCCATGACCCCGGTTGTCGTGGCCCGCAGTTCGAGCTGGGCGCCACCCTGCGGGAGGGCATGGGTGGCTACCGATTCGTGGTACCCCGACGCCCACGCGGCGACCCGTGCTGCCGTCGGCGGGTGTTCACTAATGCCTCGGTGCTAACTCCGCGTTGATGTCGGTGCTCATCGATGTTCCTCCTGCAATTTTCGAAACGTATTGGCATGTAATCGGTTTCACTCGCTCTTTTTAGGCAGCCTCGTATGCCAGGCTCCGCCGCGAGCCGATACGCCTCGTGAGGGCGTGGTGGCCCGGGCTGTCGCCCCCCTCGATCCCCGCCATACCTTGACAGTCACAAGGTCGACCGTGATATCGACCATATGCTCATGACCCTCGGGCCAGAATGGCTTTATGACCATGGATCTGACCGGGTACTTCCATCGCATCAACTACCGCGGTCCCGCCGACCCGACCCACGAAGTACTGCAGGATCTCATCACGGCTCACACTCGAACCATTCCGTTCGAGAACCTGGATCCGGTGCTGGGAGTGCCGGTCTACGACCTGAGCCCACAGGCCCTGACCGACAAGCTCGTGTACCGGCGCCGCGGCGGCTACTGCTACGAGCACAACGGGCTAATCGGCCACATGCTGGCAGAAATCGGCTTTCGGGTGCGGCCATTGGCGGGCCGAGTGATTTGGATGCTCGGGCCGCACGCGCCGCTGCCGGCGCAGACCCACACCGCGTTGGCGGTGAGGTTCCCCGGCGCCCGGGGGACTTATCTGGTCGACGTCGGCTTCGGTGGCCAGACACCGACCTCTCCCGTCCGCTTTGAAATCGGAGGCGTCCAGCAGACGACGCACGAACCGTACCGACTCGAGGACCGCCGCGACGGGTTGGTTCTACAAACTCAGGTTCGTGGCGATCGGCAGGATCTCTACGAATTCACCACGCGTACCCAGCCGCAGATCGATCTGCAGGTGGGCAGCTGGTACGTCTCAACCCACCCGGCGTCACAATTCGTGACCGGCCTGATCTTCGCGATAGTCACGGATGACGCCCGGTGCAACCTGTTCGGCCGGAATCTGACCATCCACCGCGCCGATGGGACCGAAAAAGTCCTTCTGGACGACGCGGCCGCGGTTGTCGACACCCTGAATGACCGGTTCGGGATCAACATCGACGATGTCGGCGGGCGCAGTGTGCTCGAAGCACGCATCGACAACATTCTCGACACTGAGAAACCCGACCGTCGGGCGCCTCCTGCAACCACCTGATGCCGATCGTGTCCCGATAGTGACGACCGCCATACCCGGCCCAGGGGGCAAAATGCTACACACGCCTACTAACCTGGCCTACCGTGAGGCGAGAGCACCTTTGAACAATATTGCGACCGCTTCGGGCGATGTAGACCCTTCCGCTTTCCGCGGACGGGCTGTCGTGGTGCCCGAGGGTGTAACGCTGACGTCGTATCTGGATCGCAACCGAGCCGAGCTCGGTGACAGTCTGGCGTATCGCTTCATCGACTACTCGCAGGACCCGGATGGACGGGCCGTTGAGCTCACGTGGAACGAGCTCTGGTTGCGGGTCTGCGCAATCGGCGCCCGCCTGCAGCAGGTCACCAAGCCCGGGGATCGCGTAGCGATCCTGGCGCCACAGGGCCTCGATTATGTGGCGGCTTTCTTCGGTAGCGTCCATGCCGGCAATGTCCCGATCCCCCTCTTTGCGCCTACTTTGTCAGGCCACGCCGAGCGATTGGCGGCGGTGCTGACGGATGCGCGGCCCGCCGTGGTGTTGACCACAACCGCGGCGGCCGAATCGGCTCGAACGTTCATTCGCACCCTGGCTCCGAACGAGCGGCCGCGGTTGATCGCGGTGGACGCGCTGCCCGCAACACTTGGTTCGACGTTTACCGGCCCGGCGCTCGACACCGACGATGTCGCCTATCTGCAGTACACGTCCGGCTCGACGCGCTCGCCCGCCGGAGTGGAAATCACCCATCGCGCCGTGTACACGAACGCGATGCAGATGGTCTTGGCCGGCGGGCTGGACGTTGACGTCCGCACAGTGAGTTGGCTGCCGCTTTACCACGACATGGGATTGATGATGATCATGTTCCCGGCGGTCTTCGGGGCGCACATCACGTTGATGGATCCCATGGCGTTCCTTCGTCGGCCCTACCGATGGATCAAACAGTTGGGTATTGCGGCGGCTACCGGCCGGACGATTGCGGCCGCGCCGAACTTCGCCTTTGAATTGACGGCCGCGCGAGGATTACCTCCGGCGGGCGACGATCTCGACCTCAGCAACGTTTTCAGCCTGCTCAACGGATCCGAGCCGGTCAGCATGTCGGCCATCGAGAAATTCACGAAGGCGTTCGCTCCGTACGGTCTGCCCGCAACAGCGATCAAGCCCTCCTACGGGATGGCGGAAGCGACGTTGTCGGTCGCCACCATCGCCCAGGACGCCGCGGCCAGTGCCATCTTCCTCGACCGGGAGCAGCTCGGCGCGGGTCGCGCCGTGACCGTCGCGCCCACGGCACCCGGTGCGGTAGCCCATGTGTCTTGCGGCCAGCCGATCGCTGATCAGTGGGTGGTGATCACCAACCCAGACGGTGCCGAGGTGCCCGACGGTGTTGTGGGGGAATTATGGCTGCACGGCGACAACATCGCCCGCGGATACTTCGGCCGCGAAGACGAAACACGAACGGTTTTCGGCAACAAACTGCGGTCTCGGCTCGACTACGGCAGCCACGCCGAGGGTCCGCCGGACAACAGCAACTGGCTGGCCACCGGTGATCTCGGCGTCTATGTCGACGGTGAGTTGTACCTGACCGGGCGGATCAAAGACCTCATCATCGTCGATGGTCGCAACCATTACCCGCACGACATCGAAACCACTGTCAGCGAAGCTTCGACAGCCATCCGCACCGGCTATGTCGCCGCGTTTTCCGTTCCTGGTGATGCGTTCGATTCGCCGGGTGGTCCGGCTGGCGAGCACGTGGTCGTCGTCGCCGAGCGCGGCCCGGGCGCGGGCCGCGCCGAGCCGGGCGAGATCGCTGAGACCGTGCGAGCAGCGGTCTCGCGGCAGCACCACCTCCGGATCGCCGACCTGCGACTGGTGGCCGCCGGCACCATCCCTCGTACGACCAGCGGCAAACTTGCCCGCAATGCCTGCCGGGCCGCGTACCTCGCGGGACGGTTCAACCGATGACCGACGGACCCTGCTGACTCTGTCGGCCCTACTGGCCCGACAGCCAGGGCCCGATTCGCCGTAGCGCTTCGTCGATGTCGCTTGTCGGTCCGGCGAACGACAGCCGGACGGACTTGTTGCCCAGCGTGGTGTCGAAGTCAATGCCCGGCGCAATGGCGACGCCTGTGTCGGCCAACAACTTCGAGCAGAACGCCATTGAGTCGTCGGTGAAGTCTGACACGTCGGCGTAGACGTAGAACGCGCCGTCGGTGGGTGCCAGCCGGTCGATCCCTATCCGGCGCAGCCCGTCGAGCAGCAGCGAGCGGTTGACCGTGTAGTGGTGCAGGTTGCCGTCGGCTTCGGCTGTTGCCTCGGGAGTGAACGCGGCCACCGCGGCAATCTGCGACAGCACCGGCGGGCAGATGGTGAAGTTGCCCGTCAGGCAGTCCACCGCACGGCGCAGCTCGGGCGGAACCAGCAACCAGCCCAGCCGCCAGCCCGTCATCGCGTAGTACTTGGAAAAGCTGTTGACCACCAGAGCATTTCGAGACGTTTCCCAGGCGCAGCTGGTTTGCGGCGCGCCGTCGTAGACCAGACCGTGGTAGACCTCGTCGCTGATCAGCCGCACTCCGGAGTCCTCACACCAGGACGCGATTGCCGCCAACTCGGCGGGCGGAATGACAGTCCCGGTGGGATTGGCCGGGCTGGCGACGATGACGCCCCGCACCGGCGGGTCGAGCTCGGCGAGCATCGCAGCCGTGGGCTGGAAGCGGGTCTGGGGCCCGCATGGGAGCTCCACCACCTCACATCCCAACGCCGACAATATGTTCCGATAGCATGGGTAGCCGGGACTGGCCAGCGCCACCCGATCGCCCACGTCGAAGCATGCCAGAAAAGCCAGCAGGAACCCGCCCGAGGAGCCCGTAGTGATCACTACCGCGTCGGATTCGACGGCGATTGCGTACTGGCGCTGGTAATCCGCTGCGATCGCTGCGCGCAGTTCGGGAATACCCAGTGCGACAGTGTAACCCAACTCGTTGAGATGCAGGGCAGCGGCCGCTGCTGCCCGCACCGGCTCGGGAGCGCCCACGCTGGGCTGGCCTGCCGACAGGTTCACCAGGTCACCGTGGCTGCGCCGGCGCTCGGCGGCCGCCAGCCAGACGTCCATCACATGGAACGGTGGGATGCCGGCGCGCAGTGCCACGGAAGAGTTCACGGAGTCTTGAGCACCTCGGATTCCAGTTGGCTCAGTAGCTCTCGCGGCGATCCCAGCAGTTGCGCACTGCCGTGTGCGCGTTTGAAATACAAATGCATATCGTGTTCCCAGGTGATCGCGATTCCACCGTGCAGCTGAATGCCCTCGCTCGCGACAGTACACAGCGCCTCACTGGCTGCGAGGCGCGCCGCGGCCGCGCTGGTGGGATTGGGCGCATTGCACGCGTCGGACACCACGGCACGTGCCGCGGCAATCGCCACATACAGATCGGCCATCCGATGCTTGAGCGCCTGAAAGCTACCAATCGGACGGCCGAATTGCACTCGGCTCTTGGCGTATTCGACAGTCAGCTCCAGACAACGTTCGGCGGCGCCGATCTGCTCGGCCGCCAGCAGAATGGCTGCGCTGTCAGCGATTCCCGGGTCGGGGCCCAGGGCGACCGTGTCTTCGGGCCGCACCCGGGCCAGCCGGCGGGTGGGATCCATGGTGACCACGGGCTGCGCGCTGAACCGGGTCCACCTGCTCAACTGGCCTTCGGTGGCGGCGACGACGACGTCGGCGATATCGCCGTTGACCACGTAGTCAGCGTCGAGCACCAGCGCGCCGATCGAACTCCCCTCGGCGAGGGATTCCAGTGTTTCGGCGTCCGGCTCGGTGGCGGCCAGTAGCACCAGCTCGGCCAGCGTGGTGCCCAGCAGTGGAGAGGGCACCAGGGCGCGGCCCAGCTCCTGTAGAACCGTTGCGGCGTCGGCCAGTTCGCCGCCGGCTCCGCCCAGCTGCTCGGGTATCACCAGCGCGGCGGCGCCGACTTGCTCGCACAGCAGCTGCCACAGCGCTTCATCGTAGCCGCGGTCCGATTCCATCGCCGCACGCACCGCTGCCGGGCTCGCGTGCTTGGCCACCAGCGCGGCGACGGTGTCGGCCAGCAGCTGCCGTTCTTCAGTCATAGAAGCTCCAAAACCCTGCGCCGGTGTGCCTCGGGGGTACCCCAGGCCGACCGCAGGGCCTGCACCCGCAGCAGCAGCAGCGACAGGTCGTATTCCTGGGTGAACCCGATAGCCCCGTGGGTCTGAAGGGACGAGCGCGCCGCCAGCAGGCCGGCCTCGGACGCCGCCGCCTTGGCCGCACTGACGTCTCGCGCGTCCAACGATAATGCCGCGCCGTACACCAGCGGGCGAGCCAGTTCGATCGCGATGTGTACGTCGGCGAGTTTATGTTTGATCGCCTGATAGGAGCCGATCACGCGGCCAAACTGGGTCCGTTGCTTGGCGTAGTCGACGCTGGCGTGCAGCAGCGCCTCGGCGGCTCCGATCAGTTGAGCGGCGGTGGCCAGCACCCCGAACTCGTAGGCGCGCTGGACATCTGCCTGCCAGGATTCGCCGGTGGCCGTGACGTCATAGAGGCGGCGGCTGGGGTCGACGGACTCGTGCTGCTCACCTAGCCCAGCCTCGGTGACGCCGTTATTGGTGGCGAGCAGCACCAGCCCGGCGGTGTCGGCGTCCACCGCGCGCGGTGTGTGCGGCGGCTGCGCGACAGTGGCGATCAGCTCACCGGACGCCAGCGCGGCGCAGCGATCGCCTTGATCGTCATTGGCGAGCAAGACCGGCGCCACAGCGATGGATTCGGCCACCGGGCCGGGCACGCACCAACGCCCGAGGCGTTCGAGCGCGACCACCAGGTCAATCGGCTCGGCGTCCAGGCCGTCGAATTTCTCCGGCACGGCCAGCGCGGTGACGCCGAGGTTGGCCAGCTGCTCCCACACCTTGCGGCCGGGCGCGACATCGCCTGCCGACCAGGCGCGGACCGCGCCGGGCAGGTCCGCCCCGCCGAGTGCGGCGTCGATGCTGGCCGCGAAGTCGCGCTGCTGCGCGTCGAGCGCAAATCTCACTTCTGTCTCCCGGCCGTTTCCCGCGGCAGGCCCAGCAACCGCTCGGAAATGATGTTGCGCTGAATTTCATTGGTACCCGCGTATATCGGGCCGCCGAGTGCGAACAGCAAGCCGTCGGTCCACGGGCCGGCAAGCTCACCATCGGCGCCGGCGATGTCGAGTGCGGTCTGATGTATCGCGACGTCGAGGTCGGACCAGAACACTTTGGTCACCGACGATTCAGCGCCCAGTTCACCGCCGCCGGCCAGCCTGGTCACCGTGCCGAAGGTTTGTAGCCGATAGGCCTGAGCTTTGATCCACGCGTCGGCAACCCGGTCGGCGAATGCGTCGGGGGAGCCGCGGTCTTTCCACAGCTGCAGCAGGCGCTGCGCGGACGCCAGGAAGCGGGCCGGGCTGCGCAGTGATATGCCGCGCTCGTTGCTCGCCGTGCTCATGGCGGCGCGCCAGCCGTCGTTCGGGGTACCGATGACGTCCTCGCCAGGCACGAAGACGTCATCGAGGAAGATCTCACCGAAGCCGGTATCACCGCCCAGCTGAACGATGGGCCGCACCGTGACGCCGTCGCCTTTCAAGTCAAACATGAAGTACGTCAGCCCGTTGTGCCGTTCGGCTGAGGGGTCGGATCGGAACAGCCCGAATCCCATGTCGGCGAACGGCGCCCGCGAGCTCCAGATCTTCTGCCCGTTGAGTAGCCAGCCACCATCGGTCTTGATTGCGGTAGACCGCAGCGAGGCCAGATCGCTGCCGGATTCGGGCTCCGACCAGGCCTGCGCCCAGATCTGTTCGCCGCTGGCCATTTTGGGCAGGATCCGGTCCAGCTGCTCCTGGGTGCCGTGCGTGAACAGGGTCGGGGCCAGCATCGAGGTGCCGTTGGCGCTGGCCCGGCCCGGCGCTCCGGCACGGAAGTACTCCTCCTCGAACACCACCCAATGCAGCAGCGGGGCGTCCCGGCCCCCGTATTTCTTCGGCCAGTTGATCACCGACAGGCCGGCGTCGAACAGCACCCGGTCCCAATGCCGGTGCTGGGCGAAACCGTCGGCGTTGTCGTAGGACTTCGTCGGGATCGAATCGACGCTGGCCGACAGGAATTCCCGCACCTCGGCTTGGAACGCCAGTGTTTCTTCGTCTAGCGCTAAATCCATGTCAGCCCTGCTCTCGCAGTTGTGATTTGACCACCTTGCCGCCCGCATTACGCGGCAAGTTGTCGACGAAAAGCACCGATCGGGGTACTTTGAAGTTCGCCAAATGCGCACGCGTGTAGGCTATTACCGATTCTTCGTCGAGGTTGGCGCCGGCGCGGGTCACCACGAACGCGCGGCCGACCTCGCCCAGTCGTTGGTCGGGAACTCCGATCACCGCGGCGTCGGCCACGCCGTCCATCCGGGCCAGTGCCTGCTCGACCTCGGCGGGGTAGACGTTGAATCCGCCGCAGATGTACATGTCCTTGAGCCGGTCGGTGATACGCAGGTTGCCGGCCGGGTCGACGGTACCGATGTCGCCGGTGTGCAGCCAGCCGTCGGCGTCGATGGCAGCAGCGGTGGCCGCCGGGTCGTCGAGGTAGCCGAGCATGACATTCGGCCCGCGCAGCAGCACTTCTCCTGTTTCGGAGGGGCCACCCTCACCGATGCGCAACTGGAAGCCGGCGAAGGGGCGTCCGCACGTGGTGGCGACCGTCACCGCGTCGTCGTCGGTGCGGCACATGGTCCCCATGCCGTTGGCCTCGGTCAGGCCGTAGGCAGTGAGCACGATGTCGATGTCGAGTTCGGACTGCATGCGTTCCACCAACACGATCGGGACGGTAGCCGCCCCGGTCACCGCGAACCGCAGCGAGCTCAGGTCGTAGTCGTGACGGGCCGGGTGGTCCAGCAGGGTCTGGTAGATGGTGGGCGGCCCGGGTAACACGGTGATGCGGTGGTGCTCGATCGCCTGCAGCGTGCGCAGTGGATCGAACGTCAGGTGCGGGATCAGCGTCGCGCCGGTCTGCAGGCAAGCCAGGATGCCGGCCTTGTAGCCGAAGTTGTGGAAGAACGGGTTGATGCACAGGTAGCGGTCGTCGCTGGTGATCTTGCCGTTGGCCGCCCACGACGCCGAAGCCGACAGTGATTGCCGGTGGGCGCACAGCACGCCTTTGCTGCGACCGGTGGTGCCCGAGGTGAACAGAATGTCGCTGACGTCGTCGGGTGCTACCGCAGCAGCGCGGGAGATTACCGCATCGACGGCCCAAGATTCAGAACCGCGAGCGATGAAGTCGTCCCACGTCCCGTCGTCGGCGTCGATGGGTATTCGCACAATGTGGCGCAGTGCGGGCAGGGCGGCGCGGTCCAGGTCACCAATGCGATCGTTGCCGAGGAACTGGCCCATTCCGAACAGCACCGGCGCCTCGGTGCGGGCCAGGATGTCGCTGGCTTCCGCCGCGGTATAGCGGGTGTTCAGCGGCACCAGGGCAGCGCCGGCGTGGTGAATCGCCAGGCAGGCGATGACCCAATGCCAGGTGTTCGGCGACCAGATGGCCACCCGGTCGCCCGGTTCGACGCCGAGCGTGATCAGCGCGGCCGCCGCCCGGTGCACCTCGTCGCGCAGGGCGGCGGCGGTGAAGGAGCGGTCTTCGGTGATCAGCGCGTCGTGGTCGGGGAGTTGGAGCGCGAAACCGTCCAGCGCCGCAGGCACGGTGCGGGGATCGCCGGTCACGGATACTCCTCTGGGTCCGATCGCCCGGCTCCTTCTCACGCCGCTCCGCGGCGTGCATCGTCGCCCGGGCCACCAAAGCAAGTGCTTGGTAGGTTAGCCTACAGGGCATGCAGGACGTCGAGGAGTTCCGGGCGGAGGTCCGGGGTTGGCTCGCCGACAATCTGGTCGGCGAATTCGCGGCTCTGCGGGGGCTCGGCGGGCCCGGGCGTGAGCATGAGGCATTCGAGGAGCGCCGGGCGTGGAACCAGCATCTGGCTGCGGCGGGGCTAACCTGTCTGGGGTGGCCGGTGGAGCACGGCGGGCGTGGGCTGCCGACCGCGCACCGGGTCGCGTTCTACGAGGAATATGCCCGCGCCGATGCGCCGGTCAAGGTCAATCACTTCGGCGAGGAGCTGGTGGGGCCGACACTGATTGCGTTCGGGACCCCCGAGCAGCAGCAGCGCTTTCTGCCGAGCATCCTCGATGTCACCGAGCTGTGGTGTCAGGGGTATTCGGAGCCTGGCGCCGGCAGCGACCTGGCGAACGTCTCGACCACCGCCGAGCTGGACGGCGACCAGTGGGTGATCAACGGCCAGAAGGTGTGGACGTCGCTGGCGCACCTGTCGCAGTGGTGCTTCGTGCTCGCGCGCAACGAGAAGGGCTCCAAACGGCACGCCGGGTTGTCGTACCTGCTGGTACCGCTGGACCAGCCTGGCGTGCAGATCCGGCCGATCGTCCAGATCACCGGCACCTCGGAGTTCAACGAGGTGTTCTTCGATGATGCCCGCACCGACGCCGGCATGGTGGTCGGCCAGCCGGGCGACGGGTGGCGGGTGGCGATGGGAACGCTGACCTTCGAGCGCGGCGTCTCGACGCTTGGGCAGCAGATCGTCTATGCACGTGAGCTTTCCAATCTGGCCGAGTTGGCACAGCGCAATGGCGCGGCCGATGACCCGTTCATCCGGGAACGGTTGACCCGGGCGTGGACCGGGTTGCGGGCGATGCGCAGCTATGCCCTGGCCACCATGGACGTCGAGCAGCCCGGCCAGGACAGCGTCTCAAAGTTGTTGTGGGCCAACTGGCATCGTGATTTGGGTGAGTTGGCGATGGACGTGATCGGCAAGCCCGGGATGACCTTGAGCGACGGTGAGTTCGACGAATGGCAGCGGCTGTTCCTCTTCACCCGCGCCGACACCATCTACGGCGGATCCAACGAGATCCAGCGCAACATCATCGCTGAACGGGTGCTCGGCCTGCCGAGAGAGGCCAAAGGATGAGCCTGTCTGAAGCGCCGAAAGAGATTGCCGGACATGGGCTTCTGGTTGGCAAGGTAGTCGTGGTGACCGCGGCCGCGGGTACCGGCATCGGCTCAGCCACCGCCCGGCGGGCTCTTGCCGAGGGCGCTGATGTGGTGATCTCCGACCACCACGAACGACGGCTGGCCCAGGCCGCCGCCGAGCTGTCCGAGCTGGGACTGGGCCGGGTCGAGAGCGTGGTGTGCGATGTGACGTCCACCGCCCAGGTCGACGCCCTGATCGCGGCGGCCGCTGCCCGCCTGGGCCGCATCGACGTTCTGGTCAACAATGCCGGACTGGGCGGGCAGACGGCGGTAGCCGACATGTCCGACGAGGACTGGGACCGGGTCCTGGATGTGACGCTGACGTCGGTGTTCCGGGCCACCCGTGCGGCGCTGCGCTACTTCCGAGACGCGCCGCATGGCGGGGTGATCGTCAACAATGCCAGCGTGCTGGGTTGGCGGGCTCAGCACTCGCAGTCGCACTATGCGGCCGCCAAAGCGGGGGTGATGGCGTTAACCCGTTGCAGCGCAATAGAAGCCGCCGAGTACGGGGTACGGATCAACGCCGTCGCGCCCAGCATCGCCCGGCACAAGTTCCTGGAGAAGACGTCGTCGAGCGAGTTGCTGGACCGACTATCGGCCGACGAGGCTTTCGGGCGCGCGGCCGAACCGTGGGAAGTGGCGGCCACCATCGCGTTCCTAGCGAGCGACTACTCCAGTTACCTGACTGGCGAAGTGATCTCGGTATCCAGTCAGCATCCGTGAGCTGCGGGGGTCACCCGACTGGACTACAGCGCGTGACCGATGTTGACAATGCCCGATATGAAGGTGCCGATGTTGAACAAGCCGGAATCCAAGCCGCTCTCCGTGGGCCCCAAAGTGCCCGGGACACCGGTGTTGACAAAGCCCGATATCTCGCCGTTTATCGAGGATCCGCCGCTGGCGCTGTTGAAGACACCCGAGATTTCGTGGCCACTGTTCAGAAAGCCCGAGTCCGCGGTGCCGGTATTGCCGAAGCCCGAGTTGGACAGGCCAGAGTTGGTGGTGAACCCGACGCCTGAGTTGGTGTTGCCCGAATTCCCGAACCCGGTGTTTGTGTTGCCCGAATTCGCAAATCCGGTATTCAAGTCGCCAGAGTTCCAGAAGCCGGTGTTGAGGCCCTGAGAGGAGGAAGAGTTCCCAAAGCCGGTGTCCAGCGTGCCCGCGTTCCCGAAGCCGGTGTTCAACGCGCCGATGTTCCCGAAGCCGAAGTTCGCCTCGCCAGCATTCCCGATGCCGAAGTTTGCCTGGCCCGAGTTCCCAACGCCGAAGTTGTTGAAGAAGCTGCCTGGTTCAGGGGTATTGATGCCAGCATTGAAGATACCGAAGTTGCCGCTGCCGGAGTTGAAGAAGCCGATGTTGTTGGCGCCCGAGTTCCCGAAGCCGAAGTTGCCGCTGCCTGAGTTCAGGCCGCCGATGCCCACCTGATTGGAGCCGGTGAGCCCGATCCCGATGTCGTTGCTGCCGCTGTTGCCGAAGCCGATATTGTTGCTGCCGGTATTTCCGCCACCAAAGTTTCCGACGCCGGTATTTCCGGCACCGGTGTTTCCAGCACCAAAATTTCCGAGGCCGAAGTTATTGATGCCGGCGTTTCCCAAGCCCACGTTTTGGCCCCCCGATAAGCTGGGGGCGTTGTTTCCGAACCCGATGTTTCCGGCGCCGTAGTTTCCGGAGCCAAGGTTTAAGTCGCCCTGGTTGCCGCTACCGACGTTCAGGCTGCCTCGGTTTCCACCGCCCAGGTTCGAGCTGCCGGTGTTGCCGCCGCCGACGTTCCCGCTGCCGGTGTTTCCGTTGCCCACGTTGGCGCTGCCCTTGTTACCGATCCCCAGGTTGGGCAGGCTCGACAGCGCATTCGCGGCCGCAGTTTGCAACGGCGACAACTGCGCTGCCGCCGCCGACGCGCCCGCGTGATAGCCGGTCATCGCGGTCACATCCTGGGCCCAGAACTCCTCGTACTGGGCCTCGGCGGCGGCGATCGCCGGCGCGGCGAGCCCCAAGAAGTTCGACCGAACCAACTGCACAAACGTATTGCGGTTCGCCGCCACCGCCAACGGATGCACCGTCGCGGCCTGGGCGGCCTCAAACGCGCTGACCACCGCCTGGGCCTGCGCAGCCGACCCTTGCGCCTGGGCAGACGCCGTGCTCAGAAAGCCCGCATAGGGCGCCGCCGCGGCGGCCATCGCCGCCGACGCTGCACCCTGCCAGGCTTGACCCGTCAACCCTGAGGTCACCGACGAAAACGAGGACGCCGCGGTCCCCAGCTCCGACGCCAACGCCTCCCAGGCCGACGCTGCTTCCAGCAGCGGTGCCGACCCCGCACCCGTATAGATCAGCGCCGAATTGATCTCCGGCGCTAACACCGCGAAGTTCACCATGATCGGCCTCCCGGGACACTAGGTCGTCCGTGCACGACGGTCCACAGATTACGACGATGCTCGGGCATTTGTGAGGGTTATTTTCGAAAAGGCAGGCAGAGTTCAGACCGCGGTCAATTGGCCGAGCAAGCGCTTGGTTGATAGTCTCATCGGGTGGACCGAGTGGCCGGTCAGGCAAACAGCCGCCGAGACGAGCTGTTGGGGCTCGCCGCGGTCATGTTCGCCGACCGTGGCTTGCGTGCGACCACCGTGCGCGATATCGCCGACGGTGCCGGCATCCTGTCCGGCAGTCTTTACCACCATTTCTCCTCTAAAGAGGAGATGGTCGACGAGCTGCTGCGCGATTTCCTGGATTGGCTGTTCGCCCGCTATCGCGAGATCGTGGACAGCGAGGCCAATCCGCTGGAACGGCTCAAAGGCCTGTTCATGGCGTCGTTCGAGGCCATCGAGCACCGGCACGCACAGGTCGTCATCTACCAGGACGAAGCCCAACGGCTGTCGTCGCAACCGCGGTTCTCCTACATCGAGGACAGGAACCGCCAGCAACGCAAGATGTGGGTCGAATTACTCAGCCAGGGCATAGACGAGGGTTACTTCCAGCCGGACCTCGACGTCGACCTGGTCTACCGTTTCATCCGTGACACCACCTGGGTGTCGGTGCGCTGGTATCAACCCGGCGGACCGCTCACCGCAGAGCAGGTGGGTCAGCAATACCTCGCCATGGTTCTTGGCGGAATCACAGCTGATAATGATTGAAGTAGAAGGAGTCTGAAATGCCCGAGGCGTATGTCATCGACGCTGTACGTACCGCGGTTGGCAAGCGCAATGGCGCACTGGCCGGGATACATCCCGTGGATCTGGGTGCTCATGCGTGGCGCGGACTGCTCGACCGGGTCGACGTCGACCCCGCTGCTGTTACAGATGTGATCGCCGGATGTGTCGACGCGATCGGGGGGCAGGCGGGTAACATCGCCCGACTCTCGTGGCTGGCCGCCGGCTATCCCGAGGAGGTTCCGGGTGTCACCGTGGACCGGCAGTGCGGTTCCAGCCAGCAGGCGATTTCCTTTGGCGCGCAAGCGGTCATGTCCGGCACGGCCGAGCTCATCGTGGCCGGCGGCATGCAGAACATGAGCCAGATTCCGATCTCGTCGTCGATGACCGTCGGCGAGCAGTTCGGTTTCACCTCGCCGACCAACGAATCCAAGCAGTGGCTGCACCGCTACGGCGACCAGGAGATTTCACAGTTTCGTGGCTCGGAGCTGATCGCGGAGAAGTGGAACCTGTCGCGCGAAGAGATGGAGCAGTACTCACTGACCAGCCATGAGCGCGCGTTCGCGGCGATCCGCGGAGGCCACTTCGACAACGAAATCATTACTGTTGACACCGAATCCGGTCCGTTCCGGGTCGACGAGGGACCACGCGAGTCGTCATTGCAGAAGATGGCCGGCTTGAAGACGCTGGTCGAGGGGGGCCGGCTGACCGCGGCGATGGCCAGTCAGATTTCCGACGGCGCCAGTGCTGTGCTGCTGGCTTCCGAGCAAGCCGTCAAAGACCACAAGCTGACGCCCCGTGCCCGCATCCACCACATCAGTGCCCGCGCCGCCGACCCGGTATTCATGCTCACCGGGCCCATTCCCGCGACCCGCTACGCGCTGGAAAAGACTGGGCTTTCCATCGACGACATCGACACCGTCGAGATCAACGAGGCGTTCGCACCGGTTGTGTTGGCCTGGCTCAAGGAGATCAAGGCAGACCCGGAGAAGGTCAACCCCAACGGCGGTGCGATCGCGCTTGGTCACCCGCTAGGCGCCACCGGGACCAAACTGTTCACCACCATGCTCAACGAGCTCGAACGCATCGGCGGCCGCTACGGGTTGCAGACGATGTGCGAAGGCGGCGGCACCGCCAACGTCACCATCATCGAGCGCCTGTAAGCCTTCTTCGCGTCGTGTCAGTCACCCCCGACAACACCCGCTTGGAAAAGCGTTCGAGAACATCGTCCGGCAACGGAGCGTCGAAGTCGTCGGGCACGGTGTACACGCCGCGGTCGGTGCCCAACTGGCGGATCTCCCGAGGGCGGAACGGTACCAGCTTTGCCACCGGTTCACCCCCGCGGGCAATCTCGATCTCCTGCCCGCTGTCGACGAGCCGCAGCAACTCCGACAGGCGTGTCTTCGCCTCGTGGACACCCACCCGCAGGGCCGGGGACTTAGTCATGAACTTAGTTTACTTGCGTGGTGAGCTATCCCGAAGTCACCCACACCCCTCGACTACTCCACCAGCGCCGACGCCGCCTGTAGATGCTCTATCGCGTCAAGCACGATCGACTCGATCAGCTCGGCGCAGGACGGAAGGTCGTCGAGGATGCCTGCCACCTGTCCAGAGGCCAGCACCCCGGCCTGGGTGTTGCCCTCAACCAGGCCCGCTTTCAGCAGCATCGGAGTATTCGCCGCCATCACGACCTGTGACCAGGTCAGCTCTTTACCGTGGCGCATCGCCAGGCCGTCGGTGATCATCGATCGCCAGGTCATGTGCGACATTTGCTTGAATTTAGCGGCATTTCGCACTGCCGCAGTGAAACCCCTTGCTCGCGAGCCGCTTTCCAGCTTCTCCACCAACCCGGTGCGCAGCACCCGGTGCGGCATTCCATCGACCCGGGTGGTGACCACAGTGCCGTCCAGCGCCGCCTCCAGATAACGCCGTTTAACCGCTTCGGGCACGGCGGAATCCGAGGTGAGCAGAAACCGCGTGCCCATGGCCACGCCCGCCGCGCCGTAGGACAACGCCGCCGCGAGCCCGCGCCCGTCGAAGAACCCGCCAGCGGCGATAACCGGAATCCCGGTGCCCTTGACGGCGTCCAGCACCGACGGCAGCAGCAGTGTCGTGGCGACGGGTCCGGTGTGCCCCCCGCCTTCGCCGCCCTGCACGATCATCGCGTCGGCGCCCCACCCCGCGACCTTGCGCGCGTGTTTGGCCGCACCGATCGACGGGATGACCACCGCCCCAGCTTCTTTCAAGCGGACTATCAGATCCTTCTTGGGTGCAAGCGCGAACGATGCCACCTTGACGCCCTCGCGGATCATCAACTCGACCCGGTCTGATGCGTCGGCGGCATCGGCGCGGATGTTCACGCCGAACGGCTTATCAGTGCCGGCCTTGACTTTGCCGAT
>Ga0182012_10001799_pt1 | contig 23451 bp, 18 predicted proteins | sample 612S2SmetaG_FD_120486 | JGI IMG/M metagenome (GOLD analysis project Ga0182012, IMG submission 120486) | Permafrost microbial communities from Stordalen Mire, Sweden - 612S2S metaG | ecosystem: Environmental > Terrestrial > Soil > Wetlands > Permafrost | place: Sweden: Stordalen | collected... | reverse complement strand
GGAACCGGGAGAAGAAAACCAAACAACGCAACACTGGGAATTGTTTGGAAGATGTTGGCAACGGAAATAGACACCCGGCGCACTCCGCGGTGGCGCGTACCCGCAATGCCAAGGCTCACACCAATGACTATGGCAATAACTGACGAAATGCCAACCAGAACAATATGCTCTAAGGTTGCTTCGGCAATCTCATGCGCCAAGGTTTTCAGAACGTATGGGTCCAAAAGAAATCTTTCTATTTCGGCGCCTGAATTTTCTGCTGGCTATTCACCGAAAACAAGTGGCATTGATCTAACTCTTCCTTAAACCGAAAGCGTTGCCGCAACAGAAGGATGGCACGGACATCACCGCTGCCCTCGGCCACTTTCGTCAGCCAGACTCCATCGGGTTGCCTTTGCTGCACTAAATGCAATTGAAATCCCTTATGTAAATTCGCGCCAACTCCGCCAGCAACCTTCACGTCGCGCGATGTCTCGATTTTCAGTTCGGCTGGCATCCCAGACTCTTCGTCCATCCAAATCCTGCCAGTCAGCGCCTGCGCGAAGCGTTCTTCCAGCTTTTCAGCATGGAAATTCGGATCTCCCGACAAATCGTAAACCACCGTGCTGCGTGCGTTGCGCTCTTCGCGATGTCCGTTCGTAAATCGCAATGCTCTTAAGAAAACGTCGATCTGCCGTTCATTTTGCTCTTCAATTTTGTCCGCACGCTTGGTATCGCTTAGCTTCTTCACTTCTTTGTCGGTGCGTTCCTGCTCCTTCTTGGCATCGTCTCCAGTCAGAGTTTTCCCATCTCGCTGCAGGACATGATTTACTGGCCAACCGTTCACAAAGAAGCGCTCTTCCAAAAGAGTCTTCTTCTTTTTCACAGATCCGTCGCTATTTAGGTCTGAATTTTCTTCCCGAACGGTACAAGAATAGTTCTCACGGTCTTTGCGCAACTTCTGAGCGCCTGCAATGGCGCGCTGGCGTAAGACTTGTGGATCTGGAAGTGACGTATCAATCGCACCCGCTACTAATTCGGATGCAAGTACACACATAACGAAAATGAAAGGTCTCACAATCTCGCTCAATGCGCGGCAGCGCCTCACTCCTTCATTTTGAATTACTCCCTTGGCGAATAAGATGGGAAATTCCCGGCTCATGAACATTACACTAGGTGCGTCTATCTAAGCCCACCGTCGGAAGTGTTTTCCAGAACGCAGTCGCTATTGGTGTATTCGTCTTGCCGAACTCCTCAGGAGTGGCAATGCACTCTAACTTGCCATTCCCTAAAACCGCGATACGGCTGGCGAGGATTAATGCTTCCGTAACATCATGCGTTACAAAAACTGCCGTTACGCCGTAACGCTTTGTTAATTCCACGAGTTGCTGACGCATGTCCTGACGCGTCACCGGGTCCAGCGCGCCGAATGGTTCGTCGAACAAAAGCAATGCAGGCTCATTCGCCAACGCCCGCGCCACCGCTACTCGCTGCCGTTGTCCGCCTGAGAGTTGGTGTGGTTTACGCTGGCCAAAATCACCTCCTAGGCCAACTTGCTCTAAGAGTTCGCGTGCTCTAGCTTGGTGCTTCTGCAGTGTCGCACCTTGCAAACGCAGCGCCAGCGCAACATTTTCTTCTATCGTCCAATGCGGCAACAAGCCCAATTCCTGAATGACATAGCCCATTTTGCGCCGCAAGGCGATCGGATCCAGAGAAGCAATATTCTTGCCATCCAGGTAGATGGCGCCAGTTGTAGGTTCCAGCAGACGGTTAATTAAACGTAAAGCCGTAGTTTTCCCTGAGCCACTGCGCCCTAAAAGCACCAGGGTTTCCCCGCGCTCCACTGCCAAGCTCAACCCATCTAAAATGAGTCGCTCGCCAGTACGGTAAGTCACCGCGTCAAATGATAGAAACGCCAAGTATCTCCTCTATTGTCATTATCAGGCCGTGCGAGAATGAACTTTGGGCCAGGTTGGACGCATTTGTTGGCTTAACTGTTTTGAAAAAAGAAATCTGGTGCCCCTGAGCTGGATTTATCTAGAATTCCAGCAGGTTCCAGGCACCTTTCGTACAGGACTACTTTGTGGTATTCCATGCCCTATCAAATCCAACCCCTTAAAGAATTCTTGGTTCGCCCGGCGCTACCCCAACCCTTGAACCGACTGTCGGAAATTGGTTACAACTTACTCTGGAGTTGGGATCATAATTTACGTGCTCTCTTCCGCCGCCTCGATCCGCAAATCTGGAAAGAGTCGAATCATAACCCAGTTGAGTTGCTAGGTCGGATTCCGCAAGAAAAGTTAGACCGAGCCGCATCAGACCCTCGCTTCATTCTGCTCTACCGTCGTGCGTGCGAACGTTACGATGCTTACCTGCACTCCTAGCGTCCCTACTGAAAGCACACCCCGCATCGCATACTTTTCCATGGAATATGGGTTGCTCGACTGTATGCAAATCTACTCAGGCGGCCTCGGGTTGCTTTCGGGCGATCATATGAAAGGCGCGAGCGACAGCGACTTTTCGCTCACCGGTGTTGGCTTACTTTATCAACGCGGTTATTTGCAGCAACACTTGAATCCTGATGGCTGGCAGCAAGAGCGCACGCCGCTTAACGATTTCTACACCCTGCCCGTTAGGCCCGCGTTGGACGCCGATGGCGCCGAAGTAGTAGTGAGCGTCACCCTGCCCACAGGCGAACTCTTTATCAAAGTTTGGCGGATTGATGTGGGTCGTGTGAAGCTGTACGTGCTGGACACCAACATTCCGCAGAACCGCTCGATCGAGCACCGCGAGATTACAGACCAGCTCTACGGCGGCGACATTCTGAAGCGCATCCGGCAAGAAATTGTGCTGGGCATCGGCGGCCTGCGCGCTTTGGCCAAACTAGGTATAACGCCCACCGTCCATCACATGAACGAAGGGCATTCGGCGTTTCTAGCCATTGAACGCATTCGTGTGTTGATGGAACAAAATGGGCTCACATTTGATCAGGCCTTGGAAGCCACGCGCGTCAGCAACGTCTTTACGACACACACTTCGGTGCCGGCGGGCATCGATCTATTTGACTCCAGCCTTATTTACGAACACTTCAACGAATATTGCCGCAAGGCTGGCTTTCCCTTCGAATCTCTTCTTAATTTAGGGCGCACCAACATGCAGGATATGTCGGAGCGCTTTTCCATGGCAGTTCTAGCACTGAAAACCTCAGCCTTCCGCAACGCCGTGAGCGTATTGCATCGCACGGTGTCGCAAGAGATGTTCCAGCATCTGTGGCCCAGACTTCCGTTGGAAGAAGTGCCCATCACTTCCGTTACGAATGGCGTTCACCAGCCGACTTGGATCAACGGGGATCTTGCTGGTATCTACGACCAGTATTTACAGCCAGACTGGCGGGAGCGCTTGGACGACGTGAAAATGTGGGAGTCGGTACAAGAAATTCCTTCGCAGGAATTGTGGGAAATGCACCGGAAGCGCAAACGTCGGCTGGTAGCTTATGTGCGCGAACGTTCAGTCAATTCAGCCCTTCAGCGCAAAGCATCCACTGCTGAAGTGCGGCGTCTACATGAAGTCCTTGATCCGGACGTATTCACCATTGGGTTTGCGCGCCGGTTCGCCACATACAAACGCGCAACACTACTCTTCCGCGATTTTGCCAGGTTGAAGAAAATCTTAAACAATCCAAAGATGCCGGTGCAGATCGTGATCGCCGGTAAGGCGCATCCCAAAGACCATCCGGGCAAGACGCTAATCCGTGAGATCGTCACTATGTCGCGCGATCCGGAGATTTCCAAGCGCCTGATATTTGTTGAAGATTACAGCATTCAGGTCGCACGTGAGATGGTGCAAGGTGTAGACCTTTGGCTGAACAATCCGCGGCGCGGCGAAGAAGCCTGTGGCACCAGCGGTATGAAGGCGGCCATGAATGGCGTCCTGAATCTCAGTGTCTTAGACGGCTGGTTTGATGAGGCGTACGAAATCTCCGGCGGCTGGGCCATCGGCGACCGTCAGAACTACTCCGACGATCAAGACGAACTGCATGCCAGTGCCATTTACTCTTTGCTCGAAAACGAGATTGTGCCGCTGTTCTATCAAAACCAGGACGCAGACGAGCCCATTCCCACTGAATGGGTGCGGCGCATGAAAGCCTGCATCGCAAACCTCACGCCGCGCTTTGGCTGCGGCCGCATGCTGGGCGAATATATGTCTGAACTATACCAGCCGGCGCACATTTTGTGGCAGAGCGTTTCGAGCGACGGATTTAAGCTCGCTCGCAATCGGTCCATTTGGGACTCGCGCATTAACTCAACCTGGAATTCGATCCGCTTCCTCGAGGTGGCGGAAGGTCCAGCAGACCAAGTGATGAGCGGCTCGCCTGTTGCCATAAAGACCCTGGTTGAGTTGAGCGGACTTGAGGCCGCCGACGTCCGCGTGGAGGCGGTTGTGGGTCAAATCGGAGTCAACGGGCAATTGCAAGGTACATTTACGCTACCGCTGAAAGCCGGCGAGAAACGCGGTACCGCAGTGTTGTTCGCCAATGAATTTACCGTGCAGCAGACTGGCAGGCTCGGATACTCGGTGCGCATTAGCCCGAACCATTTTGAGAACCCTTTGACGCGGCCTTGTAATGCCCCCCTTAAATGGGTTTCAGATTGAAACACAACTATCGGAATAGTACTTTCCCACCGCCTTAAATCAGTAGAAAAGCAAAAATTTATCGAATCGTGCTAGCAACTATAAACAATCCATGGTAAATACAAGGTAGGTGCAATCGGGGTACAACTTGCACGTCAACCTTCCGACTACCCCGTGGCCTCTCGAACGACCTTTTCCCTGCAACCCGTAGTTGCAAGATCAGAGTTCGGAGTTTGCACCCGTGTAACGTTTGCCAGTCCCAGATAGTAAATCGCTTGAAAATATTTCCTAATCGCCGGGCTGGATTTCCCAAGGAGCCGATCAACGCGCATGGACGGAGATCGCAAGTACCGCCAAAACGGTTATCAAGATTCAGAACGCGGCAGCAATGGTTCATTCCGGACTGACCGCCCCAAGCCGCAAGGCCCAAAACCTCCCCTCGATATCACCGGGCCGAAACTTCCCAGGCTCGTACAGAACGTCGTCGCCTCACGCTGCTTTAGCTGCGCCGTGGCGTTGGCTTCGGATACCGATTTCCGCGGCAATTGCCCCAAATGCCACGCCGCTTTACATTGCTGTAAGCAGTGCGTCCATTTTGATTCCTCAACCCGGTTTCAGTGCCACAAACCTGTGCCCGTGCGCATTCCAATAAAAGATCAAGCTAACACCTGCGAGTTCTTCTCGCCCATGGTGACAGTGGCGCGAGATGCCGTTCCCCCTGCCTCTGCGCATCGGGTACCGGATCACCAGAGCACTCCAGCGCCGCGCAATGCCAGCGATGCGCGGGCTGCTTTTGATAGCTTGTTCAAGAAGTAATGGGTTCCGCGAAAATCAAGAAAAAGGCGGCAAACTCAGCGCCCGCCTCTATGTTGCCGCGCCAAGGCGCAATTCCCTGCCTCGTAGTCATCGCGCTGGGTATTTTGGTTTTGTCCTTGATTGTTTTCTTCTCGTTTCGCTCCGCCGGGTAAAATCGCTGGCCCGAACACTTACCATAGAACTTCATGCGTAAAGACGGCCGACACCTAAACCAGCTTCGCCCCACTAAGATCACGCCCAACTATTTACTGACCGCTGAGGGATCGGTATTGATAGAGGTAGGCCACACGCGGGTTCTATGCGCAGCTACTGTGGAAGAGAATATTCCTTCTTTTCTGCGCGGCACAGGTAAGGGATGGGTCACGGCGGAGTATTCAATGCTGCCCCGCGCCACCGCGACGCGCACGCCACGCGAACTCACGAAAGGCCGCCCTTCTGGCCGCACTCACGAAATTCAACGGTTGATTGGACGTTCGTTACGCTCTATTGTTGACCTTACTGCCATGGGCGAGCGCAGCATCATTGTTGATTGTGATGTGTTGCAGGCGGATGGCGGCACACGCACCGCGGCGATAACTGGTGCCTACGTGGCTCTTGCCTTTGCTATTCACACACTGGTGAAATTCAAAGCCATTGCAAAGTCGCCACTGGTGGATTCGGTTGCTGCGACAAGCGTCGGCCTGGTGGGCGGCGACCCGATGCTCGATCTGGCCTATGAAGAAGATTCCCGGGCGGATGTGGATATGAACGTTGTAATGACGGGGACGGGCAAGTTTGTCGAAGTGCAGGCCACGGCCGAACACACGCCCTTTGCCGATGACCAATTGGCGGAAATGATCGCGCTGGGCCGTGCGGGCATCGCCGAACTACGCGAACTACAAATGCAGGCTTTGGCCACGCTCGCTTAGCCATGCCCATTCTTTACGCTTGTTCCAGCAACCCAGGCAAACTGCTGGAGTTCACTTTCACGGCACAGCGCGCGCTGACCGGTAACTTTGATATCAAGCCTTTGCCCCGCATGAACGAAATCACTCCGCCGCCAGAGGATGCGGAGACCTATCAGGAAAATGCTGAGCGCAAAGCGCTTTATTACTCTCAGTTCACCCAGGACTTCGTTTTCGCCGACGATTCCGGTCTTGAAGTGGAGGCGTTGGATGGTGCGCCCGGCGTGCTCTCCGCCCGTTTCGCCGGGCTGCACGCGAGCGGTCCGCAGAATAATGCCCTACTACTCGAAAAGCTTGCGGGAGCAGCCAATCGACGCGCACGCTTCGTGACCGCCGTATCCCTCGCGAAGCAAGGCAAGGTTTTGCAAACTACAACAGGCACGGCGGATGGAGAAATTCTCACGGAACCACGCGGCACTCTCGGCTTCGGTTATGATGCGCTGTTTCTGTTTCCGCCCTTAGGACGGACATTCGCCGAATTAGGTGACGCGGAGAAGTTCGCTATTAGTGCGCGCGGACATGCGTTTCGGCAGTTGCTAACGTGGCTTGAAGGTCACAAAGGATAAGCACCGGTAGCAAGGTCAAGATCGATTAGCAACCGTCAACATTTCCGCTTCTGGATGGCAAACGCGCAACACAAGTTCTAACAGTTTCGGCGACTGCTTCGTTAGTATGCTGGCGTAGAGTTTCGCCATCACACACCCGGCAGCGGCAGATGACAACGGCGGCAGCATCACCACAGTCTGCATTCCCCTCTTCAGCAGTTCGCCGGCAATGAAATCGAAGCAAAAGGAAGTCTTATCGCATGCTTGCAAGACCACCGTCCGCAGCGTCGGACATGCTGCCAATATGCCAGCGAAATAGTCCGCGTCCAAGCTGCGGCTGTGTCCTGAGGAATTTTGAAGGAAAATGCTTGAATACTTGACCGCCGCGCGGCACTCGGCGTGACCCACAAAATAGAACATGTCCCAAGCCACAGAAGCAAGCCTTTCTTGGAGCGCTGCCTCCGAAGGGATAGCGAGTTTCTCACTCGTCACTTGGCCCCGCGCTAAGTCCTTCGCTTGCTGAAGCGCATCCCAAATCGAATCGGTTGAAAAACGTGCCTTGTCCAATGGATCTGCGAGCGCACACAGAACCCGAAGTGAAGACTGTGAGCTTCTCGGATCATCTTGTTTGGCGACCGTAGGTATGGGCGCGGGCGATGGGACAGGATTCTGGATAGGGGGATCGACAACGACGACCTCTTTTCTTGTCTCCAGCAGTGTCCGGTCGGCGGGAAGCTGACGCGATGGCATCGGCCTTACGGAACCAATAGGAGGCGCGACGATGGACGGCTGATTTGTGAGCCGGCGGTAAAGCTGATCGTATTCCTCGAAGAGCTTATATCTCGCCGAGCCCTTTAGGGGAGTGGGAATAAAGGACACATCATCGTCTGTAAAGATAATTGGAATAAACTTTGCATTGCCGCCTTGAGATTGATAGAGTTCTTGCGTGATAATGTGGCCTTCCCAAGACGCACCTCTCCCAACGCCCGCAGTATCTTCTCGGCGATATCGTCGAAGGTAGCTAACAGTTGAAGCAACCAAGACAAAATCGGCATCTTCGACCTGCCTCTCACACCAGAGCGGCCAACCGATCATGGGTGATTGCTCATATTGATCTATATGGCATTCGACACCTTCGGCCCGAAGCCGGTTAGAAAGTTTGAGCACACGGTCTTTGTGCTCGGGCGAGTCATAGCTGTAACTAACAAAAACTTTCGGCATACTCCAAACATTTCCTCATCTTAGTTCTTGGAGTGCTGAGGACAAACTAGGCGCCGGCCGAAGCAGACAAACGAAGGCTGCAGCCGGGACAAAACAACTCTGTTCCCTTCAACGTGTAAGAGCAGCGGGTACAGAGCCGCTTTAATACTTGGGGGTTTTTCAAAACTTGGTCGTAACCTCCGCCGTCGTACCAATCCAACAGCTGCTTCGCTCGCATGACCGTGTAGGGATGGCTCGCATCCATATTTAGGACCTTCGCGATGATCGCGAACTTATCCCGCTCGAGCGCCTCGAAAGTCTTGGCTTGAGCAATGAAATCGGCAGTGTTGATCTTTGAGTAGTATTTCTGGGGAAGCCCGGCCAGTTTCATCAAGGTTCGGAACGCTACCTTCGCATCTTGGCAACCAAGTAAGCCCGCGCGGTCGGCTGTATATTCGGACATGCGTTGCCAGTGGAGCAGCGCCATCTCAACGCCAACTCCGACAAACTCGCTCAAACCGAAAGTAAAATGGGCCGCTTGTTCGGCCAGGGCAGGAAGGAACTTTGCTAGTTGGTAATAGAGCACATGCGCGCTTTTGATATGCCCTAACTCATGCGCGATCACAAACAACAATTCTTCTTCAGTCAGCGCTTCGACAAGACCTGAATAGATGACTATGAGCGGCTTTTCGACACCTGCAGTAAACGCGTTAAGAGGACCGGCAGCAATGTAAAGTTCTGGGCGCGCCGGCATGTCCAAAGTGATGCAAGCTGTTTCCAATAGCTTGAACAGATCGCCGAAGCATTCCTTGGTCACTTTGAGAAAGCTCCCGGTTAACTCTATGCGCAGGGATTGTTCGAAGCCCCAAGAGTGCAGCTTGCTTAAGAGCTTGTCGAGACCACCATTGTTGGCAAGGGCATCGAGAGCAGACTTATCACTAGGATGTTCGTAGGCCTGCGGTATAAGACCGGTAAGTTTGATGGTCGCCATGGCAGACCACTTAGCCGATTGGAGTTTTCGAATTGGCGACGTTATATGCGTTGACCATGGACCAAATGTGAACGCCAACAACCGCTGCCCAACCAATCAGAGGTATCGCGAGTAAAGGAAGTGAAAATACTCCGACTAGAAACATTGGAAAGCCGCGTTTGGAATCCCCGTTGTAAAACTGTCCAACGCCCGGAATCATAAACGATAAGAATAGAGCTAGGATGGGAGACTTACCAACCGCATAAATACCGCTGCCGGATGAGGGCGAGCCGCCGCGAATGCGCGGGTCGACATACGGAGCTTGCGCTTGGTATTGAGGCTGCGGCGACGGGTAACCTGTCGCGGGAGAAGCCTGAGCAGATGAATAAGATACGCTCTGTGAACCGGGTCCACCGGCAGCGACGGCCTGCGCCCGATTCGAAACAGCCAGACCGCATTTTTCACAATACGATGCTTGGTCCGCATTCGGCGAACCACAGTGATTACAAAACACGTTACCTCCCGAGATACTTGTTTGAAAGCCTAAGCACTTTAGACTTTCAACATTTATATAGCGCAGAATAGCAAATATTCTTACACAATATTCGGGAATTATTTTCTTAAAAGCGTGCCGACTTACTTATCCTGCCTGATAGCCATTCTGCTGCAGGAGTTTGGCAATTAGCCCGGTCCAGCCGGTTTGATGACTGGCGCCCAATCCTTTACCGGTATCGCCGTGGAAGAACTCGTAAAATAGCGTGTAGTTATTGAAGTTTGGATCTTCCTGCAGCATCTTGCTGTTTCCATCAACCGGACGGCGGCCGTTGCCATCTCGCAAGAAGATCTGCGCCAAGCGGACCGACAATAGTTGCGCGGCTTGTCGCAGACTGATCCGCTTGCCGGAACCAGTCGGGAATTCAACAGTAAGTGAATCACCATAGTAATGGTCCATGCGTTGGAGCGTTTCAATGATCAAGTAATTCATCGGGAACCAGATCGGGCCGCGCCAATTGGAATTACCGCCGAACGTTCCAGTCTCAGATTCCGCCGGTTCATAGGACACACTGAAGTGCGAACCGTTTAAGTGCAACTCATATGGATGTTGCGCATGGTATTTCGAAAGCGAACGAATGCCGTAAGGTGAGAGAAATTCGTTCTCGTCGAACACACGTTGCAGAATTCGCTCCAAGCGATCGCGCTTTACAACCGAAAGCAGGCGGCGTTCCTCCATACCGCCCTCCGTCATCGACGCTAATCCTTCCGTCAGATCTTTGCGGTTATCAATGAACCACTGCATCCGTTTCTTAAAGCCGGGATGCCGGTCGATGCTCTGCTGTTCGATCGTGTCGGTTGCGAAGAGCATCACGATTCCGACCATTGACCGAACCCGCAAGAGTGTATGTTGGCCGTCGGTCACGCGCAAACGGTCATAGTAGAAGCCATCTTCTTCATCCCACAGCCCGCTGCCTTCGTGATGATTCACCGCGTCCGCTATGTAGAGAAAGTGTTCAAAAAACTTGCTGGCAATATCTTCGTATGTCGGATTCGTAGACGATAGTTGCAGCGCGATCTTAAACATGTTCAAGCAGTACATGCCCATCCATGCCGAGCCGTCCGATTGCTCCAAAGTCCAACCGGTGGGCAGCGGCGCGCTGCGGTCAAAAATGCCGATGTTATCGAGCCCGAGAAAACCGCCTTCAAAAATGTTTGCGCCTTCTGAGTCTTTGCGATTTACCCACCAGGTAAAGTTCATGAGCAGCTTGTGAAACACCCGCTCCAGAAAACTCGTGTCGGGTTTGCCCTTCATTCGCTGGTCGATTTTGAATACGCGCCAAGCTGCCCAGGCATGCACGGGTGGGTTCACATCTCCGAAAGCCCATTCGTAGGCTGGAATTTGCCCGTTCGGGTGCATGTACCATTCGCGTAAAAACAATTGGAGTTGCGACTTAGCGAAATCCGGATCGGCCGGCGCCATAGCCACTGCGTGGAATGCCAAATCCCATGCCGCATACCATGGGTATTCCCACTTGTCCGGCATAGAAATGACATCTTCATTGAATAAGTGCCGCCAACTGGAATTCCGCCCGTGCCAGCGTTCCTCCGGTGGCTTCGGCATCCCAGGATCGCCTGTCAGCCAGTCTTCGACGACGAAATGATAATACTGCTTGCTCCAAAACATTCCCGCGAATGCTTGCCGCTGGACACGCCGCGGTTCCTCAGGAAGGCCCTCGTCGAAAGTTCCGTAGAACTCCATACATTCGCGAATGCGGTCGTCAAAGATTCCATCCCACTTGGTGTTCGGCAAAGTAGGCGAACCTTCACGCGCCAAACGGAAATGCAAAATCGCTTGGTTCTGCCCTTCAATAGACAGCTGGTAGACCGCGCACGCTTTGGTACCCTGCGGCTGAGGATTGACGGCTTCGCGCTTGCCGTGGATAATGCACTCGTGGAAAGCGTCCTTGTAAAAGGTGTTGTCGCCACGCCAGCCCCAAATCCGTTCCGTATTCGTCTCGTTTTCCGTGAAAAGTAGTTCAGGCGTGCCGTCGCAAAGAAGCGTGAAATTCCCTAAGGCGCGGTGTTCGGCGCGGATAGTGCAGTCACCTTCTTTCGAGAGTCGCGGCTTTGCGTCTGCGGGGGCTTTATCCCAAGACCAGGTATTCCGAAACCAAAGGGTTGGCATTAAGGTGAGGTTCGCTTTGTCGGGCCCGCGATTCACAATGCGTATCCGGATGAGGATATCGTCAACATCGTTCTTCGCATACTCGGCAAAAATGTCGAAGTAGCGAAGCTCGCTGAAAATGCCGGTGTCTTCTAACTCGTATTCCGGATCGAGCCGGGAGCGCTGCCGCGTTGTCGCCACCAAGTCTTCGTAGGGATAGGCGGCGTGTGGGTACTTATACAGACCTTTTAGATAGGAGTTAGTGGGAGTTGCCTCGAGATAGTAGTAGAGCTCTTTTACATCTTCGCCGTGATTCCCTTGGTTTCCGGTAAGTCCGAACAGACGTTCCTTCAAGATTGGATCTTTGCCGTTCCAAAATGCCAGGGCAAAGCAAAGATATTGATGGTTATCGCAAATGCCCATGATGCCGTCTTCGCTCCAGCGGTAGACACGCGACCGGGCCGCATCGTGCGGAAAATACTCCCAGGCCGTTCCATTAGGGCTGTAATCTTCGCGAACTGTACCCCAGGCACGTTCAGCTAGATAGGGACCCCAACGTTTCCAATGCTTCGAGCGGTCTTCCGCCTCGGCGAGTCTTACTTGTTCGGGAAGTGGCTGCATGAGTTATCTCAGATCCTAAGGTAGCGGATAGCGTTGACGACCTTCTCTAAAAGTGAGGCCATTCTTGAGTGTGATATGGTTTCGCCGTCAGGAGATTCTATGTTTACTGCGCAAAAATTCGCGTTTATCGCCTACGGCATTCTCGCCACGCCGGCATTCCATCACGACGAAGCACCTATTCAGCGCTCATACCATCAGGGTGAAACCTTGCGCTACGAAATGAAGGGGAGCAACCGCGGATGGGAGTACCAAATTCAAGCCGACGCAGTGGTGAAACTTGATGCGGAGAAGGTATTTTACGAAGAGATCGGCTGGTCAAATCTTCGGTCCAATGCACCGATGACTCTTTCGCCAGGCAGCCTCGCCTTTCGCCAAAACTTGTCAATGGCAGACAGTAAATATCTAGGCGTTCCTGACTTAAGTAAGGTACAACCCTTTGTCATTGGCCCGATTACTGACCTTCTCACTTTCTACGCCGATGTTTTTCTAGCGCACAACCTAGGCTTAAAACATGCGGGCCAGCACGAATACTTTGCGCGTGGCACGCCAAATTCTTGGGCCGATGGGCAATATGTGATCGTAGGCCAAGATTCAATCGACTTTGACGTCACTTTGACAGCCCCGGATCAGCTCTTGGTGCGCCATGTGTCACCGCCACATCCGCAAGTGAAACTTCCGGCTGAATGGATGAAAGCTCCCGTGGGTAAAGCGGAGAACAACTGGGTTGAAGTGCAGAAGTCTAGCGACAAATTTCTGGCCCAAGTGGGCGAAGAAACCTTCGAAGTTCATATCAAGCTCGATCCGTCGGACGGCAAGATTATTTCAGCCGACTTGCACAACCCGGTCGTGTTCGTCAGCCGTGAATGCGTAGATGCGGCACTAGCGAATTGCGGTGCGCCCAAGCCAGAATCGCTCACTCGCGACGTGAGCATCCACCTAATCCAATAGACTCAGTCTGCCAGGGGATTGGGTCTGATCTGGAAATGAACGACCTTACTAGGCGTTCCTTTGCCAGTCTCACTGTGAAAAGGAGTGCGCGTTCCCCAGGTGGTCCAAACGCCTTTGCCTTTCCAGCCAGTCTTTGGATCGTCGATGCGCCCGTCCATACCCTTGGCGAAAAATCCCAAGGGATATGGCACACGCAAGATTGCGAATTTTCCATTCACCAAAGCAATCAAGGAATCGGACGAGTTGCCGGTAATGATGGGCGTATTCTTTCCCAAACCTAAAGTGTCGAACTGGTCGACCCAATCGTAGTAGTGCGAATCGGCGCTGCCAGAATCCTTCACGTTATGAAAATTTGGACCTGGTGTGGGATAGAGCGTCCATCCTTCGGGACAATGTTGCCCGGTCGCTTCGGGGCCATTCAAAGGAGCTTGGCATTTTCGCCGATCGAAGCTGGCGAGATGACCGCTCGCCAGCGCTACCCAGACGACGTTGTTGCTATCGATATCCATACCGCGTGGTGAATATCCAGACACCGGCGCTTTCGGATTGTGCCACGGAACCTCATAGTATTCAGCGAGAGCAGTCTCTGGCGGATTCGTTCCAGGATTCAACCGCACCAAACCGCCAGGGAAACCCAAAACACTGCCCCAGACCATACCGTCGGTACCAACTGCCAGCCCATAGAACGCGGCATTCAACCGAGTGTCGCGAGTTTTATCGGCCACACCATTCAGTGCCGCCGATGTTCCCAAACTCTCTCCACTCGGCGCGGTCAAAACTTTCTGTTCCGAGTCCAGATAAGGGTCGCGTTTCCCGTTACCGTTGGTATCAAGCACTAGCGCCGTCCAACCTTGCGACTTCGCCCCATCGTGGGTTTGATCCCAGATCTTAGTGTTCAGCCAGCCAACAACACCGCCGCCTCCACCGCTGCTGGTCCAGAGTGTGTTGTTCGCATCGGAGGCAAACACTAAATGATGGGTGCTGTAACAGGTGTCGATCATGGCCGTCTGTTTGGTCGCCGGATCGTAGACCGCCAATTGCCGGCCCGAAGTTGCGACGGGCGTCAGTTTTGCTGAGATCAAATCGGAACCAGCCTTGCAGTAAGCCGGGTTGTCACTCGCCCGAATGCGCGAGGTATACCAGAGCCGGCCTTTCTCATCGAACATCGGGTTGTGGACGCTCGTGTGACTATTCCAGATCGCTTCGTCGCCCCAAATGGCTGATGGTTGCAACGGCATTGGCTGACCGGGCGTGTTGGCATCGCGATAGGGAATTTTGACTTGGCTTGTCGTATGGTGGATCGGATCGAGTACCGGCAAATAGTCGCGACTCTCTTCCGGCGAACCATAGATCAACCCATTCGCGTTGACGCGTGGATTGCGCTTGTCGCTAGAAATCTCGTCGTGCAGATACGCCTTAGGGTCGGCCCAATCCCACTGCGTGATCACCACATTTCGTTCAATCCCTTGCGGCCTTGGCGGCTCTTCGGCTGGAAGCTCGCCGTGAGCGATGCGCGTGGTCCAATCGCCGAATTCCGCCGTGGCGCGCTCAGCGCCAAGCTGCGCCAAGCCACCCACCATTGCTCTACCGGCTTGACCGGATTGCACTCGCCGCATCCACGCCTGGGCCGGCGAATCATAATTCTGAAAGAGCGCCGGAAGGGTCCGGGTATATGCGTTGCCGAGTTGGTGGCACGATTCGCAACTGTCCGTCTTGATCAGATGCAGCCACTGCTCGCGCGACTTGATGTTGGGCGATATGCCATTGCCCGTTGGTCCGGTGCCGGGAAATTCGCCTTTCTCCGGAATCGTTAGCATCGCGTACCAATAATTTGCCGGATAATATTGGGCGGCAGTCTTCTTATCTGGTGCAACGGTGGGACTCAGATTGACCTGCTTCCCAAGCTTTGTTTGAACCTTCGGCGAATCCACTAAGCCGTAACCGCGCGCCCACACCGAGTAAGAGGCGGCGGGAAGAGCCGGAATCAAATAGCGGCCACGATCGTCTGTGACCACTTCCTTGATATAGCGGGTGGGTAAGTCAGTTGTTTCGGCAATCACCCAAACGCCAGCCTCGGCACCGTTGGAACTCACGACGACTCCACCTATCTCGTCGCTCTTGACCTTCACTGTTACGTTTTGCTGGGCCGCGAGGTTATTGATCAAGACGGTAATGGCAAGTAATAGAGTCCGCATGCTGGACTGACAGTATATACCGAATACTGTAAGCTGAGTTGTCCGAGGAGGGCAAAATGGGTATACAAAGTTACAGTGTTGTTAAAGGTGATCCGGCAGGCATGGGTCGCATCAGTGGCCGGAATCCGCATTATCGTTTTGCGTTGAACATCGATGGCGGCTCGTCTGTGCAGGTGGACGTGAATGTACAATCCGCCGACGGATCTGACATTCGTTATTTGATCGTCAACAATTTTGCGCCGCCAGATGTTGACGGGTTAGAGAATCTCCCGCTTGGTCGAACACCATTGGATTCCGGCAATTCAGACCTGCGCATCGACTATATCTTGGGTAAAGATGGCAATGGAGCCCCGCTGGTTGATCCATCGCAGTTGCAAGATCTGGACTTGAGAGATAACCGCTTGAACGATGCAGTTGCGAACCTGCTTAATCAAGCCTTGAACGATCCTGATGGTTTGATTTATGCATTCGGTTCCTTTTTTGCGGATTCGGATGGCGACGGTGTTCACGACATTCACATGAATCAGGGCAACCCGCCGGGCCGCTTCGCGCGCGACAACGGTTCTTTTCAGGATGGGGCAATCTTCATCGAACTCCCCAGCCAAACTGCAAGATGGACTGCTTTGTTTATCGTGTTCCAAACCCAGACATTCACGCCGAATAGCATGGGAACGGCAAACTAGCTTAGGAATGAAAGCTGCCAGCGCTGGTGAAAGTGGCGCTGGTAGCACCACTGCTTTTAAATGAACACACGTGTAGCGCGGGTTTGGTGGGCGTGGTTCGCGGCGTGGTGGTTTTGGGTGGATTTTATGCGGCTTCGTTCATTTTGCTCCGTTGTTCTGTGGTCAGGAAGGGCGGAAATTGTGTATAGGGAGTGGGTGCGCCGGTGGGTCCGGATCCCGCACAAGGCGAAGAATCGGCGTTTTTTGCGGAACGGAATAGGGCTTCTTCTTCACGGTTGATAGCTTTGGCGACAGCGAATTCGTGTTTGGCTTGTTGGAGTTGGAGGCGTTGCAGGGCGAGATCATGCATCGACTCCCAGCGCACGGATTTGGCGCGTTCTTTGGCGAAGGACTCGACGTTCTTGAGAGCGCGTTGGTAAGCGCGGGTGGCTTGGGTGAGGTAGCGGTCGGAGAGCGCGATGCGTTTGAATTCGGTCTCGGTCCACTTGGCTGGGTCCGGTTCGCTGGCGTGGACATCAGCTTCGATGGCACGTTGAGCGCGTTGACGACGCCAAAGCATCCAGCGGCCGTGAGCAAGATCTTCAACGAGATGTTGCTCTTCGGGGTTGGCAGGTTGGAAATGGGTGATCAGGGTGTCGGTTAATTGAATGAAATCTTCGAGTCGCTCGCCGGCGACGATGAGATTTGTAGAGGTGCCGTGGTGCACGGCAGCGTTTTGATTGGACATATAGAGAAACTCCTTTTCGATCCAAGTTTCGGATGAGGGCGTGCGGGGGAAAGCGGGAATTGTCGGCAAGTTGTTGAGGGGAAACAGAATTTTGTTAGTGCGATTTTTGAAATGGGTTATGTTCGCTGACGGTGACGACTCGGATTCGAGAGAATTCGGAAACGTCGTGGAATTCCGAATTTCCTGGCAGAACGGAGCAACAAGCCTTTCAGAGAACTTTCTGGTTCCAACTCTTTGCAGTGATGAAGGGCGAAAGGTGCCGTGGGTTGCTGGTAACGATAGTGATGTCATTCGGCGTAAAACCGGAGGACAGCGCTTGAGCAGCGATGATGACGTCGATGTCGAGGGCTTGGGGGTCAGCGATTGGGTGTCCACCCTGGCGGGATTTCGCCCAGAGATTAGCAGCGAGTCGAAGTGCTTCATCTTCCGACTCGGTTTCTGGGCTGTTGGCGATGAACTCGGGCAGCGCAGCGAGTTTGATGGTGGTCGGGAACGCGACTGGGCTTTTGGCGGTGAATGGAGAGCTTGTGGCGGTGAAAGCTACCAGCGCTGGTGAAAAGCGCTGGTAGCCCACTAATTAGCTGGCGATGGCCAGCGGGCGAACGTTAATACCTGGAATCACAATCGATAAAACTTCTTCGACTCGTTCCACAAAGTGGAACTGCATTTCCTGCCGGACGTGATCCGGTAGATCGCGCAGATCCTTCTTATTGCCCATGGGCAGGATCACGCGGTTAATTCCCGCCCGCCGTGCTGCCAGAACTTTCTCCTTCACGCCGCCGATAGGTAGTACGAGACCCGCTAAAGTAACCTCACCGGTCATGGCGATATCGCTTTTCGCCGGGAGACCTGAGTAGAGCGAAGCCATGGCTGAAGTCATGGTGACACCAGCCGAAGGACCATCCTTTGGAATGGCGCCGGCCGGAACGTGCACGTGTACGCCGCTGTTCTTGATAGTTTCGGGATCGACGCCTAAATCGGCCGCGCGTGACCAGATGTAACTCTGGGCGATCTTTGCCGATTCCTGCATCACTTCGCCGAGTTGCCCGGTCAGTGTCAGGCCCTTGCCGTTGGGCAGTAGCGCGCTCTCAATGTAGAGAACATCGCCGCCACTTTCGGTCCAAGCCAAACCTGTCACGACGCCAGGAGGAACATTCTTGCGCATTTGTTCCTGCACAAACATTTCGGGTCCGAGCATGTCGTTCAACACGTCGGGCGTTACGAACACCTTTTCGGGTTGATTCTCGGCAAGCCGCAAGGTAACTTTACGAGTGACGCGCGCAATGGCGCGTTCTAGACGGCGCAAGCCAGCTTCACGTGTGTAGTTACGGATGATTCCCTGCAAACCTTCGTCAGTAAACTCAACCTCGTCGTCGGAGAGGCCGGTTGCCTTGAGCTGTTTCGGAATCAAATACCGCCGGGCGATTTGCTGCTTTTCTTCTTCGCTATAACCCGAGAGCCGCAGGATTTCCATACGGTCGAGTAATGGCTGGGGAATCGTATCGAGCGAGTTCGCGGTAGTGACGAACAGGACCTTCGATAGATCGAACGCCATGTCGAGGTAGTTATCGCGGAACGTTTTGTTCTGTTCGGGATCAAGCACTTCGAGCAGCGCGGCTGATGGATCGCCCCGGAAATCGCGCCCGAGCTTGTCCACTTCGTCGAGCAGCAGGACGGGATTGGATGCGCCCGCGCGCCGCATGGCTTGGAGCAAACGGCCGGCCATCGCTCCGATATAGGTGCGACGGTGACCACGTAGTTCCGCTTCATCGTGCAGTCCGCCCAAACTGAAGCGTTCGAACTTGCGGCCCAGAGCTCGGGCGATTGATTGACCCAGCGAGGTTTTACCGACGCCGGGAGGTCCAACGAGGCAAAGGATGGGAGCTTTCGCGCCTGGGTTGCGCTTGAGCACGCTTAAGTGCTCGAGAATGCGTTCTTTGATTTCTTTCAACCCGAAGTGGTCTTCATCGAGAACTCCGCGCGCATGGGGAATGTCGAGATTGTCTTCGGTGAGGTCGTTCCAGGGCAGGTCTAAGACAAATTCCAAGTAGCTGCGAGTGACGTGGTAATCGGGCGCAGCGCTGGGCAGACGTTCCAGCTTGGCCAGTTCGCGCTCGAATTCTTTCTTGGCTTCTTCCGGCAGATTGGCTTTTTCGAAGCGCTCGCGCAGAAGTTCGATTTCTGCTTTCTCGCCGTCTTTCTCGCCCAACTCCTGTTGGATAGCCCGCAGTTGCTGCTTCAACAAATAGTCTTTTTGCTCTTTGGACATTTCGTCGCGGGCAGTGGAAGCGATCTTCTGCCGCAACTCAAGAACTTGCAATTCATGCGAAAGATAGCGGTGAATCAAGCGCAGGGCGTCCACGCGCGTTTCGGCTTCCAATAATTCTTGCTCGCGGGCCACGTCCAAACTGAAAATACTGGCGAGCAAATAGGCCAGCTTCAATGGATCGTCACTGCCCGATAACATACGAGTCATTTCCGGCGCGGTCTGGGGCTGCGCTAAAGTGATAGCTTTTGCGGCGAGGTCGAGCAGTGCGCCGGATAGGGCTTCAACCTCTGATCCGCCATCTTCCGGCAGGGGGAGCACGCGAAACTTTGCCTTGAGGTAGGAGCTTGAATCGTCGAGCTTTACCACCACGACACGCTCGACACCCAGGACTAGAATCTCCATTACGCCGTCGTTCAAACGCGACGACTTGCGGATGACGGCTTTGGTGCCAATCGTATAAAGATCGTCTTGCCCAGGATTCTCCGCTTGCGGATCGCGCTGAGCAATAAGGATGATTTCCTTTTCTTCGGTGTTTAACGCACCTTGTACCGCCTTGAGCGAACTCTCGCGGCCCACCGACAGAGGCAACAACAACCCCGGAAACAGGATGGTGTTCTTCAGCGGTAAGGCTGGGAGGGTTAAGAAATTATGACTGGCCAATTTAGTTCCCTACTTTCTCTATCTTTTCGATGCTGTTACGCCACAATACGCTGCTACGATTATTTGCGTCTGTTAGACTCAACTTTTGAAAAGCCAAAAAAAGCGGGGCCAGTGGTGCCGGCCCCGCATTCGTTTCGGCGTACTACTAAACTACTTACTTAGGCTGAACAACCGTGAAGCCCGCTTGGCCATTGGCAGCCCAGCTCAACAGGACAGCTTTGTTACCGGCTGCCGCCATCAAGCGTTTGAAGTCCGCTATGTTGTTGACTGGCTCACGATTAACCGCAGTGATCACCATGCCGCGGGCTACCGAATCAGCGGCCGGGCTGTCGGCATCCACATTCGAAACCACTACACCTTTAATGGTGCTGGCGACGCCAACTTGTTCGCGTAATTCCGACGTAAGAGCTTCCACATGAATACCGCGGACGGTTGCAGAACCATCGTCCTTATCGGCATCATTCGGAGTGCTGTCATCGCCGTCATTCGACTTATCAGCCTCTAAGCCACCGGGGCGCTGGCCCAACGTTATCTTCACTTGTTCGGGCTTGGTGTTCCGCACAATGCTAAGGGTGACTGTGTCACCGGGTTGGTGGGCAATCACCGCCATGGTCAATTCATCGGAGCTGGAAACTGGCTTGCCGTCGATCGCCGTAATGACGTCGTAGGGCTTCAAGCCACCCTTCTCGCCAGGGCTACCCTTGTCCACTGCTGAGACAACGGCGCCATGGCCATCCTTAAGACCAAGGAAAGAACCTTCATCCGGCTTCACATCGCTGAGCTTTACACCCATGTAACCGCGCGATACTTTGCCATTCTTCACAAGCTGGTCGAACACCTGCTTCGCCATGTTGGAAGGAACCGCGAAACCGATGCCGATGCTGCCACCTTCACCGCCGAAGCCGCTATTGCCGCCGGTGAGAATCATGGTATTCATGCCAATCAGTTCGCCGCGCGCATTGATCAAGGCGCCGCCGGAATTACCGGGATTGATGGCGGCGTCAGTTTGAATGAAGTTCTGAACGCGGAGACCTTTTTCGAGAGACCGACCCTTCGCGCTGACGATACCCATCGTCACAGTGTGGTCTTGACCGAACGGGTTGCCGATGGCGAAGCAGAGATCGCCAACGCGGGCTGCTTCTGAATTGCCCCAGGGCAAGGTCGGCAAGTTGTCGGCGCTGATTTTCACCACAGCCACGTCTGTCTGCGGATCAGCCCCTACTGTTTTACCGGTAAAGATACGACCGTCAGAGAGTTCAATCTTGAGTGTGGTGGCCTTTTCAACAACGTGATTGTTGGTAAGAATGTAGCCTGACGAGGAAACCAGGACGCCCGAGCCTAAGCCCGACTCGCGTTGGTCACGCGGCTTCTGTTGACCACGTCCGCCAAAAAACTGTTGGAAGAACGGGTCGGACATGAACGGATTGCTACCCTGCTGCTCAGAAGCCTTGATCACCCGGGTGGAACTAATCTTAACCACGGCTGGCGAGGCTTTTTCAATAATGTCCGCAAACGAATTGGATAACTGCGATACTTGGCGGGTATCGCTCTTCGTATCGGCTCGAGCCACCAATGGTACGGGTGCACTGTTGTGCGATACGGCAAAAGCCGCAATAAGCCCGCCTCCTATAGAAGCCGCCACCAACGTAAGAACCGCGGTTGTACGGCGAAACTGGACCACGTTAGACATGTTCCTCAAAATCCTTTCAACACTTTGACGTTCTAAATTCAAATTCGATTTACACCTAATGAGTCTTTATGAAACAGTGGCGTGTTCGGCTTCCACCACTGGCGCGTTCGCCTCAAAGCGCAACCCGCTACCTGCCGTATCGGCATCAATCCAAACCGTTTGTCCGTCGCGCACCGAGCCACCCAAGATCTGCTTGGCAAGGGGCGTTTCAATCTCCCGCTGAATTGCCCGCTTCAACGGCCGAGCCCCATATGTAGGATCATACCCGCTTCGCACTAGCACTGTGCGAGCCGCATCGGTCAACTTCAAGGAAATGTGACGTTCGTCTAGTCTCGCATTCAATCCTAGTAGTTGGATGTCAACAATTTGTTTCAGATGCTCTTCCGTTAAAGAATGGAATACGATTATTTCGTCCAAACGGTTCAAGAACTCCGGCCTGAACGCTTGACGCAGCTCGCCAAGCACGGCATCTTTCATTCGCTGGTACTCCTGACCCTCATATCCACCCCGGTAATCCAAAATTCGGTGGCTACCGATATTAGAAGTCATAATTACGATGACGTTCTTGAAATCGACCGTCCTACCCTGTCCATCTGTTAGACGCCCATCGTCCAAAACCTGCAACAAGGTGTTAAAGACATCCTGGTGCGCTTTTTCAATTTCGTCGAAGAGCACTACTGAGTAAGGACGGCGCCGCACCGCTTCGGTGAGCTGGCCACCCTCGTCGTAGCCAACATAGCCAGGGGGCGCGCCAATTAAGCGCGACACCGCGTGCTTTTCCTGGTATTCGGACATGTCGATGCGCACCATGGCACGCTCGTCGTCGAAGAGAAACTCGGCTAGCGCGCGGGCTAATTCGGTTTTGCCGACGCCGGTGGGCCCAAGGAATAGGAAGCTGCCGATGGGACGCTTCGGATCTTTCAAACCTGAGCGCGCACGCATTACTGCCTCGGCCACGGCTTGGACGGCTTCGTCTTGGCCAATCACGCGCTCATGCAACTCTTGTTCAAGCGAGAGCAGCTTCTTCATCTCACCTTCAAGGAGTTTCGAAACAGGCACGCCCGTCCAGCGGCTCACTACTTCGGCGATGTCTTCCTCATCTACTTCTTCCTTCAGCAAGCGAGTGCCTCCAGCTTTGCCGGAAACGTGATTCTCTTCGGCGTGCAGACGGCGCTCCAGGTCAGTTAACGTGCCGTATTTGAGTTCGGCGGCCTTATTCAGGTCGTAGGCGCGTTCAGCCTGGGCAATTTCCACTTTCACCTGGTCAATCTGCTCGCGCAGGGTGCGGACCCGCTGCACGCCTTCTTTTTCGTTCTTCCACTGAGCCTGCAATGCCGAAGATTCGGTTTTCAATTCCGCCAGCTCTTTTTCAATGCGGCCCAGACGCTCTCGTGAAACCGTATCTGATTCTTTCTTCAACGCTTCGCGCTCAATTTCCAGTTGCATAGTGCGGCGTAAAATCTCATCCAATTCGCTTGGCATGGAATCGATTTCAGTGCGCAGCTTCGCGGCCGCTTCGTCTACTAAGTCGATGGCTTTGTCGGGGAGAAAGCGATCACTGATATAGCGGTTCGAGAGGACCGCCGCACCCACCAGGGCCGCATCCTTAATACGGACGCCATGGTGCAGTTCGTAGCGCTCGCGCAAACCGCGCAAGATGGAGATGGTGTCTTCGACGGTGGGCTGATCGACAAACACGGTTTGGAAGCGCCGTTCGAGTGCCGCGTCCTTCTCGATGTATTTGCGGTATTCGTCTAGAGTGGTTGCGCCGATGCAATGCAGTTCGCCACGGGCCAGCATGGGTTTCAGCAGGTTGCCGGCATCCATGGCGCCTTCGGCCTTCCCCGCACCGACGTCGGTATGCAGTTCGTCGATAAAGAGGATGATACGCCCTTCCGACCCCTGAACTTCTT
>Ga0182012_10001798_pt1 | contig 23452 bp, 26 predicted proteins | sample 612S2SmetaG_FD_120486 | JGI IMG/M metagenome (GOLD analysis project Ga0182012, IMG submission 120486) | Permafrost microbial communities from Stordalen Mire, Sweden - 612S2S metaG | ecosystem: Environmental > Terrestrial > Soil > Wetlands > Permafrost | place: Sweden: Stordalen | collected... | reverse complement strand
GCATGCCTTCGTTCCCGAATATCGACGATGCACACCTGAATGCGTTGATTGAGTATCTGCGGACGGACGCCGGAGCCGGGGCGGGCAAGGAGTCGGGCCCGTTGCCAGTGCAGGGGATGGTTGCGCAGGCGCCTGAAGACAAAGCGGGAGCGGCTGTCTATCAGGATCACTGCGCAATTTGTCACGGGGATCATCGCGAAGGCAATGCTCCTGCGTTTCCCATGCTTATCGGTGTAGCCAACCGTTTGAGCCGATCGCAAATTGTCGACTTGATTCAAAACGGGAAGAATCAGATGCCTCCGACGCCCGATGTGCAGGGGCCGGATCTGGCCGCACTGTTGCGGTTTTTGGGAGTGGCTGAGGGAGCCACCACTGCGGCCATTTACGCGGACGCGACCGAGGAGAAATACACATTCACGGGGTATCGCAGGTTTCTGGACCCGGACGGGTATCCGGCCATCGCGCCGCCGTGGGGAACGCTGAATGCCATCGATTTGAAGACCGGGAAGTACCTGTGGAAGATCCCGCTGGGTGAGTATCCGGAGCTGGCGGCGAAGGGGCTGAAGAATACGGGCTCCGAGAACTATGGCGGGCCGATTGTGACGGCGGGCGGCGTGGTGTTTATTGGCGCTACTATTTTCGATCACAAAATCAGGGCGTTCGACAGCCACGATGGGAAGCTGCTGTGGGAGTCGGAATTGCCGTTTTCGGGAGTGGCGACGCCTGCCACATACATGGTGGACGGCAAGCAGTATGTGGTGATTGCCGCAAGCAGCGCCAGAGACCCGAAATCGCCGCCTGGCGGGGCTTACGTTGCGTTTGCGCTGCCGAAATAAAGCCGCTAAGGCTTGGGTAGCTGATTTACCTTCAGGCCCGCCGCCTGTGCGGCCTCGTGCTGCTTTTGGTCGAGGGTGTAGAGAGTTTTTGCACCGAGTTCGAGCGCTGCTGCGATGTGCAACAGGTCCGCCGCTCGAACTCCGACCGATGGCGTGATTTTTTCAGCAAGGGCTTTGGCGCGGGTGAAGGCGCTTTCCGGCAACGGCCTCAGTAGGTACGCGCCCGATTCAATGTTCATGTCGAGCTTTCGGCGAGTACCCAGCGCCTCATTTTCGGAGATTTCCTTGCGGAAGACGCATAGGTTGAATGCGTTGACCACCTCGAATTCGCAAAAAGACGAAAGTATGAGAGGCGATTGGGCAGAGGCGATCGACAACGCAGCGTGGTCAGAATTCTGGTCAGGCCTATAAAGGGAAAAGACGATGCTCGCATCGAGATAGATCATTAGTCGTCCCGGTCTTCACGGATGATTTGCGCGCCAGTTACCTTCATCACCCTATCGCCAAAAATCTCCTTCATCTGGCCCAGAAAATCGGGTAGCGGCGGTCTTTCCGCTGGCTCGGGAGTGAGCCTCGCAATCACGCGACGACGCTTGGTGATGCGGATTTCCTCGCCGGATCGCAGCATCTCTTCGACCTTTGGGAAGTCGTAGCGGAGGTCGCGGACGGAAACGGTTTTCATGTATCACATTTTAGCATCACATTTGGTCCGAATTGAAGGTGGGCGCAGTCTTTTAAAATATTCGTATTTTATTCGCTTTTTCACGCGAAGTTGCGATATGCTTATTCCGCAACAGAGGAGGTTGCCAAATGGACATTCAAAAAGAGTTGGAAATTGAGCTGGATCATGAGGCGGCAAAGACACGGAAGATGCTGGAAGCCGTACCCGATGGTGTCGACTGGGCATGGAAACCACATGCGAAGTCGATGAGCCTTGGCCAATTGGCTGGACATGTCGCGGACCTGACAGGGGAGTGGGGCATCTCGACCCTTACCAAGGATAAAGTGGAGTTCCCTGCGGATCATAAGTGGGAGCAATGGAAGCCAACGAGCAGGGCGGAGTTGCTGAAGAAATTCGACGAGCAGGTGGCTGAGTGCAAGACCGCGCTGGCGGCCGTGCCGGCGGAGAAGTGGGATCAAAACTGGCAGTTCGTGTTTGGCGGGCATGCCTGGCTTGACCAGCCGCGATACCAGATCTGGCGCGAGGCTGTGGTAAACCACCTGGTGCATCATCGCGCGCAGTTGGGGGTTTATCTGCGCCTGCTGGATGCGAAGATTCCTGGGTGCTATGGGCCGTCGGCGGACGAGATGTAAAAGTGGCGCGGTCCTCGGATCGGTGCCTGCAATGCATCGAGGCCGTCGCCATTCCGTTGCCGGTGGGGGCGGCCTTTATGCCTTAATTGTATTTTCCAGCGTAAATTACTCCAACGACTTCGCATCGGCGTTGGCGTGGTTTTATCTACTCGGTCTCACAAATCCTCTTTATTACGCGAGAGCGCACGATGGGGAGTTGATCGGAATGCGGGACTGTCACGGCGGGACTGTAGCCGGGCGTGGTGAAATATTGAGAGAGGATTCTTGAGTGACGGAGATTGATAGTCGAGAGTTACTGCAACAATTTGCCAGCGACAACTATGCGGGGATTTGTCCCGAGGCCTGGAGCGCGACGGTCGCGGCCAACAAAGGGCATGTAACTTCGTATGGAGACGATCCGTGGACGGAAAGGGCATCGAATGCGTTTCGTAAACTTTTTGAGACGGATTGTGAAGTGTTTCTGGTATTCAACGGGACGGCGGCAAATTCGCTGGCGCTGGCGTCGCTTTGCCAGTCGTATCACGGCGTGATCTGTTGCGATTCAGCGCACGTCGAGACGGATGAATGCGGGGCGCCGGAGTTCTTTTCGAACGGCTCGAAGCTGCTTGTAGCGCATAGCGCGGAAGGCAAGCTGACGCCGGCGTCGATACGCGAACTGGCAACCAAGCGGCAGGATATTCACTACCCCAAGCCGCGGGTGGTCACGATTACGCAATCGACCGAGATGGGGCGCGTTTATACGCTGGCTGAACTGAGAGCCATTTCCGACGAGTGCAAGATGCATGGGCTTTATCTGCACATGGACGGGGCGCGCTTTGCGAATGCGTGTGTGAGCCTCGGCTGCTCGCCGGCCGAGTTGAGTTGGAAGAGCGGCGTGGACGTGCTGTGCTTCGGCGGCACCAAGAATGGAATGGCGGTGGGCGAGGCGGTGCTTTTCTTCGACCGCAAAGTGGCTGCGGATTTCGATTATCGCTGCAAGCAGGCGGGACAACTGGCTTCGAAGATGCGGTTTCTTGCTGCGCCGTGGGTCGGAATGCTGGAGAGCGGCGCATGGTTGCGCAATGCGACACACGCCAACCGGTGCGCGCAGTATTTCGCAGAGAAGATAGAGGGGATTGCGGGGATCGAAATGGCGGGGCCGGTGGAAGCGAATGCGGTTTTCCTGATGGCGCCGGATGCGTTCCTCGATGCGTTGCGGAAGCGGGGTTGGAAGTTTTACACATTCATTGGGGGAGCGGCGCGGTTCATGTTTGCATGGGATACGGATTTGGCGCGGGTGGATGAGCTTTGCCAGGACATCAAGGAATGCGCGGCGGAAACGCATGGGTAAATGTTGGGAAAATCGGGGGATTGAAGAAAACTAAAGACATCGGCGCTCAAATCCGTTAAAACTTTCAATAAGTGACGATCCCAAACAAGACCCCTCATCCTGCGTTAGAGACTCCAGGAACCTCTCCAGCACCGGCCGCTTCCGGAATGGTCCAGAGCCTTGGACTTTTCTCCTCTACTGCTCTTGTCATCGGATCCATGATCGGATCCGGCATTTTCATTGTTGGAGCGGACATCGCCCGAGGCACCGACTCGCCGGCTCTGTATCTTGGCGCGTGGGTGGTAACCGCGGTGCTCACCATGATTGGCGCGCTGAGTTATGGGGAACTGGCGGCCATGATGCCCAAAGCCGGCGGGCAGTATGTCTACCTGCGCGAAGCACTGGGGCCGCTGTGGGGTTTTCTTTATGGCTGGACGCTGTTCCTGGTGATTCAGACAGGAACCATCGCGGCTGTCTGCGTTGCATTCGGCAAGTTTCTCGGCGTCTTCTTTCCTGCAATCTCGACGACGCATTGGCTCGTACACATTGCGCATGTTCCGTCGCTTCGAGTGGGGCCCATGGTTTTGGGCAACATGGATATCGGCCTCAACACGGCGAACCTGACTGGGATCATTGTGCTTTGCCTGCTGGCTGTTGTGAATGTCTTTGGCGTAAAGCTGGGTGCGCTGATTCAGAACGTATTTACATCGGCGAAGGCGCTGTCTATGGCCGCTCTGATCTTGCTGACTTTTTCTGTGGGTCGTAACGCAACGGCATGGGCGGCAAACTTCGGGTCGGGCTGGAGCGAATTTTGGAAGAATGCCGGCTGGAGTTCACTGCATCCGATTCAGGTTGGGATCGGCGGGCCAATCGTTCTGGTGAACCTGGCGGTGATTCTGGCGGCGGTGCAGGTAGGTTCGCTGTTTTCATCGGATGCGTGGAACAGCATCACGTTTACGGCCGGGGAGGTGAAAAATCCCAAGAGAAATATTCCGCTGTCTCTGGTGTTGGGCACAGGGTTTGTTTCGGCAGTGTATTTCCTGGCGTCGTTCGGCTACATCCTGGTGCTGCCGATGCATGGCGATCCGCATGGAGCGACGGTGCTGGCGCGGGGCGTGCAATATGCGGCCGAGGATCGCGTGGCAACGGCTGCGCTGGAACAGATTTTCAGCTCGGGCGGCGCGTGGCTGATGGCCGGAGCGATTTTGATTTCGACATTCGGTTGCGCAAACGGATTGACGCTGGCCGGGGCGCGCGTCTACTACGCCATGAGCCGCGACGGGTTGTTTTTCAAATCGGTGGGCAAGCTGCATCCGCGCTATAAGACACCGGCGGCGGGGTTGCTGGTCCAGGCCATGTGGGCGATTTTTCTTTGTCTCTCGGGCTCGTATGGGCAGTTGCTGGACTACATTATTTTTGCCGCTTTGTTCTTCTATATCCTCACTATCTTGGCGCTGTTTGTGCTGCGGTTCAAGCGTCCCGATGCGCCGCGGCCTTACAAAGCGCTGGGGTACCCATTTCTGCCCGCTCTCTATATCGTGCTTGCGGCGTGGATTTGTATCGTATTATTGCGTTACAAGCCCCAGTACACGTGGCCGGGCATGATTCTTGTTTTGCTCGGCATTCCCGTTTACCTTTTCTGGTCGCGGCAATCCAAAGGCGAAGCCAGCCTCGGGTGAGCCAAACTTAAAATCGAATTCACCTCTCAGGAGGAAATCCCTCGATCATGCCCAGTCTGTTTCGTATCAAACCGATGTCGTTGCTGAACCAAGAGGCCGGTGAAACGGGCGAACATACGCTCAAGCGCTCGCTCGGCGCACTGAACCTGATCACACTGGGCATCGGGGCCATTATCGGCGCCGGAATATTTGTGCTCACAGGCACGGCGGCAGCGGAAGCTGCGGGCCCGGCGGTGTCGCTGAGCTTTGTTTTGGCTGGCGTCACCTGCGCGTTCGCGGGACTCTGCTACGCGGAATTCGCGTCGATCATTCCTATCGCCGGTTCGGCATACACCTATGGCTATGCAACGCTGGGCGAGCTGGTGGCCTGGATTATCGGCTGGGACCTGGGGCTGGAGTACGGGTTTGGCGCGGCCACGGTGGCTTCGGGCTGGTCAGGATATTTCAACAGTCTGCTGGCGCAGGCGGGTTTGCATATTCCGCCGCAACTGACGGCCACTCCGGGCACGGATCTGGTCTTTTATCAAAACCAGTGGATGCCGGTGAAGTCGCTTCCGATGGATGCGTCAGCGGTGGGCTTGCAGCATGCGACCGGGATGTTCAACTTGGTGGCCATTCTGGTGGTTTTTCTGATTACCACGGTGCTTGTGATCGGCATCAAGGAGTCGGCCAATCTGAATACGGTAATCGTGATCGTCAAGCTCACGGTTGTCGGCGTATTTATCGTACTTGGCGGATATTTCCTGATCCTCCATCCGTCGCTGGCCATGCACAACTGGCATCCGTTCATTCCGCCGTCCGATGGGCATGGACACTTCGGGCTGAATGGCATTGCGCTTGGAGCGGCTTCAGTATTTTTCGCCTATATCGGATTTGACGCTGTGTCGACGGCGGCCCAGGAGGCTAAGAATCCGCAGAAGGATATGCCGGTGGGGATTCTCGGCTCGCTCGCGGTTTGCACGGTGCTGTACATCATCGTCTCCACCATCCTGACCGGCCTGAAGAATTACAAGGAACTCGACGTCGCTGCACCCGTGGCTCTGGGCATCAAGGTGACTGGAATCGGCTGGGGTGAGTTGCTGGTGAATGTGGGCGCGGTGTTTGGGCTGGGAACCGTGATGCTGGTCATGCTGCTTGGCCAGTCGCGCGTGTTCTTCTCGATGTCGAAGGATGGCCTGTTGCCGAAGTGGGCTTCATCCATTCATCCCAAGTTCCGTACGCCGTGGATTTCGACAATTGCCGTCGGATTCATTGTGGCGATCATGCCTGGCTTCCTGCCGATTGACCAGCTTTCCAAACTCGTCAATATCGGGACGCTGCTGGCTTTCACGATTGTGTGCGCGGGGGTATGGGTGCTGCGGGTCCGGAGTCCTCAGTTGCATCGGCCGTTCAAGACGCCGCTGGTGCCGCTGGTTCCAATTCTGGGTATCATTTCAGCGGTCTTTCTGATGACACGGCTTCCGAAGATTACTTGGGAAGTGATGATTGGCTGGTTGCTGGTGGGGCTGGTGATCTATTTTGGGTATTCGAGAAGCCACAGCAAAGTGCAAAAGCTGCCGGCTGGGGCGAAGTAGGGAACTGGCGTTGAGACGAAGGGCGTAATGCAGAACGGCCTCCCGCTTGGGAGGCTGTTCTGTGTTGTGGGGATTTCATTCTTGCAATCTCGAGGACGGTTGAACTAAACTAAGTGGACTTAGTTTAGTCGGAGGCGTGATGCGGACCATTAACATCCACGAAGCCAAGACCCACCTCTCGCGGTTGGTCGATGAGGCCGAACAGGGAGAATCGTTCATTATTGCCAAGGCGGGGAAGCCGAAAGTAAAGGTAATTCGGCTTGATGCGCCGGAGACAACGGCTAAGCGCAGGCTGGGGGGGTTGGAGGGGATGTACACCATTCCGGATAATTTTGACGAGATCGACAAGGAACTGGATAAAGAGGTCGAGAAACTGATGTTCGGTGAGGATGACGAGTGAGGGTCCTCCTGGACACTCACATCGCCATGTGGACGTTTTTTCAGCAGAGGCGCCTCTCGGTGAAGGCGCGATCTCTTATCGAAGACCGCCAAAACAGTCTCATTTTCAGCACCGCGAGCCTCTGGGAAATTGCAATCAAGCGTGCGCTTGGGAAAAGAGAATTTCAGTTTGACCCGAGAGTTCTGCGACGTGCAATGCTTGACGATGGTTATGAGGAGTTACCCGTTCTGGGCCAGCATGCAGTCGAAGTCGACTCGCTCCCGCCCATACACAAAGATCCCTTCGACCGCATTCTGATTGCTCAGGCCATGGTCGAAGGGATCACTTTGTTGACACCAGACCCGGTGATTGCCAAATATCCCGGGCCTATCCGAAAAGTCTGAGAATCGTTACTGCACCGTCGTCTTGGCGCAGAACTCGTCGAATGCGCGGACTAATTCGCCGGCGATCTGCGGGGCTGTGGACTGCTCGATAATGTATCGCTGCATCAGGTAAACGAGCTTGCCGTCGCGCAGGATGGCGATGGCGGGCGACGTAGGCGGCTGACCTTCGAAGTAGCTGCGGGCGCGCTCGGTGGCTTCGCGGTCCTGGCCGGCAAAGACGGTGACCTTGTGGTCAGGCTGATTGGCTGCGTTGGCAAGAGCCATACGCACGCCGGGGCGCATCTTGCCCGCCGCGCAACCGCAGATGGAGTTGACCACCAGCATGGTTGTGCCGGGCACGGCGAGGGCGGCGTCGACTTCTTCGGCAGTGCGGGTTTCGTTGATACCGGCGCGGGTCAGTTCCTCGCGCATCGGGATAACCATCAGTTCTGGATACATGAATTCCTCCGGCAAGGAAATTGCCTATCACCATTCTATCTGAAACTCGTTGGAGTGGGTCTCCGGGCGCCGCCGTAGTGTAGATTTGATGCGATGAAGATGGAAGAAAACAAGCCCCTGGCGCCTTATACGACCTTTGGCATTGGCGGGCCGGCGCAGTGGTTTTGTGAGGCTGCGAGCGAAGACGAAATCGTTGAGGCGACGGGTTGGGCGCGGGAGCGCGGGCTGCCGCTGTTTGTGTTGGGCGGCGGGAGCAATTTGCTGGTGGCCGATCGCGGGTTCGACGGGCTGGTGCTGCGGATCGCCCTGCTCGGCATTGAGCCCCACGCGGATGGACCACCTGGAGATGCCTTCGGCGAGTGGGTTTATCGCGTTGCGTCTGGCGAGGATTGGGACCGGTTTGTGACGCGTGCGGTCAAGGATAATTGCGCGGGGATAGAATGCCTGGCTGGGATTCCTGGAACTGTCGGCGGGACGCCGGTGCAGAATGTGGGCGCGTACGGGCAGGAGGTGGCGTCGGCTATCGAGCGGGTGCGGGTTTTCGACCTGGAGACGAGAGTGTTTGTGGAGTTTTCCGTTGCGGAGTGCGGATTTTCTTATCGGTGCAGCCGGTTCAATTCGAACGATCGCGGACGCTACATTGTGACACGCGTGGATTATCGGCTGCATTTGGGGGGCGCGCCGACATTGCGGTATGCGGATCTACAGCGCTTCTTTGAACAGAGCGGAAACGAGCCGAGCCTTGCCGAAGTTGCAGCCGTGGTGAGAAGGGTTCGGCAGGCGAAGGGAATGCTGCTTGTGGAGGGCGATCCGGATTGCCGCAGCGCGGGGAGCTTCTTCAAGAATCCGGTGGTAAGCGAGGAGTTGGCTGGACGAATTGCGGCCGTCAGTGAGAAGGAGATGCCGCGATTTCCCGCAGGGCCGGGGCAGGTGAAGGTGCCGGCAGCCTGGTTGATTGAGCAGGCTGGATTTGCTAAAGGCTACGCGCTGGGTGGTGCCGGTGTTTCGTCGCGGCATACTTTGGCGCTCGTGAATCGAGGGGGCGCTTCTGCCGCCGAGATTCTGGCGCTGGCGGAGGAGATCGTGGCTGCGGTTGACGCGCGATTTGGGATTCGACTGGAGAGGGAGTCGGTTCTGGTGGGGTTCTGATTTGTGCTAATTTATATAGCGTCCTAAAAGCAGGTCCTTCGACTCGCTGCGCTGCGCTCCGGTCGCTCAGGATGACAGGTTTGTGCTAAGGCGATGGATCAATCGGCTCCGCTCGTTAGCGAGCACCTCAGCGGCTGGGCCCAATGCCGCGAGTCGGCCTTCGTGAAGCAGCGCGACCTCCGCACCCGTTGCAAGGGCGTCGGCGGCGTCGTGAGTGGCAAGGACGGTCTGGACCCCGTGTTCAGAGGCCCACTCTTGTAATCGGACGAGCAACGCGTCACTGGCTGCGCCATCGAGTGCTGATAAAGGCTCGTCGAGCAACAGCAGGCGGGGTTTTGGGGCAAGCGCCCGGGCCAGGGCAACACGCTGGGCTTCTCCGCCGGAGAGATGACGGGGACGACGGTCAATGAGTGAGGCTGCGTCGACTAGCTCAAGCATCTCTTCCACGCGAGAATTTCGGCTGGAACGATCCAAGTCGTGCAGGCCGTAGGCGACATTAGCTGCCACGCTGAGGTGCGGGAAGAGCGCGGACTGCTGCGCGACCATGGAAGTCTGGCGGTGTCCGGGCTTGAGCCAGAGGCCGCTGGATGTGTCGGTGAACAGGCGTCCATCCAGGGCAATACGCGCGTGTTGTGGGCGGCGCGGCGCGGACAGATCCAGGCCCGCCAGGAGGCGCAGCAGCGTGGACTTGCCCGCGCCGGAGGGTCCGAAAATCACCGTCCAATCGGAGGCGAAGCGGCAATCGACCTGGAGATGGAAGCTGCCGCGGCGGGCATCGAGAGAGAGTTCAAGCACGGCTGCCTCCGCGGGGGCGTCCACCGAGGTAGATGGCAGCAAGCGCAAAAGCGCTCAGCGCGAGCAGAACAACGGCGGTGCGGTTGGCGGCCGCGTAATCGAAGTCTTCCACCTGGTTATACAAGACGATGGAAAGCGTGCGTGTTGCGCCCGGAATGTCACCACCAAGCATCAGAACAACGCCGAATTCACCCATGGTGTGGAGAAAGCTGAGAACGGCGGCGGCGATCAGGGAGCGTCTCGCTAGCGGAACCAGCACGCTGCGCACGAGGCGAGCTGGACTGGCGCCGAGGAGACGGGCAGCGTCTACCAAGGCCGGCTCGACTGACGCGAAACCCGCTACCAGCGGCTGTACTGCGAATGGAAGGCTGTAGATTACGGAACCGACTACCAGGCCGGAAAAGGAAAATGCCAACGGATGACCCAGCAGGCCAGTAATGCCGCGGCCGAAGGATGTTCGTGGGCCGAGAAGGACGAGCAGGAAGAATCCGAGGACGGTGGGCGGCAAGACAAGTGGCAGGGCTGCGAGAGCTTCGACAACAGCGAGCCAGCGGCTGCGGCCCAGAACCAGGACCGCTGCCAGCGGCACGGATACGGCGAGCAGAATGGCCGTGGTGACCGTGGCCAGCTTTAGGGTTAGTGCGAGAGCTTGCCAGTCCATTGGTTTAGAGTAACGGGTCGAGTCAATTCACTGCTCTATTTCGTGAGTTCAGGTCCGCGGATCCCCGGTCTCAGAATCGAGACCGGGGGCACCCGCGTGTTTGGTAATCCATGCCCTGCTAGTGCATGGGGGTCAGTCCGCTTTTGGCTAGCTGCGCTTGGATTGGGGCGGACAGCAGGTAGTCGAGGAACTTGTGGGACTGGGCGCGTTGCGCTGTTTTGCTGACGATGACTGCGCCTTGCTCGATGGGAGGGTAGAGGTCGCGTGGGATTACGAAATAAGTTCCATCGGCGGCGAGGCGCGGCGTGAGCGCGGAGGTCAGCGAGATGAGGCCCGCGTCGGCGTTGCCGGTGTCGGCGAACTGGGCGGTCTGCGCAATGTTTTCCGCGGTGACTAGGCGGGGCTTGAGCGTGTCGTAAAGCTTGAGACTTGTGAGAGCGGCAACCGCTGCACGGCCGTAGGGGGCGCGTTCGGGGTTGGCAACCGCCAGCCGCTTTAGATCGGGATTACGAAGCAGGTCGAGCGACGGCGGGGGCAGATGCGAGTCCTTGCGCGCCCAGAGAACCAGCGTGCCGCGTGCGTAGACGATGGGAGTGGGCGAATCGGGGCTGCCGGCTGCGTCGGCGAGGCCGGCATCGATGAGCCGCTTGGGGTAGCTCAGATCGGCGGAGAGAAACAGATCGAAGGGCGCACCGTTCTGGATCTGCGTGGTCAGCACGGCAGAGGCCTGGAAGGTAGCTTCGGCATGGATGCCGGTGGATTGTTCAAATTGCGCAAGGATGGGCGGCAGGACCGGCTCAAGGTCGGCGGCAGCGGCAATGCGCAGAGGAGTCTGCGCGCCAATCGACCCCAGCAGAGTCATTCCCGAAATAACAGCGACGAGGCATTTTAGAATCTTCATTGTCATTCGACGCGTTTCAACCGCCTGTTAAAAGCAAAATCCCGCCTGCGCTGATAGGCTAACACCAGAGATGAACGACAATTTGCATCAGTTACGCTGTTTTGGATGCGGAACGCGCGTCGTGGGCACCGAGGCGCGCCCCGACTTCCGTTGCTCGCAATGCGGAGACCTGTTTGAAGTCGAGTACCCAGGCTGGGGTCAGCGCAAAGGCCACGACAGGCCCAATGCAGGCGCGCTGAAATGGCTGTGGCGCGAGCGCCGCTGTTCCTCTGAGGCGCTTGATCACTCCGGCGTGTGGCGCTTCCGCGAGTTGCTGCCGATTCTGGAGAGCTTTGGCAATGCGGTGACGCTGCGCGAGGGAAATACGCCGCTCTACCATCTGCCGCGCGCATCGAAGGCGTTGGGTATCGACCAGCTTTTTGCCAAGCACCAGGGGATGAATCCGACAGGCTCTTTCAAAGATACAGGGATGACTACGGCGCTCAGTGTGGCCAAGGAACGCGGCTTCGAGTGGGTTGCATGCGCGTCTACAGGCAATACTTCGGCAGCGATGGCGGCGTATGCGGCGAGGGCTGGGTTGCGCAGCCTGGTTGTGATTCCCGATGGCAAAATTGCATGGGGCAAGCTGGCGCAGGCCATGGATTACGGCGCGGTCACTTGCCAGGTGAAGACGGATTTCGACGGCTGCGTTCGCATACTCACGCAGGTGGTGAAAGAGGCGCACATTTACCTGTTGAATTCCGTCAATCCTTATCGGCTTGAGGGGCAGAAGACTCCGGCATTCGAGATTGCCGAGGCGTTTGACTGGAATGTGCCCGACCACCTGATTGTGCCCGGTGGGAACCTGGCCAACAGCTCGGCGCTGGGCAAGGGATTTCGCGAAATGAAGGAGTTGGGGCTGGTGGCACGGATGCCGCGCATCTCGGTGATTCAGGCTGAAGGAGCGAATCCGCTGGTGCGCAGCATGGCGAACAATCACGGTGCGTCCATGGAGCCGGTGGAGGCACATACGCGCGCAACGGCAATTCGCATCGGCAATCCGGCATCGTGGCGGAAGGCTGCGCGAACCATTCAAGAGACCGGTGGCTGGTGCCTGGACGTGAGCGAGGCGGAAATCGCTATCGCCAAGGCGGAACTGGGCTCTGAGGGCCTGGGCTGCGAGCCTGCCTCTGCTGTGACGCTGGCGGGTTTGAAGAAACTGCGCACACAGGGTGCGATCGCTCCCGAAGAGACCGTGGTTCTGTTGCTCACGGGACACACGCTGAAAGATGCGGATTACACCATTGATTTCCATCGCGGAACGCTGCTGAAGGACGAAGAGAAGGTCGGCCTGGGGGGCAAGCTGGGCGAAAAGATTGACAGCTTGCGGCGTAACGCGCAAGTGGTCGAGGCGACTCCGGAAGCGGTGCTGGCGGCCGTGAAGGGTAAAGTGGGATGAACGACGCGTCCGTTGCCAGCCCTGGGCCTTTACATCTACGTTTGCCGGCTACCTCGGCGAATCTTGGGCCGGGATTCGATGCAGCCGCGGTGGCGCTGGATTTCTTTCTCGACATCGAGGCGGAATGGGCTGCGGAGTTTTCGATTCTGGCCAGCGGTTACGATGCGGAGCGTTGCGGACGGCTCGAGGACAACCTTGTTCTGGAAATCTACAAAAGCCTTCTCGCACGTCATGGCCGAGACCTTGTACCTCTGACAATTCGCATGGAAAACGGGATACCGCTGGGGATGGGCTGCGGCTCGTCGGCGGCGGGTCGGCTGGCGGCCATCGCGCTGGCTGTGCACTTTGGGCGGCTGGACTGGAGTTCGGAAGAGATCCTTGAAGAAGCATGCTTTCTGGAGGGGCATCCGGACAACGCGGCCGCATGCTGGTGGGGCGGGTTTGTGGTCGCGGCGAATGAAGGTAGAAAAGTGTTCGGAACGCGCGTTGTTCCGCCGGATGAATGGCGGGCGATCGTGGTACTGCCTGCCGATCCGCTGGCGACAAGCAAAGCGCGGGCGGTGCTTCCGGATTGCTACGACCGCGACGACGTGGTGGTCAATATTCAGTCAGCGGCTCTGCTGGGACTGGCCTTTGCGCAGGGTCGGGGCGACCTGCTGCGGGTGGCCATGAACGATCGCATTCATCAGCCGTATCGCGCACCGATTTGCCCATTGCTGCCGCGTCTTTTGCCGCTGGCGGGGGAGCACGGGATTCTAGGAGCGGCATTGAGTGGAGCCGGGCCCGCGGTGCTCGTGATTGTCGAAAGCGAGGTCAGGCTGAATGAGGCTTCGGTCGCGATTCTGGCCGCGGTGGAAGGCATGGCGGAGCCGGTTTTGCGTATATGCCGCTTTTGGGCGGATGGGGCAAGCGTTGCTACCCCTTAGGTTCCATCTGCAGGAAACCCATTCCGGGCCGAAGTTGCAATGGTTATCATTGGGTAATAAATCGTTATAGTAGGTAACTTTCTTACAAATCACCAATCCATGATTACTTTCCTGCATTACCAAAGACTTGTTGCTATTCAATCCTTGAATCAATAAATTCGCAGCGTGGGCAGTTCTGGGGGAGGGCTGCTCTAGCGCCCGCGATCCTGCACGGGATCCGGGCGCTTCTGTTTGCAAACTAAGAGCGTCTTTTCAGCCGTATATTAAACAGAACAAGAGACTTTGACTTGCATTTCGCAGATAATTCCAAAGGCCAAGTTGTGTATCCCGCTGGTGCGGGTTGCGACTTTTCAATGCCTGGGCGCATCTCATAAAAGCACGGTTTCCGGTAGACTGGATGACAAGGGCAGTTGCCGCGAGGGAGGATCATGGCTGGTTTAGGTGTCTTGGAAGTTAACGATGCAACGTTTGATAAGGAAGTGCTGCAAAGCGAGCAGCCGGTGCTGGTGGATTTCTGGGCCGGCTGGTGCGGCCCATGCAAGGCAATTGCGCCGGCAGTGGACGCAGTCGCTACAAAGTACGCAGGCCAATTGAAGGTGGCCAAGGTAAATGTCGACCAGAATGGCGCAACACCGTCGCGCTACAACATTCGCGGCATCCCGGCATTGCTGTTCTTCAAGGGCGGAAAAGTGGTGGACCAGATCGAAGGGTGGAAGCCCCAGGAATTCATTGAAGAAAAGGTCCAGAAGGTGCTCGGCGCCCCAGCGTTGAAGTAGCTATTCCGCACTGCCTTTGTGCGCTATTTGTGCGGATGGAGAGTTGAAAAGGCCCGGTCATTGCGCCGGGCCTTTTCTTGTGTCAATATCCTGCCGGCGCCGTGGCTGCGAGGGATTGTGCGATTGGCTCGAGACCGAGGCGCTTGCGGCAATCTTCGAGCATGGTCTCGGTGCGCGTGGCGCCTGCGCGGCTGACCCCGATCGCTCGCACGGCCAGAAGCGCGTCGAGATCCCGAATGCCTCCGGCAGCCTTGACCTGCACGCGGGCGGGCGAGTGTTTGCGCATGAGTTCGAGATCGGCCATGGACGCTCCGCTGGGCGCATAGCCGGTTGAGGTCTTCACCCAGTCGGCGCCAATCTCGGCGCAAATTTCGCAGAGGCGAATTTTGGCGGCATCGTCCAGGTACGCATTTTCAAAGATGACTTTGATCTTTGCTCCGCCGGCGTGAGTCGTATCGGCCAGGGCGGCAAGCTCGTCTTGCACATATTGCCAATCTTCGCTGCGCGCTTTGCCGATGTTGATTACAGCGTCCAGTTCCTGTCCGCCGTCTTTGAGGGCCTGCCGCGCTTCGGCCAGCTTGACGGCAGTGGTGTGGCCGCCGTGGGGAAAGCCGATGGTAGTGCTGGCGTTCACCGTGCTCCCGTCGAGCAGTTCCGCACAACGGGCGAGGGCGTAGGGCAGAATGCAAACGCTGGCCACGTTGTAGCGAAGCGCCAAATTGCAGCCCGCTTCCAACTCGCGCGTTGTCAGGGTGGGGTTGAGCAGCGAGTGATCGATCATCTTGGCGATCGATGGGTAGTCGTAGGTCTGGGTCATGGTGCTTCTCCGAACTCCGGCAACTCAGCGTGAATTGCCGGAATCAAGATTATCTACCTCGGACCCACTCCCATGCACTCCCGGCGCACTTACGATCAGCGGTATTTGCGCAGCACCCCGAGGACGCGGCCTTGAATGGCCACTTTCGAGGCTTTGACGTAGATTGGCTCCATGTGGACGGGAGAAATAGAATCAACAATTTACACATTATAAATGACTTAAAGAGTCGAAAAAAATGGCGGTCGATGGCTCGTATACCAATCCTGTCGACCAGGCGGTCGGTTGTTTCCGTCGCCGCGTTCGTCGATAGGATTGAAGTCGTCAGGGCAGGGACCTCAGAAAACCAACGACTCATAGAGCCTTGATGGTTTCATCGGATTTGCTTGGAGGTTTGAGATGGGAGAGTGAATCCGCTGGCGGATCTTAGTTCGTTTTTGTTTGTATGTTTGCGCATTCGAGGTGGCCTGCCAGCCGACTCCTTGAAGGACCTGAAGTGATGTCAAAATGCGAGATTGACATCATGTTTAGCTCGGCGTAGCCTTGAGATATGGCTAGAATCCCTTTTACTCTGAGAATCGACGCGGAAGTGCGGACCGCCCTGGAGCACCTCAGTGAACTTGAGGGGCGACCCATTAATCAGCTGCTGAACGAGGCGATCAAGATCTATCTGGGTCGGCAGAGCCCTAAAGAAGCCAGCCTTGAAGCGAGTCTGTCGGCCCTGCAAAAATATCGGAAACGCGACCCTGGATTTGAGCGTGCTATCGACGCGTTTGTGGATGCCGAAGCCCGCCACGAAGATCCTCTGGAAGGCAAGCCGGTAGAAGGACAATTCGTCGCAGGGCAGTTCCAGCCCGCTGGGCCAGTGCAGGGCAAGATCCGCGAGCTTCTCCGTGCCCGAGTGGGATAAAGACAGCCCCCGTTTGCGGCAGAACTTGGGACAAGTCCTTAAGGAAATCGTTCGCGCAGCGGAACGGCGCGAGGTCCCAACTCTTGAAGCTGCAAGGCATTGGCAAAGCTGGATGATGGAAGGCTTGGAGGTGCCCGACCGGCGTTATGTGGGCGCATTTCGGGGTGAACCAGGTCTGGAGTTGATACAAGTAAGAGTTGGCGCAAACTATGGCGTGGACTCTATCGATGTCTCGGAGGAACTGGCCGACTTTGAGACAAAACTTCAGGCCTTGATTGCAGAGTTGGACGCACTCCTACCGATGGGCCAGGAGTTGGATGCCGACCAACTGGCAGCCGTGATCGATCTATGCGCATGGGCCCATGCTGAATGGGTTCGAATCCATCCATTTGCGAACGGCAACGGCCGCACTGCCCGACTTTGGGCCAATAGCCTCGCCGTTCGTTATGGACTTCCCCCATTCATCTGCTTGCGCCCAAGGCCCAACGCTGGCTACGGAGATGCCGGCGCGAAATCGATGCAAGGCGACTGGAAACCAACTGTGGTTGTCTTTCGCCGTTTGCTCATCGATTTTTTAGCTGAGGGCTGATCAATCGTCCGATTCAGAGCCCCAGCATATCCTCAGAAGCAGGCGGTAGATCAGCACCATCTGTGGCTCTCCTATTTTCCACATAACATGTGTTTTATCAATAACTAACGATACTTGCGCAACACTCCCAGAACGCGACCCTGAATGGCCACTTCCGAGGCCTTGACGTAGATTGGCTCCATCTCGATGTTGGCGGGCTGCAGGCGAACCTGGTTTCCTTCGTTGTAGAAGCGCTTGAGCGTAGTTTCCGCGCCATGCACCAACGCGACAACGATCTCTCCCTGGCGGGCCGTTCGCGTGCGCTCAACGAGCACGTAGTCACCGCTGATGATGTGTTCGTCGCGCATGGAGTCTCCGCGGACTTCGAGGGCGAATACGTCGCGATTGCCCACCACGTCATGGAGCGAGATAGTCTCCTGCGTTTCCGACGTTTCAACGGGCAAGCCCGCGGCGATGCGGCCGGCGAGTGGAAGCCTGTCGCTGGTGCGGGTGCGCGTGCCGGGAGGCAGCACGTCGATGGAGCGGCTGCGGTTGTGCACCCGGTCAAGCATGCCCTTTTTCTCAAGGTTGGTAATGTGCTTATGCACGGTTGCCAGGCTCTTCAGCCCCATTCCGCGCGCGATCTCCTCAAACGACGGGGAGTAGCCGTTGCGGGTCACAAACGACTCCAGGAAGTCGAGAATCTCTTTTTGCCTTCGGGTGACAGCCATGGGTCGCATTATAGCGAATAAAAAGCGAACCGTGTCAAGTATTTTTTCGCTTGTTCTTCGCGAAGCGCCTCACACGCGCAAATAGGGCGCTCACGGTCGTCTGGATTGCGCCGATATTCGCCATTGAAGGTCTCTGCGGACATGGATACGTAGCGGGCCGGCCGAGGGCGGATGATTTCGATTAAGAAGTATCTGGATGGCACTTCAAACGCGTCCGAGATGCAAGGCGACGAGGTTCGCCGGCCTATGGCGGAGGCGGGCGTTCTTCCCGCGGCGCTCGCTGCCTATCGTTCGGCTTTGAGAGAAATGGGCAATTGCAGCATGGAGGCCTGTCCCGCATTGGGACCGGGGCTGAAGCAGGCGCTGGGCAGGTTGGAAGTGAGGCTGTCCACGGACGTGAGCGCGCCGGCGATAGAAGCCACCGAGAAGTGCGCACGAGAGCAAATGCGGGACTGGGCTAGCCGCACGGCTTGCCACTACAGGCAGACAACCGGCGAGGTAAAAGACCTGCTGATTGTGATGGCGCGCACCGCTGAGTCGGTAGGGGAGCGCGATCAGCGTTGCGCCGGGCAGATCAGCGAGGTTACGACGCGGCTGAAAACCATCGCCAGCCTGGAGGATCTGGCCGAGATCCGGCAGTCGATTGTGGAGAGTGTGGCGGACCTGAAGACGTCCTTGGACAGAATGGCCGCGGAAGGCAACGCAGCCATGGCAAGCCTGCGGGCAGAAGTTCTGCGCTATCAGACCAAGCTGGAGGAAGCGGAGGAACTGGCTTCGCGCGATACCCTCACCGGGCTGCGCAACCGAGCGTGGGTTGAAGGCCAGATCGAACGCAGCATCGGAGCGGGAACTGCTCTTTCGGTGGCAGTTGTCGACATTGATGCCTTCAAACGCGTGAACGACGAGTATGGGCACCTTGTGGGCGATGAACTGCTGCAACAGTTTGCAAAAGAGCTCAAGTCGGCCAGCCGATCGACAGACGTAATTGGCCGCTGGGGTGGGGACGAGTTCATCCTGTTGCTGAATTCCGGCCTTGAAGAGGCGATCGCGCAGATCGACCGGTTAAGCGCATGGGTGTGTGGGACCTATAAGCTCAGCGCCCAGCCCGGCTTCATCGAGCTCAAGGTGGAGGCTTCGATCGGTTTGGCCGAACACGCAGCCGGGGAGACGATGAAGGAACTTCTGGTTCGCGCCGACACGGCGATGTATTTTCGCAAGTCGGCATCGCGGGCCAAGGGGAACGGCGCCAGGCGGTAGGGGCAACGGAATTGCCGTGAACCTGTCTTCGCAGCGCGCAGTGGGGGTCGATCGGGCCGGACAATCCTACCGGATGTGTCTCCCGTCACAGGGCAGCGCGCATGTTTCCTAAAATGGGCAAACGCTCCGAACAAATCCCATCTCGTATTCAAGCTCACAGCTTTCCAATCCAGCTCTATTGAGTTCCCCAACCCCCTGAGAGAAGGTGGAGACACGCACTTGATTAGCGCAGCCTAAGCGTGTCCGGCAAGGGACAAGCCCGGGTAGCGCATCAGGGAAGCGGCTCAGGGGAGAAGCTGTCATGAGGTTATTAATCGTCGAAGACGATCAGGCGTTGGGGTTGTTTCTCAGCCGCGGTCTGGAGGCAGACGGACACCGCGTTCGGCTCGCCCACGACGGCGGGGCCGCCGTGGAGGCATTTCGCCAGGATAAGCCGGACCTAACAATTCTGGATTTGAATATGCCGGTCAAAGACGGAGAGCAGGTCCTGGAAGAGATACGCAGGATGGACTCGGACCTCCCGGTGCTGGTACTGACGGCGCGCCAGGAGGTGGAGACGCGCGTCCGTTGCCTAGACCGCGGAGCCGACGACCTGATGCTCAAGCCATTCAGTCTGCACGAGTTGCGGGCAAGGTGCCGGGCGTTGCTGCGCCGCAAGCGCGAGACGCGGCTGCAATTGCGGGCCGGCGATCTGGAACTGGATCGGATGGACCACACAGCCCATCGCGGAACCCAGCCGATTGTGCTGACCAACAAGGAGTTTTCGCTGCTCGAGCACCTGATGCTGAACCGTGGCCAATGCGTCTCGCGGGTTGAACTGCTGGATGCTGTGTGGGGCCTGGAGCCTGCACAGACCACGAACATTGTGGATGTCTACGTCAATTACCTGCGGCGCAAGCTGAAGGATCCGCCGCCCGGGCAGTTGATCCGCACCGTGCGTGGACAGGGCTATGTGGTGCCGTCGGAGGACGCGATGGCTCTGACGGTTGCCGTGGCTCTTCCTGAGCTTCCACCCCATCCGGCGGTTGATGAGCTCATAGCCAGGATGCTCTAGCTTTTGCCGAACGGTTTTTACCTTGGAGGATATTTCAATGCAGACTATTCCCGTTCCTGTTTCATTGCTTCAACCACCCCCCCGCGTTCGGCCGCGTACCGCCCTGGTGGCCAGCGCCGATGGCAGTTTCCGCGACCGTCTTTCACGAACGCTTACGGGTCTGCGGTGGCAGGTGCGGGAAGCGGCGAGTGGCGCGCAGGCTTGGTCGGAGGCCGAGACAGCCGCCCCGGAGGCCGTCATTCTCGACTCGTGGCTTCCGGACCTCGATCTGAACGAGTTTGTCATCGACTTCCGAGGAAGGTTCCCACAAACGGACCTGATTACCGCCGGCGGTTCCGAGGACAGGGAGAGTATTCGCGGCCCGCATCGGCAGGAACTGCTTTACGCCTTGCGCCGCTCACAGGACACCGACACGGCCGCCTGGAATACCGCTCCAGCCTTGATAGATTCTGGCGCGACTCCGTCGAAGAACGCTCCAAGTCCGGAGTCGGTTGCACTGAAGCCTGTTCCTTTTGCCGGCGCCGCGGCACTGCGGGAAGACTCTCCGCCCCCTGCGTTCGGCCCGGCGAAAACCCTGTCGTTCAGGATTGGGCAGCACACGGAAGGCGAGCAAAAGGCCATTGAGCGGCTGCCGGAACTGATCGGCGACGCTTCCTGCATGCTGGAGGTAAGCCGTCGCATCCGTCTTGTGGCGCAGCGGATGACGCCGGTCCTGATCGAAGGTCCGACCGGCTCGGGCAAGGAACTGGTTGCCGAGGCCTTGCACCGGCTTTCTGCGCGAAGCCGCAAGCCTTTTGTTGCCATTAATTGCGCAGCAATTCCCGAAGCGCTGCTTGAGGCTGAGCTTTTTGGCCACACGCGGGGAGCCTTTACGGGAGCGGTGCAGGGGCGTGTCGGGCGTGTCGAGTCGGCGGACGGAGGAACGCTGTTTCTGGACGAGATCGGGGAGATGCCGCTTGCCCTGCAATCCAAGCTTCTGCGGTTCATCGAGAGCAGCGAGTTGCAAAAGGTGGGGGAGAACGAAACCGTCAAAGTGGACGTACGCATCCTGGCCGCCACGCACCAGCCGCTGGCTGACCACGCCAAGGCGGGGAGTTTCCGCGCCGACCTCTACTACCGGCTGGCTGTGTTCCTGATCCGCACTCCGTCCTTGATCGAGCATGCCCAGGACCTGACCTTGCTGGTGGACCACTTTCTTCGCAAGATGGGCCGGGACGAACCGATGAAGCGGATCGACCAGGGCGCCATGGCGAAACTCGCTGCGCACGACTGGCCGGGGAATGTGCGGGAACTGGAACACGTTCTGGAGCGGGCGGCAATCCTGGCTGGAGACGAGCCTGTCTTGACCATGCAGGAAATCGACTTTGGGTTTTCCGTGGTTTGATCGCGGGTATAGCGGTTCTCCAATTGGTGCGGAGGGAAACCACCGCCCTCAAGTGGCTTTTTCCTCAAGAAAAAGCCACCTTGCACGACTCTACTAATTCCACGTGAATTGGAGAACCGCTCTAAATGGGGAGAGAGCGCTATGGAGTTCAACACGCGCGTGAGCGAGCAGATCGGCCGGTATCTTGACCTGGCGACCAGCGAGATCAAGCTGACCGCAGCCAACATGGCCAATATCGACACGCCCGGCTATCGGGCAGTGGGGATGGACTTTGAAGCGGAGATGCGCGGGGCCATCGACGGGGTGGACAGGGGAAAGGCTCCGCGGCCAACGCGCATAAGGGATGTGGATGGTCTGATCGCTCGGCCCGACGGGAATAACGTGTCGATGGACCGCGAGGGTTTGAACCTGGCTGAGGCGCAACTGAAGTTCAAGATCGGCGTCGCGTTGCTCAGGGAGGAGAACCAGACCTTGATGGACGCGATTCATGCGGATAAGTAGCTTGGAGCTCTCAGCCATCAGCTATCAGCTATCAGCTATCAGCTATCAGCTATCAGCTATCAGCTTTCAGCTTGATGCTGGCAACTCTTCGCTTTTGACGTTGCCGCCAGATTGAACGCACGCCTTCGCACAGTTTGTAAGGGAAGTTCCTGGCAAAACATAAGAGACGGATCGGGCCAGTCGTGCCTGAAAAAACTGAAAGCTGAGAGCTGAGAGCTGAAAAGCTGTCTCTCGAAAGGAGCCGACGATGAATCTGTTTGGGGCGATGGATACCTCCGGCGAAGCGATGCAGGCCGAACGGATGCGCGCCGAAGTGGTGGCGGCCAACATGGCAAACGCTGAGACGACGCGCACGGCTTCCGGGGGAGTTTACCGCCGGCAACATGTGGTTTTTGCCGCGGATCGGCCGAATACCGGATTTCTGAACTCGCTGGCATCGGCTTCGGGAGCCGCGTCCAGCGCACTGGCCGCGGCGGCATTGCCTACGCTACGGTTGCCCGGATCGGCCGCGGTGGCCCCCGGAGTTCATATCGCGCAGGTGGTTGAAGACCCGGCTCCTCCGCTGAAACGCTACGATCCCGGGCACCCGGACGCGGGGCTGGATGGCTACGTCTCGTATCCGGACATTAACCCTCTCACAGAGATGGTGGACTTGATGGGGGCGACGCGTGCATATGGTCTTAACAGTTCCGCCGTGCAGGCCGAGAAGGGCATGATTGCGTCGGCTCTCGACATAGCCAAGACATAGCAGGCGGGATGAACGGGCGGAAAAACGAGGAGGCCCCATGGTACCGATCACAAGTGCGATTGCCGCTCAGGCACAGGGCTTGTCCAATTTGGCCGGTTCTAACGGAGCGCCTTCGATGGCTCCACCGGTCAGCCAGCCTTCTGAGCCCGCTCCTTTCTCCGATCTTCTGACGGATGCGGTGGGCCAGGTGAACCAGTTGCAGAGTCAGGCGAACAGCGCCGTCACCGGGCTGATGAGCGGTACGGGGGTCGATGTGCACCAGGCCATGATTGCAACGCAGAAGGCAAGCATGGCCTTCGAGTTGACTCTGGCGGTACGCAACAAGGCGGTTCAGGCTTATCAGCAGGTGGTTGGGATGCAGTTCTAGGACTGGCACCGGCCGGGCATACGCCGGCCTGCGAGAGCGACTGAGGCTGAGAGCGGCAGGGCAAGGGGACCATGGCCACCGGAACAGTGTTGGAGAAGAGCGCGCCGAGGACTGCAAGTCAGGTCAATTTGTCAGACAGGCTGACTGGCCTGCTGGCCCAGGTCCGCGTGCGCTGGGCAACCACACCGCCCACGCAGCGGACATGGGCGCTGGTCGCTGCAGGTCTGCTTCTGGCACTGTTAGGAGGCCTGTTGTGGTACGGCCTGCGGACCGACTGGCGCACACTCTACGCGGATCTTGACCCGGAGGATGCGCGCCAGATCGCGCAGGTTCTGACCACGGCGCAGATTCCCTTCGATGCAACCCCCAACGGGACCGGAATCCGGGTTCCATCCGATCAGCTGGACAAGGCGCGTCTGGCGACGGCGGCCAAGGGCGGGGTCAAGAGCGGCCGGCTGGGGTTCGAAATATTCGACAAACCAAACTGGGTTGGCTCGGAGTTCGACGAGCAGGTTAATTTTCAGCGCGCGCTGGAGGGT